>JGI20166J26741_10988891_pt1 | contig 28708 bp, 20 predicted proteins | sample TergutCu122P5_FD_26741 | JGI IMG/M metagenome (IMG submission 26741)
CCTGGGAGTGATACTTCTGCAAAACGCTGCTGTCGCCGCCGCCGAAGAGTTTATCGCGAGAGGCTGTGTCTTTTTCATACTCAGAAAGATAAAGCAAAGTTTTTGGTTTGTTGTGCCTGTTTCCACTTTGATCTTTGTTTTTATTTTCCACTCGAACGCGCCGCTTGTTGAAAATCTCATATGGAGGCTGCCGATAAGCGCCGTTCTCGCGCTGGCCTATTACTTCACAAAGCGGCTGTATGTTCCGGTTTCCATACATTTCGCGTATAATGTGGCTGTGTCAATGATTATCGGCTGATTCACTGGCCAAATGAGAGGAGATATCCGTGATGAAAAAGTTGCTCTTTTATGCCATTGTAGCGGTTTTGACAGCGGCGGTTTTGGCCGTCGCCCCGGTATTCGCCGGCAGCCTTAATATAATCAGCTTTCTTGGAGTGATGGTCGCCCCGATCGCGATGTACGCGGTAATCATATTCGTATCCTACAAATCCGAAAGGGTAAAAGGCAGTTATTTTTTAACGGCCGCCGTGTGCGCAATTATATATTGCGCAGCCCTCGGCTTGATGACGGTACTGGTTTCGGCCTCGAACGGGTATCAGGCGATATATGAAAACAGCAAGGGCCTGTTTACAGAGGGATTCAGCGTCGGGAGCGAAATCGGCTTTACGGCCTCGGATCTGGTGCTGCCGACGGCTATATGTTTTGTCGTATGCTATGTTTCGGCGCTTATCTCAAAGAGGAAGACGGTGGCGCATTAAGATGAAATACTTATACAAGAAAAAGCGCCTGCTCCTCATAGGCTCTGTCGCCGCGCTCCACAACTGCGCTTGCCTGGCGTTCCCGTTTGCCTTGATGTGGATTACCGACAGCATTACGTCTGGCAATTACGGGAAATTCAGCGCCTATGTGGTTTTCGCCGTGACAAGCGTGACCATACAGATCGCGCTTCACATACTCCTTGAGAAATCAGTGCGCAAATATACGGCGTTTTGCATGACCTCCCTCAAAAGCGGGTTGATTAAGGCGATACTGTCCTTCAAGTACGGTTTTTTTGCCGAAAGCGACCGCGCGGAATACAACTCGTTCCTGATCAACGACATAAAGATGCTCGAAGACAAATATTACGGCCAGATAATCGGGATCGTGAAGCAATCCTCGCTGCTGCTCTTCGCGTGCGTCTCGATATTTCTGCTGAAACCGATATTTCTTGCCGTAGTTCTGGCAGTATATGTCCTTTCGGTCATGATACCGCTTGCGTTCAAACGCAAGATCGTATCCGCCAATCGGGAACTGGTTGAGGCCAATCAGGTTTGTACAAAGGCGTATGACGAGATTCTGAGCGGATTCAGCTTGATAAAAGCCCATAATCTGAAAGAGATCATGTATAAATTGCATATGCCATCGATCAAAACCGCAAACGACAAAAACGCCAAGCTTGGTTTCTGGCTCTCGGCCGCAAACGCGACGCTCGCCTTTATGAGTATACTGCTTACGCTGTCGGTATTTGTGATAGGCGGCCGCCTGGTCATGTCCGGGCTGCTCACCGTCGGGGCGCTGGTCGCCCTTGCGCAACTGCTCGTTTACGCAATAGATCCCATAATAGGGATCATCGGGGCAAAAAACAGCATAAATTCGGTAAGGAGCGTCATCGGCAACTGTGACCAGATCATGGGCTATAAAGAGGAAGTCTCCGTCGGCATTGGCGAAGAGGCCGCCGAATTGACGGGCGTCGCTTTGAATAAAGTCTCATTTGGGTATTCCGGCGGTAAAAACGGTGAAAACAAGGTCATCAGCGATTTGACGTATGAGTTTGCAGCGGGGAAAAAGTATGCGCTGGTCGGACACAACGGCTCCGGCAAGAGCACGCTGCTGAAGATTCTCGCGGGGTTTTACGACTCATATGAGGGAGACATATGTCTTGGCGGCATTTCATATCGAAGGATCCCCCAGGAGCTGCTCTCGTCAAAAATCGCTTATATGGAGCAGGACAGTTTTCTGTTTGACCTGCCGATTCTGGACAATATAACGCTATTAAAGGATTACGACGACACACAGGTCGACGAGGCCGTGGCGAAGGCCGGATTGGATGGCTTGGTTTGCGTCCGCAGCGGGGAAAGCGCGTCCACGCTGAAATTATCGGGGGGCGAAAAACAGCGGGTGTCAATGGCGCGCGGTATGCTGACCATAAAAGGCGCGGAGATAATTCTGGCGGACGAACCTGCGGCCGCCCTCGATAAATCTGGGAGTCTGAAATTTGACGAAATGATACGTTCTGTCGAAAACAAACTCTGTATCGTGGTCACGCACAAACTTGACAAAACGCTTGAAATGTATGATACTGTTCTGGTCATGGATGATGGGAAAATTGTGGAAAGCGGCCCATATAAGCAGTTGGTCAGTGACGGGAAATACTTTTCCGAAATGAAGGAGATACGGCTGGCGAGCTAACACTGTGTTGGACTCGATGTCAACCTGAGCGGGGAGGGATAGCTGCAATGGCGTTAATAGAGATTGCCGGCTTGAATAAGTCCTATGCCGAAAAAAGAGCTTTATGCGACGTTTCATTCACAGTAAGCAGCGGTGAAATAGTCGGGCTGATAGGGAAAAATGGCGCCGGCAAAACCACCATACTAAAGTCAATCGCCAATCTGATCAGGTACAACGGCGGAAAGATACTGTATATGGGGAAGGATATCTCTGCAAACCCCGGCGTTACTAGGGAATTTGGCATTCTTATAGAGTGCGCTTTTCTCGATTATGTAAACGCCTACGACAATCTCAGAATACTAGGCATGGCCGGCGGAAAGTTAAAGCCTCAAGAGTTGCGCGAAAGGATTGGCGACGCGCTTAAATTCGTCGGACTGTACGAGGTGAGGGCGAAAAAGACAAAGACGTTCTCTTTTGGCATGAAGCAGCGGCTCGGGCTGGCGCAGGCGCTGATGAACGCGAACGGGTTTCTGATGCTAGACGAACCGTTTATAGGATTGGACCCGATTGGCAAGGAGATTGCCAAGAGCGCCATTGTGAGCAAGGCGCGGGAAGGGAACCTCGGCGTTTTATTCTCCAGCCATGATCTGCCCGACGTGGCGGAAATATGTGACCGCATAGTCATGATCAGAAGTGGGAGCTGCGTGTTCAATGGTAAAGTTAACAAACTAACCGCCTATCGTCTCACATTGAAAACGCCCATGAGCGACAGGCAGGTGTCGGAGATTTCCGGCATCAGCACGGTGAAAGCGAGCGCAAGCGAGATAAGCTTTGAAAACGAGTCGATCAACGACGTGATGCGGTATATATATTCGCAGTCACTGTCAATCGACCAAATGGATTCCGAAAAAAATACGCTGATAGATATGTTTACGGAGGAGGCGCAGTGACGTGTTCAAAGTGGAAATGTTTAAGATGATAAGGAAAAGAGAGACTAAAATCATCTTTTGCCTGCTCGCTCTGCCGATTGTCTTTTCGATCTTGTTTGCGAACGTGCCCGCGTTTGTCATTCAGTATCCATTTGGCGATAAAATACCTCAACTGCCTTTTGCGGTCACGGTTTTCGCTTTTTTTTCCACTTTGGGTATTTACGGAGTAGTCTTCTCAATCTTGACCACCTCCACCCTCAGCAGTGAGATCAGCTCGCACCACACGTTGATTTACTTTCCGAGGATAGCTTCGAAGAAACGGCTTTTCAGCGCCAAACTTTATGTGTTGCTTGTGGTCGTGTTTATATGGTTCGCGCTGTTTATGATATTAAGTATGTTCGGTTATAATTTGATACAAACCAGTTCAAAAGCAGTTTTTACACAAACGTTCACCGATGAATCAACGCTTTATTGGGTCTTAATTTCTTTATGCTTTCTCTTTGAACTCTTCTTTATAGTCGGTATTATGCTTTTATTGGGACTGTATCTTAATAACATGGTAAGCATCCTCGTGTCGTTAGCTCTTGTATACGGCAGCGTGTTGTTTAGCGAGATTCCGGTGTTGTGTTACGTTTTTCCTTCTTATTACAAAAAAATGGCGATGGACTGCGTCGACTTGAACAATACGTCCTCGCTTATACGGTATACCTTGGGATGTGTCGCGGTCAGTCTATTATATCTGATCATAGCTCAAATAATCGGCAGGAAAAAGATAACTCGTTTGGAGTCATAGAGGGGGGAGGTGATAAAGTGCAGTTTCTAAGACATCAGATACTTCATATAGAAAACGTTTTGCAGGTCAGGTGCCGTTTCTGCCGGGACAGCTTCCTATCGGCCGTGCAGACTGCGCGCGCCGGAATACCTTCAGCAAATCTTCAGGAGGATGGAAAAATAGCCTTTTCGCTGATAGAGGACGCGGGCGCCGATTATATGGCGGATTTATACATCCCGCTCAATGGCGCTCTGGATAGTCCCCCCTGCGGCTACATGGTTAAGCCCAAGATATATCTGACAAACGCGGTAAAGACAAGACATGAGGGAAATCTCTTCTGTATTCAGGACAGCATAACCCTCCTGGAACAATACATCAAAAAAATGGATCTGCTGCAGATCACGGGCAATTATAACGTCATAGTGTTCGGCCTTTCAGACCCGGCGGATCCGCAAAATGCCATAGTTGACATTTATATCGGCGTAAGCGGGAATGTGCTTTAGGAAAACGTTGGATGGTCATCAACGAGTTTGTCATCCAGCACGAACCAAGCCGAAAATGTAAAGACGCAGTTCTCACATTTCAAAGACATGCTTCCCGAGTATTTTTGCACTACTCGCTCAATGTTGCGAAGCCCGTATCCATGAAACATTCTTTCTTTCTTGGATGTTACGATCATGTTTCTTACGATATTCACCGGCTGCGGCACGGGATTGTCGATAAATATGAACCAGCGGCCGTTCCTTATGATTGATTCGATATTGATGCTGCTCGCATCTTCCAACTTGGCGCAGGCCTCGATCGCGTTATCAAGCGCATTCGTCATGACGATGCAAAGATCGATTGTCGAGATTTTCATTGACGGAATGAAACCGCTCAAATTTATCGTTGCATTGTACTTTGCCGCTTCTTGGCTCTTGATGTTGAGCATCGCGTCTACTATGTAATTCCCGCTGTCGAACAGGTTTTTTTCGAAAAAGCTCACGCCTCTGAAATTTTCGATATATTCTTTAGCCTGTTCTATGTCGCCGGATTCCAGAATAACCCTTAGACAAGTCATCATATTTATAAAGTCATGTCTGAATCCCAGCATTTTTTCGTCATACAGCATGAGCGTTTTGTAATGATCCACCTGAATGGCTATCTGCTTGGAGAGGGTATCCACCATTTTTTCGGTAAATACTTTTTTACTGTTGATAATCAGCAGATAAATTATCAGCGCTATAAACAGAGCCATTATCATGACCATAATCGCCCTGGACAGTTCGGTGATGCCGTCCGGCTGCAATATATTGTTCTCAAGCAAGGCGACGCAGAATAATGTCAACACTATCAAAAATGACAACTTATTGGGCAGATCAAACGGATAAACGCTCTTTGTCCTGAAAATGATATTTCTGTCAGTTAAAACCAGGAGTGCGAGCACTACCAAACCCCATATTGTGTTTGCGAGGTTGAGAGAAGTGATCGCTTCGACGTTGATGGAGTTGACCGAGACATTAAAAGCGAACATGCTGGTCTGGATAACTATGGCAACGATGATTTCATATGCGAAAAGAAAGTACAGAGCGTTTTTACGTATTCCCTTAAATCCCGAAAAAGCAAACGCAATCATGCCTGAATAATTATAGATAAAAGCCAATAGACTCAGTAAAACGTTCCGTTCGCTTAACGTATAGGAGTAAGCGCACAGGAGCGAAAGCAGTAAGAAGACGGGCAGCGCGAAGATCATTCTTTTTAGCGTTGGTCTTAGAGACAGCAAAAAAAAGACCCGCAATATGAACACAATACAGAGGAGATCGACAACATTACGGAGCAGATACAGACCGTAATAGTTCAATGTTCTCATGATTTGCTCACCTTTACCGTTCCTGACTGAATATCCCCGGATTCAATGGATATATGCAATGATCAGAATCCGTATTTTCTGGTATAATCAACAAACGCGTTTTGAAATGATATGTATCGGTCCCTGCTGACAAATATGCTTTGTTTATTTTTTAATGTGATTTCCTGACGGCTGAACGCGCTCACATACCTCATGTTGACGATAAACGAGCGATGACACCTAAAAAAAGACTCCGCAGGCAACCTTTTTTCCACTTCGGCAAGCGTTTCATGGCATTCCAGTTCATGAGGATCGGCGGTTGTATGTATAATACAGTATTTTCCGTCTCCTTCCAAAAAAACGATCTGCTTTGTATTGAGATTGACGGTAACTCCATCGAGGCGGATCAGCAACGCTTGTTCAATCGCCGCCGATTTCAGGTAATCATCTATTGCCTTGAAAAACTTTTCCCGGTTCAAGGGCTTTACCAGAAAGCGAAACGTATTGACTTCAAATGATGAAAATACCACTTTAGGATGATTGGACAGAAAAATAATGGCAGCGTCGTCATTCGCGGCCCTGAGCCGTTTGGCCGCGGAAATGCCTGTAAACTCACACAAGGCGTCAAGCTGATAGTCTAAAATAATGAGATCATACTTGCATTTGCTGCTGATCAGTTTTTCACCGTCAGAATATTCATCACACTTTATTTCTATATTTTTGATCACAGAGTATTCGATGAGAGACTTTTTTATTGATTTTCTGATCGCCTCCTCATCATCACAAATTGCGATTCGTAAACTCATCATGTCATCTTCACATCCGATAATATAAAGTCGCTTATGTATTGTCAATATTACATTATCAAAATGTTCCTGTCAATCTCCGTTTGTCGAAAAACTACAACAAACGCATGACAAACGCATGACAAAACGCATGGCAAACGTATGAGTGCAATTTTGCATAGGTGATTCCGCAGGGGCGAATTTTGCCGTATGGTGGGGACTAACAGCTGCAACGGCAGCGTTACTGCCTGTTACAACACCGGCACGGTGTCAGGCAACAACAGCAATATTGGCGGTGTGGTTGGAATTTACAGCGTCACTGCCTATTACTGACTGATGGCGTCGGCAGCCAATGGCATCGGCTATAGCCAAGTAGGCAGCATGGCAGCCGATAATGTCGGTTTTTACCACGTCCTACACTTTCACTCCCAATATCACAACCTATCCCGGCTGGGCGATCGGCTCACTGTCCATAAACAGCGGGTATTGGAAAGATTACACGGTTGGCGGGCTGTCGCAGCTTTGGTGGAAGCCGTAACAAGAACAGCCCCGCCTGCATGACGAAAGCTCCGGACGATTGAGTTTTCAATTCCTCCGAGGCTTTTTTTGCCGCATATCATTCCCGTTAGGAGTTGTGATAAAACAACTTGAACAAGTAATTAAAATATGTCATAATGTTTTCATACCAAAGGGGGGATGAAAACATTATGAAAGAACGAATCGAAAGAATGCGCTCATTACTTGACGAAAGGCAATGGCGATTGTATTTGGCAAACGAAGCATTGTCGGCAGGATATGGCGGTATAAGCGAAGTCAGCAGAATTTCTGGTGTTTCAAGAACAACAATCACCAAAGGGATTGAAGAGTTGTCCAATGGGAAAGCTGTTAAAGGTCGAATACGAAATGAGGGCGGCGGACGCAATTATGTGGAGGACAATTACCCCGATATTGAAGAAGCTGTTCATAAAATAGTCGATGGTTCTACATATGGCAATCCCGAGCGCATATTGTCCTACACAACGGAAGCTCAAACTGCCTCCGGTCGGCAACGAAATATGTGATTATATTCGTCTTTTGGCTCACCACGTTAATACCAAAATCAATTAGACGTTCAATATCGGCGTAGAGCGACTTGCGTTCGGCGGTAATGCCAAATAGCTGTAACTGGTCGATAAGGTCTTTGACCGACATCGGGTGATCCTCGTCGGTCTGCTCCATCAGGATTTTCATCAGGTAAAGCTGCTTCAGTTTTTGGTTAGGCGTGTTTGCCATTTCGTCAGTCTCCTTGTGTACATCCTTTTATGATATATCGGAAATTTCAGTGTCGGATGTAACTTCACAAGTGTCGGACATACGCGGTTTATTTTTTTGTCCAGGGCGCGACGCCGAATACCTGGTCTGACGCGATAGTTAAGTCACTCACCCCATTTGTCGTGATTACTTTCGTTTGGGTCGATTTTCCCATATCGACATCAAATTTCCAGACAAGAGTCTCCCCATTTTTCCATTTTCCATGTATATGTTACCTGACCGTCAGCCAGCCCATCGACAAAATTAGCCTCCAGTGTCATCGTGAGTGCATAATTTTTATTAGGTTTCCTCGCCAAGTGTCAAAGTCGGGACAAAATGCTCACGCGTACCGTCAAGAGGGGAAAAGAAAATCCTGCGAAGATTTGTTTATTAACCTTCACAGGATTTTTTGGCTACTATTTACCAAAGCTTGTCGTTACGCCTGAATCTGCTATCGTTCAGCGTCAAACCGTAACTGTAACCGCGAACACGGACTTAATCGTACCGTTTACGGCTATTGTTATAACAGCGATGCCGGCCTTCAGCGGGACCAGTGTCCCGCTTTGGGTTACATTGCAGACAGCCGGATTGGAGGTCTTGAACTCGAGCGTGCCCACACCGTTCCAGGTGTACGGAATAGCCTGCAGCTTGGCGACCTTGGCCAGCATCGATTTCACATTGCAGATGAGCTGCGCCTGCGACATATTGTCGAGAGCCGCCTGAAGCGCCGTGCAGGCGGCTACACAGTCCTCGTTCGTGGCGTTCGGGTCATCCATGACCGCCTGGCCGTTTTTGACCGCGCTATCCAAAACACCTAAGCTCTCGGCGGTATAGATGTTACGATCAAGAGCCGCAGCCTGCGCCAGCAGATCCGCGAGCGCGGATTTGTCTGTCACCGGCACGGCGGCCCACTTCGCGTAAAGCTCAGTGTTGCCTACGACTGTATCGTTATTAAAATACCAAGGAGTGGTATAGTCCGCGTCCCTGTACCATCCGCCGAAAACATAGCCGTTTCGTACCGGATCATCAGGCTTAGCGATTTTGCTGCCCGAGACGACGCCGGTAATACCCGCTATGTAGGAACCATCGGCGGAATAGAACGATACGTCGTAAGTGGTTACCGCTATTCCGCCCACCTTGCTTACCGTTACGGTCGCCGTCGTACTACCCCAGGTTTCGCCGCCGTCCCGCGAGACTTTGATCGAGTAAACGGCGTCATCCGTGGCTGACGCGTTGGCGGGGAAAGATAGTGTTACAGGCAGTTGTCCAACTGAACCGCCGGTGGTCGCGCTGGCCGAATCCATTAGTTTTCCGTTGCCGTCAAACGCGCCGACTGTTATGTCTTCATCCGATGGCAGCGGCAAGCCCAACACGGTGATGATATTGTCCCCGCCGTTGGAATCCATGACAGTATTCGCCGCCTCTGCCCCGGTAACGGGCAGCACGGGGTTGGTCTGCAGGTAAGTGATTTCGTCCGGGGTCAGCGCTCGGCCGTAGACCTGAACGTCGTCGATTGCGCCTATGAAAGTCGGTTTGTTGACCGCCCCGCCGATCGCCAGGCCCATGTTCTCATATATCATGTCGCCCGTTGCCGGGGTCGATCCTACCAGCACACCGTCAACATACATTTTTACGTATTGGCCGTCATATGTTCCGGTTATCTGATGCCAATCGGTGTCCGGGATGTAATAATACTGATCCCTAACGCCGTAAGTGGGCGCTTTTACGGAACCGTCGTCCTGCGTGCCTACGTTCAGCGCGACGCATCTCCCGTCAGACCCGTCTATCTTGGTATTGGTGCCGGGTTCCGTCTTGTACTCCAGCAGTTCCAAACCGTACGCGCCGTAAGGCACTCCCGTATCAGTCCCGTTCCAGACTGCCTTGTTATAGCCGTTTGGCTTGTCTATTTTTGCCCAGCACGCGACGGTGACCTGCTTCACAGGGTCAAGGCTCACCGAGTCGGGTACAAGTATCCAGCCCGTCTTCGTGTTGCCCTCGTTAAACTGCAGAGCCTGACCGCCGAATACTCCCTCCGCGGTCGAAACGGCAAGGCCGTTGGCGCTGAAAATCTGCCCGTCGTTATGGTTTGGGGATGAATCAGCGGCAACGGAATCGGCAATTATCGTACTGGACTCAAAGTTCCAATAACCCAGCAGGTCCCCAATCGCGGGCGCTCCCTCTTTCACAGTGGTACCCACGCCTAAGCCTCGCAGCACCACGTCGGAAATTTCGTACGCGCCCACCGGGACGCCGCCCATCAACTGAGTGACGATGAATTCCGTCGCTGGAACGGCCAGCGAGAAATTTGTCTTGTAGGTGTGCCAGACACTGTCGGTTACCGAAACAGGAGCGATTGTGTTGCCGCTTCCCATGTTGATATTGAATTTCACGTTTCCGGTGGCCAGGTCCGCCGCCGAAGCGTCGGACTTCAGCCGGATGCTCAGTTCATAATCCCCGGCGGGAAGCGGGTCCGCGCCGCCCGGCAACGATACCGTCTGCCCAAAACCGCTGGACGCGCTAGCCGCGGGAGTGATCTGAACCGCGCTGTTGCCGGCGGCCGCGCCGGCGCCGATAAGAAGTGTCACTTGCGCCAGACTTATGCTGTGCCAATACGTGGTGCCGTTCTGGAAATACGGATTCTTAATCAGATTCGGGCCCAAAACCAGGTCGTCCCTGGTATCCGACAGCCCTGAGCCAGGGTTGTTGTAGCCGTCGTCCGCCGTGCTGAGCTGGTAAGCTCCCGCATCGGTATACGAATAGTCGGCCGGGCGGGAATGGACGCCGTCCTTATCCGTACTGACAGCCACAGCGCCCGGAGGCGTCTGTACACCGGCTTTGCGGGCCGGGGAACTTACCGTGAGACGCCAGCCGTCCGCGCTTGACTCATTTTCCAGCATCGGGTCAGCTATGCGGCTGTGTGCGTCATACCCCCCTGATGTAGCCGACAAAAGCGGGAATTGCTGCGCCAATATATCTTTCCAGGTCGTTATGCTGTTTGTCTTGACAATGAGGCCCCTGCCCGAACCGGCATAAAGCATATTGGTAAGGTTATCTTTCCAGTACACGTTGCCGTCCAGCATAGTGGTCGCCGTTTCCGCCTGCGTCTCGCCCATTATCGAGACCTCGTTCTCGCCGCCGACTTTTCCGTCGTTACAAAAGATGTTGTTATAGATCATACAGTTGCCTATGCCGCCACGGGTGTCAAAAAGGAGCTTTATACCCTCTCTTTGGTTGTCATAGACGGTGTTGTTTAAGATGGATTCGTTGTTGGAGCTGGAAACGAAGATACCCATGCCCCTGTTGTTGGAAATAACGTTATTGTATGCCGAGATATAATCTGAATGGTACTCCAGCATTAAGCCTACAAACAAATTGTCTGTCAGCGCACAGTTTTTGACCGTATCATTGGAGTTAAAAATGTCAAACCATAGTCCGGGACCTTCGTTACCCGATGAAATGATCCCGTCAAAAGTAGTGTTCACCGCGCCCACAACTTTGCAGCCGCCGGCATGGTTGCCCGCGGCGTAACCCTTCCAGTTGTTATCCAGGAGCTGGATGTCCTTGTAATAACAGTTGTTGCCAAAAGCCGTCATGCCTATGCCGCCGTTGTCTCGCGCGACAATGCCCTGAAGTAAGTCGTTTTTGCCGTTTGAGGCTATGCCCGCGAAGTTGTTCCATTCAAAAACACAGTTCCTTAAAGTGTTGTTCGCTCCGTTAAAGGCCATAAACCCGCCGTTTATTGACGTATATGAATTGGTGTTATGCGTGAACGTAAAACCGTCCATGACTACATAGCTTACGCCGTCCACATACAGCTGCACCCTGCTTGTGCCGTATTCAACTTCGGTGTTCGCCGGGGTTTTGCCGGCCGGGAATTTAACGTATACGGTCGGGGCAGCGATTTCGCCGTATGTACCGACCAGATCCGGGCAGGTGTTGCCGTCCGAGTAAATATCCCCCGGCTGCAGCGAATCCAGAACAGTCTGCAATCCGCTTCTTTTAGCTATTTTCGCGGTCCCCAGCGGCGTGGCGCAAACTTTGCCATCGATGATCACCATTTCGCGTCTGGCGGCTTCATAGGGGTTGCTGTCCGAAGCGTCCGAGGAAGTCATTTTGAACTGAAGAATTTCCGGGTATGTGAAGCTCCAGATATTATTGCCTTTGTCCGTCCAGCCGTTGGCGCTGTTATCGGAGAAAACATCCGACCCGGTCAATATGACATTCCCGTTGGCATTATAGGTTATCGGGGCGTCAACTCTGCCGCTGTTTAGAGGTCTCACTTCATCCCTGTACGTCCCGGCTTCGACGATGACGGTATCCCCGGCAATCAACGTGTCAGCCGCCTTGGCAATAGTCTTCCACGGAGAGCCGGAAAGCCCGCTGTTCGCGTCGTTCCCCGCAGTCCCGTCAACATAGTAGGTGGTTTCGGCCGCAGCGGGCCATACTGTAAAGCTCAGCGAGACATCCGTGCTGTCGTACCCGTCCACGCTGATCGTCGCCTTGGCGGTATACGTCCTGGACGACGAACCGTTGGGCTGTAAGCCGGTCACGGGAGCTATGGTAAAGGTGGTCAACCCGTTGCCGGCCAGAGAGGTCTGCATACCGGCAGTGTCAACGGCGAAGCCACCCGCGTCCGCCCCGGACAACTGCACCTTCAGTCCGGTCAGTCCGGTGTCACCCGTATTCGTTACCGTCAGGACCATCGGACTGATCGGCCCGTAGTTCACGGTATGGTCGGCGAAAACCTGCACCCCCGTCACGGTGAACGGAACCGCTCCTGGCATGGCTATACCGTAGCCCTGCAGGGTTACGTCGGATATGTAGTATGGGCCCGCGTTGGCGCCGCCTGTCATGCAGTGCGCGATAGTGATGTTGTCGACAAAACCGTTAGCGATGTCTTGCGGCGTCACCGTAAACGCATACGTGACCTTCACCCACGTATCGCGCGGGAAACTACTAATGTGCGCCAGCAAGTCGTTGACATGGTTGCCGAAATAAGCGTCGCCGCCGATATACAGGAACGTGTACAGCGTGCTGTCCGTACAGGGCGATTTGATCCAGTAAGACGCGACATAATCGCCGGGAGGCAGGGAACCGCCGTTGGGCAGGGTTAAGTTGCTTTGGGATATCCTGTCCCAGGTGTCGGTTCCGCCCGGGACGACCAAGACAGCCTGACTCCCCGTTTCCGGGTTGATAATTGCCGCCCCGTTCTCCGTCAGGTTCATGGTTCCTCCATCCGCCCCGCTCATGTACCAGTTGGTTGTTCCTCCCACAAAATACGGGTTTTTGATCAAATTGACGCCAAGGGTATTAGGAAGCACCGGATCCGTTTGATCCTGGGCTACGCCGTCTCCGCGCAGCGTCATGTCGGAAATCATGTAGCTGTCAACACTGTTTTGGAAATCGTCTATAGGCAGTATATTGATCCCGAAACTGGCGACGTCGGTGATCGTAATATCCACCGTGTACTGCGCCCAGCCGGCCGTGTTTATCACGACGGCGGCGGACGCCGCGGCGCTGTTGAAATTAAGGAACAGTTTCTCCAGCCCGGTGTCTATTTTCGTCTGGGAGGCGCTTGTCTTCGCCCAAAAGGTTATCTCATAGTCGCCGGCGGTCATCTCATCCTTGTAGTTTAATACTGGCGTTAAAGAGGCTGACCAGGGGTTTGGGAGATCTGTTGGGGTAACCGAGACGGCGTCATGTCTAGTGACTGTATTGCCACCCGTAACTATCGCGTAGTCCGAGGCTAACCAGTCGGTCTTGCCGTTGACGAAGTACGGATCCTTGATCAGGTTGGCCCCCGGGTTCGTCAAAGCCGCCAAAGCGGTGGACGGCGTGGAAACCGCGAAGAATACACTTATAACCATACTGAGGGTGAGCGCTAAAGTAATTGCCTTTTTCAATTTTAATAACATGATATTCCTCCTATAATGATGGTCATACAATTTGAATTACATTTTCAGACAAGTCCTTAATCACCCCCCATTTTTTACTATACTCCTTAATCACCTCCCATTTTTTACTATGCTCCCTACCCATTTTAGGGCCGGAAGACTTTTTTCAGGGTCACCATGGTGACGCCATGCGGAGAAACCCCATATTCACCGGCAAAACGTCCGGAAAATTCCCGGACTGAAAACCGGGTCGCCGGGCCCGACATGCGGTCTAGGTATTCGACCTCCTCTTCCGTCAGATTATTCTGCCCGCCCTGTCTGACCCAATGGTCATAGACGGATCCGTTGTCTCTGTCCAATATATATTCGGTCATTCTGTATTCGCCCTCCACTCCATCCAGAGATACATAAAAGTGTTTGTCACCGGCGGGCAAAAAGACGTTATACCTGTCCGTCACGCTGATGAGGCTTCTGTCGCCTCGCGCGAAACTCTCTTTGTAGTGCACATAGTTCCACATCAGTATCTGTATGCCGTCAGCGTTCCGGCACACGATATAGTCGTCCCCTTGAGCGATGACAGTGTCGCCAAGTTTGTTTAAAAACAGGTAGCCGTAATAGGCGCTTTTCTTTAAGCCATGGACGTTAATCAGGCCGAAGCCGCCGTGGAAAGGCGTGTCTCCGGCGCCCAGTTCCTCAAAAATATCGGTGAACGTCCAGAAACACAATGAATCGGCCAACCCCATACAGCGCAAGTTGTTCTGTATGATAAAAGGGGCCATGAAAGCAGTGTCGTGTACAAGGTCCCTCGGGCTGGGCGAGGCGTTCCACTCCGTGCAATGGATTTCCGCTTTAGAATAGGGCGAGACGTCCCTTGTGGCTTTGATCCAGTTCATGTCATGATAGGTGCGGTCCGGGCCGTCATAGGTCATGACTACCTTACCGTTGTCCAAAGGCCAGTCGTTGGGATAGGGATGCGGCGTAATGAAGTCTGGAATACATCCGTTTTGTTCGCAATAATCCAACAGCCCCTGGTAAAATTCATACTGCTGACCGGTGTCATTGCCATGTGCGGGCGCACCGACACGCAGTCCGCCGTCCACCCGTTTGACCGCGAAATATGCGTCCCGGTACAATTCATAAAACTGCTCCGGGGTACCGGACCAGAACCCGTCAATAATACAGGGCTCGTTCCAAATCTCGAAATACCACTGTCTTACCTCATCAAGTCCGTACCGGTTTATGCTGTGGATTATCGTTTCACTTGCCAGATCCGTCCACAAACGGTAATCCTTAGGAGGCGTAATGTTCGCCTTCCACCAAAAGACCGTACCCTGCCCCGTCGCCATCAGCGTCGGCGCCATCGACAGTTCCAGTATCGGGCGTAGGCCGGCGCTCAGAAGAAAGTCTATGAGTTGATCGAAGTACTGAAAATTATAATAGGGCTTACCATCCTTTCCTTCATGATATATCATCATATCATCATGAAATAACCCATGAAAACGTATGTACTCGAATTTTAACCGGCGCTGCACCTCGCGCAGCTGTTCCCGCCAATCTTCCCGCAATCCCTCCGCGGCGCGCCCCGCGCATATGCATTTCTTCCAAATGGGTGCCGTCGGCTTTCCGGAGGCGTTTACATCCAAAGAAATAACCCTTGCAGAATCGTCTTGCTTACTCATGGATTTACTCCTTTTCAGTTTATTCGATAGCCGATTTCCGATTCAAAGAACCTGACAAAACCGGCGCAAAGCATGAATTACACTTTATAAAAAGCCTCCCCAGTGGTATAATAGAACCACCAAGATTAACCATTAACACACACTGAGGAGGTTTTCACCATGTTTAGTCTTACGCCCGAATACGAGCAATTAAGTCTTATCGAGCAAGTCCAGCAAATAAGCGAGCTGCCGAGCCGAAGCCCGATGAAATTCCTGCAATATGCCCAAACACGCTTGCGCTAACGATTCCATTAAACTTGACTACGCTAACGGTCATTTCGGGTATTTCGGGTATTTCTACAAGTTTGGCATAGTTACTAACGGCTTCGGCACGCCTTTGCACATTAATTTCTTTGACAAGGACTTTTACGCCAACCTGCCAAATGAATTCGCTGACGCCCAGGAACAAAAGTATGTTTACGACAACGCTTCCCTGTTTCCCGTGTTGTCCGCATTCCATAAACGTATCGGCAATAATAAATTTAATACCTTCCTTGGCGATTCCGAGTTCGACAGCTATGATAACTACGGTTTCCTTAATGAACTGGGCTTCAAAAAAGTCCTTATTCCCGTTAACGAGCGCAACGCGCCTTTATCTGATACGCCCATTCCCGTTAATTTATTCGGTATCCCCTGCTGTCCCAAAAACCCCGCGCTTCAGTTCATCCCATGCGGTAAATGCAAGGGTAAAAAACGCAGCCTGCGCATTAAGCATGTCTGCCCTAAAAGCCGCAATGTCAAGGACAAATGGGTGTGCGACTGTGACGATAAATGCCGGGATACTAACTCCACCGTCACTTCTTACACTTACCCCAGCGGCGATTTGCGCGTGTTCTCCGGCGTCGTACGTGTGGCTCCGACGAGTGGAATGATACTTACAAAACCCGCACTGTAATTGAACGCGAGCTGTCTTCCATGAAAAGCGATGGTGTTAGTGTTATCAACCTTATTTCCGACTAACACCAAAGCGATCCTTCCCTGAATCGCCCAAAAACTTACAACTGCGCTTCCAGGCGCGCCGATGTCTATTTGAACGCCGCCACGAAGCTCATTCTGTCATTCTGGCTTTTGCATTGGGTCATTCGAACTTTATGCGTAATCTTAAAAAACTCTTAAAGGCTGCGTAAGTTTTTATCATCCGCTCCTCTCGTCTGTTACCTGTTTCTTCCTGTCCGGCGTTTTCGTGAAGCGCCTTGTTTTTATGCCTTTTTCTGTTTTTTCAATCGAACATTGTGGATAATTGTTCGATTGCCCCGGCTTTTTCGTGCCTTTGAATTGGAATACCCCTAGATTTATTCGATTAAATATATTGGAAATTCATATTATTTAAAAAATATTAGAGATTTGTTTATTCGTTTTTAGTCGGATACTCGCATTATACATAAACAATAAATTTTTGTCAACTATTCTATTGAATGAATCATTTCGCAGTAGTGCAACAGTGGCGGAGGGAGTTGCGCTTAGTCTGAGAAGGAAAATGAAGTAGAATTAAGTCTGGGAAATTTCCTTGATGAAAGTAAGAGGAAGATGCCAGACTATAAATGTACAAAGAGCAAGCACATGACCCATGAAGACCGGCTGGAAATACAAGAATGCCTGGACAAAAACATTCCATTCAAGACCATCGCCCGAAAGATCGGGAAAGCTCCAACAACCGTTTCAAGAGAAATCAAGAAACACTTATGATCATGCACTTCCCGGCGCGCCAGACCTTTGTCAACCAGTTCATCCAGGTTCTTTGGTATCTCCAGTCGTTTCCCAGGATGCCCGAGCTGGCCTCCGCTTTTTCGCCCGCTTGCTTCCCGCGAATTTGGCACATTCTTAAAACCATCCTGGCTTGGTGGTTTTGACGAGTTACCTGAGTTCTTATTGATTTGCGCTTTTAGCCGTTCGATTTCGGTTACAAGTTTCCCTATCGCTGCTGCCGTTGTCGTTTCCATTTCTTTCAGTTGTGCGCATAGCTCCTTGTTCTCGACTCGCAATTGCTTATTCTCGCAAATCAGACGCTCATTTTCTAGAGTCAGTTCTTCTACTTGTTTTATTATTCCCCTGCCATAGTTTGTTCCCATACTCCTTTTTTGCCATATATTCGCGGTTATTGGAAGAATAATTTTTTTTGGGTGAGTAGTAACCGGAAATTTAGTTTTATAAAGATGAGGTTTGGACGGGTTTTCGACAGTTGAACAACAGCAAAAGTCTTGTTAAGCCTTGTAAAAATAAAAAATATTTTTAAGCAGCAACTCGATACAACATTTTATTACCCATTATAAAGAGGCTGAAACCCAGTAAATATCCGGGTCTCAGCCTTTTGCTCTCAGCTCATCTGTCGAAAACGGGATATTAGCACATCTGTCATTATTTGCAATACCTATATTAATTAGTTACATACTACGACTATCACCATAGAAATAGGCGTAAACGATTTGGCCTACGTATATCGCTTTTTGCGGATTACATAACTTCGAGTTGGTTCGTGATTAATTTCCGAAGAACTCTAATAAAAGTTTTATACCCGCAAGTAGTAACATTTGCCACTATCCGGCCACTATCCGATAGTAGGGCAAGGGCTCTGCCCTTGCCGAATTTCGCCAGCAATCGGCTAAGTCATCAAATCAGCGAACAAGGGCAGAGCCTTTGCCCTACCGGCTGGCTGGCGGCTTGGCAAATGTTATCGTTTGTTGGTATAGTTTAAATGTTGCATTGCCATACAAAAAACGGCGGACAATTTGTCCGCCGTTTTTTGCTTCGTTTAATCTAATAAACATCTCGTTACCGTAACGTGTTTAACCCAGCGTAGGCGAGCCGGAATTTACTGTGCTGCCGCTTTCCTGCCCGTAACTGGCCTGCAAGGAACTAAGCGTAACCGGACTGCCAATAAGATTCCATGTAAAATGATGGTCAATGGCGCCGTTGGGCGAGTAGTAAGTGTTATTGTAGAAACTGCCGTTGACGCATGGTATCGTGCTTGAGATAAACACGCCGTTCTGTCCGCCTGTACCCTGGAAGATCACCATGTTGTTATAAGCGTAAACATTGCTGAGAGTGCCGGTACCCGATACATTGCCCGCGTTGTCAGGCCGGGTGTCCGATTGCCAAACGATGCCGTTAGCCCCTGTGTTGGGTACAGTTACCACATTGTTGTAAATAGAACAGTTCGACGAACTGGAAATATAAATACCAAAGTCAATCGGCGCGTTTTGACCCTGCCCGTTGCCGCTTATCGTATTGTTGCGGATCACGCTTGACCCGCCGAACGATACTTCATAGTGAACACCGTTGACCAGATTGTTGACGATATTGTTGCTGTCGATGGTAATATCCCCGGACTCAATATCAAACCAGATCCCCGAGGAATTGTTGTCATGGGCGTAACAATCCAGTATCTGGGTGGTCTGGGCGCCGCACATTTTCAGGCCGGACGCGTCGTTGCCGGGATCGTCGCCGCGGGTGTTGTTGTGGTCGATCTCCAAACCCTTTATAATACAGTTATGAACCACCGAACCGCCGGCTTCTATGCCAGCGTGCGCGTTGTTGTAGGTGCGTCCGCCGACAACCGTAACATTGTCCCTGTGGATGTACAGCCCGCTGCCGCCACTGCCCGAGAAGGTGCAGTTAATAACCGACCAGTCGGTATTGGTGTTCACCATAGGCGCACAGTTTTCACCGGCTTGTATGTTCACCGCGTTGTAGTTTTTTATGTTCAGGTTTTGCAGCGTAACGCCGGTAATGCCGTAGTCTATCCCATTGGTACACATTTGCTGGATTCCGTTTCCGTCCAGAACGGTGCCACCGTTGGGATCGCCGAAGAACTTGTCATTGTTTTTGGCGTTAAAGTTTTGCCCATACCAGGTTCCGGCAGCAAGTTTAAACGAGGTGCCGGCGGGGTTGGCGTCGATGGCAGCCTGAATGCTTGCGCCAGCGGCAATGTTGACCATTCCTGCCGTAGAAATCGGCATTGCGATGCCGTCGCCGCAAAGGGAGATGTCGGAAATCAGGAAGTCTCCGAAGGTGTTCGCCGCTCCATAGGGGAATATGTTCAGTTTTAATCCGCTGGTGTTATCTCCACCGGCTATGGTATAGGTTCCCTGACAATACAGCCATTGCCCGCTCTGCGTAACCTGGAACCACTGGAAACCATAATAACTGGATCCCATCAATTCGCACCCGATCCGAGTATTGTCACCGGCGGTGTAGGAACTGCTGTTGAAGGACGGCTTTACCCAGAAAGCAAGTTTGTAAATCCCGGCTGGCAGGTTGGACCTACCGTCCGGCATGGTGATGTTGTTTTGACTGAGGCTGCTGGTGTAGTTTACCGTGTTTCTGGTGCTGACGTACAGCGCGTTGCCGCCGGTGTATCCCTGACCGTTATGTATGGTCAAAACCGCGCATTGCCCTCCGTACCATCCGGCGGATCCGGTTGTCAGGCCGCCGTTGATGAGCAGGTTTTGCCCCCAGTTACCAGCGATAGGCGTGGGCGGTGGGGTCGACGGGGCAGACATTGCGATACCGTCGCCGCAGATGGAAACGTCAGAAATCAGGAAGTCACCGAAAGTAGTGGACCCATTCTCGTAGGGGAAAATATTCAATTTAAATCCGCTGGTGTTATCCCCGCTGGCTATTGTGAACGTGTCTTGGCAATACACCCATTGACTGTTCTGTGTAACCGTGAACCAAAGGAATCCGTAGTAATTGCTCCCCATCAGCTCGCACCCGATCCGCTTGTCGCTTCCGGATGTGGACGTGCTGCTGTTAAAGTACGGCTTTGCCCAGAAAGCAAGTTTATACGTCCCGGCGGGTAAATTGCTTCCGCCCGAAAGGCTGATACCGGCTTGCTGCAAGCCCTTGGTATACCACGCCGCGTCCTTGGCGCCAACATAAAGCGCATTGCCGCCGGTGTATCCCTGACCCGGCTGTACGGTCAGGGCTGCGCCGGACAATCCGGCCCAAGCGGTCGATCCGTTGGAAAAGTCCGCGTTCGCAAGCAGGTTGCTTCCCCAGTTGCCGGGGAGGATCGTAGGCGGCGGGGTCGGTAAAGCGATACTGTCGCCGCAGATGGAAACGTCAGAAATCATGAAGTTACCGAAAGTAGTGGACCCATTCTCGTAGGGGAAAATATTCAGTTTAAATCCGCTGGTATTATCCCCGTGTTGTATTTGTTAATTGAAAAACCGGCCAGCATTATATTTGAATTTCATCCACTCCAAGTCTGACAATAAATGATTTTTTTCCAGTGACGGCTGTTATACCGGCATTTACTTCAGCTCCTATAAAAACCGGCTCTTCTTATTCTTGGATTGTTCTTGTATTGGCTGGTTTTTCAAATATAACATGGGGCTGATTTTTCGCTTGACATTTGCATGTGGTGCTCGCAGGCATCGTATGAAGAGCCGCTTGTTGTTTCCTTCGCTGTCTATCAGCCTGCGTAACCGCAATCCGCGTACTGCCAGCTGCTCACCGCGTACTGCCAGTTGCTCACAGCATACCGGACACCAGCTTGTCTCCGTTGTCCTTAAGTTGACGACATTGAATAAACCTCCGCTGGAGGTTTATTGCCCCGCGCGGACATTTACGGTGCACCCGTTCTTTAGGCGGCTTTCAGACGCTTATCGAACCCACCGCCTTCAGGCGGTGGTGGTTTAACCAATGCCGCGCAGGCAGATGCGCCGCCGATTCGCTGCACGCAAAACACCCCGCAAGCATTTCCCAGCCGCATGCAATCATCAACGCCTTTGCCTTTCAGATACCCATAGATATATCCCCCGTTGAAACAGTCCACCGCCCCCGTTGTGTCCACCGGTATCACGGGGAACGGCGGCTGTCGGTACAGGCCGGGGGCGTAGCAGGCGATCGCTCCCGCGCTCCCGCGCTTCACCACGGAAAACCGCGCCCGCAGCTTGCGGGCGGCGGCCTCCGGGGAGGGTTCCCCGGTCAGCGCCGCCGCTTCCCCGTCGTTGACGAGGAGGATGTCCGTGTGCCGGAGGGTTTCGCGGAGGCCTGCCCTCCCATTTTCCGGAATTATTCCAGCCCGTGTCTAGAGAAGTGGAACAGCCAGCCTGGTGAATTACATTTTCGTACAAATAAAAGTTTACGGCCCGGGGAAAACGGTTTCGATCCCGTCCAGCACCGCCGTAAAGCCCTCTCTGAAAATCCGCTCGTCCCTTTCCTTCGCGCCCATGAGCCCCATTTCGGTGAACCCCAGTATTTTGTTTGGGCTAGGGTCGCTTCTCAGCAAATCCACGGTATACCGCACGGTTCCCTCGTAGCCCGAATAGAAAACGCTTTCGGGGAAGTTGATCCAGATGGTCCTGTCCTCCCCCCAGAGCAGCCTGGCCTCCGCCAGCGGCAAATCGCCCGTCGGGGGAGGGGTGAACGCCTCGACTACGCCGATTTCCGTCTCCCGGAGCAGCTCTTTGAACTGCGACAGGTTGGAAGCGTCCGCGTGAATCGTCGCCTTTTTGCCCGCTTCCTGAAAGAGCCGCGCGTACTTCACGAAGTACGGCAGCAAATACTGACGGAAAGGTTCAGGGCCGAAGTTGCCGGCCAGGTTCCCCAGGTTGACAAATTGATCGGGGCCGTCCAGCAGCAGGCCAAGCCTCCGCTCCTGCCTTCTGTCCAGCGCGGCCAGCAACGCCGCGAACGCCTCCGGGTGATCCTCTTGCTGATAGCTCCAGTTCTCCAGCCCCAGAAAATACTGGGCGTCCATATAGGGCGGCTCTCCCGCCCAAGTGTGGACAATCCCGTCGTCCCCCAGCGCCCGCTCGCGGAAAAAATAAGCGTCGTCATCCCGGTGAAAGACGGTGTCGTCCAGCATGAAAATGACAGGGGCGTAATCCTTTTCGCTCTTGATCAGAAATTCCTTCGCGACGGTTCCGTCGTTGGACACCCTGCCGGCGTGTATCTTTTCCACGGCGGAAACGTCCCCAACGGGCGTGCGGTACACGGTCGTCCGCTCGCCGTCTGCGCAGCGGCGGGCAAATGAGATGTTGGGCGTTTCCGACCACAGGGAGCCGGCGTTGGCGATGAGGCCCATCCCCCTGTTCCGCAGTTCCCGCTCAAAACCGCCCCTGGGGATCAGCTCATCGAAGGGCGCGAACGGGATCCGGTCGGGTTCTTTGCCGCTTAAAACGGCGGTCAGCCGTTCCCGGTTTGTCATGGCCCCGGCCCCTTTCTATAGCTTGATTTTTAGGCAATTCACATATTTCGTGGGCAGTTTTTCGGGTAATTTGACCGTCAGCACCCCGAAAGCCTGGGAAAACTCCACCCTTCCGCCGCCCAGGAGGGTAACTTCCTTAACAACATCCGCCGGGTTCAGGCTCTTGATCACCGCTACGCCGTTTTCCGGCGCGCGCATCAGGTAGGCGCAGAGCGTTTTCCCGCCGTCCTTGCAGACGAAGCGGAAGTCGGAGGAGGTCCAGTTCACCGCGTCTTCCTTGAAGCCGTCCAGCACGACGCCGGAAGGCCCCTCGCCGAAAACCCGCCAGGGGTGCGTGCCGTAGACCGCCTCGCCGCAAACGCCGAACCAGCCGGACAGCTCCCTCAGGATATACCGCTCCTCCTCGTCGATGGCGCCGTCGGGCAGCTGCAGGATATTCAGGACCATGTTGCCGTTTTTCGCGATAATGTCCACCAGCATTTCGATGATGTGCCCCGGCTGCTTGTACGTCTGCCGCGCGTCGTAGAACCAGTTGCCGACGCAGGTGTCGGTCTGCCAGGGGTCGTTATGGATGCCGGGGAGCTGGCTTTTTTCCACATCCAGGATGCCGATTTGATAGATTTCCGGGCGGACGTCCTTCTGGCAGTAGACCGCTCGGTTTTCGCCGTATTTGACGGCGGAGGCGTTGTAAAGGTAGGCCACGGCCTCCAGCCCGTTCCGGAACCGCGGGTTGTCCGGGCTGTCCATATCGCGTTTCCCGAAGGGCAGCGGCCCGTCGGAATACAGCAGATCGGGCGTATAGAGGTCGATGAGTTCTTTCATGACATTGAGCCAATAGTCATGGAATTTTGTGTTCTCCGTGTACCACTGGGCGAAGGCCTGCTGGCTGTCCAGGATTTCGCCGTAATTGTCCAGATAATAAACCCGGTAATCAGGGTCGTTGCCGTCATAGGGGACGCCCGCGCAGGGGCCGGACTTATCCGCTCCCTTGTTCACGAACCACCAGGAGAACGTGGCCCCCAGGTGCTCCGTCAGCCCGAAGGGCATTTTCAGGTTGTCCGCGGCGGCCTTCCACATCCCGCAGATGTCCTTCATGGGCCCGACCTGCGTCGAATTAAACCGGTTGTACTTCGACGGGAAATTGAAGAAGTGGTCGTGGTGCATAGCCTGGCCCAGAAAATAGCGGGCGCCGGCATTATAATACAGCTCCATTAGTTCGTCCGGGTTGAATTTCTCGGCCTTCCAGAGCTTGACCAGATCCTTGTAGCCGAATTTTGAGGGGTGCCCGTAGTGGCGTAGGTGATATAGGTATTGGGGGTGGCCCTCCACGTACATCATCCTGGCGTACCAGTCTCCGAACATGGGGACGCTCTGAGGGCCCCAGTGGCTCCACATGCCAAACTTGGCGTCCCGGAACCATTGCGGGCATTGATAATTGCGCAGCGACTCAAATGACGGGTTGAATTTCGTCTGTTTTCCATTGTCCATAATAACCTCCATTATGATCTCTAACCAAGGAAAGACAACAGGTTCGAGCTGAAAATCTGCTCCACAGCCTATGGATCCACTTGCATTTTTCATATATTTGTCGGTCAGAATTGATCCACGATGACCGGCCGTAGTCGGTTGAATAGCGCCCAATAATTCCACTTTCCAAACAACGCAACCAGTTCGTCGCACCAAGGCCATGAAATATGCGTCAACGCGAAACGGAGGCTGTCCACAAATAACAGGCTCTCAAAATTGCACAAGCGGTTGAAATCGCTGGAAGGGGCGGCGTCGTAGGAGATTCCCGAATGGAACAATATGGGGAGGTCTTTTTTCGCGATCGCAACCCCCCTCTTGATTTTTATTTGCAGGATTCTCTATGTTGAAATTTCTTTTCGAAAATCGGCGATACATTCGCTGAGTTCCCGTCCGGGCAGAAAAAGCCCCGCCGTGCCCCCGACGAAAATATCGGCGCCGGCGGCGCGCATTTTCCTCACGTTATCCAGGCTGGTGTTCCCGTCCGCCTCAATTTCGGCGGATTCCTTTCCGTTCGCTTTCAGCATTGCGCGGAGCCTGGCGATTTTGCCGATTGTCTGCGGGACGAGCTTCTGCCCGGCGAACCCCGGGTTGACGGCCATGACCAAAACGCCGTCCAGATCCGGCAGCAAATCCTCCAAAACACACAGCGGCGTCCCGGGGTTCAGCGCGGCCATGGGCTTCGCGCCCTTTTCCCGGATCCGCGCGCAGACCCGCTGGGCGTGGTCTGTGGCCTCGCAATGGAAGGATACGGTTTCCCCGGGCTGAATGTCAAACCAGTCCAGTTTGTCCTCCGGCCGGGCGATCATCAGGTGAATGTCCAGCGGAATGTCCGTCAGCGCCCTGATCTGTCTGATAAAGTCCGTGCCCAGCATCAGGTTGGGTACAAAACAGCCGTCCATCACGTCCATGTGCAGATATTCCACGCCGGCCTCTTCGAAAGCGCGTATATATTCCTCCAGCTTTACGAGCGGCGCGCACATCATGGACGGCGCGATTTTCCCCGGCATTTTCAACACCTCTTTACGGATTTACGATCACGCGCAGGCCCTCGTGCTTTTCGGCGGCCTCGAACGCGCGCAGGATGTCGTTCAGTCCAAAATGATGCGTAATAAACGGTTTGACATCCATGATTCCGCCCGCGATCAGTTCCAGAGCCTTTCTGTGATGGATCGGCAGGGAACCGTGGGAACCGGTCACCAGCAACTCCTTGTAGTGGATTCTGTTTGTGTCGAGGGGGACAACGCCCTTGTCCTTTGGTAATCCTCCGAAGAAATTGACCTGGGCGCGGTTCTTTGCCATATTGACCGCGCCGACCTGCGCTTCCGGCGAGGGGCTTGCGGTGAAGATCACGTCGGCCCCCAGGCCGTTTGTTTCCGACAAGACGGCCTCCGCGTCATTTTCCTCGGAGGAGCAGACGTATACGTCGGCGATCCCGAGCCTTTCCGCGATTGCCAGCCGGGGGCGCGAGCGGTTGATCAGGATTGTTTTGGACGCGCCCATGGCCTTCGCCGCGCTGCAGAGCATCATCCCCAGCGGACCCGCGCCGATCAGAACAACCGTGTCGTTCAGCCTCACCGGCGTGCGTTCCAGCGCGTTCAGCGCGCAGGCCAGAGGCTCCGCCAGCGCGCCCTCGTCAAAGCTGACGCTGTCCGGCAGCCTGTGCACCGGGCCGTAATTTACGGTCGTATTGTTGAGCAGGATATATTCCGCGAACCCGCCGGGAAACTGATAGCCGACGGCGTAATTGATCTGGCAGTTGTTGCCGAGGCCCGCCTCGCAAAAGGCGCACTGGCCGCAGGGCACGTCCGCGCCTATCGCCACCCGGTCTCCCGGGGCGAATTTGGTCACCCCCGCGCCCGCCTCAACCACTTCTCCCGCGATCTCGTGGCCCAGGGTCTGAGGCGGGATGACGCGACTGTTGCCGGAATGGAAAATGCGTATGTCCGACCCGCACACCGCGCAAGCCTTGACGCGGACGAGAAGCTCCCCCGGGCCGGCGGCCGGCGCGGGCAACTCTTTCACCGTTATTTGATCGATTCCTTCGTATACCGACGCTTTCATCTCGGCCGACTCTCCTGTTCGATGGTAAACATAACCTTGTTGACAAACTGTTCTCTTTTGTGTAAAACCTCAAAGGCTTCCTTGCATTTTACCAGGGGGAACCGGTGCGAAATTAACGATTTAACGTCCAGCCGGCCGCTTGAAATCGCGCTGACCGACACCCGCCACTCGTCCCGGAAGCTATTGAAGGAACTGTTCCAGGTCCCCTTCAGGCGGAGTTGTTTTCGCAGGATATGCCAGTATTCCTTTTGCGTAAGCTTCACATCCCCGGAAGGGTTGCCCATCAGCACGACGGTTCCCCCTGGGGCGGCGGCCTCCAGGCAGGCCGCCAGCGGGGCGGACGCGCCCGTGCCCTCCACGGCGGCGTCCACGGCTTCCCCATGATACGCGCGGAAGCCGCGCTCTTCGAGAAAATCCAGTTTTCGCTGATCTAAATCTATAAAGAAAACTTTGTCCGCGCCCGAAAGTTTCGCCCACTGGCCCAGCAACGCGCCGATGGGCCCCGCGCCCGTTATAAGTACGTTTTGTCCCTGTCGGATGTCCAGCTTACTGACGGCGTGCAGCGCCACCGCCGCCGGCTCCGTCATGGCCAGCGCCTCCATGTCCGCGCCGTCTGGCGCTTCAATGACGTTCCACGCCTTGACGGCGATCGTTTCGGCGAAGCCGCCGTCTCGGCGGGAGCCGTAATAATCATAATTTTCGCAACCGGCGTACTCCCCGATCTGGCACATAGGGCATTTCATGCAGGGGATCAGCGGAAAAACCACGGCCTTTTTGCCGTCGCGCTGCCGGTAACCGGAAAACTCGTGCCCCAGGATAATGGGATAGTGGTAAGCGCCCTTTCCGTAGACCCTGTCCACGTCGCTGCCGCAGATCCCCGCGCACGCCACGCAAATCACTTCCTCGCCGTCCGCCGCCGCGGGGGAGTCCGCTTTTTCATACCGAATATCCCCAATGCCGTGTAAAACCGCCGCCTTCATCAGCATGGAATCCCCTTTTTCTCTTAAATTTTAATGGTCGAATTGCGGATAATCAGCGTGGGATTAAACGGCTCCCTGATAAAATCGAACGCTTTATTCTCGATGACGCCGATCAGCTCCGCCACAGCGTTCTGCGCCACTTCGCGGATCGGCTGGGAGATGGTGGACAGCTTCGGCGTCATATACTGCGCCAGGGGGATGTTGTCGTAGCCCATGATGGCGATGTCCTTGGGAATCCGCTTGCGATATTCCAGCAGGATCTGAACGATGCCGTAGGCCAGGTTGTCGGAGGTGGCGAAGACGGCGTCTATATCCCGGTTAAGCAAAATCTTCGCGCCGATGTTGTAGCCCATTTCCGCTTTATTGTACTGTTTTTGTTCGATAATGGAACACCACTTGTCGCCGGAATACCCGCGTTCCTTGATTCCGATCCGAAACCCCTCGAACCGGTTCTGAAGGGAACGGTTGAACAGGGGCTCGCTGGCGAAGCATATCTTTTTTTCGCTGATATCCAGCAGATGGGACGCGGCGATCTTACCGCCCTCGATATTGTTGACCTCGACGGAGGGGATCGCGCTTTCCCCGCCGGCCGACAGGCCGCCGCTTACGTTGTCATCCATCACGATAATGTTCTTTTCGTGATACCTGACATCCCGGTAGACGGAAGGATCGACCAGGCCGTAGCCGACGATGATCCCGGAGACGTTCTGCTCGATTAGGGCCTTAATATACTTTCTCTCCAGTTCGGGGTCGTAATCCGTGCTGCACAGAAACATCACGTAGCCGTTTCCCTTGAGAAAGAATTCCGTTTCCCGGATCATCTGGGAATAATATCCGCTGTCAATGCTGGGAATGATCATCCCGATGGTGTTGGTGCGCCGCGTTTTCAGGGATTTCGCGCTGGCGTTCTGGATGTAGCCCAATTTTTCGATGGCGTCGGTCACCTTTTTCCTGACCTGGGGCGAGATGGCCGCGGATTGATTGATCACATAGGAGACGGTCGCCTGGGAAACCTGCGCCGCGTTGGCAACGTCTTTCATAGTAGGAGGTTTATTCACAGGGGAAAGCCTTTCTTTGTCCGGTTTTATTGCCTTTATGATAACCCTATTCGCCGGTCATGGCAACGATTTTTTTCAGGCCGCCGGCAAATGCGGCCGGAAGCGTTCGGCAACTCCGTGAGCAAATCTTTGGGATAGCCGCAGTGAGCCGCCAGGGGTAATTATAGTAACACCTCTGTATTTTGAAGAGTACCCTCGGAAAGTCGAAAACCGCATAAGAGCTGTCATTCTGAGCGTAAGCGAAGAATCTTTCCCCCATATTACGGCGTCATTTTAGCATAAAGAC
>JGI20166J26741_11000003_pt1 | contig 28605 bp, 23 predicted proteins | sample TergutCu122P5_FD_26741 | JGI IMG/M metagenome (IMG submission 26741)
ACCCCCATTTTTGGCATGAAAACGCCAGGAATCTGGGAATCACGAGCCAAAACATGCTCAAAAATGATTTTTGTACACAACCCGTTTACAGTTTGAGAATAATACTCTTCCAATTCGGTTGACTGTTACCGGAATCTTCGGTACTCATCTTTTCCCTTGCCCTTGCAGGGCGGCTGTATTTTTGGGGGACATGTTACCCAAGGTGGCGGCGAGTACGCCTTGCCCTGGGCTGTGATGCATTGCCCCTTGCGGGGCGTATTCGAGTTGGAAATCAACAACAACCGGGAACGTCAGTGACCGGTTTGACCGCTCCATGACTGTCGCGGCTCTGGTTTTGTGAACAACTTGTTTTTTCGCGACTCCTTATGATTATTTTTCAAACGGCTCGACGGCGCGGTCGAGGATACCGAGCATGAATGCGATGGCGAGGCCGTAGTTGGTGATCGGCACGCCGGCGTTGCGGCAGTGCATCATGCGGCTGAGGAGTTCGCGGCGGTTCCACATGCACGCCCCGCAGTGGATCACGAGGTCCCATCGGGCCAGTGCCGGCAAATCGTCCGGGAAATGATGTCCCTGCACATGTTCGATGACGAGGTCGCCGCCGACGTATTTTTTGAGCCAATTCGGAATCTTGACGCGCCCAATGTCGTCTTCGACCGCATGGTGCGTGCATGATTCGGCCATCAGCACGCGGCTCCCCGGCTTGAGCCGGGCGATTGATTTCGCCCCTTCGATCATCGTGGCAAGGTCCCCCTTTTGCCTTGCGAACAACACCGAAAACGATGTCAGCAAAATCTCGCGCGGCACAACCGCCGACACGTATTTGTACGCTTGCGAATCGGTGACGACCAGTTTCGGAAGCGGCGTCAGCCGTTTCAACGTCGATTCGAGTTCCGTCTCTTTGCAGACGACGGCAATTTGGCCGGCGTCGAGCAGATCGCGTATCGTTTGCACTTGCGGCAAAATGAGGCGCCCTTTCGGGGCTTCCTTGTCGATCGGCACAACCAGCACGACCGTTTCGCCGGGTGCGACCAGATCGGAAACAATCGGCGGCGGCGTCAAAATTCCGTCCGGCACGACTTGCACCAATGCTTCGCGCAGTTCGCCGATTCCCTGCTGTTTTTCCGGGTCCGCCGTTGCCGCCGTTTTGACGAACGGAATGTTTTGCGATTGGAGCCGCGCCAACAATTCATCCGACGGCAAACCGGTATCGGAATGGTTGAACACGACAATGAATGGCACGTTCCGCTTTTGCAGTTCGGCAATCAAAGCGTCTTCGTATTCGCCCCAACGTCCGGAAGCGACCGTCACGAGACCAACATCGGTCCGGTCGAACGTTTGCTTCGTTCGTTCGACCCGTAATTCGCCCAGTTCCCCCTGATCGTCGATTCCGGCGGTGTCGAGAAACACGACCGGGCCGATCGGCAATAGTTCCATCGCTTTCTCGACCGTGTCGGTGGTTGTCCCCGGCACGTCCGAAACGATCGCAACCTGTTGTTCCGTCAGGGCGTTCAACAGTGACGATTTTCCGGCATTCCGCCGCCCGAAAATCCCAATGTGCAGCCGAAATCCTTTGGGCGTTTGACTCATGATCTCTTCCCCGGTGTCCTTTTGAAGGATTTTTCAATCTTTTTGCCCGGTTTTTTTGTCGATTTTTTATTGGCAAGAACGGATTTTTTTGCTCCGGTTTTGCCAGAAGATCGTTTCGCGGTTTTTTTGCTGATTTTCCCTTTTTTTTCGGCTTTTTTTGTCTTCGCGAAATCGGCTTTTGCGTTTTTCTCTTTTTTCGAGACGTTTTTCCTCGCACCTTTGGTCGACTTTTTACGGAAAGAACGCCGCAATTCTTCCCTGGGCGGCTCCGGCGGGATCACCCCTCCGCCCGCTTTCAGCTTTTCAAGTTTTTCTTTGAGACATATTTGCAAAATGACGCTCTCAACCTCCGTGCCGGGAATTTTGTACGAAACGAGCTTTCGTAATGTGGACTTCCCAAATTGCCCAAAATGTCTTGATTCGCCACGTTCCTCGACCCAGCGAGGGCCTTTGACCAGCAAGAGGCGGTCGAACGCAAACCAATGCGGCGAAAACCATTCCATGATTTTCTTGAGACGTGCCACCGCACGAATCACGATCGTTTGAAAACGATGCACTTTGAGCAGGATTTCACCGCGTGCGTGCCATACCGGAAGGTCAAGTCCGAGCAAATCGACCATTTCGCCGACGGCAATCGCCTTTTTTCCGGTCGAATCGCAAAGTTCGACCAGCAGGTCGGGGCGTAAAATCGCCAGCAAAATTCCCGGCACGCCGCCGCCGGTTCCGACATCAAGAACATGTTCCCCTTGGGTCAACAGTTCCGCAAGTCTCATACTGTCGACAAGATCACGGGTGACGAATTTTTCGTAATCCGTGTGTCGGGTAAGGTTTAAGTGCGTATTTTTTTCCCAGAGAATCTGGCAATAGGTATCGATTTTCGTAATTTTATTCTTGGGCAGTTTGATCTGATGCCGTTTCAGAGCCTCTTCAAGCGTGTCGTTCGGAACTCCTTCCGGCAAGGCGACTTCCGGTTCTCCAGACAATGATATTTCTGATAACGGTTTCTTTTCCTGCGAGTCTTGCGAAAGTGGCAACATGAAATGATCTCTGATATACTGGGAACGGGGTTCCATAAAATAGGGTGGGCCATGCGAAAAGACAAATTTTAGCATTTCCCGGAAATATTGCCACCGCAAAAAAGCGACATGTGACAAAATCTCTTTTCGGCAACACACTTCCCAGAAATACGGATACCGGCTACGATATGAATTTTCCCGTCAAATCAAGAGTTTTTTATGTTTCGTCAAACAATACTCGAAAACGGTCTTGAAATCATCGCCGAATGCAATGCCGCCGCCTATTCGCTGGCGACCGGATTTTTCGTGAAAACCGGCTCGCGGGACGAATCGGACGAAATCGCCGGGGTCAGTCATTTCCTGGAGCATATGATGTTCAAGGGAACGTCGAAACGGACGGCCGCCGACGTCAATCGCGAACTCGACGAACTCGGAGCCTATTCGAACGCCTATACGTCGGAAGAGACGACCTGTTATTATGCGGTGCTGCTCCCGGAATTGCAGGATCAAATCATTGATCTACTCGGTGACATTCTCCGCCCTTCGCTCCGTCAGGATGATTTTGATATGGAAAAACAGGTCATCATTGAGGAAATTCGAATGTATGACGACCAGCCGCCGTTCGGTGCCGATGAAAAGGGGCGGGAATCGTTTTTCGGCGGGCATCCGCTGCACCGGAGCGTGCTTGGGACTTGTGAAAGCATCGAACATTTGACGCCGGAACAAATGCAGGAATATTTCGAGCGGCGGTACAGTCCGGAAAACATCGTGCTGGCCGCCGCCGGAAACATCGATTTTGACGCTCTTGTCCGCAAAGCGAATCAAATGTGCGGACACTGGAAACCGCACGACACGAAACGTCAACTCGGTCGCACCAAATGCAACGGCGGTTTTCAGCAAATCCACAAGGAGGTCGCGACGCAGCAATACGTCATGCAGCTTTTTGAAGGGGTCGGAGCGGACGAATCGTTCCGCGAACGTTATGCGGCGTATCTTTTGTCGCATGTCATCGGCGATGACGTCGGCAGCCGTTTTTACTGGAACCTGCTTGATCCCGGCAAAGCGGATTCATGCGGCTTCGGGATGATCGAATATATCGACACCGGATTGTACATGATGACGATGAGTTGTGCTCCTGAACTCGTGCATGAAAACATGCAACAGATCGACGCCATTTATGCGGACGTGCAAAAAAACGGCGTCACGGAAGAGGAATTGCATCGCAATCAGACGAAAGTGATGTCGCGAATGGTGCTTGCAAACGAAAGACCGCATCATCGTCTGTTTGCGTTCGGCAGCGAGTGGTTGCAGGAACGGAAGTATTACACGGTTGACGAAGAACTCGATTTCGTGCGTCGCGTCACGCTTGACGACATTCGCGGCGTGCTTGAGAAATACCCGCTCCGCAACAATTACACGATCACCGTCGGTCCGTTACAGACATGGATACCGTAGCCGGATACTGCAAATCAAATATTGTGCTGGAAATTAAAAATAAGCGTGTCCGGTGAATCGCCGGTCTCGCTGAGGTGAGCAAAATAGCACATTTTGTGATGTCTTCACGTCTCAGCGCAACCGGCAGCCGTGGAAGCGTTGTGCATTTTTTCTCGCCACCACAATATACGCGGGCGTGGTGGAATTGGCAGACACGCCGGATTTAGGTTCCGGTGACGCAAGTCGTGGAGGTTCGAGTCCTCTCGCCCGCATTATCACATGAAAATCGGAGTCGCGACAGTTATACTCAAGCCGGTTGAAAATTCCGGAAGCTGGAGGCGGCAAGCCCTGCAACGCAGGGCGTCTGCGCGAGGCCGAAGGCTGCCACCCATACCGGCTGCGGTATATGGATCGATCAAACCGGTCGCTTGCGCTCCCGGCTGCTGCCGTGAAACAGGCAATACGAAGCGTCGGTGAGCGACATTTTGGAAGTCAATCGATCATGGAAAAAGTTCGTCTCGGCAAGACCGGTTTGATGGTCTCGCGGATTGCAATGGGTTGTATTCCGATTCAACGGCTGACGGAAAACGCAGCGGTGGAACTGTTGCATTATGCGTTTGATCACGGTGTCAATTTTTTTGACACGGCCCACGTCTACACCGACAGCGAGGCGAAAATCGGAGCGGCGTTTTCTGGAAACAAGCGTCAACATGTCATCATCGCGTCGAAAACGATGAGCACGACGTATGAAAAAACCGTCGAACAGCTTGACGAAAGCCTGCGACGGTTGAAAACCGATTACATCGACATTTATCAATGGCACAATCCGGAAAACGGGTTCGAGAATTTTCCGAATGAACGCGGCCCGTATCAGGCGATGCAGGACGCTCAAAAAGCGGGCAAAATCCGATTCCCCGGCGTGACGCAACACAATCTTGCACGGGCGAAATTCGCCGTCGGGTCCGGAGCATTTGCCACGCTTCAGTTTCCGCTTTCGGTTTTGTCGAGTCAGGAGGAAATCGACATCACGTTCGATTGCGTCAGGCACGACATGGGCGTGATCGCCATGAAAGCGATGTGCGGCGGACTTTTGAACGACGGCCGGTTGCCGTTCCTGTTTCTGAATCAGTACCGGCACATCATCCCGATCTGGGGACTCGAAAAAGTCGCGGAACTCGATCAGTTTCTTCAGTTGTCGCAAAATCCCGAACCGTTCACTGGTGCGATGCAAGCCGAAATTGAAAAATTGCGGGCGGAACTTGGCGACGAATTCTGTCGCGGTTGCGGCTACTGTATGCCGTGTCCTGCCGGAATCACACTGCCGATCGCGATGCGCATGGCCACGTTTCACAAACGCGGCATGTTTCACGGCAGCCTGTTCACGCAAGAACGACTCGGGGAAATGCGGCGAATCGATCAGTGTCAACATTGTGGCCAGTGTGTTTCACAATGTCCCTATCACCTTGATGTTCCACGGCTCCTCAAAAAGCAGCAGGCCGCCTATATGACACTCTATGCCGAAAACGCCGGAAGATGATATGCCGCAGCCGGTATGGACGGCAACCTTCGGCCCTGTGCTATCGGGCTTCCGTATCCGGCTTCAGGAGTTTCCAACCGGCTTGAGTCTGTTCATCGTTTGGCCTTTCCTGTGATGGATTCAATGTGGATCACGATGACGGCGGTACGGTGCAGACTTCCGGCGATCGCTTTTTTGGCGGCGTCCAAATGGTCCGGCGTGTATTTTTCGCAGAGTTTCATCAGCAAGGCCGTTTTGTGTTCGGCATTTTCGATCAACTCCGCGCGGCCGGAAACAATCGCACTTTCATAACGCGTCGTGAATTGGGCAGGCTGAATCTCCGTCTTGCCGACCACGCAAAACGAAACGCGGTTGTTACGGATAATATTGTCGATCTTTCGACCTTCCGGGGCACAGTGCAAAATCAGTGTGTTGCCGTCACGAACGAAATTGACCGGAATTCCATACGGCGCACCATCGACGCCTGTCATCGAAAGACAACCATATTCGGCAACATCCAACAATGCGAGCGTCTCCACCTCGCCCATGATCCGGTCTTCACGTCGAACAGTGTATTTCATGGTGATATTGTACTGGAACTGAAGTGCCCACCGCCTGAAGCCAATGGGTTCAGCAGTCGGCTGAAAGCGCGGAGCCAAATCGAAACTTGAACCCTGTCACGATCGCCTCAAAAAAATTGTGCCGACACGCCCGACGCGACGTTGTTTGAAATTCGCGATGCCTTGCCGGTCAAGGTGTCACATCAAACGGTCGCCAACGAACTGAAAAAATTGAAACTCGTTTATAACTGTACTGTCTCAGTTATTTTTTTGTCAGCCACAGATTGACACGGATATTCACGGATGAACACAGATATTTATTGATTGTTTTGGAATCTCATCCGTGAACATCTGCGTCATCTGTGGATCAAAAAAATCCGTGTTTCATCCGCGCCGGTCCGTGGACGGAAAAACAATCCGGGGATTGCGCACAGTTGATCAGCAGCCATGCGCGTCGCAGGGCGACACGGCTATCGTGTTGCGCCGGGCAGACCCGGCGTTTAATACCAATCCCGATTTTTATATGACACTACCCGAGTGACGGGAGTTCGTAACCTTTGCGACGCGGTCGCGAAAGCATTTCGTTTCCTTTGTCGTTGTTGGTGAAACGTTCCTTGACGGGGTCCCAGCCGATTTTTTCCCCGACGGGTGCCGTGGCGCGGACGATATTGACCAACTCGCAAAGCGTTGTCGAACGCTGGCCGTATTCGATGTCCGCATTGCATTTCTTGCCGGTTTTGATGCAATCGACCCAATTTTCGACGTGATATTTTGTTTCCAGATGCTTGTGTTCCATCTGAAACTTCGCTTCTTCCGGCATGTCCTCAAGCAGCGATTTCGGATTTGCCGTCACTTTATGCCGGTTGACTTCCATTTTTCCTTTTTCGCCGACAACGATGCAGCCGAGACCTGGGCCGCGGTCGCCGTCAAGGTTGAGCCGCAATTCGACAACGTTGTTGACGCCGTTGTTGTTGTCGAACCACATCTTCATTCTCGCACGCGGACCGGTCACTTTCGCCATTCCGTAGTAATCGCCCCCCGTTTCATCGTCGTCAAGTTTGCGGTTTGCGAATTTTCCGGAATCCTGGATCGTGCATGGTTCTTCCAGCAAAATGGTCGTCGGGCCGGTTTCGTTCGTTTTCATGACCATGTTGACCTGGTCGTAAGAGTGCGTCCCCCAGCCACTGACCCCGAAACAGGTACCGCCGGCGTCGTAATCCCACCAGCGGTCCCAGCCGAACTGCAAATCATGATGATACGGTCGCACTTGGGATTGATTCAACCAAATATCCCACCATCCCTCTTTTCCCCCTTCCGGGAGCGGTTCACCCGGCTTGTCGACCCATTGATTCGGTCCGACGAAATTCGGGGCTTCAATCACTTTGACCTTGCCGAGCGCACCGTCCTGTATTTTTTGACATGCCCAGATGCAAAGCGGCAGCGAACGTTGTTGCGTCCCGACTTGCGTGACCCGGTTGTACTTGCGGGCGGCATTGACAAGATAGCGTCCTTCGGAAATCGTCAGGCACATCGGTTTTTCAATGTATAAATGCGTACCCATCTGCATGGCGGTTCCGGCAATCCAGGCACGTTGATGCGTTGCGGTTTCGACCATCACGCCATCCGGTTTTTCCTGTTCGATCATCGTGCGGAAATCATCGTAACCTTTGACGCCGTCCGATTCCCCGGCATTTTTCATGAACGAGTCGACTCGCGGCTGAAAAATGTCGCACGCGGCCACAACTTTAAGTCCGGCCACCGGTTTGACCTCGTTGGGGTAAATTCCCTGGCATCGGCCCCCCAATCCGATCAGAGCCACTTTGACGGTGTCGTTGGCTCCGGGAGTGTTGATTGACCCCATCACCGTGCGGGGAATGACCATCGGCGCGGCAACCGCAACGGCGGTCACGGCCAGAAACTGGCGACGTGTTGTTTTCGACATTATGTTCTCCTCGTTTTGCAAATCATGAGCAAATGGCTGCTGCCAACAATCAAGGCAACACGCTCATTATTTCACAAAACGGCGAACATTTCAAGAAAAGAGAGAAAAAATCAAAGTTTTTTAATTCAGACGGGTTTCATCGAAAAGTATCACGCAAGAACAACAGCCGGGAACGTCAGTGACTGGTTTTGACCGCTCCATGACTGTCGTGGCTCTGATTGCGGAATACTTTCCGGAGAAAGTCTTATCTTAAATAGGCGGATGAAACGTAGGATTTCGGACCGCTGCTTTGCATTACACTGGACGATTTGCCACAAGTCGGACATGACGAACTTCGAATGGAAGAACTCGGCGAGTAAAAGGCGGACGAAGAGCCGGACCTGGAATCCGAAGCGGATGATTTTCCGCAAGTCGGGCACGTACTGGAGCTTGCACTCGAACTGGTTCTCGCGCTCGCACTCGAAGTCTTGCCGCAAGTTGCGCAAGTGCTTCCTCCGCGATTCAAGGATGAACTGTTTGCGGTGACTGTCGACTGTTTTGTCCCCGTGTAACGATTGAGACTTGTTCCCATTGAGGATGTTGTACCGGAAATGGCCATGACTTAACTCCTTATCATGATTATGTTTTAGTTTAATAATGAATCAGCCTGAACGATCCAATATTCAGTACATTGATCAGGCATGTACTTTTGTATATATAGCATACCTCAATGGGACAATCGTATATTCCTTGCCGGGAAATCAAAAAAATGAAAAACTTTCTTCCTTTGACGATTAAAAAAACAACGCAAGATGGTGAAATTACCCGGATTATCCCGCGTTCGGTCCGGACACTCGTACATCTCCGTTCCAGGTTGCCGCGGAAAGAAATATTAGTAAAATACTTATGATTTTTCCAGAAATTTTTTCCAGAAATCAGGCAACGGTGCCCTCAATTCGAGCGGCTGGCGTGTGACGGGATGCTCAATGACCAGGCAACCGGCATGGAGGGCGATACCGTGCGGAAATGCGTCGCGTGCTCCGTATTTCCGGTCACCGAGAATCGGATAACCATGATGGGCCAGTTGCAAACGAATCTGATGCTTGCGACCGGTTTCAAGCGTCACTTCGAGGAAAGAATAACGTTTCGTGCCGTCAATGAACCGATACGAAAGCATCGCTTCTTTCGAATCGGCGTTCGGTTTTGCGGTCACCCACATTTTCCGGTGCCGGGGGTCTTCGCACAAATGATCGGTCAAGGTCGCGTTTTTCGGATGGATGATCCCTTCGACGATGGCATGATACGTTTTTTCGGCATCGCGATTGCGAAACTGTTCATTGAGCCGTGCCGCCGCTTTGGAAGTTTTGGCGAACACGATGATCCCGGAAACCTGAAAATCAAGCCGGCTGACAACCCCCAAATAAACGTTGCCGGGCTTGTTGTAACGTCTTTTGAGGTCGTCTTTGGCAAGCGTGAAGAGCGTTTCCTCCCCTTCGGGCAGCCCCATCGTCGCAATCCCCGCCGGTTTGATCACCGCCAGGAGATGATTGTCTTCAAAAACGATTTCAAGTGCTTGCGACATGGGAAATGTTTAGTGTGGCAGCGCAATGGGATCGGACCAAAAACAGCAGCCCGGAACGTCAGCGACCGGTTTTGACCGTTCTGTTACGTTGTGTTCTTATTCTCAGGAAAATATTATGAGATAAATATTACTCATCAAACGTAACGTTTTTTACCCCGTCGCTTACGCTCCGGGCTGCTATTTCTTGCGCTCGGTGTTTCAATCGTCCTTCGAAGTGGGCATTTGCGACATGGCCGTTTGGCAATAATTGGCGATGCCGCGCGCGTCGAGACCGAAAGCGGCAAGCAATTCCGCGCGTTCGCCGTGTTCGACGTATTCGTCGGGAATGCCGATGCGGTACAAGCGTCTCGTGTCGAGATGTTCCGCCGCCGCCGCTTCAAGGATGGCACTTCCGAATCCCCCCGCCAGCATTCCTTCTTCGACGGTGACGAGAAACTTGCCGTTCCGAAGCGGTTCCAGCAATGTTTTCGAGTCAAGCGGCTTCAAAAACCTGGCATTGACCACGCCGACATGGATATTTTTCCATTCCAGTTGCTGGGCGGCGGTCATCGCATCGGCAAGTTGCGCGCCGCAAACGGCGATCATCCCATCGTTTATTTCGTCGTTGCCGGTTCGAAGAACTTCCGCCCTGCCCAATTCAACCGGTTGATAATTTCGCATAATCGTCGGTGCCGCCGCTTTGGCATACCGGATAGCGACCGGTGAATTTTGCCGAATGGCGAATTGCAGCATCGGCAACATGTCGCCGGCACAACCGGGAGCCATGACCGTCAGATTGGGGAACGGACGCAAGTACGCCAAATCAAAGACGCCATGATGCGTCGGTCCGTCTGCGCCTGCAATGCCGGCGCGGTCGAGCATCAACGTCACCGGAAGATTTTGCAGCGAGATTTCCTGAAAAATATGATCGTAGCCGCGCTGCATGAACGTGCTGTAAATGTCGATGATCGGACGCATTCCGGCTTTCGCGAGTCCGGCGGCGAACACGACGGCGTGCGATTCGCAAATGCCGACGTCGAAAAAACGGCCGGGAAACCGCTCGCGAATCAGCTCCAGCATGTTCCCCTGGCACATGGCCGCCGTAATCACACAGACACGTTTGTCGTCGCACATCAACCGGAAGATCGAATCGCGTGCCCATTCCGTGTAGGAAAACGGCACGTTGACTTCGCAGTCGATCGTATCCTGCGGCATGGCGATGATCGTTTGACGCGACGTGTTTTGGCTTGACGTTTCGGCACCTGATTTGTTGTCGTAATCCGCTTTGTGGCCGTTCCCGTTTCCATTCCCATTGCCGTTTTTTTTGATTTCCGGCGACGGAGCATGGTACGTGGTCGGGTCCTGGACGGCGGGTTGATAACCGCGTCCTTTTTCCGTGAAAATATGGAACAACACCGGCTCGTGATAATCCCGCACCATTTTGAGGTAGCGCCGCAACTGCGAAATGTTGTGGCCGTCGATCGGGCCGATGTAGCGGAAGCCGAGTTCTTCGAACAACATGCCGCCGAGCAGACCGGCTTTGATCGCCGATTTGAATTGCCCGAGCATTTTTTCAAGCGACGCACCGAGCCAGGGCATTTTATGCACAAGGCGATGCGTTTCGTTTTTGATCCTGAGATAGACGCGATTCAATCGCATCGAATCGAGGTAACGCCCCAGCCCGCCAACCCGGGGACAAATCGACATCTTGTTGTCGTTGAGAATGACCGTGATGTTTTTTTTGAGCCAGCCGGCATGGCAAAGCGACTCGAACACGACGCCGGAACCGAGTGCCCCGTCGCCGATGACGGCAACGCTGTGACGTTTTTCCCCGCCTTCGAGAAGATCATCGCCGCAGGTCAACCCAAGAGCCGCTCCGACGCTGCAACCGGCATGTCCCGTCATGAACAGATCATACTCGCTCTCGGCAGGGTTCGGGTATCCCATCAGCCCCCCCAGGGAACGAATGGAGTCAAACCGATGATAGCGTCCGGTCAGCAATTTGTGCGGATAGACTTGATGTCCCGTATCCCAAATCAGGCGGTCGCGGGTGAAATCGAATGTCGTATGCAGCGCAATACAAAGCTCGACCACTCCGAGATTCGATGCGAAATGGACCGAGCGTTTGTCCGCCAATCGACAAAGTTCTTCCCGTATCTCAATTGCAAGTTCATGCAATTGGGAACGCGTCAAATTTTGCAGGTCAAGCGGCGATTGAATCGTCGGGAGAATCACCGCCATTTATTTTTTCCTGTCGAGAAGATGCCAAGTCAGTCCGGCAAGCGACTTGTAAACCAAACCGTCGTTCCTGAAAATGTCGAGGGCATGACAAGCGGCAACGACTTTTTCATACGCCCGTTTTTTGCTTTCGTCGACCCCAAGATACGTCGGAAACGTCAATTTTCCCTGAGATTTGTCCTTGCGGACCCTCTTGCCGGTTGTTTGCTCGTCGCCGGTCCAATCCAGCAAGTCGTCCGTGATTTGAAACGCAAGTCCGTAGTTTCGGCCATAATCTTCCAGTCGTTTCATCTGCTGTTTCGATGCGCCCCCGATGGTTGCGCCCATTCGCAGACCGGCAAGAATCATGCTGCCTGTTTTTCGCTGGTGAATGGATTCGAGGAACTCCAGTGACGGCGGCCCCCCCTGTTTCCAGGCCATATCGTCCGCCTGACCGCCGACCAGTTCGCACGGCCCGCACGCCTCCGCAAGAATCGCGATGCACTCGCCGGCAAGTGATTTCGGGAAAACGTCTTTGCCAAGTATCTCGAACGCATACGCCTGCAAAGCGTCTCCGGCGAGAATCGCGCTCGATTCGTCGAATTGAATGTGACAGGTCAACTGACCCCGCCGCAAATCATCGTTGTCGAGTGCCGGCAAATCGTCGTGAATCAACGAGTATGCGTGAATCATTTCAATCGCGCACGCCGCGGGAACGGCCCTGGAACGGACGCCACCGCAAATTTCACAGGCCAACAGCACCATGATCGGACGGTATCGTTTCCCCGGCGACAGCAAACTGTAACGGATCGGGTCGGCCAGCGATTTCGGACACCGCGAACCGAAGTTCGTGTATTCGTTCAATTTGGCATTGATTTCCCTGCGTAAAACGTCGAGATAAGAGTCAATCTCCCGCCGATCCTGTTCAGACAATTCCATCATGACTTATGAAAACTAAAAGTGAAAAAACCGGAGTATTACCCGATCAAACTTAATTTTGTTGATATGATCAATAGCCGCCGGGGACGAAACGTAACGCAGTGACCAAATCGAATGTCGGATGATCCGGTCGCTTCACTTCGTTACGCTCCCGACTGCCATTCGCAAAATGAGCTTGAGCTGTAGTATTGTTGAAACGTCCCAAAAGTGATTGAATTTTACCACTTTCATCACTCAAAATCAAACGGGACATCGTCATGCTGCTCCGAATCATGCAAAATCGTCGTTTTGCGAACCTTTTTTTTTCGGACCTGGCCCCCGGCATTCTTGTTGGAAGCGTCGGGAACGGATTCCGCCGTCCGATGTTGTCCCGGCAGATTGGCGTCCGACAGAAAATTTTGTTCCAATGCATTTTCCGTCTCCATTGTTCCATCCGATGAGACTTTTTTCAATATCTCGACACGGCATTCCGCGTTTTGTAACAGGGAGTGGCAATGCCGGAGCAAACGAATCCCTTTTTCATAAGATTCAAGTGCGGTTTCCAATTTTACCTGTCCGGCGTCAAGAGAACGAACGATCTGTTCAAGTTGCGACAGAGCTTCTTCAAACGGAATCCCATTTTCGTTTCCAATATCACTCATACCACCTATTTTCTCTCGTTTGTTTCATTGGCCACTTCACGGGTGTCCGAAACGGTGACTTTTGTCATTTTGTCCCCTTGGCGAATGGCGTCCACGACATCCTGTCCTTCGAGAACGCGACCGAAAACCGTATGCTTTCCGTCGAGCCACGGTGTATCGACATGCGTGATGAAGAATTGTGAACCGTTGGTGTTCGGACCGGCGTTGGCCATGGAAAGCACACCGGGGCCATCGTGTTTCAGGTCGGGATGAAATTCGTCCTCGAATGTGTAACCTGGCCCGCCGGTTCCGTTGCCGTCGGGACACCCGCCTTGAATCATGAAGTCCGCAATGACACGGTGAAACTTCAGACCATCGTAATAACCGGAATTTGCCAGTTTTTCAAAATTGGCAACCGTTTTCGGAGCTTTCTCGTCGAACAATTCAATGGTGATTGTCCCTTTGGGTGTTTTAATCGTTGCAGTTTTCATGATTCTCTTTAACAGCCTTTTCAACAAAAATTGTCTTTATCCAAGATCACATGTGAAAGGCAATTATACAAGGTGACCTCCAAAGAGAAAAGGAGTCATTGGGTCGGTTTACCGGATTCCGAATCGTTCACAAAAACCTCGCTCGATTTATCGTAATCTGAAATCAAATATTGGTGGATGTTTTTGGCATTGAGCAAAAAATCAGGCATATAAGTTTTGCGAATAAACGTAAGAAGCTGAAAACGTTGCTCTTTGCTGAGCATCCCTTTTTCTTTGATCTTTTCAAGGATTTCATACTCTTCTCTCGAAATGGCCTGAAGTGCCCATCTTTCGGTAATGCCGAAATTTCTCAAACCGGCAAGTTGCTTGCCGGTTTCCGTCTGTTTGATGATCATTTCCACAAAGACATAATTTCCTTCATTCGGAATCAGGTCTTTGTTTCTTCTGGCACTTGCAAACCCCGAACCGACATTGTATTGCCAGCCTTTGTCGACTTCCCAATAGGCAAGCAACCGGTCATATCCCAGGATAAAATACTTGTTGTGCGGATCAAGCGCATCCGGAACCTTGACATGCGCAATTCCGTCAAGATTATCATATAATATTTCTTCAGGCGGCTTTGTTTTCTGTTTCGTTTCAGTATTCGAAACGACTGTCTTTTTTTCCTGTCCCGGCTTTTCTTGTCTTGACGTTTGCAGTGCCATATTCGCGGCATTTGCCGGTTGAATCAGAATCGGATTGTGACACTTGGGACATTTCCGCATCTGGCCGAGAAGTTCTTCTTTGGCGTCGATCTTACTCAAACAATTCTTGCATATCACACGAACGGCCATACTTGCCCCCTTGCGTTTTCACAAAAAAACAGGGAAAATAAACAGGTTATACTACAACCGGTATACGCAACCTAAAAATGAAATGTCGCTGTAATTCCAATTATATCAAAAAACCGATAAACATGAAATGAAAACCGGACTTTTTGACCGACATTCCTTTTTTGGGTATCCGTTCACGCACCATGAGAAACAAAAGACGTGAACGGTTATACTCAAGCCGGTTGGAAATTCCGGAAGCTGAACACGGCAAGCCCTGCATCGCAGGGCGGTTGCGCAAGGCCGAAGGCTGCCGCCCATGCCGGCTACGGCATACTTTTTTGAAAATTGAAAATCCGACACCCGGAGATCAGTTCCCGTGCGAGACGAACATTTTCCAGCAACCATCTATAGCCCTTCCACCCTTGTCGAAATGCTGCGTTATCGTTGTCACGTTCAGCAAAGTGATTTGGCGTTCAAATATCTTTCCAACGGTGAAAATGACGAAATTCCGCTGACGTATTTCGAATTGGACCGTCGTGCCCGGGCCATTGCCGCCTGGTTGCAGGAACGAAAAATGGAGGGAAAGCGTGCCCTGCTCCTGTATCCGCCAGGGGTCGATTTCATTGCGGCGTTTTTCGGCTGTTTGTATGCCGGGACGATTGCCGTGCCGGTTTATCCGCCGCGCCGGAACAGGTCAATGCAGAGAATCGGCGCAGTCGTCACCAATGCCGAAGCCAGCGTCGCCCTGACCACCACGGATGTTTTGGAACGGGTAACGGATTTGATTTTCGAAACACCGGAACTTGAAAAACTCGAATGGCTTGCGACAAATAATGTAGCGGCGGGACTTGAAGACAATTGGACTCGTCCCGATATTTCGGAACACACGATCGCTTTTTTGCAATACACTTCCGGCTCGACCGGCACCCCCAAAGGGGTGATACTCACTCACGGAAATTTGTTGCACAATTCCCGTCTGATCGGTTATGCATTTGAGCATACTCGTTCAAGCATAGGGGTTTTCTGGTTGCCGAGTTATCATGACATGGGGCTGATCGGCGGAATTTTGCAACCGATTTATTGCGGTCGCCCGAATATCCTGATGGCACCGCTCGCGTTTTTACAAAAACCGTTTCGCTGGCTTTCGGCGATCTCGAAATATCGCGGTTCGACCAGCGGCGGTCCGAATTTCGCTTATGATCTTTGCACCCGCCAAATTACCGATACGGAAATCGACACGCTTGATCTCAGTTGCTGGAAAGTCGCTTTTAACGGTGCCGAACCGGTCCAGGCCGAAACGCTGGAACGTTTCGCGCAGCGTTTCGAACGTTGCGGGTTTCGTTACGAATCGTTTTACCCCTGTTTCGGGCTTGCTGAAGCGACTTTGATAGTCACCGGTGGAAAATTGGGGAATAAACCGGTCATTTTGCCGATCAACGCCGATTCGTTGGCCAACGGCATCGCCCGGGAGGTGAAAAACGACGACGAAAAAGCGCGCTGGCTGGTTTCAAGCGGTCAAAATCTGCTCGACCAGCGAACGGCAATCGTCGATCCGGAAACGGAGCTTGAATGTCCCGAAGGTCACGTCGGGGAAATCTGGGCACGCGGTCCAAGTATGGCCCAGGGATATTGGGGGGCGACCGACGCGACCGAATACACGTTTCGCGCGACGATCAAAGACACCGGCGAAGGGCCATTCATGCGCACCGGCGACCTCGGATTTGTCAAAGACGGCGAGTTTTTTGTCACCGGCCGGATCAAGGATCTGATCATCATTCACGGTGTCAACGTGTACCCGCAAGACATTGAAGCGACGGTGCAACGTGTCGATCCCGTGTTGCGAACGAGCAGCGGCGGGGCGTTTATGGTCGACGATGGACAGTCGGAACGTCTGGTCATCGTGCAGGAAATCGACAGGACGTTCGTGCATGAGCCGGAAGCATTGGCAAAATTGTTCGCGGCGGTCCGAAAAGCGGTCGCCGTTGAACATGAAATCGCGCCGGATGCGATCGTGCTTGTCAAATCGGGAAGCATTCCGAAGACATCAAGCGGAAAAATTCAGCGACACCGTTGCCGCGAGGAATATATCGCCGGAACGCTCAAGGTGTTCGAGCAATGGGTGGCACCCGGTTCGTCGCTGGCGAAAAAGGCATTCCTTGATCGTTCGGAAACCGTGACGCTCGGCGTGCCGGGCGACCGTCAAATGGCGGAACGTTTGAAACAACGCCGGCTGGAGGCTCTTGATAAAGAACGTCAAAAACATGCCGAAGCACCGGAAGCGGACCCGTCGCTCAAAGAAGGACATGCCGTTACGCTATCCTTTGAAGAAACGGCCAACGCGGTTCTGGAGGAGGTGCGGAAAGTCGGTCGCGAGCGGGCTCAGGGGGTCACGCTGGAAACCGACATCACCGAACTCGGACTCGATTCGCTCGAACGGATGGAAATTCTCGCGTCGCTCGAAGACCGTTTCGGCGGCCAGTTCCCCGAATCGGTTCTGCCGACGCTTTACACGGCGAAAGAAGTGGTCGAAGCGACGCAGCGTTACCTCGGCGGCGGTCCGAAAATCGCAACAAAACCGATTCTCTCCGAAGGGGACGAAATTCCCGCCGAATGGTACGACATTGCGTTGTTCCCGGAATGCCGGGCGTTGCAGGAACGGCTCAACATGGCCAACGCGCTCGGACTCAACCGCTTTTTCGACGTGCATGAGTCGGTGACGAACGACCGGACGATCATTCGCGGCAAAGAGTACATCAATTTTTCGTGTTACAATTACGTCAACATGTCGGGCAACCCGGAAGTGACCCGTGCCGCGCAGGAAGCATGCGCCAAATACGGCACGAGCGTCGCGGCAAGCCGGTTGGTGTCGGGCGAAAAACCGATTCATCGCGAACTGGAACGGGAAATCTCAAAATTTCTCGGTACCGAAGACACGATCGTCATGGTCGGTGGGCACTCGACCAACGAATCGGTGATCGGGCATCTGCTCAATGAAGACGATCTCATTTTGATGGACGCCCTGTCGCACAACAGCATCGTGCAGGGGGCGAAACTCAGCGGGGCCCGCCGCCGTCCGTTCCCGCATAACGACTACGAAGCCGCCGACTGGATTCTCAAAAAACATCGCGGCGAGTACCGTCGTGTCATGATCCTCGCCGAAGGGGTGTACAGCATGGACGGCGATTATCCCGACCTGCCGAAACTGATCGAAATCAAAAAACGGCACAAGACGCTTTTGATGATCGACGAGGCGCACTCGCTCGGCGTGTTGGGAAAAACAGGTCGCGGGATCGGCGAACATTTCGGCGTCGACCGTGCCGACGTCGACCTTTGGATGTGCACGCTCAGCAAGACGTTTGCCAGTTGCGGCGGCTACATTTCCGGCTCGAAAACACTGGTCGAATACCTCAAATTCACGGTGCCGGGTTTCGTGTTCAGCGTCGGGATTTCGCCGGCCAATACGGCGGCGGCTTTGGCCGCGCTGCGACTGCTCGAAAAGGAACCTTGGCGCGTTGACAAGTTGCGCGCGAACAGTGCGTTGTTTTTGAAACTGGCCAAAGAACGCGGACTCGACACCGGCATGAGCAAAGACTCGGCGGTGGTGCCGGTGATCGTCGGCAATTCGGTGCAAAGCCTGTACCTGTCGAAGCTGTTGTACGATCGCGGCATCAACGTGCAGCCGATCGTGCATCCGGCGGTCGAGGAAAAAGCGGCCCGATTGCGGTTTTTCATCACGTCCGCCCACACGCCCGAACAAATCGAATACACGGTCGATGCCGTCGCCGAAGAATTCGAAAAAGTGAAAAGTGAAAAGTAGCCGCATTGCCTGCAATGCGGCTTGCGACCAAGCAAAATATTCTTGTTACAGCAAGGGGAAATCAAAAATGGATAGTCCGGTTATCAAATGGACACTGGTCTTTGCCCTGGTGCTCGTGCTTGTTTTTGTTTCCGCGTTTTCGATTCAAGCCGTCAGGGAAGCATATCGACGCAAACAGGTGACGGAAAATCTCAAAGCGTTAAGTTTGTCTCTTCGTATATACCATGAGACGCATCCGACCATGCCGAACACGGAAGCACCGGCAATGCCTTCGGCTGTCCCCGATCAAGCGAATTCCGACAAACAATCAAACAACGAACAATAACATTCACATATTTTGAAATGACCGACGATCTTTTTGACAGCAGTGACAGCGTTCGTTCCGCACGGCAGCTCAAACATGCGAAACGGGTGACGTTTGACGAGCCGCTCAGGCTGGAACGGGGGGAAGAACTTTCGGAAGTGACCGTTGTGTACGAAACTTACGGAACCCCCGGCGAAAAACGGGACAACGCCGTTTTTATCTGCCATGCGTTGTCCGGCGACTCGCATGTCGCCCGGCACGATGAGGACGACGATCCCGGCTGGTGGGACATTCTTGTCGGTCCCGGCAAACCGGTCGACACGAATCGTTACTTCGTGATTTGCGCGAACGTTCTCGGCGGTTGCCGGGGAACGACCGGTCCCGACAGCGTCAACCCAAAGACCGGACAGCCTTACGGCACCGACTTTCCGGCAATCACGATCGGCGACATCGTTGAAGTGCATCAGCGGCTGATCAACCATCTCGGCATTCCGCGACTTCTCGCCGTTATCGGCGGTTCACTCGGCGGGCTGATGGCACTCGACTGGGCGACACGCTTTCCCGACCGGGTTGCCGGAGCGATGGTCATCGCGGCAAGCCCCCGTTTGACCAGCCAGTCGCTCGCATTTGACATTGTCGCACGAAACGCGATCATGAACGACCCGCATTTTCACAATGGCCAGTATTACGGCAAGGAACAAGGCCCGACGGTCGGGCTTGCCATCGCGCGGATGCTCGGACACATCACATATCTTTCGCGCGAGTCCATGGTCAAAAAATTCGACGCGAATCGTTACACGTCGCGGGACATTGACACGTCGTTCGAGACCAAGTTTTCCGTCGGCTCGTACCTTGCGCATCAGGGGGACAAATTCGTCGAACGGTTCGACGCCAATTCGTACCTGACGCTTTCGATGGCGATGGACCTGTTCGACCTCGGGAACACGCACGAAAAACTGGTCGAGCGTTTGCGGGCGACCATGTGCCGCTGGCTGTTTCTGAGTTTTACCAGCGACTGGCTCTTCCCGCCGTTTCAGTCGCGGGAACTTGTCGATGCGACGCTGCGCTGTGACAAACGGCTCAGTTACTGTAACGTGCAAAGCGATTGCGGGCATGATGCGTTTTTGCTTGAAAACGATCTCGGTATTTACGGCGGGATGATTCAGGCCTTTTTGCAAAATGTCGAGCGTGATCTGCTCGTCGAATATGAGGAAGCGGAAGCGGTGGACGGCGATGTGTCCGTTTCCAATGCTCAAAACGACTCATCACTTCAAAATGGAACAGCCGTGTCTGCGACGAATCATTTTCTGGTCGAGGGGCGGCGCATCGACTACGATGAAATCATCAAACTGATTCCGCTCCGCACCAAAGTGCTTGATCTCGGTTGTGGAACCGGCGAATTGCTGAAACGCCTCAAAAACAGGCGTCATCGTCGCGTGCTTGGCATCGAACTCGATGAAAAAGCGGTTCTTGAATCGATGCGGAAAGGGCTTGACGTCGTCCAGGGCGACCTCAACGAAGGGCTGAAGACATTCGACGACAAGCAATTCGATTTTGTCGTGTTGTCGAAAACCCTGCAAACGATCCGGGACGTCGAGCTGATCCTCGACGAAATGCTCCGAGTCGGAACGCGGGGAATCGTCAGTTTCCCGAACCTCGGATATTATCGATACCGGGACATGCTTGCCAAATCGGGCCGCGCCCCACAACTCGATGATGTGCCGTCGCACAAATGGTACAACACGGAAGACGTCCGTTTTTTGACGATTTCCGATTTTGAAGATTTTTGCACAGATAAAGGGTATCGTATTCATCAGACGGTGGCACTCGACACGGAAAAAGGGATTCCGGTCACCGACGACCCGAATCTGAACGCAAACGTCGCCATCGTCGTGCTGAGCCGATACCGGTAAGGCGGGCTTTTCTTGAAAATCTCGTGCGGCAAAGATATAATGGAAAAATGCACTCATCTTTAGCGCAATGAATTTCACAATAAAGGGTGCAGTTGTCAGGGGCAGGTCTCTGTATTCCTGTCCCCTGATACCCGCCCCCTGCACCCTAAAATAAAAGAAAACGAACATGGCCATTGACGTCTACAAAGATTGGTTGGGGATTGCGGACACCGACAGACCGCTCAATTATTATCAGTTGTTGAAACTCAAGCTGTTTGAAGACAACACGATCCTGATTCGCAAGCAGTACCGGACGCTCAACGCGCATGTCCGCAAATACGCGAGCGGCGGGTTTATCGACGAGTCGCAGGTACTTCTGAACGAACTGGCGCAGGCGATGCTTTGCCTGACCGACGCCGAACGCAAAACGGAATACGACGTTTCGATCGGTCGCAAAGACGGCAGTATGCGACTTCGAAAATCGTTCGAAGACATTCTTGTTGCCGGAAAAATCTGCACGCCGGAACAGGTCAAAAAGGCGAAAACGTATGCCGACGCCGTCGGGCTTGACGTGTACCAGGCGGCGTTGCAGCACAAACTGGCCGCACCGGAAACGATCATGCTCGCTTATGCGGAATCGATCGGTTTGCCGTTCATCAGTCTGGATGACATTGGTGTTGATGAGGAGTACGCCCCGCAGATTCCGCCGCTCATGGCACGCCAGCATTCGTTCGTGCCGGTCATGGTCACCGACGGCAAACTGATTCTCGCCTCGCCGTCGCCGGTCAATCCGGATGTTGAACAGGAGCTTCGCATGTTGTTCGACATGCCGGTACGTTCGGCGATTTGCGTGCCGACCCAGGTCAACGACGCGATTGCTAAATACTACCCGAAAGACGCGAAACAATTCGTCGCCAGGGACGGGGGAACCGCAAAATCAGCCGCCGACACCGCCGCAGATGCGATTGAAAATGCGTCTGGTACCGTCAAGCAAAAACCGAAAAAAGAGGCCAAAGCCAAACCCGTCCGGGAACCGTCCGCCCCAGCCTCCGAAGAAGCGATCAAAAACCGCAACCTGGGAACGATCATAGCGTTCAATCTTTCCGTCATGGGAACCGTCGGCACCATGTATTACGGGCTGGGGATGGGAGTGCGAAACCCGAATCAACTCTTTGTGGTGATTCCCGCCGGTTTGCTGGTCGGCGGTATCGTGGCCGGTCTCACATTTTTCTTTTTGTCGAAAAAATGAACACGAAAGCTGTGGCGTTTCCTGCTATTGTCTGTCTTATAAAAGATAAGACGCAAGAACAGCAGCCGGGAACGTCAGTGACTGGTTTAACCCATCGCTTACGCTTCGGGCTGCTGTTTTAAAACCTCATTTTCCATAAGACAGGCTGCCGTATAATGCCGCCTTCACTTCATCCCCATTCAAATCAGGGAAAACCGCATGTTCCGAAAGCAATCATGTTGGAATCGTATTGGTTTTTTGTTCCTCCTGGCCTGTGTCGCAATTTTTAGTGCGCCGGAAGCTCAGGGGGTATCCTCTGATCCTTTGGAGAAAACGCTGTTACCGCAACCGGGGATTGATGAGCGAGTCGAACTGCTCGGTATCGTCTTTCGTCTTGCCGGGTCGCCGGAATATCAATGCGACACGTTCAAGGAATATGATGACGCGATCAACCGGCATTTTGCTTCATTCAAATGGCATTCGGTCATTCTTTCCGCACAACTCTTGCGTTCCACGAACGGTGTTGCCCATGATGCCGTCATGAGTTACGCCGTCCACATTTCCATCGAAAACGGGCGAATCGTTTTACCCGATGAGAATTCGGAAAAGACATTGGACAAATTGGATTCGCGCTGGAATCGAAAAACGCCGCAGTTATTTGTGAAACAACTCGACGATTTTTACGTCAAAAGCCGGTTTCACGAGTTTTTCGAGTCGCATCGCGAAATGTATCAAAAGACGGAAGAAAAAATCAAGGCGATCAACGACAAAATCGACTATTCGTGGTTCAAAAAATTTTACGGTGATGCCAATCTCGATTACTTTCATATCGTTCCCAACTGCATCGATGAACAGGGCGGATATGGTGCATGTTGCCGTTTCAAGGACGGGCACGAAGAATACTTTTCCATGATCTCCGCTCCCGGTCCGGACGCCCCCTATCATGACTATTATATCTGGCTTATTATCCATGAGTTCAATCATTCGTTTTGCAACCCGCTTGTCGAGAAACATCTCGACGATTTGATGCCGGCCGCCGAGCGGATATTTCCTTTTGTTGCCAACACAATGGCGAATCAGTATTACTCTAGGCCGGACATCATGTTAAACGAATACCTTGTTCGGGCTTGCGAAATACGGTACCTGCTGGCTCACGAAATGAAAGACGAAACTGACAGGCTGATTCAGGCATATCGCAACAGCCGCGGCTTTCTTTGGATTGAAGAACTGGTCGAGTTGCTTGACCGTTATGAAAAAGAGCGGGACAAATATCCGACGCTTGACGATTTCATGCCGGAAATCGTGAAAATGCAAAACGCCATTGTGACCGACGAATATATTGCCAACTTACGAAAACAGGAAGACGATCGTCCTCAGGTTATGGCAACGAATCCACCGAACGGAGCAAAAGATGTCGATCCGAATATCACGGAAATTTCCATAACATTCGACCGTCCGATGATGCCAGGAATGGCTTGGTGTACCGGAGACGGCAATAAAACGTTTCCCGAACGATCAGAAGATGCGAAGTGGCCCGTTTGGAGCGAGGATAAACAGACATGTACGATGCAAAACGTTGTGTTGAAACCGGGAAAGACGTATAATATCATGCTCAACTCGGATGCGGAGTTGTATTCGAACATTCCCGGCGACGGTTTCCGCAGCACCGGCAACATTCCACTCAAACCGGTGCATTATACATTCACGACGAAAGCGGAAACAGAATAAATCCGTGTTTCATCCGTGAAAATCCGCGGCAAAATACAATTTTAGTGTTTCAAATTTTAACCATTTCAAGAAACCATAGAAAGCATCATTTATGACAAAACAATACGATCTCGGATTGATGGGGTTGGCGGTCATGGGGCAGAATCTTGTGCTCAACATGGTCGATCACGGGTTTAATGTCGCGGTGTTCAACCGGACGACCAGCAAAGTCGATGAGTTTATGGCCATGCCCGAAGTACAGTCGAAAGGGGACAAGCTCACCGGGTGTCATTCGCTCAGGGATTTGGTCGCAAAGCTCAAGCGGCCGCGCAAAGTGATGCTGATGATTCAGTCGAAAGATGCGGTGCCCGCCCCGGAACTGGCGTTGTATCCTGAAAAAGCGGCGATCGACGGCGTCATCAAAGACCTGTTCGATCTGCTCGAACCGGGCGACGTCATCATCGACGGCGGCAACACCCATTTCATGGACACGGAACGCCGCACGAAAATCGTCGAGCAAAAAGGATTGCTTTACATCGGAACCGGCGTTTCCGGCGGCGAGGAAGGGGCGCGGCTCGGACCGTCGATGATGCCGGGTGGTTCCCCGGCGGCGTGGCCGCTTGTCAAGGAAATTTTTCAATCGATTTCCGCAAAAGTCGGCGCGAAAAAAGAAATTCCGTGCTGCGAATGGGTCGGGCCGCGAGGTGCCGGACATTACGTCAAGATGGTGCATAACGGCATCGAATACGGCGACATGCAACTCATCTGCGAAGCGTACTGGATGCTCAAACACGCGCTCGGTTTTTCGAACGAACAGCTTTACGACGTGTTCACCGAATGGAACAAGGGGGAACTCGACAGTTACCTGATCGAAATCACCCGCGACATTTTCAGCGTTAAGGACAAAGAGACTTCTTCCAAAGTCCTCGTCGATGAAGAAGGTAAGGGGCTTATAAACCGTGATGATGGAGTACGTGTAAGTCAGGAAAAATATCTCGTTGATCTCATTCTCGACACCGCCGGCGCGAAAGGGACCGGAAAATGGATGAGCCAGCTTGCGCTCGACCTCGGCGCACCAAGCACGCTCGTGACGCAGGCGGTTTACGCACGCTGCGTTTCGGCGATGAAAGACGCCCGTGTGCGTGCTTCGCAAACGCTCACCGGTCCGGGCGGCACCTACAAAGGGGACGCGAAAGCGTTTGTCGAACAGGTGCGACAGGCACTTTATGCCTCGAAAATTTGCAGTTACGCGCAAGGTTACGTGCAAATGATGGCGGCGGCAAAAGAATACGACTGGCCGCTCCACTTCGGCGACATTGCATTGCTTTGGCGGGGCGGCTGCATCATTCGCGCGGTGTTTCTCGAACGAATCAAGGAAGCGTTCGATGCCGACCCCAAACTCGAAAATCTGCTGCTTGCCCCGTATTTCAGGGAAATCGTCGCCAAGTCACAAGACGCCTGGCGTCATGTCATCAAAACGGCGGTCGAATTGGGCATTCCGGTGCCGGCGTTCATGTCGGCACTTTCATATTACGACAGTTATCGCAGCGCGAACCTGCCCGCCAACCTGTTGCAGGCTCAGCGCGATTACTTCGGTGCCCACACCTATCGCCGCATCGACAAACCCGGCGAAGGCCCGTTCCACACGGATTGGATCGCGGAAAAAAAGTGAGTTTTCTTCACCATATGGCACGAAGATATACCGAAGCTGGTTAAGATTTCGTGTTGTTTGAATGATTGAAATATATACTCAAGCCGGTTGAAAATTCCGGAAGCGGGATGCGGCAAGCCCTGCATCGCAGGGCGTCTGCGCAAGGCCGAAGGCTGCCGCCCATACCGGTTGCGGTATAACCGAATTGAAGGTGTAATACCGCTCTCCGGTCACTCCGTTCGCTTCACTCACTGCGTTCCCGGAGGCTGTTTTTGGAATCCAACATGATTTGTTGGCAAAAAGCCTTATTGAAACAGCCGTTTCATTTTTTCGAGACCCGTTGTTGCAATGGCAAGCGGGTCTTTGGCGGCCCAATAGGCGGGGTTGAACAACTCAAGCGAGTAAACGCCGTCGAAACCGATGGCGTCGAGCGTCGCGATCAGTTCCTGGAGCGGACAAACGCCGTCCCCCGGATAAACGCGGTCTTTGTCGGCAATCAATTCTCTGGGCGGATTCGCCGGATAATCGTTGAGATGAAAAACGTGCATTGCCTTGCCGTTGAGCAGATTGAGACCGGCAAAACTGTTGCCGCCTTTGTACAAATGATAGGCGTCGAGGAGCAGGCTCGCATTCGGATGCGACGCGGCGATTGCAATGGCCGTCACGTCCGAAAGTCTGTGCATGGTCGCGGAACCCCCCCAGAGTTCGAGAAGCGGCGTCACGTTGAACTGTTCGCCGAGTTCAAGAACCGTCCGGTAACGCGCCCCGCACGCCTCAAGATCGTCAATCCGTTTTGATGTCGCGCCCGAAGCCGGAGCTGCCATCCGCCGACAACCGATTTCCGCAAGCCGTGCCATGTCACGTTTGATCTGCTCAATCCCTTTTGCACGTTCCGACTCGTCGTCAACGATCCAAGGGGCGAAACCGATCGCATTTTCCACCGTCAACCCATGATCGTCGAGCCGTTTTCTCAAATCAGCAAGTTTTTTTCCCTCGCTGAGGTATTTTTCGAGCCGCATCATCCATATTTCGATACCGTCGTAGCCCGCTTTGGCCGTCACGTCGATTTCCTCCTCGATCGGCAGATTCAAACCGATGAGCGTGCCCGTGTTGAGCGCGAAACGGCGTTTTGTCGCCGGGCGGCCTGTTTTTTCGGATGTCACGACGGGTAATGATTCCGGAGCGGCTGACAAATCAATTACCGATTTGCCGAAAAAACATGTCGCGCCGGCGCAACCTGCCATTTTCAACATGGTGCGACGTGACAAGTGACGAGATTCGGACGATGTTTGAGATTTTTGCATGGTGATGACTCAGGTCGGTAATATTTTAATGACACAAATCCGATTGAAAACGGAATAATATCTCTGAAGGATATTTATCTGGCAATGTCTACCAGATGCCTATTCAAAGAACGAAATTCCGCCGCTGCATTTTTAATTTCAGGAGCGGCATGATCCCAAAACCATACAACAACACGTATTCCTCGTTTTGAGAGATTCAAGATGACCGGAACATAATCGCTATCTCCAGCGACGAGAACCATTTCGTCGGTTCGCGGATTCACCGGAATTTCGTAAGAATCGGCTATCATTTGAACGGCGATACCCGTATCAATTTTTTTTTCCCTGTTTTGCGCATTACGGTCTTCGACAGTCACCTCGAAACCATGACTTGCCGCGGCCGCCCACAGCGAGTCGTTTTCCGGGGGACGCGAACCGAACAAACTTGCTTTTTTCAGACCGTTTCTCATTCCTCCCACCAGATTGAGGAGTTTACCAAAATCGTATTTCCATTCTCTATCGAAAATACTGTTGTTGATGGCGTCCCACACATCATAAGCCATGTCTTTTGTAACGGCAGAAACGCGGCGTCCTTCAATCCAAACGTTGGAATTATCAACATAAACGAATTTTGACATTAAATTAAGCTCCCGTTGTTGATTACTTACGTGTATTATCCCTTATTATTGGATTTTGTCAAGATTTAATTACGGCACATGAAATAAAGGGGTAATGATCAATAGAAAACCCGGCGTGCCGAAACACATTGGATTATACAATAATTTTGAGAAAAAACCAACCGCCCCGTTTTCACGAATTTGTCAAATCACCGGGAGTACGTGGCGCAGAGGTTCATTTGTTGGGAAACGAAGTTGGCACGGCTTTCCAAGGCGTAGTTGGCACCCAGGGTAAAGTTCGGACCAATTTGGCCGGTCACGCCTGCGGTCAGGCGGAAAATGTCGCGGCCCATGGTGTTGCCGTAGGCATTCCAGACAACGTCCGGGATGGCCGTTTCATGGATGGCGACCGTCGGCACGTTGTCGGCTGCACTTCGCACATAGGCCACGTCGATTGCCGGTTTGAGGGAACTCAATCCCTTTGGTCCTGCCGCCATTGGAAACACTTTGGACAGACGCAGCCCGAATGGTATCTCGACCACGTTCTGATCGCAGCTTGATCGTCCGTGCGCCAACCAACCGCCATGTTCCTCGAAACCTGCGCTGGTGAGGAAATAATAATCGGTGCCGACGTGCGGCGCAAGTTCCCAAGGGGTCGCGGTGCGGTCAAGCCGCCAGCGGACACCGAATTCCAGGCCGCTTCCCAGGACGGCCGATTGATATGCGGCATGGTCCCATTCACCGTCACTGGCATAATAAGCGCGTTCCTTGTTCCAGCCGGTGCCGAACTGCATGACCCCCTTGCCGTAAAACGTTTGACCGAATCGTCCGCCGTAGAGTCCCAGCGAGAAGGCGTCGATGCCGGTGTGGACCATGCTTTCCGAGTCGCATTTCACGGTGCCGTGGGAATACTCGCCGGCAACGCCGAACATCCAATCGCCGAAAGTCCGGTCGCAGCCGACGGTCAGGAGCATGGGCTGATAGCGATAACCGGGTGAATATGCGTCGCCGCCTTGTTCCGACCAATACTGCGTGATCACGCCCCACAGATGCTTCTGATTCCCGATTTGCCGCGGATGATCACACGACTCGCCATCCCATTCGGTCGGGCGATCATCCTGCGGATCGCCCATTTGTTCGCGCATGATCCGGTGGAATATCGTGGCTTGTTGTTGCCATGCGCTCAACGCGCCCAGGATTGCCTGGTCATCCACGTCGCGGATAAATTCCGGCGGCACGACGCCTGTATGGTAAATGTCGTCAAACACGCCACGTAATTGCGGGGAAAGGTTCGGCGACTGACGCATCTCGTCGAGTGTTGCATAACGGGGACCCATCAAGGAGCTGATGTCGTTGAGGTAGTCGAATGCCAGGTCCGCATTATCGATGTTGGTCAGATTCGGCACCATGCTCACCGACATGAGCGAGT
>JGI20166J26741_11011114_pt1 | contig 28601 bp, 24 predicted proteins | sample TergutCu122P5_FD_26741 | JGI IMG/M metagenome (IMG submission 26741)
GACCATAATCTTCTTTGTTTACGTGTTGAGTGAATTTTTCTACCGGCGCCGAAAGGGTAAAGGGAAGATTGTTGATGCTTGACTGCAAAAGAGAGTCGAGGTCCATTTTATCGGTTTGAGGATAATCTTTTAGGTAGGGGTATGTCTTCATGATTTACGATTTTATTATATTCACATCTATAAGATTCGTTTGCTTGAAGAATTTCAGGAAAACTATTTATTATATGCCAAATTCTTTCAACACTCCAATTTCGCCAGTCAATCAAATTGTTATAGTCAGAAATGTTACGCGCTCTTATAGTAGGAGACGAAACCGGTTGACGGATTGACTGAATATGTTCGATATTGCATAAAGTTTCAATCATAAGTTTTGTACCTATTTTAGTAGCTTTTTCTTTCAAATTTTCTAATTTTTCACCGATAGAAATATTAAATGATTCTTGATATATGATATTACCTGTATCTTCGCCTTCATCAATGAAATGAATAGTAACTCCACTTTCTTTTTCCATATTGTAATATACCCAAAACCAAGGATTTGGACCTCTGTATTTAGGTAATAGCGAGGGATGAAGATTCAATGTTCCATACTTTGGCAATGAAAAAATTTCTTTTTTGAGTAAAAACGGCATTTTAAAAACAGCCATAACTTCCGGCTTCTTCTTTTGAATCCATTGAATTAACTGTATATTTTGTTCTTTTAATTCCCTATATGGAATACCATGTTTTTCTGCAAACATTTTTAATTCTGCAGATGATTGACAATCCAAAATGCCTCCAATTAAAAATTGATTACACTCAATCATGCCGGAAACAAATGAAGAGAAACCGGAAGTTATTAATATTACTTTTTTCATCATTCGTTGATTTGATATGAAATGCCATTGTTTTCGCTTATGTCTTTAAACAATTTTCTAAAATCGTCATCGCTCATATAGCGGGACAAGTTTATGACAGGACATCCGTCTTTGAGAAATTGTACCGGATCGGGTATTTTCCCATTTTTGCGAGCGTTTTTGTAAAGTGTCGATCCAGGGAAAGCAATAATCATATCTAATGAAATGGAGGAAAATTTTTTATTTTTCTGCCACCAATGCAATGTGCGATAGGCTGATTCCTGTGTTTCATATTCGTCGCCGATAATGATAGTGGAACGAGTGTCAAGTCCGGCTCCAATGGCCATATTAAGTGCATTTTCTACCTGTTCGATAGTGATATGTTTACGCATACTTTTCAAAATATCGTTATCTGCGCTTTCGATTCCTAAAAAAATATATCGACAATTGCTTTCTTTCAATGCGTCAATAATTGTTTGATTTACAGAATCTACCCGCAGTTGAATAGACCAACAAAAATTGTATTTTTTGATACGTTTGCAAAATTCAAGCACTCTTTCATTATCAGAAGCAAAAAGCTCTTCCCTCAAAGCAATATAGTTGATTTTGAAATGAGAAGTTAGAAAGTCAATTTCGGCAAAGATAGAATCTAAAGAACGTTGACGGTATTTGCTCCCGGTCGGATGGAAACAAAAAGTGCAATTATATTTACATGAACGCCCTCCGACAATTGCGACCGGAGTATATTTTACTCCATTTTCAATTTCTCCGTACTTGTCCAAGTATTTATCATAATCAAAACCAAAGTAATCGGGAAAAGGTATTGTATCTAAGTTTTGAATTTCCATACGGGGCATCGTTTTGTAATATTTACCTTTTTTGAAATAGATTAATCCCGGAACTGTATCTATAAACTGATTTTCAGTTAGAGCTACAATTAATTCCGGGACAGTTTGTTCTCCCTCTCCAATTACGCCATAATCTGCGATTTCGAGAGCTTTCATCGCATTTTCCGGATCAGAAGTTATTATTCCTCCCCCAATGATTGTGATGATAGTTGGTTTGATCTCTTTTGCCATTTGAAAAACCGGAAGAATTTCCCGAAACTGCCCTGAAATACATCCAGTACCAATGATGTCAATTTGATTACCTTCGATTTGTTTTTTCAAAATATCAAAACAATCACCTTCTATGTGATTCAGATTGAGAGTAAAAACACTTGCTACATTTGCTTGCTTTAAACTTGAAGACACATACAAGATACCCAATGGCATAATATAGCCGCATTGTTCGGTCGAAAAATAACGGGGAACAACCAACAATACATTTTTCATTTTACTTCCAATAAATTATATAATGAATTAATCATCTGTTTGTCATTTGCAAGTGCAATCCGTTCAAACCTGTTTAGGATTACCTTTTGTACAAAATACTTTATGAAATTACAAAACACCTCCTGATATTCTTCCGGATAACACTGCCGAAGATAAAAGCATCCGCCGCCACAATTCCATTTTACAATACAATTTTCACATTTCTTCTTTGTATAGACGTTGTCTTCCATTAAATTTTTGAATGTGTCTCTTTGAATGTGTACTTTATTATCCTCTTTTTCAGAAACCTCTCCGTAAATACTTTTCGCATAACCGGGATCATTGGGGGTTGATATGCAATAACATCCGCTTATTTTTCCGTCGGCAGTGAGACAAAATTCTCCTGCGCAAGCGCGCTCGGTAGGGAAAACTGTTCGCAAATAGGGAAAAGATGTCAGGCTTTTATTTTTTTGACGCGCCTTGGAATCAATTTTCAAAAAGCTATCGGCATATTTTTTCAAAAAGACATCTAATTCATCAGCATTTGGAAATAATGCTACGGAAGTAACAGGTTCAAACATCATATTGCTTATCTTTGGAAATTGACTATCCAACAGATCGTACATTTCCTCCATTCGGTCAATATTAACCGGAGTGATGGTAGAATTTATCTGGGGAATAATCCCTTTAGTTATTAACTTGCCGATGGTAGCAATAACCTCGTTGTATTTTCCTCGTTGTTTGTTTTGAATTTCTTCAATAATTTCAAATGATATGCTGATGTTGATTTGGTTACAATGGATGAATTGCAACATCTCATTGGACATGATTGTTCCGTTGGTAATGATGGTGAATTGGATTGATTTGTTTGCCAACTTGGCTTTCTCCAGCGTATACAAGATACCTTTTTTGACTAAATGCCACGACATCATTGGTTCGCCGCCTCCCATAAAAGAGATGGATAGCGGTTTATTATGTTCTTTTTTATCGATAAAGAAATCAATAGCGATTTTTAATTTCTCCAAATTCAATTCCTCATTCGACCGGCCATTGGCAGAGTAACAATAGCTGCAATTCAAATTGCATTTTTGATTAGGCAGTACGGTTAGCATTGGATAATCTTCGGCTTGATGCACTTTTTCTTTTCGGTCTTTCAGAGGAATAAAATTGCTTAATTCCTCTACTATCCCCTGTAATTGTTCATCGACTTTTTTGCCTGATTCCAAATTTCCGGCAGTTTCTTTATCAATCCATGCCGCTTTGCGAGTCATTGGGGAATACAACAGCCGTAAATCGTTTTCGGGAGGCAGACTGTCGCAAGGATAGATATATAATCCTTTTGCGTTTAAATATGGATATTCATTTATTGTCATTTTATTTGTTAGCAATATAAAAGGGGACATTTTCTAATTCTTTACTTTCTTTATTAAACTGTTTGTTATCATAAAACCATTGTAGCAGAAAGCCGGGTTCATATCCCTCTTTATTCTTAACATAAAACATATTTGACAGTTCCCAATCATCCTTGATGATTTTGTTTTTTTCAAGTCCACAAATTAATACGGATAATGCTTGAAATTGTCTTTGCTTAATACTTTCGAAATGCTTTTCTAATTTTTCAAAAACAGATTTATCCGGGGCTTCCTTCCCTTCAACAAGTGAAATATCTAAGGAATCAAAAAGGGAAGGAATTGTATCAAAATATGTTAGTAGTATCCTTCTTTTAAAAGGATCTAACTTATCCCATTCTTCATTTAATTTGTCTCTTCTGTCCTCTATCTCTCTTTTATCTTCAGAATTAAATAATTGATATATTTTGTTTATATCACTTCCATTTTGCTTTAAGTCTGTCAGACATTTATTCATAAGTAAAGCAACATCAAAAGAACGTCTAATTTCCAAACCAGAGTTTGTAAAACCGAAAAATTTTATATTATGAAATCTTTTTTCATCTTGCGTAGAAGATATTATATCAATATATTCAGAGTATGTTTCATATTGAACGAGAATATCCACATCTTTATTATAACTTATCGGAGGGAGATGTAATGAATGAACATAGTTTTCATCCGAATGGTCGGAGCATATTGCAATAGTTGAGATGGTATTGTGAGGCTTTAGCAATTCTTCAATCTTGTCTCGTTCTTCCTGACTATATGGCGAATATAAAAAAAAATTGCATTTAATATCTGAAATTTTTTCAATATCATATATTGATCGGAATTTATCTATTCCTTTCTTATTGTCAGAAATAATTGTAATTTGAGTTGTATTTCTTCTTGTATGGTTATTATAATTGGCAAAATGGCAAATTTTAAGAGCTGTTTTAAGTAATTCAATTGCCATAGCATTAAAACCTAAAATAATGAGATTAACATAATTATTTGATTCCGGAGAAATTTTCCCTTTTGTAATTTGATGATAATTGAACTCTTTATTTCCTTCTAATTTTTTATTGATATGACTGTAGCCCCATAACTTATTGGCTATCATTTCATATAAATTGAATGGATGAACAGTTAAATTTTCTATATTTAAGTTTGTATTGAAAATGAATGAATCATTCCAATACATATAAAAGCATTCTTTTTTAATTGCAACAGAATCCTTAGCTAATTTTTTATCAATCTTATATAACAACGAAGAATTGATTGAATCACAATGGGTCATGTCATTATCTCCTAAAATAGCAATTCTATTACATTGGCTTATCCGCATTGCTTCCAAATTATCTGAAATAGAAATATCTCCGTGATATACAATTACTCTATTTTTTTCACTTTCATTAAGTTCGTTTAGTTTTGAATATATTTCTTGTGGATTATGGTTTGTCAAAACAACGATTCTATTTTTTATATTTCTTTCTGCATAATATCTTATCATTGGACATAAAAGTTCATTTGCTCCAATAATAACATCATGATTTTTTAATGATTTGTATCGTACTGTTCCATTTCCTACGCTTTCAATCCTTCTCTGAATAGCATTATTAAATGTTGAAATAAGAAAACCGCTAAAAAAAATAGAGCCTACAAACGAAACTATTAGTGAGAAATATTTAAAATAATCAGGAGCCGGAGCATTATCAACGCCACTTGTTTGAGAGAAAATGCTATACACTTTCAATAACACATTGTCTTGACCGTCTTTAATGATTATGCTGGCAATCAGGAAAAAATAGAATAATGCAAAAAATACAATTGCAAATAGAGTTATTATCTGCTTTGTTGGACTACCACTTATGATGTTGTCTATATGATTGCTACACCATTTTTTATACCAAACTAAACTGCAGACAATGAGAATGGAGCAAAAGAAAAAAGCAATCCAATTCCAATTCTCTGATAACCAATCTAAAATATTCATAATTTATTCTTTATTTATTGGGTTTAACAAAGACCTTGCAGTCATTTTGCGAATAAAATCGCAATAACAATTAAAATATTCCTTATTATAACAATATCTCGCCAAAAGACAGCCTCCGCCACAATGCCATTTTGCAATACAAGGATTACATTCCGGATAGGCGTAAACATTTTTCTGCATTATTTGTTGCAATTTATCGGAGTCAATGACTAAATTACCAAAATTCCCAATTGTTCCGTAATGAAAGCGCTCATAAAAATCTTCTTTTGAGGAAGAAATGCGCGAACAAGCGGTAATCTCTCCTTCCGGTGTTAACGTAAATTTGCTGAGGCAAGTGCGTTCTTTATAAATTTCAGCATCATTGACAATAGTATTTCCTACAAAAAAGTTATGTTGTAATCCCATTTTTTCCGCCTTGAAATAATGCTCAATAAAATCGTCGTAAAATTCTTTCAAAACAGAAATGTCAGGGAAGAGTGAAGGATTCAAAACGGCTTCAAAGGCAATGCCTCCTAATGACGAAAACTTTGAGGTAATTTCCCTCACCATTTCTTCCATCCGGTGAACATTCAAAGGAGTGATGGTAGTTCGTATTCCGGGATAGATTCCATTTTCAACAAGTTGACTAATTCCTGCACATACTTCTTTGTATTTCCCCCTTTGCCGGTTTTGTACGTCTTCCAATACATCAAATGAAACAACCAAATTTAAATGATAGCATTTGACTAACTCAATAAAATCAGATGTGATTAAAGAGCCATTTGTAACAATACCGTATCCAATGCTAAAACCCTGCTCTTTAGCTAATTTTTCGGAATATTCAATGGCTTCTTTTAATAATGGGAAAGACATTAAGGGATCGCCGCCGCCTGAGAAAACCAATTGTAGCTTTTTAGTATTCGTCCGTTTATTATCAATAAAAAAAGAAATCGCTGAAAATAATATGTTTTTATCAATGGACTTATTGGAACGACCTTTAGCGGAATAACAATATGAACAGGAAAAATTACAAATATTGTTGAGAAGAATACTTAATTCGGTTGTATCCTGAAATGGCACAATTTTCAACAATTCTTTTTCAGGCTTGTCTGAGAGAGATTTGAAAGTATTCGAAGTATTCATATTGAATTTAGACTATTTTCAACCACCTTTTTTACCCGCCTCAATAAAACTTCTTTGGAAAATTCTCTTGTAAATTCACAGAAAATACGGCGAATTTCAGGGGCATATTCCTTGTTATGAACCATACATCCACCGCCACAATTCCATTTAACAAAACAATGGTTGCAACCGGGGTTGTCATAAATCGTATCCGAATGCATCAGTTGTTTGTATTTTTCATAATCAAATTCCACTTGATTTGCCTCATTTATTTTTCCATAAATACAATTTTGATAATTAGGGTCGGCGGGCGAAGAAACCCTGTGACAGATCGTAATCGTACCCTCCGGAGTCAGGCACAATTCACCGAAGCAGTAACGTTCGACTATGGAACTCAAATTGTGTAAAGGAGCACATTTCAACTGTTTCCCGTGTTGCTGAGCAATATCCATAGCCCTAAAAAAGTGATGTTGATATTTTTTGCAAAATAACTTTGTTGTTTCTTCGTCATTAAAAGTGGTTTTGTCTGTTATCGGGTCAAACAAATAATAACCGATTTCGGGAAAACGGTTGATTAATGTGATAACCATTTCTTCCATACGTTCAACATTAAGAAGAGTTATCATGGATCGTACTTCGAGATGCAGATTTACTTCAGTCAGTCGCCTGATCGTTTTACAAACTTCGTCATATTGACCTCGTTGAAAGTTTTGAATATCTTCAAGTATTTCAAACGATATTCTTACCTGTACATTATATTTAACCAATGTTTCCAACATATCTTCGTTGAGTTTGGAGCCATTGGTCACGATTTCCATGATTAGTTGGATATTTTTCGTTTCAGCCAAAGAATTTGCATATTCAATTCCATATTTTACGATTTTCCACGAAAGCATAGGTTCGCCCCCACCAAGAAAGGTGATGAACAGCTTCTTTTCCTGTATTCTTTTGCTGTCAATAAAATAATCCAGCATTATTTTTAGTTTGCCTTTATCTATTTCCTTGTTGGAACGTCCTTTTGCCGAAAAACAATAGGCGCAAGAAAAATTGCACTTGTAATTGGGAAGAATGTACAACAACAAGTAATCATCCGGCTTTTTGATTAAATACTTATCCTTGCCAAACAATTCGATATTTTGCAATCTGTCTAACAACGACGATATTTCTTCATTATCGCTACCCTCTTTTTCGATAGCAGATTCTAACTCTTTTAAACGATACGAATTTGTAAGCATCACAAAATCGGTCAGTGGAGCATAAATCAAGAACTGCTCATCAGAAAATTCATCTGCGGGAATTGTGAAAATGGATCTATTTAAAAGATTAGGATATTTCATCTGTTTGGTTCTCATTTAATTTTTCAAGCAATAAGTTCACTGAAAGTTTCCGAGTTGCATCACAAATAACATTAAGAATTTCAGGTGTATACTTGTTATTGTTTGCCATACAGCCTCCTCCGCAATTCCATTTTATAAAGCAGGAGGCACATTTCGGATTATTATTTGCCATTTCTTTTTCTTTCAGAAAATTGAATTTATCTTGGTCAATCTGAAGTGTATTATTTTCATCAATATATCCATATATGTGTTTTAAATACTCTTTTTCTTGTGGAGATGATACTTCCAAGCAGATGGATAAAGTTCCTTCCGGAGTCAGGCAAAATTCTCCATTACAGTACCTTTTTACTACGGTTTCAAGACTTCGGGAAACAGCATTTCGAACCTCTTTCCTATTTTTATTTGCTATTTGTCTGGATCGCATGAAAGACTGATTGTAAATACTGTAAAAATTTCGTGTAAATTCTACCTCATGGAATGTGTTAGCATCTAAAATCGGGTCATAATAATAATGGGTAATGGCTGGAAAACGGTTTATCATCTCCAAAGTCATTTCTTCTAAGCGGTGAACATTGTCAGGAGTAATCATTGAACGTATTTCGCAATTAATTCCGACATCGAGCATACGATCTATGTTTGAGCAAACCTTTAGGTAGTGTCCGCGTTGTTTATTTTGAATTTCTTCTATCACCTCAAATGAAATACGTGGAGTAACATGATAATACAATAAAGTTTCTATCATCTCATCATTGATGATGGATCCGTTTGTAATTAGTCCGAAATACAATTTTATCCCTTGTTTGTTGGCAAGAGACGAGGCGTATTCCAAACCAAATTTCACCAAAGCCCATGAAAGCATAGGTTCACCGCCGCCGACAAATGTTATTTTCAAGGGCTCTCCATGGCATCTTTGTTTATCAATAAAATAATCAAGAACAGCTTTCAAATGTCGTGAGGAGAGTTTTTTATCGGACCGTCCTTTGGCTGAATAACAATACGAGCAGGAAAAATTACAGATGTAATTTGGTAAAACATATAACACGCGGTAATCTTCAAGATGTTGTATGGTTTCAATAGTTGTTTCGTAAGTATCCGTTAAAGATTGAAGCAATATATTAATCGCTTCATCTTCCAATGTTTGCTGTAAAACCTGCTCCATTTTATGGATAGTATCGTTGTCTGCCAGCAACATATTTCCCGACAAAGGAGCATATACTAAATAAACATCGCTTTCTTCCTTATCGAAATAATGCCCGACCGGTACAGTAAAAATATTTTGATTGTCTAATTCCATTATCCTTTATATGAATTTGCTTGACTCAATATTCCCAGTATATCTTTTTGAAAATCCGTTTCATATTGTTCTCTTGTGCGATTCCATAAAATAATTTTTGTGAATCTACGTACAAAATCACATTTCATTTGTTTCGTTTCCTTGCTTTCCAACCGGTTTGCATTGATGCAGCCTCCTCCACAATTCCATTTGGCTATGCAATATTTACATTCTTCATGAGAATGAACATCTTCTTTTAGTAAAGCTGATAATTTTTCATTGTTGATTTCCAATTTACCGTTATCATCGATTTTCCCGTAAACATATTGCTGATAATTTGTCATTTCAGGGGATGAAACGCAAGGGCAAATAGTAATCGACCCATCGGCGCAAACAGCAAATTCTCCGGCACAGTAACGTTCCACAACACAATCGACATTTCTTAAAACGCTGCAAGAAAGTTCAATATTGTGAGATTCAGCTAATTGGTGCGCCTGTAAAAAATAGGTTATAAAATCATTATAAAAATTATTGTCAATCATTTTGGCAGACCATTCATTCAAATTCATCACCGGCTCAAAGGACAAATAATCTATTTTCGGAAATGATTGGATGATCTTCTCTACCATTTCAATTTGTCGGCTGACATTCAATGGAGTAATTACCGAATTGATGGAAAGTGATATTTCGTTATCAGATAAATCCTGCAAATTTTTAGAAACCAAGTCAAAATGTTTTCTCTGAAGGTTTTGGATGTCTTCCAATATGTCGTATGAAACTATGAAATTGATGTTGTTATCTCGGATGTATTCAATAGCCTCATTTGGTATAATAGAGCCATTGCTCACAATTTTGAAACAAAGTTTAAATTCTTCGATTGCTGCACGTTTTTTTGCATATTCAATACCCTTTTCAATCAAATTCCAGGAAAGCATGGGTTCGCCTCCGCCTAAAAACGACAATGAAAGTTGTGGTACGATCGTACGCTTTCTATCAATAAAATAATCTATAGCGGCAAAAAGTTTTTTCTCATCCAATTGTGCGTTGGATCGTCCTGTAGCAGAATAGCAATAAGCGCAATTAAAATTACATTTATTGTTCAATAATAACGACATATTTACAAATCCATCCGTTCCGAAAATGCGCTTTGATAACGCCTCTTTGGATGGAGTTCGGTCTAACAGAGCTGAAACGATTTCAGCAAATGATTCATCTTCAGAATGTTGTGATAGAAAATTACAAATTTTAGATATATCTTCAGACGAAGCAATCATTGAAATTGTTGAGAGGGGTGCATACAACAGGAAAAACAGGTCTTTTTCCACAGGTAAAAATTCGTGAATAGAAAACGTGTATATTTCATTTTCCATTAATATGTCCATATCTTTCTTCTAATTGTGTTATCAGCCATTGACGATTAAAATTGCAAACTTCATCCATGTAGGCTTCAGGATATTGATCTACTCGAGTCAAACATTCGCCTCCGCAATTCCATTTGGCAAAGCAATCCTTGCATTTATCTTTATGTAAAACATTTATATTGATAAGGCGCTTAAATTTCTCCGTATCAAAAATGACACCTTCGTCCGTGACTTTCCCGTACACACATTTTTCATACCTGCTTTCTAATTCAGAGGAAGCACAATGACAAATGGTGAAAGTACCATGAGGCGTTAAACACAATTTGCCTGGGCAATACCTTAGCTTAGTGGTATCTATCATTTCGTCGAGCGAAAACCAAATTGTTGTTTTGCTTTGCCGGTATTCTTTTTTAATTTCGCGGTAATTATTGCCGAATTGCTTGTAAAACTTCTTCATCATTTCCGGAGAATCGAATAAAGTGTAGTCGGTAACCGGTTCAAGTGTATAGTTCCTGACAAATGAATAATCAGACATGACTTTTTCTACCATATCTTTCATGCGGGAAACGCTCAATGGAGTTATAGTAGAATTTAACATCACGGGGATTCCCGATTGTCCGTACTTCATCAAAGTTTCACAGACTCTATCAAAATGTCCGCGGAGGCCGTTTTGTAAATCTTCAAATACTTCAAATGAAATACAGACGCTACATTTGTACTTTTTCAACGTACCCAAAATGTCTTCGTTGATAATAGAACCATTCGTAATTATAGAAGTCCAAAGTGTAAAACCATATTGCAAAGCCCGCTCCTGAGCATAAACAATAGCGAATTTGGTATCTTCCCAAGTCAATAACGGTTCTCCTCCGCCTGAAATAAACATTTTCAAGGTCTGCGGCTCAAGTCTGCCGGTATTGATAAAAAAATCCAAAGTCTTTTGCAATTTTTTTCTGCTGATAACTGTGCGAGAACGTCCCTGTGCCGAATAACAATATTTACATTGGAAATTACAGACGTGGTTAGGCAATATAGAAAGCGTCGTATATTCTTCCGGAGATTTACGAAGTGATTTCTCCAAGTCCGGGAGTTTATAATCAAGCAACTTTTTAATAGTTTCTAAGTCCATTATAGCAATTCCTATTTCTTGTTAAAAGGCTGAGACTGAGGTTGTCTTGAAAGTCGCAGTCGTCATTGAAAGCCGTTAGGCGAAGCAATCCTGATTGCTAATTTTCAATGGATTGCTTCGGGCTTCGCCCTCGCAATGACGTGTAAAAATAACTTTCAGACAGCCTCAGTTTCATCCGCCGTTGGTTTAGTCTCGACAACGACAGCCACCGCCAAAACAATCACAACAATCGTCAATTTTTGCTTTCGCTTTTTTTACTTTTACGATTTTAGTAAGCATGACATTTTAGTTTAAAAGTTCTTCCTACTCTTTTAAATAGGCTTTTCGGAATTCGCCTTTTTAATTATCTTTTGTATAGGTAATATTACCACATTTATTACATTTCCATGCTTTTGAGCTCCCTTCATAATGTATTATTTGAGTATCAAAACTACCGCAATGTACGCACTTATCGCCGCCATCCTCTTGGAGAGAATAAAACCAACCCAATGCAATTAAACCAACAATAAGGCCGCCCCACCATTTGGTTGAGAAACCTACTGCTAAACCAACTATAACTGCTAATATCCAGACCAGAGCAGGGAACTGTCTAAATAATTCAGATATAAATGCTTTAATAAATAAAGCAACAACGATAAATGCTACTAACCCCAAAATAATTGCAATTATTCCCATTGTATTCTATGTTTAATAATTATTGCCCTTCATCATCTTGTTCATCTTCGTCTTGCTCGTCATCATCTTCATCGTTCTGTTCTGAATTATGCCACGACTTTTGCAATGCAGCATAGAGTCTTTTGATGAAATCGACATCTGCGTTTTCAATAGTTGATCTTTTTCCTGTGCTGCTATTATCATAATATACATAATGTATTCTCTTTTGTTTTAAGAACCATATTATTCCTATTATTAACAGAATAACCGCAAAAGTTTTGCTTATGGCAAACATAAGTAACCCAACAATAATCAGAATTATAGGCCATAATCTTTTGGGCTTTTCATTTACAACGCTTCCAATCGTTGAAATATTGGAAATATCTGTGCTCACTCCTGAAACAACTAACAGAGTATTAGTGACTTTTACGCCTTTCTCATCAAAAAAAACTTCATCATTCATAATTTTATATTTTAAAATTTAACATATTTGATTCATCGATTATAACCGTTTTATCATAGCAAAATCACTGATAATAGGTAATAGTCCGTTTTTCTGTATAATCTTTTGTCGTCGGTTCCTCTTTATTATCTTCACTTTCATCAACTTTTTTATAGCTGACTGATCTGCTTATCCAGTTTCCTTGACTGTCGAAGGAATAATTGGAAAAAACAAAACTTTCCTTTATGTTGGTTCCGTCATCAGAATAATATACCTTCTCTTCATTTGCCGGATAGGTATTATCTGCCTCATAAGCATAAGTTTCGGTCTGACCGATACCATATTCCGGTTCGCTTACCGTCGTCAGGCGTCCTTTTTCATCATAAGTAAAAGTTAAACCCAAAGCTTCGGAATTATCCCAGATTTCTTGACGCGTATTGTTGTCGAACACAATCTTATAGGGAGTATGAGATTCATCGCCCTTAACGACAAATCTTGTCGGACTGCTATATTCATACCCAAATTCCTTTACTCCTCTTACACTTTCCCTGACATTATGACTCAGCACATTGCCATCTGTATTAAAATAAATATAGCGGCCGTCGTCATAAATTACTTTCTGTACTTGTCCGTTCAATTGGAATGTGCTCCAGCCGGTCATTCCGACAGGTTTTGCAAGTTGGGTGGATTCCGTGTTACCGACAGGTATTGAGGCTGCATCTTTCGGTACTAAATAATCGGCGCTTGCATAAGCAACACGGCCGTTATAATCTATTTGAGCGAATTTTGTTGTCCTATCAATGGAATAAACGTAAACGTCCTGTCCTTTAGTAAGTTTTCCAATAACTCCGGCGTTTGTGTTTGCTGCGGAACGGACATTTAATGAAGTTGCGTTACAAATGTAATTTGGTTGGAGTGAAACCGTATTTGAAACTATTGATGTTCTATCTTTTGGCACGCTTGTTTGATGCGAAATAATAAATAATGATACTATTGCTATGGTAATTAATAAAGTATAGATATTATAAAAAATGAACCGAAAGATTTTAAATACAAACGATATAAGATACATCAGTATTACCATTCCAATCCCGGCTGCGAAATAAACAACTAAACTGCCTATAATGCCGGTAATTATTGCAGCCAAAAATTGCGACATGATCAATTGTCCGATTACGCTTATCCCTAATCCAATCCATGCTAAAAAATAGAAAATAGTTGAAATGTTAGTCGAGTAGGATTCTGCATGATCGTCAAACCAATCGCCAATGCCGGCAACAAAATCGTTTATTCTGCTCCAGATATTGCCGCTTCCTGAACTTTCACGGTAAGAAGGTATTGCTGTAGTGTATATCGATGGTGAGGAAGAAGAATTTGTGTTACCTTGCAAGGGTGTGTCTTCAAGAGGTTCATCAACATAAATTTTCTTTTGTGTATCAAATCTTCTACCGCCGGGTCCTCGTACTATCATATCAACTCTATTGTTTACATTCCATACAATGAAGATCTCTGTTTAAAACGGCGCCATACCATTTTAATATGACAGGCTTCTTATTACTTGAAGCATTGAAAGCGCCCCAATTTTTAAAATGCTTCACCCGTCTGTTTGCCCATATATAATAGCAATATGTCAATTCCTCTTCCAATGAAGATATTCCGGAATTTAAGCCTCGAGAAAGTTCCATCAGAATGAGTTTTATCATCATATTATTGATTGGAATAATATCCGACGAAAGTCCAACCTGAACCATTGCATTAGCATCCGCTTCTGAGGCATAAGCAGGTATCAGACCGCTTTGACGTCCTCTTTCCAAGTTTGATATTTCTTCTTCTTGCTGCATCCAGTCCGTTCCCATGAAACAGCAATAGCATGGACCTCCGGGGCGATATATAAAAACGTCTCCACCTTCTGCACGCGATATCACACGACCATATAAAGTTACTTTAGTATGTTTAATCGCAAAAGTATTGATATTAAATCGACTTCGGTTATTATCGGTTGCTGCAATTACAATATCGGCTTTTTTAATTTCATTTTCTAAAATATCCAAATGTTCATCTATATTTATCTCCAAAGTATCAATCTTTGCATAAGGATTTTTCAATAAAACGGCATCCCGCACAGCATTTGTTTTAAGTCTGCCCAAGTCATTAACGCCGCAAATGTGTCTTGAAATATTATGCAATTCTATCCGGTCAAAATCAATAAGCGTAAAAATCCCTACTCCTGATTTTGCCAATTCAACGGCAATATTAGCGCCGCCGCTTCCTAATCCAACAATGAGTACTCTTTTCTTTTCCAAGATACCTACTTCAAGAAGTCCTTTTGCTCGAGAATAAAGATTACTTTTATCTGGCACAAAATATATATCTGCTTCGCTAATTCCCGATTCATTTCGAACAAAACATTTCTTCTTCAATATATTGTTATCAAAGATAAAAAAACATCCTAATTTGATATTATCACCTAAGGAATCATTCCTTCCAAGTTCTGTTTCAAAACAACGAAGTGCATTCTCAAAAGCTGTTTTGTTATTTAAAATTTCAAAGAAACAAATCACAGCGAAGCCGGTAGGAGCCACTTTAGGATATTCAAGATAAGCGTGATATACATCCTCGCCTTTCCATTCATAAGCAACTCCTCCTTTTTTCTTTTCTCCGGATTTTAATAATTGCTCAATTTGATACTGATATATATAAACCATTGGCTTCATATAATGATGCAGTTTAAGAATTAATGTACGCTATGAAACACATCTGTCCCCATTTCAGTAGCTTCAGGCATACCTGTTTCTTTTGCCTTACCGGCAGGAACAGTAATAAAAGTTTGAGTGTTTTCATCCCATACTAATTCCGGCACATTGTGCATGTTATCGTTATGTGCTTTAATTACTTGTGCAATTGTGTTGCTGTCAGTCTTTCCCATTTTTAACTAATTTAAATTGTTTAATATTATGATTATCACTACTACTTATCTGCTTAGTTTTATGTTAATTCAACTTTGACGCCTCGTCATTGCGAGAGTTGCGAGGAACGAAGCAACCGAAGCAATCTCTTTACAGCATAGATTGCTTCGCCGCAAGCGGCTCGCAATGACGGCGTTATAGAAATTAGTACCATCTTCTTCCTGTATTAGGGTCGTGTTTTAAAATATCTCCAATAAGAACTCCCGTTTGCAAGTGTGCTTCATAAACTTCCAACCAAATTCTGCTTTTCATTATTACTTTTGCTAAACTTTGACGAGGTCCCCAACTGTTAAATCCAAAGTGACAAATCCTTGTGCAGCCATTCTTGCTCGGTAAGGTATGATAATCAGCGCTTGATTCAGGCACAATTGCTCCGGATTTTGTTCTTAGGGGTTTAGGACTTTCTACATAAACTGCAGGTATGGAATTGGGGTAATCCGTTGGAATTTCAATACGTAAAGTATATAATTTCCCTGAATTTGTTCGCATGGCAAACATTAAACATTCTGAAGCAGTTCCGATGTTAAGAAATTTAAACTGATTGTCTGTATAGCCATCCTGTTTTAATGCGAAAATTTCGTCTTGTAATCTTGAATTGTTCATAAGATATTTTTGTTTATTAAGTTTTGTATGATAGAATTAGATATACCGGTGGAAATATCTACTGATTCGTTTATTTTGCAAATCAATTCACCCTCTTTATTGCTGATTTTTATTAAGTAGGAAGGATCCGAAGGAAATTCGCTTGGGAAAACAATATTTATATTCTTATCCGGTATATGAATATCTATAATTATTTCATTCTTCTCCGGATGAAACATTTTAACGTTATCCGTTTTTTGCTTGATAAAATTTATAATATTCATCAGTTCTTTAGCATTATTCTTATCTGATAGCCAGTGCTGTTTTTTAAAAACATAAGGTTGTTTATTCCCGTAATTTCCCTTTAAAGTTTTGGGATGTAGTAAAAAACCTTCGCACCTCTGATCGATTACCTTTCTAAATGGGCTTATCTCTTTTAAAACAATCCATTTTGCAGATTGATAAGGATTCATCTGATTATCTCTAAATATGAAAGCATTGATAGGCGTTTGAGGCGGAGTAAAATTTCCTATTACAATAATAAAATCTTTTAGTCCTGATTTTTTGAGACCTTTCAAGACAGTCCCCATATCTCCACCACTCGGATGGGCTAAATCTAATTGGTGATGAGAATGCCATGCTCCAATTTCACTAAGGGCAAAAGATTCAGATATATAATCATATACATCCTTTAAATATTTTTTCTCCTGTTGAAATTGTATATCTCTGTGAATAGCTGCTTTTCCAGGGCCTATAACATATTCAATTATCGGAATCCCGTTTTTCGTAAAGCTTCCAAACAGATTGCCGCCGGTTTCAGTATTCGGATAATCCAAAATACAACGGGAAATATAGTCCAATTCACTTTCATAAATAAATATTCTATCCGGTATATCGTCGGAAGATGCACGTTTTTTGTTTAATATATCCATATATATTTAATTCATGAATTATCTATAAAATATAATATTGGCGCAAAAATAAACTAAAGTTTCCAAAATGAATATCGACAAATATCGACAAAATAAAGGGCCGGTTTTTAAACAAAAATCACATTTGCGCTGATTCTGAAACAGTTTCAAAATCAGCACAAATGTTAAAATCCGGATTTCATTTAGCATTTTGCTTCATAAACCCATTTCTGCGAAGTCTTTAATGTTAAATTTGACTTACCGGGAGGAGTTGGAACTTTAATTGGAGGAATAATTACTACGTCAAGCAAAAAGGCAGTAGTCAGCGCCAAAACGAATTTAAAAACACTTTTTTTCATTTCTAATAAATTTAATTGTGAATACTATTTTGAAATGCGCCCCTTTGAAAGCGCTTTCATTTAATAGTTCCATAAAATTCAAATAGGTAATCGGAAAATTTGAATTATTTTTAGTCTAAATTGTTAAATAATTAAAACAATTTTGTATTTTTGTCGCTTAATTCTATATTCATGAAAATATCTTATAGAGGCAGCGTATTATTCCTTTTTGTATGTTTTTTATTTATCGGAAGAGCCGTTGGAAACAATTTGCCAGGAGAAAATATTGAATCAATGGTTCAATCTTACCTCAATAAAGCAGACAATTGTTTCATAGCCTATAATCCGGATAAAGCAAAAATCTATTTAGATTCGGCGTCACTTTACAAAAGCGAACTAAATGATCCGGAGATTTTAGGCTTCTTATATAGTTTATTTGGATGCTATTTTAATATGAAATTCAACGAATTGGAAGCGTATACAAATTATTACAAAGCGATTGAATATTATGAAAAAGCAGGGAAAAAAAATTTACTATTACCCATTTACCACAATTTGGCATTCTCCTATAGCCAGAAAAATGATGCGGAAAGCCTAAAAAAAATCATTGATAAAATGCTGCCATTGGCTCTGACAGAAAATAAAAACGCTGACTTAATAGACACATATCGCATCATCGCATTTTATTATAACATACTGTACGAAAAAGAAAAAAAGGATGTTTTTTTAGATTCCGCCATTTATTACGACAAACAGGCTGTCGTAATTTTTGAGAAAACGCCCGCGCCCAATGATATTAGACCGGAAGAGATTGCTTATAACTACATTGATTTAGCTTCCAATCTTATAGGGAAAGAATATATTCATCCGGATACGGCAGGTATTTATCTGGCTAAAGCGGAAAAACTTTCGGCGCCAAATGATACTTCAATGATTCTCAACCTGTATTGGGTGAAAGGATTAATAGCCTGTAAAAGGGAAGAATTTGAAAAAGCCAAACAATTATTTAACGATCAATTGGCTTTGTTGAAACAATTGGATAAGGGCGATCCTTTACAAATGTATGCCGGTATTTATCAAAAACTGTCAGAAATTTCGGAAAAACAAAAAGATTATAGCATGGCATTAGAATATGAACGGAAAAGAATCGATTATTTAAATCAAATCCACGATGTTCAAAAATATAAGATTGTCAGTGAATTGGGAACAAAATACGAAGTCCGGAAAAATGAACAGAAAATAACTCAATTGACTCAATTAGCAAAGTATCAAAAAAATATGAACCGGCTTTATTTGTTTATTTCAATATTGTTCTTTATTACGATTTGTATTCTTATTAGTTGGTTCCGGTTAAAGAAAAAGTCAAATGAAACACAATTGGCGCTTGTCCATTCGGAAAAAAACGAAGCGCTTCTCCACATTAAATTTAAAGAAGAACAATTGGAAAAGGCAGAATTGGAGAAATATGAGGTCTTATTGGATAACCATTTTAAAAAAGAACAGATTTCGGATATGGATGTCAACCTCAAAGAACTCAAAAAAGAACAATATCAATTGAATACATTGATAGATGACTATGCGGCTAAATTGAAAGATTATGAAAAACGGAAATCGGAAGGGTTTTTGTTTAAGACAGGCGATCCCTTTAATTCAAATGTACTTCAAGAGCTTTATGACCTGATAGGAAAGAAAATAAAAGATGTCCGCAAACAAAAAGAATATCGGGAAAATCTGACAACGGTTGACGACCTGTTTTTTCAACACATGAAAGAATATGCAAAAAAGCGCTTGTCGGAGTTAGAAATCAAAAGATGTACAGCTTTTCTGATAGGAATGGATGCGCCGGATATAGCCGAGTGCTTCTCAGTCGAACAGCGAAGTATCCACCAAGCGCATTATCGCCTGAAAGCTAAATTTGGAGTCGATCAAGGATCGGATTTGAACAGATTTCTGAAACAATTATTATACAAATGAGGATGCAAATCGCAAATATAATCCTTTTTCTATTGCTTTCAATCTTTCTGCAGGCGCAAACAAACCGTGCATTGGTTGTTGCAATCGGCAACTATCCGGAAGAAAGCGGATGGGACTCGATACATGCCGCAAATGATTGCAAATTAGTTGTCCCAATGCTAAAATCCAATGGATACAAAGAGAATAATATCCAGCTTTTGTTGGATGGGAAAGCCACTAAAAAGCGGATAGTGAAAGAATTTCAGAATCTTGCAGCAAAAACCCGTCCCGAAGATTACATTTATATTCACCTTTCCGGTCATGGACAACAAATGTTTGATGACAATGGCGATGAACCGGATGGATTAGACGAGGCTTTTATTCCTTACGATGCCCGATTCCGGTACGAACCGGGCAGGTACGAAGGCGAGAACCATCTTCGCGACGATGAATTGGGAAAATTGATCGACTCTATTCGTTGTCATGCGGGCAAAACCGGAAATGTGACTGTAGTCATAGACGCTTGCCATAGCGGAACAGGGACCCGGAATCCAGAAGAAGATGAATATATTCGGGGAACTTCTTATGTTTTTACACATCCGGGATATAAATCTCAACCGCTTAATCCTGAAAAATTCCAATTGTCGATCAATAGAGGCAAAGGACTCTCTCCGCTGACTGTTTTCGGCGCATGCCAACCCGATGAAATCAATTACGAATATAAAACCGCTAATCCTAAAACCTTTTACGGACGCCTTACCTGGTTTTTTTGTAACTTGATTATGGAGAATGCAAATCCAATCACAATCGATTCATTTTACTTCCGGCTAAAAGAAAAAATGAGTACAAGTTTTGAGAAAAAAAACAGAAAGCAAACTCCTTATTTTGAGAGTACTGACAGCAAAAATGCATTTATTATAGGGAGAATATATGGACATACTAAATAAGATAAAAGAACTTTTCTCTTCTACGCAAAGGGATGCACAAAAACAAATTACGGATTTGTATAATACCTACAAAAAGGAATGCATCAACTATATTTGTAAAAACGATATTGACAGAATGACTGCAGAGGAAATCTATAATGATAGTTTTATGGCAATGTATAAAAATCTCAAAGAGAAAAAATTAACTGAGTTTACAAGCGGCCCGGGACCTTATTTAAAGATTATCTGTAGAAATAAAGCGTACAAGTACTTGGGAAAACAAGAACGTTTTCCTGAAACAGTTTTTCCGGACGATTTTCCTGAAATACCAGATACGGATGAACAGAAGGAACAGAAAAGAAAAGATGAAATCGCGCTGGCGTTAGTATCTGAAATGGGACATCCATGTAAGGAGATACTCGATCTTTATTATTTACAGCGAAAAAAAATGCGGGAAATAGCGGAGGCAATAAATTTTAAAAACGAGGACAGTGTTGAAAGCAAAAAATATAAATGTATGAAAACATTGTTAGAGATGCTGAGAGAAAAATTAAAAAAAGAAGGTCTGATTTAAATATAAAGTTTATGAACAAAATTCAGAACAAAGAAGAACTCATAGACCAGTATCTGCTGGGAGATATGGATGAAAGCGAAAGCGCCGGATTTGAAAAGCGCCTGGCTGAAGATCCGGAATTAGGCGAAGAAACAGAATTAACCCGTTCTATATTGTCGGCTCTCCGGAAAGAAAAAGAACAAGCAGCTATGGAAGCAATGGAATCCGTTCCGGAAGAAACAGTCAAAAAGTGGATTACGACTTCACAACCGGCAAAGCAGGGTAGCCGGCGTGTGCTGTACCTGAGCATTTCGGCTGCTGCTGCAGTCATTCTGCTCCTACTATTTATAGGATTTAAACCCCGATATACTACCGGAGAATTATTTGCACAATACCATCAGGTTCAGCCTTATGAGACTTATCCGGCAAGAGGAGGCTCCGGTTTGACTCCTGAAGAAAAAGAGTGGTTGCGGCAAGCGGAGGCATACTACCGGCAAGGAGATTATTCCAATGCGCTTTCATTCTACAACCGGCTGCTGGTTCAAAAACCGGACTGGGAAACCCTTCCCGATGAAGCTATCTGGAATCTGGCATTTATCTATCTGAAAACCGGTCAACGTGAAAAAGCAAAAGCCTGTTTTGAAACGCTTATGAAAGGGGAGAGTGATTATGCAGGGAAAGCTGGGGAGTTATGGGATAAGTTGAACAAGAAAAAATGGTTTTAATGAAGTCTGTTTTTTTTTGTATTTTATTTATTTATATTACGAATTTAGCCCATTCGCAAGTGAGTCTGAAATATTTGGAAGATAATCTTTCGCCGGTTTCAAAAGAGATTTTAGAACTTCTTAAAGCGGGAAAGGATGATGAAGCAAACAAATTGGCAGGGCAGGAAATCGCAAAACTAAATAAAATTATCCACGACAGATCTGCTTATTCTAAAGAAGAACGAAATAAATATATTATCGACCTTTCAAACATTGTTTATAATGTGTCGGCATATACAATACAAAAAGATTCATTGCCCCATTCTTTAGAAGAGACAAAGAATAGTATTGAAACTCTTTTAACTTTAAGTAAACAATTATTTGGGGAGAATCATCTCCAGTATGCCTATATGCTTAGTTATGCCTCGTATTTCTATTTTAAAACAGGAGAGTATAATAAGGCGGAAGAATTTAATTTAAAGGCAATTCAAATTTATAAAGAGCAGTTGGGAACTCAACATATTCGTTATTTCGATGAATCTGCCCGTTTAGCTAATTTGTATTTGGAAACAGGAGAACCTGAGAAAGCTAATTATATTCTGTCGGAAATAGGGCCAATGCTAAAAGATCATTATAATAAAGACAATTTTGATTATTTTGAAGTATCATATAATCTTGCCTATACAAATTTTCTGCTATATAAATTTAACCAAGCTTCTGTTTATTATGAACAAAGTATTGAGTCTCTAAAATTGTTACAAAATAAATATAAAAATATGGAGGGTATTCCCAGTCTTATTAAACAAACTGAAATTCTGTATGAACATATCAGAAATGCAAGGTTTAATTTGATTTGTGCTAATGAAAAATATGACCTTTCCGTAAAACCTGATTCCTCAAATAGTTTTAATAAATTCTGTGAAGAATTATACAATCAGTCGAATGACATTGATGGTATAATTTTTTATGCAAACATTCAATTTTTTAATTTGAATATAGAATTATCACATTTTCTGTACAAAAAAGCGTTACAGTTGGAAACAGCGAAGAATGGAGCAGAGTCGCCTCTAAGTAAGGAATTTAGGGAAGATGTACAAGCAACTGAATCGATAGAAGGAGTAAGAGGACGAATGAAAAAAATATTAGCAGAAAAAGAAAAAAAATATGGTGTTTTCAGTGAGGAAGCATTGGATTTAAATTGTTTTCTGTTGAGAGCTTATGAGGAGGATGTGGAACAATTATCCAATTACTGTACAAAAATTCAACAAATATTGACAGTCCAAGTGAAAAAGAAAATTAATTTTCTTTCAGAAGCAGAAAGAGCAAGTTGGTGGAAATATATTTACGAAATCCAAATGTACATCAAGTTTTTAAATATACAATCAATTAAGGAAAACAATCAATTTCAGCTTTCCGGAAATATATATGATTCGGAATTACTGTCGAAAGGTCTTTTGCTGAACTCATCACAGATCGTAAAACAATCCATTCTGCAGAGCGGAGATACCTCCCTCATCAATAGCTGGTTGAAATTAGAAAAGCTAAAAGAAGCGGAGAAAGTAATACTTGAAGAACAAATTGCTCAATTGGAACGTTCTTTAGCCGAAAAATCTCAATCTTATAGAGAACAACAATCTTCTTTCGACATAAACTGGAAACAAATACGGCAGGCGCTTCGCCCGGGTGAAATGGCTATTGAATTTTTTGATATTGATGCTCCAATTATTCCTAAAGCATATTATTGTGCTTTATTATTAACATCCAAAGACCCATATCCAACTATCATTTTTATAGAAACAATCGATTCTGTAAATCAAGCATATACTGATTCCCGGAATGGCGATAACCAAATCCTTTATCATGCTGTCTGGGAGCCTTTGGAAAAATATCTTAAAAATATTAAAACCATTTATATTGCTCCGTCCGGTATTCTGCATTCCATTTCTTTCAGCGGAATAAAAAAAGGAGATCATTACTTATGCGACGATTATACCATCCACAATTTACTTTCCACCCGGGATATTATTAACCTAAAAAATCAAAAAACAGACTCAATTAAATCAAAACAGATTGCTCTCTTCGGGGGTGCAGACTATGGACTTCCGGTTGCCGAACTGGCAAATTTGGATTCCGATTTAAAAAGAGGATCCGGTTTTGCCTACTTGTCCGGCTCTAAAGAAGAAGTCTTAAAAATTGACACCTTGCTGTCCGATTTAAATTGGAAAACATATTTATTCATTGATAAAGAAGCTACAGAAACAAGATTTAAATCTCTTTCCTCGCTTCAATCACCAAATGTGATACACATTTCGACACACGGTTTTTATTTTCCACAACCCAAAAAGGAAGAAGAAGTCCCTGCAACAGTTTCAACTTCCAATGTATATCGTTTATCTGATAATCCATTGATGCGTTCCGGTTTAGCCTTTTCAGGGGCTAATCATGTTTGGAAAGGAAATAATCCTGAGGATGGTGTTGATGACGGAATCCTAACTGCCTATGATATCTCAAACATGAATCTGACTCATACGGAATTAGTTGTGCTCTCTGCTTGTAACTCCGGATTGGGTGATATTGACCAAAGCGAAGGCGTCTTCGGCCTTCAACGCGCATTCCGCTTAGCAGGCGTGCAAACAATGGTACTTAGCCTGTGGGATGTCCCGGATAAAGAAACCGTAGAACTGATGACTGAGTTCTACACATTATGGACGCAAGGTCTCGACAAAAAGAAAGCATTCGACCAAGCTCAACTGAAATTGAGGTATAAATATCCCGACAACCCGGAGAAATGGGCGGGATTTGTTATGATTGAATAATTGCACCCACTGTAATAAAAAATTTGTTTTTGAAGAAAAATCAATGTATTTTTGCAGTATAATTACACACACATTATACTATATGAGACATTATCTTTTTATCATTTGCATTTCCCTATCCGTCTCTATTTCCGGTTTCTCCCAAAATGCGCCGAAGCAGGAATTTCGCGGAGCGTGGATACACGTTATCGGTCAAAGTCAATATGCCGCCATGCAACCAGACGAGATGAAGGCCTATTTTATAAAAATGCTCGACAGTCTGGCAGTTTGTCATATCAATGCGTTTATTTTTCAAGTGCGTCCTACCGCAGATGCTTTCTATGATTCCGATATTGAACCTTGGAGTAAGTACCTGACCGGAACGCAGGGAGTGGCGCCTTTCAGAAATTTCGATCCGATGAGTTTTCTTATCAAAGAAGCCCATAAACGGAATATGGAGTTTCATGCTTGGCTGAATCCTTTCCGGGTAACGGCTTCGGAAAATGATGTTTTATGCGCCGGACATATTTATTACCGGTATCCCGAACGGTTTATCAAATACGGAAAGCAGATCTTTTTCGACCCCGGAAACCCTGAAAATAGAAAATTTATCTGTGCCGTAATCAAAGATATCGTAAGCCGTTATGATGTGGACGCCATTCATTTCGACGACTATTTCTATCCCTACCCAATTTCGGGTGAGTCATTCAAAGATGATGACAGTTTCAACCGGTACGCTTTCGGACAAGGATTCAAGTCCAATCAACTGAATGACTGGCGACGGAATAATGTGAACATGTTGATAGAAGACATCAAGCGTACCATTGTTCAGACCAAACCTTGGGTACGCTTTGGCATCAGCCCTTTCGGCATTTACCGGAACAAAAAAAATACGCCGGACGGTTCGGGTAGCGATACCAACGGTTTACAGAATTACGATGAACTTTACGCCGATGTTCTGCTTTGGGCGAAAAAAGGCTGGATAGATTACCTTGTCCCCCAGATTTATTGGGAAATCGGACATGCTGCCGCCGATTACGATACTTTAATCCGTTGGTGGAGTAACCAGAAAACAAATGCGCAATTGTATATCGGTCAAGATGTTGATCGCACCGTCAAAACGCCGGACCGGATTAATCCGCAGGTAAATCAACTGCCTGCCAAGATGAAATTGGAAAGAACGCTTCCCGATGTCGAGGGAAACTGTTGGTGGTCGGGCTACAGCTTAATTTCAAATGTACAAGGAATAGCCGATAGTTTGAAAAACAATTATCAGAAATATCCGGCATTGATTCCGGCTTATGTTCATCTGCACAAAAAAGCGCCGAAAGATGTGAAAAAGTTAAAAGCCGAATGGACGCCTACCGGTTATTTTCTGCATTGGAAACAAAACGGAGACCCTGTAAATCCCGAAAAGGCGCAATATTACGTTATCTACCGGTTCGGAGACAAAGAAAAGACCAATTTGGCAGATCCTTCAAAAATTATTTGCATCACGCGGGAAACTTCTTATTTTTTGCCTTATGACAAGGGGAAAATAAAATACAAATACGTAGTGACTTCAGTTGACCGGTTTCAAAATGAGACTAAAAAGGGGAAGTCGAAGACAGTGAAGTTGTAGTGTTATGTTAATTCTATTACACCGTCATTGCGAGCCGCTTGCGTCGAAGCAATCCAGATGCATTCACACGTCATTGCGAGACGGAACGTCGAAGCAATCCAGATGCATTCACACGTCATTGCGAGACGGAACGTCGAAGCAATCCAGAATTATGTATGAAAAATACAGGTAAAAAATTTTAGCAAAGATAAAATATTTTTAAATACTTCAACAAATTACGTAAAAATTATTTATATTTGCAGTGTCAAACAAAAAAGGAAATGAAGTTCAATCAGGTTAGTAAAGCTAAAAATCAAGTTCAAAATTATGAACAAGCGCCGGCATATCAGTTATCTCCGGAGTGGGAGTTATACACATCTGTGGTAACTTCCTCTTTGAGTGATAAATTTTATGAAAGCGCTTCCGGCCGGTTGGAAAAACTGCGCCGGCTGATTCAAGAGAACGACTCGCAGTTGGTGGCTCGTTTGGCAATTTATGCCCGCGAGCAGATGAATCTCCGTTCCGTTCCTTTAGTATTGGCTGTCGAATTGGCGAAAATCCATTCGGGAGATGACTTAGTAAGCCGAATGACAAAAAGAATTGTGCAACGAGCCGATGAAATTACAGAGTTGTTGGCTTACTACCAAACTACAAACGAACGAAAAGGCGTAAAAAAACTGAATCGCTTGTCGAAACAGTTGCAAGCCGGTTTGCAAGGCGCTTTCAATAAATTCGACGAATACCAGTTTGCCAAATATAACCGTGAGGCGGAAATCAAACTGAGAGACGCTCTGTTTTTGGTTCACCCGAAAGCGAAAAACGAAGAACAACAATTAATATTCAACAAAATTGTAAATGATTCTTTGCAAACGCCTTATACTTGGGAAACCGAATTGTCTGCTTTGGGAAAAACCAAGTTTGAATCGGAAAATGCTAAGAAGGCAGCTTTCACTCAAAAATGGGAAGAATTGATCGACAGCGATAAAGTAGGTTATATGGCTCTTTTGCGTAATTTACGAAATATATTGGAAGCAGAAGTTTCTGTAAAACATATCAAACAGGTCTGTGAAACGTTAAGTTCTAAAGAGAAAGTGCTTAGATCCAAACAGTTGCCATTCAGATTTCTGGCTGCCTACAGAGAATTATCAAAAATCAATTCGGGTTACGCATCCAAAGTGATGAACGCATTAGAAGAAGCGGTGAAAGTTTCGGCGGCAAACATCAGCGGCTTTGACGAATCGACGAGGGTATTGATTGCCTGCGATGTTTCCGGTTCTATGCAGAGTCCTATTTCTCCGAAAAGCAAAATAATGAACTACGACATCGGACTGATGCTTGGTATGTTGCTGAAATCCCGTTGCAAGAATGTTGTTTCCGGAATATTCGGAAATATATGGAAAATTGTAAATCTTCCGGATAGCAGCGTTTTGTCCAATGTGGACGCTTTCTACAAGCGCGAAGGCGAAGTGGGATATTCCACGAACGGCTATTTGGTAATCAAAGATTTAATTGACAGTCGAAAAGTGATGGATAAAATCATGATATTTACCGATTGTCAATTATGGAATAGTAATAGCTATGATACGCAACTGAAAGATGTATGGAAAGAATACAAGTCCATTGCTTCGGAAGCCAAGCTGTATTTGTTTGATTTAGCGGGATATGGTAATGTTCCATTGGATATTACAAATAAAGATGTATATTTGTTGGCCGGTTGGTCGGATAAAATTTTCGATGTCTTGTCGGCCATAGACAATGGAAGTAATGCTTTGAAAGAGATCAAAGCAATAGAAATGTAGTTGAAATAGAAGCAAGTGCCGTAGATAAGGGTTACTTCGATTTTTATTCGCCAGGTCGCCGGTTCAAGTCCGGCCGTCGCATCGCAAGATGGGATGTAGCTCAGATGGTTAGAGCAGGATAGGTCTCTTTCGCCTTTTGCCTTGCTTCTTTTTAATTACAGCTTAGGGAAAATATTGAATAATAATAAAGTGAGTGCCGTAGACGAGGGTTACTTCGAATTTTATACGTTCAGGATGTCGGTTCGAGTCCGGCCATCGTAAGGTGTAGCTAAATGGTAGAGCATATGGTCTCTTGTCGCTTGTTGCCTCACTTTTTTATTTATGCAAATGCCCAAAAGTAGCTACGAGAGCGCAAAGAACGTTTATTAATTTCCTTTTAAAATCCATCCTTATAAATTAGCTACTTTTTGCCCACTTCAAACCAGTTCGGATAAACGCCGTTGTTGGCAATCCCCATTTGGTCGGTTTCGTAATAACGCACTCTGAAGGATGTTTTTTCTGATAACATAATATTCAAATTTCTTAAACGATAAATTTCTTAAAAATTGAACAAGCGACGTGTCCACCAAAGCCAAACGTATTGTTCATTGCAAAATGAATGGTTTTGCTTTTTGCTTTTCCCAAAGTCAAATCAAACTTGTTTGCAAATTCAGGTTCAATTTGAT
>JGI20166J26741_11022225_pt1 | contig 28596 bp, 22 predicted proteins | sample TergutCu122P5_FD_26741 | JGI IMG/M metagenome (IMG submission 26741)
CCGCTACTTTTTTATTCAAGTAGCTCCTCAATTGACCTCACGAGGCTCACGAGGCTGAGTAGACCCCGTTCCAGACCCACTACTACTCAGAAAAATCTGGAAGCGCCGGGAATCGAACCCAAGACCTCTGTATCTGTAGCCAGAAACTCTGACCACTAGACCACAGAGGCGGTCATACATGGCTTCAACTTTCAACTGCAAACAAAAACTTTCTTTGCAGATGGGATCAGAAGGCTTGTGTGAATCACTGGAAAATACATGTTTAAAATGTGGTCATTATGTTGAGAAATGACACACTTTGCATTTGTTCTTCGCAGATGGGACCAGAAGGTTTGTGAATCACTAGACAATACATGTTTAAAATGTGGTCATTACGTTGAGAAATGACACACTTTGCATTTGTTCTTCGCAGATGGGACCAGGAGGCTTGTGAATCACTAGACAATACATGTTTAAAATGTGGTCATTATGTTGAGAAATGACACACTTTGCATTTGTCACAGGCTGTTGTACATTAAGTACTTAACACATTCACTTTTCTTTTTGCCTCTGCCTCATACTAGTGAACAGGCAACATGCTGGCATTTGCATCCCAATTAACAAACTAAGTCCACAGATCAGGGTCCTTGTTATGAAGCTAGTCCCTCAACTAATCACATAATCACATATAACTTGGAAGTTCATTACAATATTCATATCAGCCTGCCACTTGGCCCTATCCTGAGACAGATGAATACAGTCCGTACCTTCCCAACTCTCCATCTGACACCCAGGTCCCCATATCAGTCTCCTTCATTCTGGTTTTCCTAGAAAAACACCAGATGAATTTCTCTTCTCACCCACACATGGCATATGCCCCACCCATCTCATTCTTGATTTGCTCACCCTAATAATATTTATGTACAAGTATAAATCATAAAGCTCTTCAGTGTGCAATTTTTCCAACTTCCTGTCACTTCCTCTATCCTATTTCCAAACATTCTCCCCAAACACCCCAAGTCTATGATCTTCCATTCCTGTGAAAACCATACTTAACACCCATACAAAAAAAGGGGCAAAATTATAGTTCTGAATTTATTTTAACACTTGTACCGCACATCTTTTATTATTTTGTACAATGAACCAACAAATGCACAATCAATTGACAAATTATCACACTTCTCCTACACGTTTCAAAACTACTGTGTCATCTTCAGGGAGCTCGTAGTCAGTACCTGCTAAGTTACATAAGTATGTCCATTTTAAATTGTATCACCAAGACTGCACTGACTTACTTATGTAACTTAACAGGTACTGACTACAAGCTCCCTGAAGATGACATGATAGTGTCGCAACATGTAGGAGCAGTACAATAGACTGTCAACTGTGCATTTGTTAGCTCATTGTACAAAATATAGTTCTGAATATTTTAACCTTCATGTTTTCAGGTAAAAAAGGAAGACAAAAGATTTTGAACTGAATGGCAGCAAGCTTTCCTCATATTTAATCTTCTCTTAATTTCTCTATAAAACAAATTTGATCTGTTTATATCATTGCCAAATATTCAAATTCAGCCACATACTCAAAGCATTCATTAGCTATATTTATATTGTGCCCTTGTCACACTTTGATAAGATAAGAGCACGTACTGAAGGTCTCACCCAGTTTACTTCTAGATCCATCTCCTGGTTAGCTAGAAGCATCTGGATACAGTGGAATTAAATGGTACAGGGTAGAGTTAAAATGTAACAAATGGTGTCATTTACAGCTGTACCACAATGTCAATTAATCAATGAAACAGAAAGGCAGCAGATTCCACCAAAAATCAGTAAATTTCCACCAGACTATATAGCGTCACACACCACAAGGACAGTAATTTTCACAACCAACCCCGGTATGTAACTCTCACTGGAATGGCAACCAAAACCTGCCTCACATGACAGCTGCTTGTCATCACTATCCCTTATCAAAACACCCAGCCCTTGTCTACACCCCAGCTGCATTCCTGCAAAATGTTGGCACAAAAACAATCAATTAAACATGATATTTCCATCAGAAATAAAGGGTTAGTATAATATAATGCAGGCAGCCAAAGGGCATTAAACCAAAAATAAGACAGCACAAATAAAGAAGTGCTGTGAATTGTCAAGGGGTGCTAATGAAAAAAAGTGTAAAACAAACACATGTAAAACAAGAACTGGGTGTAGCACAATAAGTTAAAACACAACAATTTTAAACAACTGATTAATCAGCCAAGCAATGTACGAGCCTCTGCTGTGTAAATGATCTTCCTTTCTGAACTATTCAATTTCATCCTTTCCAAGATATCTCCTTACACAAAGTCCCTAATCTGCAAGTGTTCATAAACATGTTCAGAAGTCCCAAAAGAAGGTCATCTGGGTACTGACACTATGTTGTAAAATAAGTCTGTTCTGGTATTTCATGCTCTCTCCAACTTTAAAGTGACTGAATTTGGTACAGGTAGAAACAATATGGTATGAAAACCCAGAAGTCTGTCATCTGAGCAACACCTGCTGTTAAAACCCAAAAACTTACACATTCACATCTATCAAAATGGCCAGTACACTCAAAGCAAATAATCAGTTACGTATTCAGACTATTCTGGCAGATTATGGAAAAGAATAACATGCTATGAGACAAAATTATTTATGGTTATTAGTTGCTCACAAATGCAATGCAAACGGTCTACATCATCCCGAAGAGGCCCAAAGTGTGCTCAGAATGACATATTCCTGTGGTAAGTGTTACTAAGTCACAAAAAACATGCAATCAAGCCAAGCCAGGCAGGCACCGCCCTAGGATACCTCCTAACATCATACGTGTCGACTAGTGCCATGAAGCCTGATGGAAATGCAATGGCGAATGAGATCCATGCTGCCAGTTCTCCATCTGATGCTTCCGAGGAGGGCAGAGACAAGAGTGGTGCAAGCTTCTCACGCCACTGGGTACACAGTTCCAGCATATCGAGAAGAACACCGCTGGTCCGATGTGCCAGAACCTACCACCATAACCAGTACACTGCATGACACACATCAAATCCCAATACTTCTACAACACATCATGCAACATTAAATGCAAATTCAAGCTCTTATCTACATTTTACGGTATGAAATAAAAACCATGTTCAAAACTGGGCAAATGAGGCATCCCGTGGTAGAGAGTGTTAATTGTTGTGAGTAACTAGCAAAGTGGAGAATTATCAGGGTTAAAGGAACTAACAGCACCACACACACTGCTCCTCAACACTGTAAACCAGTGTGCCATGAACATGCTACTTGAATTTAAAATTAATGGATTCTGTGGACCATATTTTATGTATTCCTCAACCCATTCAGCAGTCTGAAAATCTCAATTTCAGATAAACTTACAAAATAATGGGAAAATGAGGAGACCATTTATCTTGTTAAAATATGTCTTGTAAACCACAAGCTGCTGAGATTCAAGGAACTGTTGGAAACAACACATAAGTGCCAGTTATGCCTTACGGTACAATGTCGGCACATGGGGTTTTATTGAAAACACAAGATTAAAAAAAAATACAAAAGAGTTCACTTAATTCTTGGCCATATCAAAAAGCATTCATGTTAAAATATGAACACAAACACAGAACTGAACTGCAGTTATAATTACTCCACAAACTTGCATAGCCAGGGGGACGACAGGGGCGAAAATAAAATAAGGCTCTTTTTTTTTACCTAACAAAAGGCAGCTCACATTTAGAATTCTGAGAATAGGAAACTTCTGGCACCCTTGGCAAGAAACATAACTGTAAATGTTATATTAATATCACATCAACAGCTTTTTGTCACAATCGATATGGAAACTAGAGCAACATAAATTTTTAAAAAAGTGTTAAAAGTTCAATGCCAATGTGAAATTTCATTAATCAGCCTGTGGCATTGCTGGGAACTGCAGCCCCACAACCCCTTGGACCTCCCTTGATAGATTCTGGCTATGCAGGCAATTTTGTGTATGAAAATTAATTCTTCAATTTAAAAAAAAAAAACCTAGAGTTTCAAAACTTCCACTGCCAAAGCCGAACTGAACCTTGATTATGATACTATCTTCACACACTACGCCTAAAATATCTATTGACATCTTAACATTGTCCCACACCTTCTTTGTCATCCAAGTAAATGCCAGTACAAGATGCTTCTCTATTATAATTCTGTATGCTTTTCCCATTTCTCCACCTGAGTTTTGAATGCAGTCCATCACAACAATATCGATGCAACTATCATGAAAATATTACAGTAGTGGCAAGAAGTCTGGACACGGCTCAGTCACTGCATCTTTTCGCCTGACAAACACATTTCTTACCCACAAAGCATCCTCACGTATATTTCCCATTCTGTCTAAAGAAATTTTTCATGCTGTTTTCAAAAGTTTCTGATTTTAAAATATATTGAATAGTTTTTTAAATAGCATGTAAAGAGCCAGGACAGCACAGTCTATAGTGACTAGGCTATGGGCTGGATGATCCAGGGTTCAAATCCTGGCAGGGGCAAGAGGTTGTCTCTCCTCCAGGCTGACTCTGGGGCCCACCCAGCCTCCCATTCAACATGTACTGGGGGCCTTTCCCTGGGGGTACAGCAATCAGTGTGTGAGACTGACAACTCACCAACATCAAGAATGAGGACAGCTGTACTTCCACATCCCATATATGCCTTTATAGCATGTGCAGGGACTTTACTTCTATTTTATTCTTATGTAAATAAAACACCATGTTTGATATTAGAACCAATATTACAAAATACCTGTCATTTCTTATCCATGAAATCAGCACTAACTTTTTATGCCTACTGATATTATCGTGGGCTCTCAGCATCTCTCAGAATATATCACACTGCAAACTTTTCTTCCTGCCTTCCACCTTGTGCAGCAAAAACTTCCATGCAGTTGCTTTACTAATTTACTCTATACTGCAGTGGCAAGTCCTCATGCCATATGCATGCAGAAGTGCTGTTTGGTCACAGAAAATAATGCTAGACTTAGAACTAAACACAAAATATGTTCCAAATATTTACCACACAACCACCCACGTGTCAATTCAACATCACCTATGTTTCTTGTGTAGTTCATAAGAGGTTTTGGGCATGGAATGAAAGTGCCTCTGGTCACCAGTTTAAAATTTGTATTCATGGACACAATCAGTCTATCAGTAACAGCCAAACCATGGGGTTGGAGATGTAAATTTTGACACATCTAGAAATCTGTCAAGAGTACAATGTTCCGAAATCACAGCTTTCATTATACAGATGGGCTACAGGAGTATGTATAGCACAGGTGGTATGGTGACAAGCTATGGGCTGGACAGTCTGGAGTTCGAATCCCAGCAGGGGCAGCACATTGTATCTTCTCCAAAATCATCCGTACTGGGTCTGGAGCCAACACAGCCTCTGATTCAATGGGTAGCAGGGTTCCTTCTAGCAGGTAAAGCAGCCAGAGCATGAACTTGACCACTCACCCCCCACCCCCCAGATGTTAAAAACAAGTGCAGCTATACCTCTGCTCCCCTATATGCCTTCATGGCATGGACAGGGACAACTTTAACTTTACCTTTACCTAACTGCCAAAGAATAGAGGACTTTAATCATCCTGGTCCTACAAGGGTGATGGCCAATTTTTACATGCAGGTAACAGTATTAGCAATGACAAAATGCACTGCCCAAGCAGCTGAACTATGCATGTGCAGTCATACTATTGCAACAAACATCCAATGAAGTTAAGCAACACCCACCAAAGACACATTACCACTCAAAAGTTAGTAGGTACAGTCACATAAATTAACTAAATTAATTAATGCACTCTGTCCCAAATTCTCAGTATCAGAATGGAAGGTACCATAAACGATTCTGAACATATGAATTTCACATTGCTCTTAACAATGATCATCGGAGATTTTGTTATCTTAGGAAAGGATTGGAATACATTCATGACGATACTTGCGATATCACACACAATAATATCCTGTTTTCATAAAATAGCACGATGCATACACAAAAGAAAAATCAATAAACAAATGAGACATTCATTGCAAAACAGCAGCATGAACATTAAGAAAGCAAGTCACAGGAAGCAACATGAAACAAAAAAGATCTTTGTGTCAAAGTAGTAAAATAAAGAAATTAACATAAAATTTTCCCTGTGCCTAAGCACCATACCATGAAGACCCATAGGGATGGAGGAAGAGTTCCACATTTTCTAGACTTGACTACTAGATGCAGGCCTGCTTCATGATCCAGATGCTTTAACACTGGATGATACAAAATGATAAGAGAATAATGATGCAAATGAGTCTCTAATTCCTGCAATGGTTCCACAATGCAACTTCTACCATCTTACAATAAATGGCAGTGTGCGAGATGGAAAATGTGTAAAAGTGTGTGTGAATAAGAGAATGCTTGTCCAGTGAAATTACTGATGGAAGCAGATACTACATACTGCAAACCACTGATGCTAGTGCCATATTTGTCCCTCACTACCTTCTAACTTCTTCACTTTTTAGAAATGGGCAAAGTACTAACTACAGGTATCTATATTTATCGTGTTCCAGGGTATAGAAAAACATGGTCTTGGCTGATGGAGACAAGTCAGCCCACAGTCACTACGTTGTCAGTGCTGGTACCTGGGATAGGCATTCAGCCATCTTGTATTAGCTGACATTAACCTTTAAAAGCCTAGCGGTTTCTTTAGGTACCACCAGGTTTAACATTAAAAAATTCTACATGGTGCTCGCATTGCGCTGAGTGTTTTGTACGGATCTCAGTACAGACAGCGACTTTTGCTTTATACATCACTAACTGATTGGTTTTTATAACTGTGGTGGAAAGTGTTTACAGGGCGGTATGGGCTGATTCCTTATACAAAGCAGATTATGTTTCATCTTTAAAAGGTTAAGTACCCACAGTGCCACATAAAAACAATATATATAGTGGTGGAAAAGTTTCAGACATATTCAGTGCTGGACAAAAACAGAATAAGAAAACTTGTGTTTTTTGGGGAGAGGTGCAGGGTACATTAGAAACACACAACCAGGTACAATAACAGATATACGTGTTCCAAAAATCCCCACACAGTTCATAAAGTTCTTTGGTAAATACCTGAAATCCAAGTACTGTACGCAATGAGCAAACACAAATTCATAGGACCTGCATTTTATGAAAGCACAGTGAATGCTGACTGTTACTTTCAATTAATTCTTATCACCATTATTCAGGGAATTAACAAAAGAAGAAAAAATGTACAGGCACTTCTTGCTGGTTGTAACTTCCAGATTAGATTTCCAGATTTGAACTGGTGCAATTATTGTCCATAAAAGATAAACTTTTCCCTGTCCATGCCATGAAGGCACATAAGGGAGAAGAGGTACAGTTCTACTGATTCTAAACATCAGCAATCAATAGATGGAGGTGAATAATCACCATTACGCCGTGACTGCTCTACACCTCCACCCACCCCCCCACAGTACATATATTTGTTGGACCTACAAACCTTTGCTGCTGAGACACTCCTTAATAATGACATCTTAGTGCCAAAAACATGTAGGAGTTGGCACCTGATATGAAGGGTGTTTTGCGATCTTTTTATTGTAATGTAATTAGTGCACTATGTTGGTTTTTAAAAATATGGCATACCAAACTGTTATTTGTAGTTACATATGCAATTAGTTGGATGAAATACTGTATAGTGTACATGAACTTTACTGTGTAATTAAGTTATAACGGAAGATTAACGTACAAAATATCATATCTCATTATGGTAACCATAATTACCTTGGTCTTGAGTTCACTGAGGTCAGAAAAAGATGTCACATATGCATGGGCATGGGTCCCCTTCACTGGAATGTTGTATAACTTTCCAGCTAAGACATTGCTTGTCCCATCAAATCCACCTGTAAAAATTATCCACAGATATACTAAATTACAATTCGGTATTAAAGTTATATTTACACATTTACACAAAGTAACAGTAAGAAGCTGATAACACATTACATAAAAAATGGCTGTATTCATGGTCAGATTTACTGAACATCCAAACTATTAACGTTACTAATAACAGCGTGCCAATCCTCGTGGCCGTGCGGTCTAAAGCTGATCAACTGCTGGAATCATAAGTTTGAATCCTGCTGAGGGAATGGATGTTTGTCTCATGCGTTTGTTGTGTGTTGGTAGGCAGCAGCCACTGCAATGAGCTCGTCACTCATTCAAAGGAGCCTTACCAGATATGTGTATCTAATGGTATGTGATCCAGAAACATCAATAATGAGGCAGCCTAGGCCTAAGGTGGACGGACTGTTGCACCACATATTACAAACCAGTGTACAAAATGCAACCACTATGTCAGCATACAATGAGATGGAAAAATAATTATGCATCAGAAAATGGAAATACTGGTCAGTTACATACATAGGCAAGTCAAAATCAATATTACTAAACAAGTTATGTATAATTTATTAACAACAATGTATCAATGGCAAGGAATAGTTATAAATCACAGAATGGAAATCATGGTGAGTTACACTCCCAGACAGTCTCAAAATATCATTACCAAACAAGTATCTTGTAACTTATTAATACTACTTTATCAAATCCAGAGGTTATTAAACATTAAATAAGTTTAGGTTATTATAAGCCATAAAACAGAAACAATGGTTCAACACAGCAAGGCAGGTGTAGCAGAAACTTTGTCACATACAGTCTGCCATGACTGAAGTTTATAGTCTGTATGCAACAAAGCTCCCACAACATTTGCTGTGCTGAAACCAGATATTAAAGATACATACAGAAGCTTAAACTAATGTAACTATGCACTTTAACTGTATTTTATTAACATCTTACAGACTGCATACATTATTTGGCATCACTAGAGATGATATGGTAACTTATTAATATCAGATGTTAATTATTAATAATGATGATTACAAAAATGGAAATAAAGAGACCGGAAACTGACCCCAACTGTATTCACTGAGAACTAAAAAAACTTTCAAATATGCGTAAGGATAGCCATGACTTTAGGCTGTGAATTTCCGGCCAATACATCATGTACCTTACTGCATATAGCCACACTAGCTTCCTTTAATTTTAGAAGTGAAATGATTAAGATATGGTTGTCCCTTTGCATGCCACAGAAGCATACAGGAGAATGGAGGTACAGCTCCCCTCATTCTTTACTTTGGCACTGGCTGGAACTGTACGGTCAGCTTCACACCCTGGCCGCTTTACCCTGTGGAAAGAACTGCCAATACCCACTGAATTGGGGACTGGGTGGACTCCAGAGCCAGTGTAAATATTTTGGAGAAAAAAAATCTCTTGTCTCCAACAAAAATCAACCCACAGTTCCTCAGTTCTCCAGCATATAACTTATTCACTACACCATCTGAGCTATCCTGACTCATTAGTACAATAAAGTAACAGAAATTTTTCCATCCATGCCATCAGGCAATATAGTGGGAGCAGGGGAATAGCTCCACTCATTCCTAACCTTGATACTAGAGAGATATGCGTGATTAAAATCACATCCCGAACACTTTACCCCCCTCCCCCAGAAAGAACCCCCAAAACCATTGAATAGAAGGCTGGGTGGGCCCCAGAGCCAGTCTGGACGTTTTGGAGAAAAGAAAAATCTCTTGCCCTTATCGGGATTCGAACCCCGGACCGTACAGTCCGTAGCATAGTAGGTAAACTGAATAGGCTATCCTGGCTCCCTCCATTACAACAACAAAACACAACAAAATTCTTGAAATAAAAAAATTATGTCTGAAACTGCAATTGGTATGCTGCCTTCCTGTAAAGCTGTTTTATAACACAGCATGCCTCTTCCATGTAAAGCTAATTCATAACTCAGCATACCTACTCCCTGTAAATCTGTTTTATATGTCAGTCAGATCAAAACAATGTTCAAATAAAGCAAGGAATCATTTAACCACCTTCCAGTTAGGCATACAATTTTAGAGCCTGAAGAGCAACTATTGTTAAAAACTTCAAAAGGCCACAAACACTGAGACTGAAAATATCTAAACTAAGCCACCCCTGGTACTAACATTACAAGAAACAGCCATTAACCGCAGGGGGATACTAGTTTCTTCCATCAGCCCCAACATGTCACCATTAAGACTTAACTTATTTACTGTGTTTCTATAGGCGGCTGGCACATAAGCTGCTGTAGAATAAATATGACCGGGATGTAGCTGCACATAAAATGGCGTGATTAAGCAGCCACACAGCCAGACATTCATATTATTAAATAGGGAGAGGAGGAGGAGGAGTCCTGTTACAAAGAATATCAGAACTTGCCTGACTTCAACAGAAAGGGAAACATCTGCACCCTGCACACAATAATAGACCCTGCCACTGTAATTACTGCAGTAGGAAAATGGTATAACATAGACACACTGCAGAGCTGTGTCTCTACGTACCAGTTGGCCTGACTAGCACCAAACTACTGCATACTACAAGGTGTCCCACATGCAGGTGTTCATGAGTACTAAAAAAAAATTAAAAAGCTAGCTGTCACTTAAAGTAAACTGTTAATTTTTTAATGGTCAATTTCACATCTAATATTGCTGAGTGAGGCATGACTGTACATGTTAAAAGTTAATATTTGATTCATAAGTTTCAAAAAGAAGTGGAAAAAAAGAGGAAATGAAGCACTCATAATAGCTTCAGCTAGTTAGTGACTTTTCACAAACAAACTCTATATGCCTCAACTCTTTAAGACCTCAAAAAGTACTATTATTAATTGGAATAAGGAATTTTTGCAGTGAATTTTGCACAATTCTCTACATTTCATGCGATTTTAGTTTTTACATACATACATACATACAAAATGTAGACACATTTAGACTGCTAGTTCAAAAGATTAATATCTTGGTCTTATGTGAGAATATTATTACTAACCTTTATCAATTTTTACAGCAGCATACACTTTGTATTTATTCACTTACAGACAAAATGGTTTATATTATTCTTTTTTTTTCCCAACCTCATTCAATCCTGAAGACTACTTTCCATGTTCAAAAAGGTCATCCCTTACCTGCAACAAACCCTCCAATGTAATGCAGCTGGGGTTGTAAAAAGCTGGATGATTGGTGCGGATGAGAAACACAGCAATGTGCAAACCCAGGGCAAAATTTACGTCAACACAGCCCAGCCAGATGGTCACTAAGTACTAGCTGCTGTGAGCCATGTTCACACAGCAGTTGCAAAGAGACTGTCAACCCCATGTCCTCTCATCAATCCATGCACAACATCTCAACTCCCACCAAAAACATTTTTTTGAAACTGCATATACATAGGATTTTCTGATTGTGTTACTGTTCATGTCTGTCTGTCATTAACCACAATTATATATGATACAGCAGAACACTTATGTTAGATACAGTAAGTTAAATCTGACTTAATTTATGGTTTTGTAAACACTGCAGACAGTAGCTTGGCCTCTGTAGCATCGACGTTAGGATGTCTTGTGATCTATGAATCAAAAGTATGTGGTGGGCCATAGTCATGACATAATTTGAGGTGCTAAGCTGGTATGTACCTAAGAAACTGAGGAAAATAAGGAGAATTTTAGTCAAAATATTCTCCTACCAGACCAATACTTGAATCAGTGACCCCTTGAATATGAAACATATAGTAGAAATGTTTAACTTTTAATGTGACAATTTTAATATACTGAAATGGTTCTGTAATGGCATTTGGTACTATGGTTAAGAATGAGTGAGGATATACCTCCATTCTTCTATATCCCTTCATGGCATGCACAGGAACAGCTTTATCTGGGGCACAGTCCAGCAAAAACCTGCCCTCTGCTATCTACTATCTATGTGCCTGTGTCTGTCTGTCTACATACCTATAATATAGCATTAAATTAAGACTGAACTATGCACATAATTACATATACTGTAAAAACTGCTGTCCCGAGAATTAAAAGACTGGTGATTAAATTAAATTTGAGTCTATGCATCTTTTCATAAATATGTTTATGATCTCTTCCAAGACACTTTGACTCAGTTTTTAGCAAAAACTGCATCGCCAAAATTTCTATAAGGGCCTGGTGGCACAACATACACTGCAGTAGCGAGCAGTCTAGCAGTGTGTTTCCCTACAAAGGAAAGCAACGAGGCGATCTGGAAAAGAATTTTAGCTGGAGGGAAACTGAAAGGATTCAAGATACAAGGTCATTCAGGAACATACTAATAACATTGGAGCACCTGTAAGTGCTTATAAGCGTGGAACTGAAAGACCAATGACTCATGAACCAAACACAAAGGCTGCCCCTTATACCAAAGACACACAGGTCATAAATAATGTAAGTTAAAGCTATTTATGTCTCACATCACTGTTTTTGGGCACATTTGCAAAGCAGTTGTAAAAAGCAATTATTAGTCATGTCACGTCTGTCCATTTTTCTGCATGGAGGAGCATGACTCACACCATACATATTTTCGTGAAATTTCATTTTCTGGATTTTTTATAAAATCTCTCAACTTACCATGATTCATCCCATTGTGACAATTATATAAAAACCAACAAGTTTTATTATTATTATTATGGTCCCTTGATAAATACCACCTTCACAGCCTGCTTCCCTCTTCTTGCCAGTTATGGGGTGGTGCAGCACTCGGAGGATGAACCCACTGGTAGGACCTGTACTTGGTGCCTTGATACCCTACCACGATATACTATCCAGTGCACTGACACCTCTACCATAAACATTCATTATCCAGCATGATGATACTCCTACCAGAACCATACACTCTCCACTGCACTGATACTCCTATCATGACCATGTACTATCCAATGCCCTGATACTCCTCCCAAAACCATGTACTATCCAGTGCCCTGATACTCCTCCCAAAACCATGCACTATCCGGTGCACTAATACAACCACCATAACCATGTACTATCCACTGCACTAACACTCCTATCAGAACCATGTACTATTCAATGCACTGATACTCCTCCAAAAACCATGTACTATCCGATGCACTGATAAACCTACCAGAACCATATACTATCCAATGCACTGATACTCCTCTCAGAACCATGTACTATCCAGCGAACTGGCACTCCTCCCAGAACCATCTAATATCCAGTGCACCAATACTGCTCCCAGAACCATGTACTATCCAGTCTTCCCCTGTACATTTCCTCATCTAAATGTCTCCTCACCTCTTAGTTTAACAATGATAAAATAACTACTTTTATGGCTACTGTCCCAATCAGTCACTCAGTTCCCAGGTCCCTGCCTTTCTTTACCTGAACCACTCTTTCCCATGCAACTGATAGTGAAGGAAGCAAATTCTTCTGATATGCTGTACCTCACTACCAATCTACCTACAAAATACCAAAAAAATACAACCCAGAAGACCACAGTCTCCATTATCATACCAACTTGAATTAAGTAAATCGTGCAGTTGAAAAAGCATAAATAAATAAACTGAGAAAGCACACATAACAAAATCTCTTAAGTGACTATTTTCACCAATCAAACTAGTAAAGGAAATAAATCACAACAGAACAGAAATAATACTAAAGCCCTTGCACAGGCTAGCTGTAGGCAATCAATAGCTGCAGCACTGCTCTTGGTACCAAGAGAGAACTGGCACGACCAACCACCATGAGAGAATTAGGAGGGTGGGAAACCAACAGCCTCACACATATAGAACCACAATACACTCATGCAGGAACTTGTCACACTACAGCTGTCCAAATTGAAATATAGATTCTTATTCATGTCAGTTCTAAGGCTACCACAGACTTTCCTTTTCACAAAACAGTTACAGTCCACAAGCTGTGTCACAACACAGTCATCCCTCTTACATAACCAAATTCAAATAAATGGACATTAACAGAAAGCACTTAACATCTCTTTAACTTTAAAATACAAGCTTTGCATAATTCTGTAACTACAAAACACAGGATTCAAGCAACCAAGAAAAATAGCACTATTACAGATACATGGTGCTGCTTACAAGACATACCATATACCACATCACCAATATGGTAATAAAAATTAATACTGAGGAAAGACATGCAAAAAAATCAATGAAACTTACTTTATTACCTTCTACTTGCACATTCTGTGCATCTCTGGTATAACAAGTCACAACTAACATACACCAACTACAGCCCATAAGGCTAAGAGTCTATATAGTTGGAGTATGTTAACTGTGTAGTGTCACATTGTAACCACCAATAACAAGTAACCTTCACTACAGTACATATTCCAGTCCCTTCATCATCTAATTTTTGTTTGCTGCTAAAAAACACGGTTGAAAGACAACACAGTTTAGCCCACAGTTAGTAATTAATAGAAGCTAAAATGAGAATACAGTATTATACAGGAATGTACAAAACATATTTACATTATCTTATAATCTATTCATGTTATAGTTTATACATTTTACTTCCATTCCCATTCTTTCTATTTCACCCACATTCCTTCCCTCATTTACATTTTCCCCCTACATCTGTCCTTTACATACTGTCACTTTTTAGTCTCCCAATATCTTATTGGTCCTCCTTTCCTGTACCAGAATGACTTTTAGGTACACTTAACTTGTCTACCCTGAAGATGGAAGCAACATGTTCCTCCAAAATACTGGTACCTACCTACCAGTCTAAAACAGGATATCCCAGAAGAAACCATGTTCATAGTTACTGCCCTAAGAAATATCATGCAAGTTACATAACTGGTTTGCTGAAAACATAGAATATACAGAATTCAGATTTTAAAAAAATTAAACAAATCCTAATAAATAACGGTAGCAACTATAAGGCTCCTTTATGACTACTCAAACAACAACTCCTAATCAATAACAAAAATAACTTCCAAAGTTGTTAAAGATATTCACAAAACAAGGACTCACAAACAGCATACATAGTGGCATCAAGGTTCCATTATACATATTCCTTTCTCAACTTTCATGACTAGCTATCAATAAAAACTGATATTATAAGCTAAAATTCTTACTGCTTTTCCTTCACCTCTGGCAAACCAAATTGTCAATGGACTTTGCCAGTACAAACTGAAATTAGGAAGTATAAAACAAGGTACAATCACTGGAATTGGCTGCACCTTTAACCCTTTTAAAGACCTGTGTTCATGTATATGCAAATACTCATAGGAAAACACCCCTAGAAATTAATTTCACATATTTATGTAAAAAAGGCAATTTACTGCATTTTTAAGACAGGCTGCATAATCTGTTTTATTTACAAAAAAATGACATTTCAAAATTTTATCTTTTCTGTTGAAGTGATATGTTTTTCATAAACCATGCGCTAAACTTTAAATACCCAAAACACCAGGATAAAGGCTGACAGAGAATCATGCCAAGACAAGCAGGTTATGGAATGTGGCTGCAGTATAAATATGCACTAAAGCATACATTCAACACATAAAACACACTTACCAACATACGAATACTTGGAGGCTGACAGTCCTCCATCTGGTCCCTGTGCCCGCCTCAAACCAAATTCCAATAGTGAAATATGCTTTCCAGCAGCTATTCGGTACCTGGCAGCATTGGTCGCCATCAAACTGCAACAAATAACGCACTTCGCTATGCTGCATCATTTATGGTATCAGTTTCCACTGTCATGCATGTCTCAAGACACTATTCTGACCTCTGTTTTAATTTTCTATCATTTAGATAATCAAATCAATATGGGAGCAGAAACCAGAGGGAAAGAAACCATTTGGAACACCTTGACACAGATGGTGAGGTACAATACTCAAATAGATCTTCAAGAAATAGGATGAGGAGTGGACTGGATTGATCTGGCTCAATACAGGGGCAAGTGTGGGTTTTTTATGATAATAGTAATACATTTTCAGGCTTCATAAAACATGAGAAATTCCTTTACCAGCTGAGCAGCCATCACCTTCTCAAGAAGGGTTGTTCCACAGTTGGTACATTAGTTAGTTTTCAATATTCCTTCTACCTGTGTTTAATAATGCATTCACTATGGAATTTGCAGTTGTCATTAACATACGACCATGTTTGTGGCAGTTGTCAGAAAATTTGTCTTTCACCTTCATCTGAACCTTGTGTTCAGTTGTTCGAAGACAAACATAAATTTGTGAGTCTTAGCTGACGAGTCAACAAAAGAAAATGATGGGGATGAAAAATGGCATTATCAAATCTGGTTAAGTGATTAATCACGACAATTTAGGCAGCACACGGCATGCACATACAACAGCGTTTCTGGTTCTACTAATCTTCTTCACACATCACGCCGGTCTTTTTATTTCTTGCAGTTCATAAAAAATGTCATATCAGTCCCTTTCTGTAAATACGTTCTAAACAAAAATAGCCAGGATGGCATAGTAAATACAGTAACTAAACTATGCACTGGATGTCATGAGGTTTGAATTCTGGCAAGGGAAAGAGATTTTTCCCTTCTCCCAGATGTCCAGACTGGCTCTGGGCCTCACTCAGTTTCTATTCAATGGACACCAGGGACTCTTCACCCAGGAGCAAAGCAGGTGGGACATGGTGCTGACTGTCACCCCCATCCAGTGTCAGGTTAATGAATGTTGATGTACTTCCACCCCCTCTACATGCCTATATAGCATGAACAAGTACACATTAACCTTACTGTTATCAGTACATAAATGTTATGTACAATGTTATTTCTACATCACACAGTGCCAGCATAATTTCATTTTGTAACTACCCCTAGAGCCTCCAGCAAATACCACACCAAGCCTCATTTGGTTGTCTCCTAACTATGGTGTGATTTCTCTTGGATGGCATTAGAAGCAAAAGGACTTACAAACAGTATACTGAGTATTTCTGTATACACCTGATATTATAACTGGATTCATATCAATTACTCTTTCAATGACTGGCGTGAATATTTAAATTTCAGTGTATGGTTCACGAAAAATGTATTATTTAAACAGATAAAGATAAAATCACGAAATAAATAGCATTTTATGGGGAGGAAAAAACCGACATTATGCGGCATGTCTTTACAATGCAGTATACTTCCTTGCTGCTCAAATAAAGAAAATGGATTTCTACAGATGTTTCTTTACACTCATTCACGCATCCAAATGCAGGCCATTTAGAGATTTAAAAATTCATCATAATTCCTTTGCCAAAATGCCATTCCAACAAGATAATAAACCCTACATGCCACAGAAGAGCTTAACTAGTTGCATCCTTTTTACGCACTTGGGACATTCCTCGGAGAAAATATCTTATTCTCAGTGTTATTTAAATGAAATCAACAAAGTAAGACACTTGTCCATTTGCCACCAATGCACATATACCAGTAATTTAAATATATATATATATATATTTAGATCAATAATCTACAATCTTTACATGGAGTTATCTTTAACAGCAATAAATTTTGCTCACAGGGGTACAAACATTAAAAGCAATTGCTACTTTTATAGCGGTTCTGCACTGTTAGGCCTCACATATTTTACCATTACTACTAGATATTTTAACACAACACTACAAATATTCATCAGTCATCACATCCATACAGTTTGGGATTATTTTCCAGATTCATAAAAAATGTAACTTCACAAAGTTATGCCATTTTTAAATATCCATCAATTTACAAAATTTTATGACCCTACATGTATAGTGCTACCATATAAAACTGAATGGCAGCCATGTTATTTGTGTTCAAAAGAAGTTCGAAAGTGCCACAATTGGACCCTACCAATGGCATGCTATTCTTGTACATTTCACAGGCATCAGCTGTTTATTATCTTGATGAAGGTGGCAGGTAAAAGAAGAAAGACTGATACGGATGGCCAGCAGCCATGACTGGATGGTTTATAGTAATCATGAACAAGAGCTGATATTCATCATAAGGTGGTGAGACATATGGAAGCAGATGGGGGAGACAGGTGTCACGTAACACATTACAGCTGGGACTCTATCTTGACTGTGTGATTTCTGGCTTGTTTTACAACAATCACAACTTTCTACTACATTTTTGTGTGTTCTGATACGATGGACACAAGTCCAGTCATTTGTCATCAGTATTCAATAAAATCCTCTCAGGATGACAGCTGGATCAGGTAACTGAAATACATGAATGTAACAGAGACTGACTTCATCTCCACCCACTGTCAGCCCGAGAGAATTTTACTGACTTTTGTCACTGCAAAAAATGCAAGACAGATCCACGAGTGTCTCATTGTGTGCACCTGGGCTCCCCAATAAGGAAAAAGTGGACAAACATATCATGATTTTAAGAGTCGCTCCAACTAAAGCTAATTTACATAAATTGTAGGAAAAACATTCCTAACTAGTTCTGTGTTAGGTATGACACAAAGTGGCATGCCACAGAAAAATGCAGATGTCAGAGTCTGTTTGGAGGCATAAGCTCTTCAGTCAACCAAAAAATATCACAAAGAAATTATGTGCCGAATTTCACACTTCCACTAAATTATTCCTGGGAATAAAGCCCCTGGAACCCACTGAATAGTAGTTAGGTGGGCCCTGCTCCAGTTTAGACATTCTAAAGTACAGAAAAATCTCTTGTCACTGCCAGAAATCAAACCACAGTTCCACTTGTCATCCAGTAAACAGCCTTCTCACTACTTAAAAAAACATCACAAGTTTTCTGACAACAACACAAAATTATTAAGGTAAACAAATATAATCTACTCACCTAGCATAGTTGACAAGTGTAAGGAGAGTTGTCTCCAACAGCTGAACAATTATTAACGGGCCTTCCACACGCATCAGTGGGATCCTGCCAAACAAACAAAACACACACACAAATGAAGACTTCTGGCAATACAGTATACCCCATTGTTACAGATACTCAAGTCACAAAATTTCACCTTCTCAAAAATTACAAAATATTGCCATAACTTTCATAATATGGAACACAAATATGGTAATTTTTGTAGGATAAGTATTAATCTTTTAAACACAAAATGTGATGGGGAGGAAATTCAACTGAAACTAATTTATTTTTAAGAAATTATTATTTATTAAGGATTTCAGAAATTCAGAAATGATATATGTGGCTATGCAGCTGCCTGCTGTATAGTTTACACACTTAAGTCACCAACATGTACGAACAGCTGTTGGAGTGGTTATTACTGTCATCTTTATTTCTGACTAACTAAGATGAAATCTGAAAGCTTTTTTAAATTTACTTATGCATAGGTAGTATTATTTCTGATGGTAAAATAGTATTTTTTATTACAACTATGGACTGAAAATACTTCCACAGAAATTAATCTCCATTCATAATGGGAGCAAATAAAAACACAAGTTTCACAACACTGAATTTATGGATATACATTTATAACAATGCATCCCTTCTAGACACAAGGGATGTGCTATATAATATATACCAGAAGATTACGAACACTTCAGATGATGAGTTTCTAACATAAACAGAAGCTCAAATGATCACATAAACTGACAGAGTTTACAAGCTGCTCTTGTAGAAGATGAAATCAATTTATATTTCAGAGAGAAGAACAAAGACAAAAACTCTCAGATGACAATCTAAGACATTAATATACCGACTGACCCACACAGCCCAATCCAGTTACAGACAGGACATTAACTTTGTCAATACTGGAATTCTGTGAGGATCAAAAGCTCACTGAAGAATGAAGTCCACAGATGCAATTACATCCATTGATCACAACAGCTTCAATCTCCGGGATTCTCTTTAATACACCTACAGAAATGTACCCACTACAATCTACTTACTAGATATTTAATGGGTGCCACGTTATGTTATACTAGCATTCTTGATAAATATATATACTCTCCATCCAATGTAACTATTTATTTATTATAGTACAGCTACATGTTTCACTAAATGTATTATTATAAATAAATAGTGTGTTGGACTAGAAGTCTACGTATTTATCAATGCTACTTACTAGAACCTTTGTCCAGTCTTGCTCTAAGTTCATGGTCTTGTACTTAACAGTTGGTTCCTTGACACATTATATATGTTGGCAAATTAGCAATATAATTTAATTTCTTACGGACATCATTCAGCAAGAAAATTCTGTATTATGCGACAAATGCAGCACAGCTTTGCCCTGCCACTGTGCAGACCACGGGATCTTGATCAAACCACTTCATAAAAAATACTAAAATTTTTTAAAGTGAGCCAAAACTCATGCAAACATTATGGTAAACTGATCATATAACAAAATACTATTTTTGCCTGCAAATTCACTGAAGCTGAGGGACATTACAGAAAGTACTGTAAGTGATTTCCCCCTTCTTTGGAACACAAATTTAACTGTTCTTACCATGTGTGCAGACACATGAAAAAAGGATGTCTAAGACGTGATTGACAAGAAAGTTTCCAGATACATTATTATAAGTAGCTTCAAACACGCAAAAGTATATTGGCCTATTTACCAGTGGAACCACGAATGCAAACATGTACATAAAGGTACAGCAACCCTATTACAGGCCTGGACAGGCCCTGAGGGTTCCAAGAGGTTGAGGCTCCCAGATTTCAAGACAATCAGCATATGAAGGTAGTAAGGTTGTCAGCCCTAGACACCGGCCGCTTTTACCCCCCAGGAAATATTTCTGTTAGAGGCTGAGTCAACCCCACGGCCATAGTGCGGCTGGAAGGATTATGTCAATGAAAAATTCCAATGACATCATTGGGAATCGAACCCACGACCTTCCGGCTTGTAGCGCAGTGCCTCAACCAACCGCACCACCACACGCCCATACATGTACATACTTTGTGATATTCTACGACGAAACTATCTTGCAAATGGTTGGCGTGACTTTGGGCTACCTTGTATTTAAACTACTACTAAAGTGGTGCATAAGCACAAAGTAACTGAATAATAAGGCACTTTATCATTGTGAATACTGTCAAGTGTAAAACAATTAAAGCACATAAATTCAGAACAGAAAAAATTACCTTGGAAATGCTACTGAACCTTCATCAATGGCATACATTATCACATCTTCCACTGTCAGCTGCCGAAGAAACACAAAGAACTCAGGCTCAATTGTCTGGGGTAGTGTTTGTTTCAGGTATTCAATATCTGAATAAGACAGCAAAGTACAAAAATTTCAAACTTCCTAACGAAACATGTTTATTAAAATGTTTACACAGGGAGACTGTCAGACATTGCAACCATGAACCAAGCTTATGCCACATAGACCCTATAATTTGTGCCTCCAGACCCTTACATAGTTCAAACTCACACTCAGTCTACTCAATTCATGTGCCAAAACCTCACATTGCTCTAACTGCCCACTATCATACCTGGCCTGTGTCACTACAATGCATTGCACTGAAATGATGTGGGTAAGATACACTGAAACAAATGTCTACATATAGAATCTACACAGAAGTGCATCTGTGGGTAAAGTAGAAGATTCTGGTGTAAATTTCAGGATTTCACATTTCCACACACAGACACTAATAACAGGTTTGTAAATAAATTAAAACAGGGTTGTTACTGGCCTTCAAAACCAAAGAAATAAAAAATGGGGGGAGGAGGAATGAAAGACCATAAGGATTTATGAAATTGCTGCAGCTATAAAATTATTATCTGAAATTCGTCAGATCTCAAATTTAAAAACCACCAGTGGAGAAAACTACATAATATGGAGCTTAATGATCTGTACTCCTCACCCAACACTGTTCGGGTGATATAATCGAGAAGAATGAGATGGGTGGGGCATGTAGCGCATATGGGGGAGAGGAGTGGTGTATACAGGGTTTTGGTGGGAAAACCTGAGGGAACCAGACCACTTGGGAGTCCCAGGCATAGATGGGAGGATAATATTAAGATGCAACTTCAGAAGTGGGATGTAGAGGTATGGACTGGATTAAACTGGCTCAGGATAGGGACAGGTGGCAGGCACTTGTGAATGTGGTCATGAATCTTTGGGTTCCATAAAATGTGGGGAATTGCTTAACTAGCTGAAAACCGAATAGCTTCTTAAGAAGTACTCTGCTCCATGAAGTAAGTAAGGAGTAAGCACCACCATGAATTGCTGCAAAACCATGGGAACATCATGCATTTAAGACAGTAGTATAAGAATTTCAGCCATGTCATTCATCTCTCAGAGTACATTTCTGTAATTCAATCCTCCAGACAGTTAATGTTTATGTAAATGACCTTCACCTCATTTTTTTTTTGACCAGTAACTGCCTCGATTACATGTAGAGGCAAACTGACAGAACAGCAGATACTGGAGTTCACACCATGACCAAGAGATAACATTCCACTATATGTGATTCTAAAACTGCTGTATAATACTGTAAAATTAGACTGACCAAATATACCAATTTATCCAATTTTACATGAAATGAGAATCATCAATTAGAGATGGGATATTTTGTACACAAAGGAATCTTATCAAAATTTAAGATAGCAGAGTTAATTGGAATTCAATGTCAATACCACGAGGTTAGTCATGTGATACTGTTGTTCGGAATGTGTATTCTCCAACCGAGAATAAAGGTGATGATACATAAACAGCACCCCTGAGGATTACAGCAAGTATCTGATGAATTCTGTTATGTACCACTTGAAAACTGTTAGATTTTAATTCAAAATTGTGATATTATAGAAGAAATAAACAATAAAATGGCCTTATCCATCTAACTCCTCATTATTGTGTGCAAAACGACCCACCACTTGACCCTATCCTGATAAAGATGAAACCAGTCCACGCCCTCTTCCCACTTCTTGAAAATCTTATTTATATTATCCTCCCATCTACCCATCTAATCACCTATGATTAGATCTTCCAAGTCATTCTTTCAGGTTTCTCCACAAAAAGGCTACAAACATTTCTCTTATCCTCCCACATGTACCACATCCCCTGTCAATCTCATCCTCCTTTTTGATCACTCCAATAATATTTGGTAATAAATACAAATCATGGTGCCACAATAGAAAAGTTTGCCATACTGAACAATCTACCTGCTAAGAGCACAATGTTCCCTTACCGAAATATCCACAAATACACTACTCGGACTTTCTTTGATTAATTCAGACAATTCTAAATGAAATGGTGAGATGGAAGCTATGTCAGCATTTGCAGCCTCGCCAGTAGTTTAAAATTGTGCATACTTGACCTTCTCCTACGTCTACGAAACCAGCCATGACTTCTAGGAAATGATGACTCATCTTGAACAAATCATTCATTTCTTTAAAGCCAGTTTACAGACGATTATTTTCAGTTACAACAATGGCCCAGCTTACTGAAACATGTTTTTCATGTCCATCATATTTTGAGCAAATATTTCACATTTTCAATAACACCATGTGCTGTTGTCAAAGTGCTCCAGAATATGCACTTGTGTTTCAAACATATACATCATCTAAACTCACTGTTTATCACTCCAGCATCATAGAGTTTTTTTTAATGCTATGAGACTGAATCACAGTAAAATTGCAAAGGTCAAGTATGTAATTTACTGAGTGTAATAAACATTCTGTAATGCACTTTTCTGACTGTGTAAAACTGTTATACTGCAAGAACAGACATAAAATCTGATTACCTTGTTCTGCAGATCGGTCTAAGAAATAATTTCAGCAGAAAAGTACCTGGTATACTGAACTTACCACTATCCGAATAATTAAAGTTCTCAAAAAATTTCAAGCACTCTTCCAAGCCAGCAAATATGGTAAACTCTCCTTGAAATGGATTCTTGCGGAAGTATAGGTCAAATACTGCTGTGTCATGTATCTTTCCTGACTTCCAATAGGCATATGCCATTGTAATCTGGTACAGATCTGTGTGAGCAAATAAGCAGTATATCACACCTCATGCTCGGTAACAACAAAAAAGTTTCAAAATTTAGTAAATGTGTTTCATCGCTGTATGGGTGACAAGCAGTGGCAGAAAACACGTAATGGGTCAGACAATACTCAAGTTCATAATGGGATAAATGATACTGTTAGTGATTATATAGGTCTCGTAAAAGAGACTTCAAATGATCGCAGAATCTCATCTAGGTCAAGAAAGATATACCAGTTACAAGGAAAAATGATTTCTTAGATGGTAATTCACATACAAATGAACTTCAGTGGTAGACGGTACAGCCACGGAGAGTGAAAATCATTATCTAGTGAGTAAAACTAACAATCTATTCAAGGTGTACCATCAAAACATAATGGGCCTAAAGGATACAGTACAGGAATTCACAACTTCACTATTTCCAGAGCTCCCACATATTTTATGTTGAACAGAGCATCATCGTAAAGAGGATGAAATAGATATGACATTCACTGAAAATTAGAATTTAGGAGCAAAATTATGCAGCCAAGTTTAAGGAAAAAACAGTGGTGAATGTATTTTCATTCATGAATCCATAAAATTCATGAAAATTGATTTACTTAATAGCTGTAAAGCGCAGGACATGGAGATATGTGTTGTTAAACTAGACCTAACAAACATTAATATTGTTATAAGATCCATTTACAGATATCCTTCAGGAAATTGCAAATTATTTTTTTTTAATTAGACTCTACTATGAACCTACTACACAATTATAAAACTAAAGTTATTAAATGTGGGGATATAAATGTAAATTATCTTGAAAACTGTACCAAAAGACAACAATCAGACCCAGTGTGAGCCACTTATAATTCAATAGGCACAGTCCATTTCCGTACCAGAATTACAAATGGATGTATTTCAGCAATAGGCAGAAAACACTAAATAGTTACTAATAAAACAAGAAATTATACAATAAGTCCATTTATGAACGGTACCTCTGACCATGACGCCCAAATGACACCAATGATTAATATTTTTTTACAGAAATGAGTAGTATATGAAATGCAGTACTTAAGAAATATTAATAGCACCACTATATCAGAATTCCAACTAAATATAAGTTGCAAAACTTGGGACAACATATTTGAAGGAAGTTATGTAAATATTATATTCAACAATTTTCTGAACTCCTATCTAAGAACTGTCTATTCTAGCTTTATTAAGAAAAAAAAAATCAGTTTTAATCACCAGTATAACCCTTTGAACACAACATGAATAAGGATCGTATGTAATAAGAAAAGGAAACTTTACCTGAAATACAGAATCAGTAATGACAATCACCTCAAACTGTATTAAAAACAATACTGTAATATATTATCTGAAGTTATCAACGCTGCAAAAAACTACACTATGATACAATAATTTTAAACTCTAAAAGTAAAATGGAAACTATGTGGAAGATTATTAAAACTAAAACAGGTAAAACAAATCACTAACACCACTCAAACAAAGTTTCTGGGTTTAATTATAGATAATACCTTGTCCAGGTAATACCATATTGATCAAATAATGTCAAAGTTGAATTCAGCCTGTTTTGCAATGAGATCAGTTAAATCTATACAGTCCCAAGGTGGTTTAAGAATGATATATTTTTCTCACGTACATTCCATTATAAGTTATGGTATAATTTTGGGGGGCAATTCAACATCTAGCATTAAAATATTCAGAATTTAAAAAAAAAATTAGAATCACAACAAATTCAAGAAGTGGGGATTTCTGTAGGGATCTATTTAAAACGATGAAAAACCACATTTATGTTCACAGTACATACATACTACGCCATTATACATAGTGAATAACAAACATCTATACACAATGTACATGGAGATTCATAGCTTTAATACTAGATACAATACCAATCTTCATCCACCCATCTCTAATTTGACTAAATTTCGGAATAAGGCTTATTACTCTGGAATAAAGATTTTCAATCACCTCCCAGCAAACACAAAGTGTTTAACGAATTCGTATTGCCCTAAAAAAGGTTTCTTAACTCCAGTTCATTTTATACCTTGGAGGAATTCTTGAACTACGAGAGAAAAACACACACGTATTGCATTTGTATTTTAAGTTTGGGTAGTATTACGGATTTGTCTCCGCAATTAATAACTACTATGACAAGAATTAGAAAAAGTCATTCTTGGCTGTTGTCATATGGTTGTTTGATGCATCTGGATAAATAATGATGACTAATGCTGATTTCGCATTACTTGATATTTAAAAATAACTATGTTGTACATAGTTTTAATTATGGAATGCTTTGCTATGTGACCATTTCCACATCCTCATGATATGTATCTATGATTGGATTTATGGAAAAGAATAAATATTATTATTACGATGATGATGATGGTGATGATACATAAACCTTACATCTTGCACAAGATGGCAAGTAAGAACATACTGAATTGATGCAAAATAATGAAGTTACATTACGTATATGCGTTGTCGTATCAATACATCGCATTACTTCCGATCGTTTTGATAAAGTAATTATTTATAAATCTTATTACTCATGCTAAAATAAATATAAATTGGATTTGGAGGGCTGGTAACTTTCCAGGATGATGAAATCGCTTCTAAGAAAGGGCGTTAAAAGACATGTTATAGCAGTGTACACACAGTTATCCCTATCACTCATCTTGCAAACATCACTCATCATACTGTGGTAGCGTCGTATGTACACCTTTACTCAGGTAATCCGCAATTTTTCACCGCCGTGAATCCCCGTAAATCTCATAATTAAAAACATAACCTACAACAAACCCGGTGCTAATTTTGTAAGTCACGATTACAATCCACAAAACAATCATACAGTCTTAATTAAGATATCACGAACTGTATTAAAAAAAATTAACACATTCAGAAAAAGACATCCGAATAAAACCGACAACCGACCTGTAAGTAGTGGCTGAACAACTCCATTTTGCCGTGCTCTCTTTCGCCTATCTGCAGCCACCGACCTCTCTCCATCAGCCATGGTCACCTACTGACATTTTATTTGCAATCACGCGCGTTTTTCCTTGTTACACCACTCACTCCGTAACTAACGTAATCTGTAACAATGTTGATTACGACGTGCTATCGATCATATGGAGGTCAACAAAAAAGACGAACGGGAAGGCACTCTGTACTTCCGAACAGTGTAGCCACAACTGTAATTTATAGGAGCATGATAGTTAGGATTCGTATACATAAAAGGTAACAAATTGAACGTGCTTGATAGTATTTTTATTAAAAACATGTACGATGGTGCTAAGTAATCGTTAAAATTTGAACTAAAATGTAGCCTGTTAGGAGTACTGCTGGCAGTAGAAAAGTCCGTTTTTGAATGCCACTTGCTTGTACCAAGTTTGCAACTTTTCATTCAACCGCCAGCTATTACGTAACCTTATTATGTATTCAGACATCTATTCTTATCGTTCAGGACAGGTACTGCAGTCGCAGATGTGCATTAACTTCCAAATCAGTTTTCGAAACAAGATTGCATGTAATTCATGTACAAGGCGACTTCTGCGGCTTCAACAAAAAGTCCTTCGCATATGAGACATCCTGTTCATTGTCATTTTATTGTTGACTTGGATGCTGCACACCTCTATAAGTGTAGCTGAATATAATTTAATGAAAATTATCAAATGGTAATTTCGTCACCGTTAACCATATGGCAGTGAATGGCAATCCTTCGTCGTAACTATTCCAGTGACAACAGACTGAATCCAAGCAATACTGTTAAGATTACTGCTGAAATAATCGCTGTTATATGCGGCCTACACACAGTTTAGGATAATCAGTCCAATGCAAGGGAAAGCAGGGAAACTGCCCGAAAATAATTTATTTTCTAAAGCGGGGTAATTTAAGAATGAAAAGGTAGAGAGGCTGCAAACAAACTTTGACCTTTCAATGATTCTGAAATCAAACGGCATGTGAAATCACTGTGATGACATATCCTATCACATATTTTGTAAGTTGTAATCAGTTTGCAATAGGTTTGTTTGTAGGTGATAATACAGATATAATTAAAACAGGCTGCATTTCGTGTGACCCATTACTTAATATTGTGCACTGACAAATCGTATGAGGTGTAATGTCAAATTATTTTTAACCTTCCTCCAAAATGGCTTGTACAAATAAGGCATGTCAGCAGCTAAGGCATCATTATAGATCATCATCAGAGGCAGCAGCTCAACAGCCCTCAGTAGGCCTTGGTTTCATCAAAGGTTTTTTACCATTTTTCTTAGCCTTTGGTTCTCCTTCTCCAACTCTTGACATTAATCTTTACCAGATCATCTGTTGACCCATGAACCATTGTAGTTTTGGTCACCCTGCTTGTCTGTGAACCTATCTGGTACACACGTATTATGACCAAATAACCTCGACGTGTGGTAAACAGTTTCACAATTTAGCACACCTGTGTACACATACACAGATGTATAGATTCTAATTCAAATTACACACATGTATATACCATATTTCCCGACACATAAGACACACTTTTTATCCCCCCGAAAAATGTGACCTAAATTCGACCTGCGTCTTATGCGCCGAGGGTAAGTATTATTTTCAAACTTATAAATACCTGTACATCTATTATACGACATCTTTATCGTGAGATAGTAAAATTTGCTTCCAGATCATGAGATTTGGCATCACTGCTTGTGAACGGCTTACTTTCTGATCCGGGGATTTACCCTAACGTATACATTGCATCACATGTGATTCCGGGTATTTACGCTGCTACAGTAGCAAAGTATATATATATATATATATATATATATATATACAGCATCCCGTCATTCCGCTG
>JGI20166J26741_11033336_pt1 | contig 28511 bp, 26 predicted proteins | sample TergutCu122P5_FD_26741 | JGI IMG/M metagenome (IMG submission 26741)
CTCGCAATGACGATGCGCCAAATTTGAGTTAACATAACAATAGTATGAAGAGAAGCAGATTTATTTCATTTCAAGCGTTTGTTTTCCGCCGTGAAGGATTGTTTCCTTGCTCTTCCAAACGAGTTTTCCTTCAATTCCGGCAGGTAAAGTGATTTCCGCTTTGAGAATTCCTTTTGGATCGACTTGATAATTTACGCAAATTTCGCCCTGAGGATGAGGAATGCAACCGGAAACGTTGTGTAGGTTACCCGGATGCGGAGTAATAAGCGCTTTTCGGAAGCCCGGCGCTGCCGGTTGTATTCCCAAAACGATACGATACAGTTCGATGTTGGGGCTTGATCCCCAAGCATGGCAATCGCTTCGGGGAAGGTCGGATGTTTCTGCCCAAGTCGTCAGTCCTACCGCTAATTGCGCTTTCCAAATATCCAGCATATTTAAATAATTGTTGCCCATACCCGCTTTATCCAAAGCCCGGTTGAGGTAATAGCTGAAATAAATGGAAGCCTTTGTCAATTGCTTATCCTGTAATAGTTGTGTCATCAAATTCGTTGCCTCTTGTCCTTCCACTACATTAGTCAGAATAGCTAAGATATTGGCGTGTTGAGAAAAAGTTTTCTTTTCGGGAGTGTCGGCAAAAAGTTTCCGGTTTGAATCCCAATATTTGGCTTTGAATCCTGTTTTTATTCGTGCAGCCATTTGATTGTATTTTTCGGCGAACGCCGGCATCCCGAGCTTTGATTCCATTTCTGCGGCAAGTTCTAATCCCGTCAGGAAATGCAAATCTTGAATGGAAGATTGTCCGTCGGGCAATCGCGGAGGCTCGCCGTTATTAAAGGTCCAATCGGTAAAAAACCAGTATGGAATATACGAAAGCGAAGCATCGTCGCGAAGATGACGTTCATAATAATCCAAAATCATGCGAATGGCAGGGAGTTGATTTGCAACATAATCGTCTTTACCACGAAGCATCCAATAATCGTGTATCATTGCGATCCACCAGATTGAAAACGAGGGAATGAATTGATGTAAATTTGTAGGATAACGGCTCATGGTGATTCCGTCCGATACGATCGATTGCCTGCCATCGTTGATAGCGTTTCGTACCAGCCTGTCGTCGCGTGTATTATAGAGCGATAACAGCGCTTGAATGCGGGTATCGCCGAAATATTGAAGCTGCTCGTAGTATGGGCAATCCATATAAGTTTCATTGGCACAAAGTCTCGCTGTACGCCAACCAACGTTTAAAATACTATCGAGCAAGGGCATTTCCGGAGCTGAAAACTTCGAAGCCAATTGAAACGGATAACCGGTATAAGTACCGTAAATATCGTTCAATACCAACGGTTCAGGTCCGGTTTTTATTTCTATTTGTATATATCGATACGTGCGCCACCAAAGCGAAGTAAAGCGTCGGTGATCGCCTCCGTCGGCAATGATTTGGTCTTCGTAACCGATAAAAGTCTTTCCTTCGATCTCGTTGCGATTTCCTTTGTCACGGTAAGGAACCTTATAAAGTGATTCGGCATATTTCACAGTGATTTCGGAATTTTTTCCTTTACTGAATATTAAATTAAGATAAGCGGTGGTGAGATGTGTTTGATCAATTAATAAGGAAACTTGCGACGATGCGGGAATAACATAATTTCCCGCTTTCTCGGGGAATTCCGGCGCTATGGACATCCCTTCAGCTTTTCGTAACTTCGGAATTCGTTCATAGGTCAGTTCAGGCATCGCGATCGAACGAGGTGTCAATTGCCAACCCGGATAATCGCGCGAACCTTTTCCGCCACCGGAAATACCGGGTCTTGCAGACAGCCATGACGAATCGTCGAATTGCGGTTGTTCCCATCCCCAAGGAAATTTTGCAGCCTCTATTTTATCGCCGGGACCGACAACGAAATAAGTTTTTAAATCAGCATGGAGCGGACTGTAACTCTCATTACGAATGCCTTTCCAAGTTTGATCAGTGTTAACGATTTGTTCGTTTGAACCGGCTCCTTGTACGATAAAACCGGTTCGCCGGAAACTCATTTGAGCAACCGGCGCATATTGGGAGAAATTCCAGACGACTGCAGCAATCGTGTTCTTCCCCGATTGCAATTGCGGAGCTATATCCACTGTTTCAAACGCCCAATTGTAAATATCGTTGCGGGCAGGCCCCAACGCAACTTGTACGCCATTGACAAACAGTTTATACCGGTTATCGGCTGATACATGAATGATAAACTTGTCGGGCTTAGCGCCTAATTCAAATGTTTTGCGGAAATGATACACTCCATATTCATCCGCAGGAGCTCCTGTTACGGCAATCCATTTGGCCGGCCAAAGTTTAGATACCAAATCCGGATTAACTTCTGCAGTCTGAGTCACACCGAATTGAATAAGAAACAATAAACATAAAATTGAAAAAATACTTTTTTTAATCATGGTAATATGTTCTTTATATATTAAATATGTAATTGATCTGTCGTCTACATTTATTTTTGCAAATTTAATATTTTTATCGGTAATAATACTGCCTTGCTTTTAAAAATTAACACTAACTTTGGAGTGTTAAGTAAATTCTTTTATGCAGGCGTTTTTTTTTGTAACAAAATATCCCCTTCTTTCGTCTTCTTGTTGAAACGAACAATTAATAACTTTACAAATGAAATCCGTATTCAAACAATGTGTTCCAAAGAACATGAATCTGTTTCGGATTGCATTTGTTCTAAAAAAAATTATGAACAGATGAAAACAAAAATTTTATTGGCGCTTCTATCATTGCTGATGATAAGCCCTGTGATGCACAGTCAAAAAAGTATTGATCGGCTTTTTAGCGAATTTTCAAAAGAAAAAGGAGTCGAACGTGTGGGGATCGGTAAATTTACAATGAAAATTGCCGGATTGTTCACGAATGTAATGGGAGTAAAGGAAGTGGAAGTATTGAGTTTCGATGAATGCGAAGAATCGGTGAGAGAACGGCTGAACCAAGCAATCGCTTCTTTTAAAGATGAAAAATACGAAACCATGGTTTCCGTGAATGAAGAAAAAGAACGTACCAAGATTTTAGTGAAATTGAAAGACGATTCTATTCAAGAAATCGTTATCTTAACTTCCGGCGATGATCCGGCTTTAGTCCGTATCAAGGGGAAAATTAAACCTGAGGATATTGCAAAAGTAATGGATAAAAACAAATCAAATAAAGAATGAATGAGTGCGGAAGAATTCAAACGAAGGTATTATCCTTTTCATCCGAAGCTCTACCGTATTGCTTTCTCCTTATTAAATAATGCCGATGATGCCGAAGATATCCTTCAGGATGCCTATTACAAATTATGGTGTAAGCGAACGGAATTAGCCAATGTTCTTCAACCCGAAGCGTTTTGTGTCCGATTAATAAAAAATCTATGCTTGGATTTCCTCCGAGCGCCCGGAAATCGTAAAGGATTTGAACCAATAGAATCAATATCAATCACGACCGAAACAACTCCGGAAAAAGAAATGGAAAGCAATGAAAAAGTCCGACAACTTGAAACGTTGATTGATGAATTGCCTGAAAAGCAACGCCTTGTCATCCGGATGAGAGGATGCGGAGACTGTTCGCTCGAAGAGATAGAAGTCGCAACCGGCGAAAGCGCGGTAAACGTACGTGTACTGCTTTCAAGAGCACGAAAAACATTAAAAGACAAATTAGCAAATTATTCACCCGATAATTTAAAAATATAGCACAATGGATATCGAACAATTAATTAAAAAATTTTATGAAGGTGACACTACTCAAGAAGAAGAACGCTTTTTGACAAATTATTTCCTGAATGAAAAGAATGTAGACGAATATTGGAAAGATGAACAACAATTATTCCGCCTCTTGCATGCCGAGCAAATTCAGATTCCGAACGATGTTTCCGAACGATTGGAACAATCGATTATGCGGCTGGACGGCTCGAAAAAAATCACGACCCGCAAACGAATGGGATTGTATTGGATAAGCAGCGCAGCAGCAATTGCGTTGTTGTGTATCGGACTATTCTTTGCAATCCGTAAACCTGTGCAACCGCAATTGGCCGATACTTTCAGCGATCCGAAACAAGCTGCCTTAGTGGCCGAACAAACATTGACCTTTATGTCGATCCAATTGAATAAAGGAATCGATAAAGCAACCGGCGCCGACCGGGAATTAGAAAAAGTAAATCAACTGTTAAATAAACATTTTAAATAAATAAAACAATGAAAACTAAAAGTATTATTCTTATTGTATGCTTATTCTGTACAAGCGTCGGATTTGCACAAAATAAATTATTCGACAAATATGCCGATATGGACGACGTAACCTCCGTCTATATCTCTAAAGCGATGTTTCAAATGATGCCCTCCATAGAGAAAGCAGGAGTGAACCTGATGAATATGAAAGGGAAAATTGAATCGCTTCAGTTAGTTTCTACCGAAAAACCGGACAAAATCGCTCAAATGAAAAAAGAATTTTCTCAATTGGTTTCCGATAAACATCAGGAATTGATGCGGGTTAAAGACGGGAAAGACCGAGTCCGCTTTTATTCCGATATGAAAGGCGACCAAATTAAAGAACTGATCATGTTGGTCGAAGAGGAAGACAGTTTTACGGCAATTCTACTTACCGGCAATTTTACCTTGAAAGACATTCAGGATATTGCGAAACAAGAATAGAAGCAGAGCGATTGAGGAGCAGTAGAAGAGCGATTTTTGCTTATTGACTAATTCTTTCTTATCTTTGAATCGATTATAAATGCTGCAAATAATTATGAACGCAATCCAAGATAAGAAAATAACCTGCTTCATTCCTCCCGGCGAAGAGGAAAGCAAGGCGAAAACAGTGGAAGAACTGAAGAAATACGAACACACAGGCAATGTCTTTATCGTTCATTCGCTGCATCAAACCGGGGCGTGGAAATCGATTGCTTCTCAGATTGATACGCCCTACGCTCTTTTTTATACTCAATCCACGCCCTTGCAATTGGGCGCTTATGCCCTTGAACGAATGTTGCAGGTGATTTCCGATACCGGTGCCGGATTGGTGTATGCCGACCGGTATAAGATACAAGACGGCTTGTTGAAGCCCTATCCGGCAATTGATTATCAGGAAGGGAGTTTGCGCGATGATTTCGATTTTGGTTCGCTGTTGCTTTTCGATTCATCGGCATTGAAAGAAGCTGTAAACGAGATGGATGTCGATTATCAATCGGCTGCCCTGTATGATTTGCGGCTGAAAGTTTCCAAACGAAAGCCTTTATTTCATTTGCCGGAATATCTTTATACAGAATTAGAGACGGATTTTCGCCGATCGGGAGAAAAGATTTTCGATTATGTCGATCCGAAAAACCGACAAGTGCAAATCGAGATGGAACAGGCTTGTACCCGTTATTTGAAAGACATCGGCGCCTGGTTGAAGCCTGAATTTACGTCGGTAGAATTTTCCGAAGAATCGTTTCCGGTGGAAGCAACGGTGGTGATTCCGTTGCGCAACCGCGAGAAAACCATTGAAGACGCCGTCCGTTCCGCTTTGATGCAGGAAACCGGTTTTCTGATGAATGTGATTGTTGTGGACAATCATTCGACGGACAAAACGACTGCGATACTCCGAGAAATTGCATCTACCGACAAACGTTTGATTCATCTGATTCCCGACAGAAACGATTTGGGCATCGGCGGCTGTTGGAATGAAGCCGTCATACACCCGCAATGTGGAAAGTTCGCCATTCAATTAGACAGCGACGACCTGTATATTGATAAGCATGCTGTTCAAACGATTGTCGATGCTTTTTACGGACAAAACTGCGCAATGATAGTCGGAACCTATCAAATGGTCAATTTCGATTTGAAAGAAATTCCTCCCGGAATCATCGACCACAAAGAATGGACTCCGGATAACGGACGAAACAATGCGCTTCGCATCAACGGATTGGGAGCGCCCCGCGCATTTTACACCCCCATATTACGTAAAATTAAAATCCCAAATTCAAGTTACGGGGAAGATTACGCCATCGGCTTGGCAATTTCCCGCAACTACCGAATCGGACGCATCTATAAGCCGCTTTATTTGTGTCGTCGCTGGGAAGGAAATTCCGATGCTTCGTTGGAAATAAATGCAATGAATGCGCATAATCGGTATAAAGATACTATTCGTACCATTGAATTGCTTGCTCGAAAAATGTTGAATCATGGAAAATAAGAAAAATATTTCGCCTTGGGCTTGGATTCCTTCGCTTTATTTAGCCGAAGGATTGCCAAACGTAACAATAACAGCCGTTTCCGTTGCTCTCTATACGAAAATGGGATTGTCGGTTCCGGACATTGCTTTTTATACAAGTTTACTGTATTTGCCATGGGTAATAAAACCTGTTTGGAGTCCATTCGTGGATATATTGAAGACCAAACGATTGTGGATTTTTATCACCCAACTGTTGATTGGCGCCGGATTCGCAGGGGTTGCATTTTCCATTCCTACCAATTTTTATTTACAGGCGACCATCGCTTTTTTTTATTTGCTGGCATTTAGTTCTGCTACACACGACATCGCTGCCGATGGTTTTTATATGTTAGGATTAGATACGAATCAACAAGCTGCGTATGTGGGCATTCGCAACACCTTTTACCGCATAGCTACTCTTATCGGGCAAGGCGCACTGCTTTATTTGGCAGGACATCTCGAACGGATAACCGGAAATGTCAAATTTGCTTGGTCAACCACTTTTTTTATATTGTCGGGATTATTTATCTTGTTTAGTTTTTACCACCGCTTTGTTTTGCCGAAACCGGCGGAAGATGTTCCAAACCCTGATTTGAAGTCCAACGATGTTCTGAATGAATTTATAGAAACGTTTGTGTCTTTTTTCAAGAAACCGCAAATTCTTGCCGCTTTATTCTTTCTGTTGACCTTCCGTTTTGCAGAATCGCAGTTGCAAAAATTGATTATCCCTTTTTTAGATGCCCCTGCCGAAAAGGGCGGTTTGGGGTTGTCTATGGAAGAAATAGGCATTGTCTATGGTACGGTAGGCGTTATCGCTTTGATATTAGGCGGAATTATCGGAGGAATTGCCGTTTCCCGCGGAGGATTGAAAAAATGGCTTTGGCCTATGACGCTCAGCATGATACTGACTTGCCTCGCATTTGTGTATATGAGTTTTACGCAACCAAGCAGTTTGTCGGTAATCAATGCCTGCGTAGCGATTGAACAGTTCGGTTACGGATTCGGTTTCACGGCTTACACGTTGTATATGATATACTTCTCCGTAGACGAGCGTAAAACCTCGCATTACGCCATTTGTACGGGAATAATGGCTTTGGGCTTGGCGCTCCCCGGCATGTTCGCCGGTTGGATGCAGAATTTAATGGGATACAAGCATTTCTTTATCTGGGTAATGATTTGCAGCCTCGTCCCGATCATCGCCGTTTCGCTACTGAAGGTTGATCCGGTGTTTGGGAAGAAAAAAAATTAGAGTTATGGTATAATACTAAATTGAGGTATTAAAAGATGTTTTCGTGAAACCACTTAGCAGCAGTTCATTTCTTAAAATTCCAAAATGAGATATTATAGTCGGTGGTATTATAGTTAGCATATACTTATCTTTGCCGAATGGAAAAAGACAAGCATTTAGTTGCATTGGGCTGTCAAATTCGTGAATTGCGAAAATCTAAAGGGTTGTCGCAAGAGCAACTTGCCTGGCAAGCAGAAGTTGACCGTTCTTATGTTGGTGGAGTTGAAAGAGGAGAAAGAAATATAAGTTTCTTGACCCTCATCAAAATTGCTAAGTGTCTTGACTGCGATGTTGCAACATTTACAAAAGGAATACCTAAAAAAAATGACAAATGATGAAAAAATAAAACTTGCAGAAGAACTTTTGAAGTATTGCAAAAAGTTTAATGTGCCACTCGAATTTTTGTTTGAAATTCTTGAAGACCAAAAGGTAACACCGATGATTAGAGGTAAAGCAATGGAATATAGTGCTTTCATTTTATTGGATAAAATTTTACCACGAACTACTTGGAGTGTTCAAAAATTGAACCTCAATGCTCAAACAGGTCTTTACGATGAAGATATTAGTGTTACGCATCGTAGAACAGGAGTAATTTTGAAGATTGAAAGCAAAAGTGCAGTTCGAGGCTCTTTTAAAGAAGGAAAACGAAGCAGAACCTTTGATGTTCCTTACTTTCTGGTAAAAAGTCACAGGTCAAGAAGCAATATAAAATTAGCAGGTTCCTCTAATGATCGCTATTCTGTTGATAGTTTTGACATTCTCGTCACAAACACTTCAAATGCCGTTTTTCAAGGGAATACGGTCGGCGAATATTTGGAAGTAATACACGATGAAGATACAAAAAAACTGCTGTATGAATATTACAATGTTGTTTCTGATGAAGATTTGATAACGGCATGCGAGAACGATTGGCGTTATTGTATTCCAAAGGATATTGCCGTTGATGGTTTTATTCCACGAACTCCTTATGTGAAATTGGACAATGATGAGCATTGGAAACCTCTGTCAAAAATTGAAGAAAAGCTTTTAGATGTCGTTGAAGAAAAACGCAAGTCAAGTCAAACTACACGGCGAAAGTAAACTCCAATTCTCGTTCAGCAACAATAGACTGTTTGGATTTGTAATTAAGGATAAATAATTCCTTTCCTTTGTATCGCTCTCCTTTTCTATCGGTTTTATTTCTTTGGTCGTCAGTCCTCTGAATGCAATAATTCCACTCTTTATCGTGCATTTCAGTTGCCCAATTGTATAATTCTCGAATTTCCTCTGTGTTGTCGTAAGTAATAAAAAGTTTCAGTCTGTTACTGTTGCGTTGCAAACATTCAGCAAGGCGAAAATGGTCGTTTTTTGAAAAATAATGCTGATAAAATTTATCTTGGTCAGCATTAAAATAAGGCGGGTCAATAAATAGTAAAGCGCCATTTGGGGCATTGTTTATAATATCTTCAAAGTCAAAATTTGTTATTTCGGTATTTTGTAACTTTAGATTTGTTCTTAATATGTTCTGTCCCCAATTTTTAGGTTGCATAGAATATTTATCGCCGTAGCCAAAGTACATATTCCGAAAATTCATTATACCACTATACGATGTCCTGTTTAGATAAAACCAACGCCCTGCTCTCTCAAGGTCATTTTGTGGGTTGAACTCATTTTTGAAAAAATGGTGCAATTCCTTTGTGGCGGGCAATGGCTCCCCCAAAGATATTCCTTCCGTATAATGTGCGGGTATCCTGCTCTCTTCTATTGGTCGTTTTTTGAGAAATTTAATCAATCTATTAGGATTATCGCGAATTGTCAGATAAACATTAACAAGCTCATTGTCAATGTCGTTAAGTTGATTAAAAAAAACTTTGGGCTTAGCAAAAAAGATACTACCACCGCCTGCAAACGGCTCAATATATGCCGAATGATTAGGAATGTGAGATAAAATAAGTTTTCTTGCGTAAAACTTACCTCCTGCATAACGAAAAGGACTATTAATAGAAGTATTCATAATGCAAATATACGATGAAGTATTAAAGTCCGCAAATTTTTCCGCAAATTTCTCAAAAAAATTTATGGGAATGATTCTATTGCCCTTTCAGTGCACATATTTTGGAATGGCATACATTTTATCCCAAGGCGTTACTGTTGGGCTTGGCGCTCCCCGGCATGTTCGCCGGTTGGATCCAGAATTTATTGGGATACAAGCATTTCTTTATCTGGGTAATGATTTGCAGCCTCGTCCCGATTATCGCCGTTTCGCTACTGAAGGTTGATCCGGTGTTTGGGAAGAAAAAATAAGAAATGTGAATTTAGAATGAGGGCAAAATATTAAATTGAGGCTCAAAATGATTCTCCATAAACCCATCGATTGCCATTTAATGGTCTTGCCCAAATTAAATCGCCTTTGTTTACTCTCACGCCATTAATTGACGGAGTTGCAAAACGATTACTATCAGATGATGTTACATCGCCTACGCGCAATTGATAACGATCTCCTTCTATGCGTTCTATAAAGCAAGTAACCATCATAGTATATGATCCACTTGTTTCAAACCACCACATTCCTTCTTTCCAACCCCATGTTTCACTATAAAGAAGTTTATCTCCCACTTGCGCTTTTTTTAGATCTGCCATTCTGCGAACTTCGGCTTCCTTTCGTTGAATTTCTTCTTGACGCCTACGTTCCTCTTTCTTCTCAGCTACATATTTTTGAGACGCCTCCCTTGCTGCTACATTTATTGATATAGAAGGTTGTAACCTTAACGCCTCGTTGTAATATTGATCCGCTTCTTCCAAATTATTCTTTTGAAAGCTTGCATAAGCCAATTTATTGTATTGTTCTGCATTTTTATTCGGAAGTTCTTTTAAAAAATTATATAATTCATTGTTAAAATTATTTGACTCATAATAATTGATTACCCCGCTAATTATCCCATTTTTTGCATTTGCATCATAATCTTTATCCATTATTGCCTGTTTAAAATCATTTATAGCCTCTTGTACTTTGCCTTGCTTGTTCAATATTACTCCTCTACTATGTAAGGTGTATCCCGTAGGTTTAATACTAATTATCGCATTAAGATGAGGTAAAGTTAATTCATCGTTTTCTTTCATTTGGTAACAATAAACAAGCGCTAACTGTGCCCAAAGAAAATCATCTTCACTCAAACAATAATTAGTACCATCATATTGTAGAGTTTTCGTTGTACAATTATTTCCTGAATGTGCTGCAAGATCCAAAAATGTGTTTACAGAATTTATTGTTTCATCGTATTTCTTTAATTCATAGTAAATCTTTGCAAGCCCCAACCACGCATTATTGACATTATTAGGCGCCGGATATTTTGTGATTTTAGTTAAGACAAGAATTGCCTCATCATACTTCTTTTGATTGATTAAACTATTACTTAAATCTATTCCGTCAGTATAGTTCTTATATTGTTGTTGTCCGAAAGAATTCAAACTCGGCAGTAAAAATAAAAGTAAAAGAAATATTCCCTTACTTAATTGGTTTTTCTGAATCGCCCGGTTTTTTGAAATGGTCTCCGGCTCTATTACTCTCACTCTGTCAAAACTACTGTCCTGTTTCATAAAATTTATTTTTAGAAATTGTTTTTTTTTTGATACCAACCTGTCAATCATAGCTGCGCTGTCTCCGAGTGGCGGTTAACGTTATTTGTTTTATCCCGTTTGTCATAATTGCAGCAAAAACGTCGGTAAAAATACAATATTTTTTTCACAGAGCATCAACTTTTGAAGGAATTTTCTTCAACCTGTGTAGAGACCCATACTCGCAACGGCTTTGATAAAAGCGTTGTCCCCGGCCTGACGACGTCCCGAAACCATGCCCTTTTCTACACAAAGACGCAAAACCTCTTTGAACAGGCTGTGAAATACTTCCTCGCCCTAAAGTTATAACTTTTTCCAACATAAACAAATAAATGACAAAGTTTTATTAAAAAAAATGGTATCTTTGTGCAGTTGTGCAACAGGCACGAGTTGATTAAAAAACGGGATATGGACGTATTACAATTACCATTCAATAATTTTATCGGACTGAAAAAATCTGACAAAAGTGAGTATCTTCTTATGTTAGAAGACAGACCCGAATATAGAAATCATTTAAATACAGTACACGCAAGTGCTTTATTTGCCTTAGCAGAGGCAAGCAGTGGACTTTTTTTGTTAAATGAATTTTCGGAATTAACGGACATTGTTCCTGTCGTACGAAAGGTAGAGATCAAATACAGGAAACCTGCAGCGGGAAGTGTTTTTTCAAAGGTGAAATTTCAGGAACTCGGGAAAAAGGAAATTTTGAATATGTTGAATCAAAGAGGGCGAGTATTATTGACAGTTGAGGTTTCGTTATTTGATGGAGCAGGCATACAATTAATGCAATCCATATTTGAATGGTTTATTACAAAACAATAACAAATGATAACATAGTGATTAAAAAGCAAATTTATTTATGACAAAGAAAAAAGTATTAGTAGCTTATCATCAATTAAAAAACGATTTGGCGGAGTGGACCAACGATTTTGATTTTATTTTTCCCAATGAAAAGCCGACACGAGAGGATTTTCTACATTTGATTACTGATTGCGATGCTTTTTTTTCTGCATTTAATTTGCAGGTGGACAAAGAAATAATAGATGCAGGCAAAAAACTGAAAATCATAGCCAATTATGGTGTAGGATTTAACAATATTGATGTGAAATATGCAACACAAAAGGGTGTTGTGGTTGCTAATGCGCCCGACCCCGTGACTGAACCGACAGCGGAAATAACTTTTGGTTTGATGATTGCCGCTGCTCGCCGAATTGCCGAATGCGACAGAAAGTTGAGACAAGGGACATTGAAATGGGGAGCATTTGAAAATTTGGGCGTTTCAATGAATTGTAAAACGTTGGGAATCATTGGTATGGGAAGAATTGGGCAAGCCATTGCCCGTCGTGCCGTAGCTTCGTGCATGCAGGTGGTTTATTTTAACAGGCATCGTTTGTCCGAAGAAATCGAACAAAAGTATGATGCCAAATATTTGCCTTTTGACGAATTGTTGGCAGTTTCCGATTATATTTCTTTAAACCTTCCACTGACACCCGAAACGTATCATATAATTGACCAATCGGCATTCGACAAAATGAAACGAGGTGCAATTTTGGTTAATACGGCACGTGGAGCTGTGGTACATGAACAAGCATTAGTCGAAAATCTAAAAAACGGCAAATTAAAAGCCGCTGCATTGGATGTTTACGAATTTGAACCTCAAATTACGCCCGAACTTCTATCTTTGAATAATGTGGTTTTAGCCCCTCACAACGGAACAGCAACTGCCGAAGATAGGCGAGAAATGGCTCACTTTACCATGCAAAACATCAGCCGTTTTTTTCAAGGACGGAAAGATTTTTCGTGTGTTAATCCCGAAATTATGCGCCACCCGGAGAGCAGTATTGCATAAATAGATTGAATAAGTCAAACCCTAAATAGAAAAAAAGTAAGAATGAAAAACCGGATGATTATAATTAGCTGCCTTGCCTGTATTTTTTCTCTTAGCATACAATCAGATGTGATGAAAAGCAGCTTCACCCGCCCTATGTCACTCGTTACTAATAAAGTCATCGTTGGCGCTGAGCAGCCCGATGCCTATTTCCCTTTGCTGAAAGGAAAACGCATCGCTCTCTTTTCCAATCACACAGGGATGGTGAAAGACAAGCACCTGTTGGATGTTTTAGTAGAAAACAAGTTCGATGTAGTCGCAGTTTTTTCTCCCGAACATGGTTTTCGAGGAGATGCAGGAGCGGGCGACCGCGTTTCAAGTTCGGTTGATCCGAAAACGGGCGTACCGATTTTGTCGCTTTATGCCGGGAATACCGGCAAACCGAACGCTGAGACCATGCAAAAGTTTGATATGCTGGTTGTAGATATACAGGATGTCGGTCTGCGATTTTATACCTATTATATTTCGATGGTAAAATTAATGGACGCCTGCGCCGAACATCATAAAAAGATTGTTATTCTTGATCGCCCCAATCCCAACGGGTTTTACGTGGACGGCCCGATACTTGATATGAAATACAAGTCCGGTGTTGGCCGGTTGCCGATTCCGGTTGTTCACGGGATGACTTTAGGCGAGCTTGCTTTGATGGTCAACGGCGAAAAATGGCTTCCCGAAAATCGTGTTTGCGATTTGAATGTGATCAAATGTAAAAACTACACGCATCAAACCCTGTATCGCCTGCCGTTTCCACCCTCGCCGAACCTGCCAAACATGACAGCCGTGTATCTCTATCCTTCACTTTGTTATTTCGAGGCTACGCCGGTGAGCTTAGGCAGGGGAACTGATCTTCCTTTTCAGATATATGGACATCCGGATATGAAAGGTTACGATTATAGCTTTACGCCTCGCAGCCTGCCGGCGGCAAAAAATCCTCCGCAGAAAGACCGTCTTTGCTACGGCGTGAATCTCAGCCGGCTTTCCGACGAAGAAATCCGGAAGAAAGGCATCGATTTGAACTATCTGATTGATGCTTACCGAAATTTGAATATAGATGATCGTTTTTTCAGTTCCTTTTTTGAAAAACTTGTCGGTGTGGATTATGTTCGTCAAATGATTGAACATGGAAAAAATGCCGATGAAATCAAAGCAATGTGGCAGGACGATGTAGCGAAGTTCAAGCAGCAACGCAAACCTTATTTGTTGTATGAAGAATAATCAATCGTCATTGCGAGAGTTGCGAGGAACGAAACAACCGAAGCAATCCGGAATTCTTTTTGAACTGGATTGCTTCGCTATGCTCGCAATGACGTAATTCGTATTTTTTTAAATTCCTAATTTTTAAATGTCTCCCCTATCGATTTTACTCACCATTGCATCCTACTTCGCTGTCCTGTATCTCATTTCCTACCTCGCCGGACGAAAAGCCGACAATGCCGGATTCTTTTCCGGTAACCGGAAATCGCCTTGGTATTTAGTAGCATTTGGCGCTATTGGCGCCGCTATCTCGGGTGTTACCTTTGTTTCCGTTCCGGGTATGGTAGCGGCAAGCGGTTTTTCTTACTTGCAAATGGTGTTGGGATTTACTGTCGGACAGTTAATTATCGCCTTCCTGCTGATTCCGCTGTATTATAAAATGAATCTGGTGTCCATTTACGAATATTTGGAAAATCGGTTTGGCATAGCTTCTTATAAAACCGGCGCTTGGTTTTTCTTTATTTCCAAAATGGCAGGCGCTTCCGTCCGTTTGTTTGTCGTTTGTGTCGTACTTCAACTGTTGGTTTTCGATCCGTTGCATTTACCGTTTATCCTCAATGTGTTTTTTACTGTAGGAATCGTTTGGCTTTACACTTTCCGAGGCGGGGTAAAATCGGTGGTCTGGACCGATTCGCTTAAAACGTTCTGCCTGATTGTTTCCGTTGGATTAACCATTTATTATATTGGTCGAAATTTAGGATTGAACGCAGGGAGTATGTGGTCGCTCATCAGCGATTCCGAAATGTCGAAAACCTTTTTCTTTGACAATATCAACGATAAGCGTTATTTTTGGAAACAGTTTTTGGCAGGCGTGTTTACGACGATAGCCATCACAGGATTGGATCAAGACATGATGCAGCGAACGTTGAGTTGCAAGAATTTCAGCGATGCACGCAAAAATATGATTACCGGCGGTATTTTACAGATATTCATCAACCTGCTCTTCTTGATATTGGGCGTATTGCTTTATGCTTATGTTGTTAATAATCATATTGACTTACAGGCAGGAGGCATTAAGAAAGCCGACGATGTATTTCCTTTTTTAGCAATGCAATTTTCGCCGGTAGTAGGCGCGCTGTTCGTTGTCGGGTTGATTGCCGCCGCTTATGCCGCCGCCGGTTCAGCATTGACGGCGCTCACCACTTCGTTCACGGTCGATATTTTAGAAAGTTCCAAAAAGAAAACGGAAAGCCGGGTAACCTCCATCCGGAAAAAAGTTCACATCGGCATGGCGCTCGTTATGGCAGCAGCTATTTTCATTATCAATCTGTTAAATAATGAATCCGTGATTCAGACGGTTTACAAAGTGGCAAGTTATACTTACGGACCGTTGTTGGGCATGTTTGCATTTGGTATTTTCACCAAACGGAAAATTCGTGACCGGTGGGCGCCGGTAGTCGCCGTTATCTCGCCTGTTTTATGTTTAATCCTGGATGTTAATTCCAAAGCTTGGTTCAACGGTTACGAATTTAGCCACGAACGACTGATATTCAATGCATTATTTACATTTATCGGATTATCTTTGTTAATTCGGGGAAAATAAATTATCAAAGAATCCCCTGTGCCATCATTGCTTTAGCCACTTTCATAAATCCTGCAACATTCGCTCCTTTCACATAATTAACATAAGAATCGCTTTCTCTTCCATATTTAACACATTGTGCATGAATATTTCGCATGATACTTTTCAATTTTTCATCCACCTCTTCACGACCCCAGTTTAATCGCATGGAATTTTGAGTCATTTCCAAGCCGGAAGTAGCAACCCCTCCCGCATTGGCCGCTTTACCCGGAGCATATAATATTTTTGCTTGTTGAAATACTTCTACAGCACCCGGAGTCGAAGGCATGTTAGCTCCTTCCGAAACTGCGATACAACCATTAGCTATCAATGTTTTTGCCTCGTCTTCATCAATTTCGTTTTGGGTAGCTGACGGAAGTGCGATATCACATTTTTCGCCCCATGGACGTGCGCAGGCAACGTATTTACAGTGATATTTTTCGGCATATTCTCGCATACGGCCGCGATATTGGTTTTTCAACTCCATAATATAATCTAATTTCTCACGATCAATCCCGTCCGAATCATAGATATATCCGTCCGAATCAGACATTGTGACTACTTTTGCTCCAAGTTCGAGCAGCTTTTCGGCAGTGTATTGGGCTACATTTCCCGAACCGGATATCAAGCATACTTTGTTTTTAATATCTAATTTTTTTGTTTTCAGCATTTCCAGCAGAAAGTAAATGTTCCCGTAACCTGTTGCTTCCGGTCGAATTAAAGAGCCTCCAAATTCAATTCCTTTACCGGTGAAAGTACCTGTATTTTCACGCGCCAATTTTTTATACATCCCGTACATATAAGCCACTTCACGCCCTCCTACACCTATATCGCCGGCCGGAACATCGGTATCGGGTCCTATATATCGCCATAGCTCTAAAATATATGCTTGGCAAAAACGCATGATTTCTGCTGCTGATTTTCCTCTCGGCGAAAAATCGGAACCTCCTTTGCCTCCACCCATGGGTAATGTGGTTAATGAGTTTTTAAAAGTCTGTTCAAAGGCAAGAAATTTGAGTATGGATAGATTCACCGAACTGTGGAAACGAACCCCTCCTTTATAAGGTCCTATAGCATTATTATGTTGAATACGGTATCCCATGTTGACTTTTACATTCCCTTTATCATCAATCCACGTCACCCGAAACGAAAAAATTCTGTCGGGAATACAAAGTCGCTCTATGAGATTCGACTTATCAAATTCGGGATGCCGGTTATACACTTCTTCAATTGATTCCAATACTTCTTTAACAGCTTGATGATATTCCGGTTCATTCGGAAATCTTCTTTCTAACTCATTCAATACTTCTTGTAATTTCATTTTGTAATTCCATTTATTGGTTTGAATTGTCTTGCTGAGATTCTGCGCATCTAATCTCTACACAAAAAAGAATACAAATGTACGAAGATTTTTTGAAATTAAAAATATTTTGAAAGTTTTTTATTGAAATAATAGCATTCTGTTATTTTTTTTATAGTAAATAAAATAAATAGATAGTGTTAAGTTAATTCTATCATGCCGTCATTGCGAAGGCGAAGCCTGAAGCAATCCAGAAAAAACTTATACTGGATTGCTTCGCTACGCTCGCAATGACGATAATTTACAGTTGACATGACAGTAGTAAAATGCACCCTCGCCTCTTCTATGCTTTGAACCGATTATTAATTTCTTCAATGTAGTTTAAAACGTCTTCTTTCCCTTTTTTAAGTTCGGCTGAAGTGCAAAAAATGGGAGGAAGTTCTTCCCAAGTTTCCGACAATTTGGTTTTATAATTAGCTATATTCACGTTTAATTTACTATTAGAGATCTTATCGATTTTCGTAAAAACGATGGCAAACGGGATTTCACTTTCACCCAAATGATGAATGAATTCCAAATCTATTTTCTGAGGCTCATGACGACAATCCAACAAGACAAAAAGGCAGGTCAATTCTTCCCGCTCGTCAAGATAAGTATCAATAATCCCCCGGATTTTATCCCGGTCCTTCTTTCCTCGCCGGGCATACCCATAACCGGGTAAATCAACCAAATACCAGGCGTCATTCATTATGAAATGATTGATTAATTGCGTCTTACCCGGAGAAGAAGAAGTGAGCGCCAAGCTCTTTACGCCGGCAAGCATATTAATTAAAGACGATTTACCTACATTGGATCGCCCGATGAAAGCATATTCGGGGCGACCATCCTTTGGACAACGAGAGGGATCGGTATTGCTGATAACAAATTCTGCTTTTTGGATGACCATAATTTATGCCATTTGATTAACGAACAACAAATGTAGTGTTTTTTTTCAAAAAGGAACCTTCAATATTTTTTAAAATATAAAGCCGAACGAATGGTTATCATTCGTCCGGCTCGCTTGCATGGAGAAAAACACGAGTCATTTTTTCGCTAAGGTCTCTATTGTCTGAAATTCCACGAAATGGGATTACTCATGAACGCTTTGTAAATATCATTCCCCGTTGCGTCAACTCCGGTTTTGTATTTGAGATTGAATCGAACCGGACCGGTTGACGAAATTGATTTGCGATAATAATCCTCAAAATCTTTTACATCAAATGCAAAAATAGTTTCATCTTTTGAAAATGCAGTTCCGAGTTTCTCGGGCGAATCGTTTATCTGCTTTGAACGGATATAGAGCGTCGGATAATTACTTCCCTTTTCTATTTCCGGATTTAATACTAATTCATAAACATATCGTAATTGATTGGCGCGATCTTGCTGTTTGAGTCCAAAAAACCATAAACGATCAATTGTATAATTGTATAAAACGGCTAACTCAATCGACTCCGAATAATCATCCGATAAATAGGAATGAAACGTTGAGGTATCCTCCGGAATAATCACTTGAGCGCTATCAACGGTTTTGTACCGGAAACCGCTTGCTGTATATTGTTGAGGAATATCCATGCTAACTTGACTATCCAGGTCAACGATAAACGAAGACCATAGCAAATCGCCGGCTTTCAGCGTAGTATCTTTAGCCAAATCAGGGGCATAAAACATATATGACTCGTTGCGAATAATGGGATGTTCTCCCGCTCGATCGACAACCACCGGTTCATCATAAAAAAAATAAACCGATTTTCCGGCGTTATCATCTTTTAAACAACTTGTAAACTGTAACAGGAGTATAAATAAAACTCCATAAATTTTCAAAAACCTCATCATAACATAAATATATTTAATCCTTTTATTACAATAATCGTGTACATCTATCGTATATAATATATGATGAAAAAAAAATCTAAAACGTTGCATGAGTTTTTGTTTTTTTAAAATTTTTATATACCTTTACTTTGATTTAAATGTTTTTTAAAAGAAATAATTCAATGGAGTCTATTTTAATAATGTAAAATATGATTTACGATTCTGAAATGTTACAAAGGTTTTATGCCGATTTTGCCGGGAAAGTAGGTTTTGCACGTGAACATCTGAAACGCCCGATGACGCTTTCCGAAAAAATTCTATATGCGCATTTGGATCCTGCGGAACAACTAACCGATTACCGGCGCGGAGTCGATTATGTGAATTTTCGTCCCGATCGAGTAGCCATGCAGGATGCCACAGCGCAAATGGCTCTTTTGCAGTTTATGAATGCCGGAAAAGAAAAATCCGCCGTACCGGCTACCGTGCATTGTGACCACTTAATTGTGGCTGATCAAGGAGCAAAAACCGATTTGGCTGCCGCAACGGAAAGTAATCGCGAAGTCTATGAATTTTTGCGAACTGTATCCAATGCCTACGGTATCGGATTTTGGAAACCGGGAGCAGGGATTATTCATCAGGTGGTGTTGGAAAATTATGCTTTCCCCGGCGGAATGATGATCGGCACCGATTCGCATACCCCCAATGCCGGCGGATTGGGAATGATTGCTATTGGCGTAGGCGGAGCAGATGCTTCCGACGTGATGAGCGGCATGGAATGGGAATTGAAAATGCCGCGTCTGATCGGCATCAAGCTAACCGGACAATTAAGCGGCTGGACAGCGCCCAAAGATGTGATTCTGAAATTAGCCGGAATACTAACCGTCAAAGGAGGAACCAACTCGATTATCGAATATTTCGGCGAAGGGGTTGCTTCACTGTCAGCTACCGGACGGGCAACCATCTGTAACATGGGCGCCGAAGTAGGAGCAACAACTTCAATTTTCCCGTTTGACGATAAAACAGTCGATTACCTGAAAGTCACAGGACGCGAAGAAATCGCCCAATCGGCACAAAAAATCTCATCCTGTTTAAACCCTGATCAGGAAGTGTTGAATAATCCGGCGAACTTTTACGATCAAGTGATTGAAATCGATTTATCCACTTTAGAACCCTATATCAACGGACCTTTTACTCCCGATGCGGCAACCCCTATTTCCGAACTTGCCTCCAAAGTGAAAGCCAACGATTATCCGCAACGCATGGAAGTAGGATTGATCGGATCGTGCACCAATTCGTCTTATGAAGATCTGAGCCGAGCGGCTTCGATCGCCCGTCAGGCTACGGAAAATAAAATTCCGGTATCGGCGACTTTGATTGTAAATCCCGGCTCCGAACAAATTCGTTATACCGCCGAACGGGACGGTTTGATCGGCGACTTTGAAAAAGCAGGCGCAATGGTGATGGCAAATGCCTGCGGTCCCTGTATCGGACAATGGAAACGGCATACCGATGATAATACGCGCAAAAATTCGATCGTTACTTCGTTCAATCGCAATTTTGCCAAACGAGCCGACGGGAATCCGAACACCTACGCTTTTGTAGCTTCACCGGAATTGACTGTGGCTTTGACCATTGCCGGCGATCTTTGTTTTAATCCGCTGACCGATAAATTAAAAACGGAAGACGGACGGGAAGTTTTACTTCGCGAACCTCAGGGAAGCGCTTTCCCGAGTATTGGATTTGAGGTGAAAGACAAGGGTTATATTGCCCCCGGCAGTACAAGCGAAGAAGTCCGGATCGATCCCCGGTCTGATCGATTGCAACTTCTGCAAGCTTTTCCTGCTCCTATGGAAGAAGAATTGAATAACATGCCTTTGCTGATTAAAGCAGCCGGAAAATGCACCACCGATCATATTTCGATGGCGGGACCCTGGCTTAATTTCCGCGGTCACTTAGAAAATATTTCCGACAATCTGTTAATGGGAGCCATGAATGCGTTTAACGGCAAAACCAATTCAGTCCTCAATCAACAGACAGGCAAATACGAACCGGTTTCTGTTGTTGCCAAACAGTACAAATCGAAAGGAATCTCGTCTATTGTCGTCGCGGAAGAAAACTACGGCGAAGGTTCATCACGCGAACATGCTGCTATGGAACCGCGCTTTTTATATGTAAGAGCCGTATTAGCTAAAAGTTTTGCCCGTATCCACGAGACAAACCTGAAAAAACAAGGAATGTTAGCGCTTACCTTTGAAAATAAAAACGATTATGATAAAATTCGGGAAGACGATTGTATTTCCATTGTCGGTATCCGGAATTTCAAACCCGGAGAGCCGCTTACCGTTATTCTCTATCATGCTGATAAATCGCAGGAATCGTTTTCGGTGAATCATACTTTTAATGATTTGCAGATCCAATGGTATCAGTCGGGAAGTGCATTAAATTATATAAGAAAAAATAGAAAATGAAGATAAAAAAAGAAGGCGATCGGTTGGTTTTTCCGGATAGAGTGACTATCCCGTTTATTGAAGGTGATGGCATTGGTCGAGAAATCACTCCGGTTGCTCAAAGTGTGGTCGAATACGCTGTTAAAAAAGCATACAACGGGAAACGGAAAATTGTTTGGAAAGAAGTATTAGCGGGCGAAAAAGCCTTTAATCTGACAGGAAATTGGTTACCCGACGAAACTGTGGAAGCTTTTCGAAATTACCGGATCGGTGTCAAAGGTCCACTCGCTACTCCGGTCGGCGAAGGCATTCGGTCGTTAAGTGTAGCGCTGCGGCAAACGCTTGATTTGTATATATGCCTGCGTCCGGTGCGATGGTTCAAAGGAGTCGTTTCTCCGGTAAAAGAACCTGAAAAGGTAAATATGGTAATCTTTCGAGAAAATACCGAAGATATTTACGCCGGCATCGAGTGGCAGCAGGGAACTCCGGAAGCTCGAAAACTTTTGAAATTCCTGAAAGAAGAAATGCAGGTCAAAAAAATCCGTTTTGAAGATACTTCTTCTTTCGGCGTAAAAGCGGTTTCTATCGAAGGAACCGAGCGATTGGTGCGGGCTGCAATCGTCTATGCGCTGGAACATCAATTACCAAGCGTAACATTGGTACATAAAGGTAATATCATGAAATTCACCGAAGGAAGTTTTAAGCGCTGGGGATATGCCTTGGCCGAACGGGAATTTTCAAAAGAAATTTCCGAAGGCAAATTAGTTATTAAAGACGTTATTGCCGATGCTTTCTTACAGAATACTTTATTGATGCCGGAAAAATATTCGGTTATCGCTACCCTGAACCTCAACGGAGATTATATTTCCGACCAGTTGGCTGCTATGGTAGGCGGAATCGGAATTGCTCCCGGAGCCAATATCAATTGTGAAAGCGGTCATGCCATTTTTGAGGCGACGCACGGGACAGCCCCCGACATCGCCGGAAATAATCAGGCCAATCCTTCGTCGCTGATTCTATCTTCTGTAATGATGCTCGAATACATGGGATGGAACGAAGCGGCGGATTTGATTACGGACGCTATGGAAAAAGCATTTCAAACAGGAGATGCCACTATGGATTTAGCGCGATTTATGCCGAACGGTAAATCGCTTGGAACAAAACAGTTCGGAGAAAAATTAATGAGTCTTATACTTAATAAAAAATAAAAAAATTATGAAAAAGGATTATCTTATTTACAAACTATCGGAGTCCGTAAAAACAACCTCTAAAATTGATAATGCGTTGTTTGAAAAATACGCCGTAAAACGCGGACTTCGCAATGAAGACGGCTCAGGCGTCTTGGTCGGTCTGACTCAAATTGGTAATGTGGTCGGTTATGAACGCGCACCGGAAGGAGGACTGAAAGCTATACCCGGAAAGCTTTTTTACCGGGGGTTTGACGTTGAAGATATTGTACACGATTTAATCAAAACCAAACGATTCGGTTTTGAAGAAATCGCTTACTTGATGCTCTCCGGTAAATTGCCGGATAAAGAAGAATTGGATGATTTCCAAGAATTATTGATTACCAACATGCCTTTGGAACAGAAAACGACAATCAATATCATTGACTTGGAAGGGCAAAATATCATGAATACGCTCGCACGCAGCGTATTGGAATTGTATAATTTCGATCCGAATCCCGAAGATATTTCTCCCGAAAATTTGATGCGCCAATCCATCCAACTGATTTCCAAATTCCCGACGATTATTGCCTATGCTTATAATATTCTGCGACACAGCACGCAAGGACTTTCTTTGCATATTCGTCACCCGGCTGAGAACCTGTCAATTTCCGAAAACTTCCTCTATATGCTGAAGCGGAATTATACGCCGCTGGAAGCTCGAACATTGGATTTGATCTTAGTCTTGCAGGCGGAACATGGCGGAGGAAACAACTCTACTTTCAGCGTTCGCGTGACGAGTTCGACCGGTACCGACACTTATTCTTCCATTGCAGCAGGCATCGGCTCACTGAAAGGTCCTTTACACGGAGGAGCCAATCATCAGGTGATCGATATGTTCAACCATCTGAAAGAAAACATTTCCGATTGGAAAAACATCAAAGAAATTGACAAATATTTCGAACGGATATTGAACAAAGAAGTGTATAATAAAACAGGATTGATATACGGTATCGGACATGCGGTATATACCATCTCCGACCCTCGCGCCCTTCTGTTGAAAGAACTGGCACGCGATTTGGCAAAAGAAAAAGGACGCGAATCCGAATTCGCATTCCTCGAACTCTTGGAAGAAAGAGCTATCCAAGCTTTTTATAACTTTAAAGGAAATAAGAAAAGCGTATCCTCTAACATCGATTTCTATTCCGGATTTGTGTATGAAATGATTGGATTGCCCGAAGAAATCTATACACCTTTGTTTGCCATGTCGCGTATTGTCGGCTGGACAGCTCACCGTATCGAAGAATTAAACTTCAAGAGCAAACGAATCATTCGTCCGGCATATCGGAATATTTTGGAACCGCAAGCGTACATTCCAATTGAAAAAAGGTAAACTTGAGTCTGTCTCGAAAGTGCAATTTGACGTCATTGCGAGCGAAGCGATGCAAACCATGATATTGAATTTAAATGGATTGCTTCGGGCATGCGTCCTCGCAATGACGGAGAAAGCAACTTTTGGGGCAGTCTCAAAAAACTTTCTTTATGCAACAATCCATTTTAATTACCGGGGCAAAAGGGCAGTTAGGCTGTGAACTGCAAGAATTGTTTCCACTTTATCCGCAATACCGTTTTTTAGCGACCGATATCGATACGCTTGATTTATGCGACAAGAAAGCAATAGAAGCGTTTCTTGATAAAAACCGCATCAATTATATTGTCAATTGCGCCGCTTATACAGCTGTGGATAAGGCGGAAGACGATTCAGCCCTGTGTTTTCGAATCAATCGAGATGCTGTTCAATATTTGGCGGAAGCTGCCTGCGGGAAAGTCAAAATTATTCACATATCCACCGACTATGTTTTTGACGGCAGATCTCAAAAACCGTTGCGGGAAACCGATCCAACTAATCCCCGGTCTGTTTACGGAAAAAGTAAATTAGAAGGCGAGCAAATCTTATTGAAAACAGCTCCGGAAAGTATCATCATCCGGACAGCATGGTTGTATTCTTCTTTTGGAAATAATTTCGTGAAAACCATGATTCGCTTGGGAAAAGAAAAAGAATTCATCAACGTGGTTAACGACCAAATCGGAACGCCTACTTACGCTGCCGACTTGGCAAAAGCGATTGTAAGGATGATCGAAGAAAATGAAAAAAAGAATACCTTTCAATCCGGTATTTATCATTACAGTAATGAAGGCGAATGTACATGGTATGAATTTTGTCTTAAAATCCATGAATTAGCCGGAATCACAACTTGCAAAGTTCGGCCGGTTTCTACCTCAGAATATCCTACCAAAGCCGTTCGCCCGCAATACAGCGTGTTAGACAAAACCAAAATCAAAGAAACGTTTCATCTCGCCATTCCTCATTGGGAGGAAAGTTTGACTGTAATGTTATGCCATCGTTCCGACTGACTATCTACGCTTCTTTTCTTCGCATTTGTGAATAACCAATATAATGAGTTTCAAAAAATGACACATACACAAATAGAATGGGTTGATTTGCATGCCGGTGTACGGTTAGGAAGTTTCATCCCCACTTGTGGAGTTGCCGAGTTTCATGCAATAATTGAACTTAATAATGTTTATGCAAACACAGAAACTCAATATCATTTATTATCGGAAGCCGAACAACGTTTAACAAAACTGCACGAATTGAGAGAGGCAACATTGATTTGGAAACGTTTTTTTGTAAGCGATGCCATTAATCAATTACCTTACCTGACTGCAAGTGCAAATGAAGCAGTGTCAATTGTTCAACAACCTCCACTGAACGGTACAAAAGTGACCCTATGGCTTTATTTTGTTGACAACACTCGAATAGTCAAAATTTTAAATGAATGTTCCGTCATGGAGCGACCTCATTATAAACATCTTTTTCACACCCAACTTCACAAATGCAGAAAAAATAAAGGACAATTATTGTTACATTCGTCTATTGAACATCAAACAACTGAAATATTCAAGCATTTTAATCAAAGCCTATCTTCTCATAATTGCACTATTGAACATAACTGCATCCGAACTTGGATTTTTGTGCAAAATGTTGATACGCAATATGCAGGTATGGTAGCCGCACGACGTGATTTTTTTGAACATGAAAATTTAACTCCACAAACACATTATATTGCCAGTACAGGCATCGAAGGACGTTACATCTACCCTGATGTGTTAATGCTAATGGATGCGTATTCCATTGCAGGTATTACTCGCGAACAAATCAAATACCTGCGGGCATCTACGCATCTAAACCCCGCATTTGAATATGGCGTAACCTTTGAACGTGGGGTGTCTGTGGATTATGGCGACCGTCGCCATGTTTTTATATCAGGAACGGCAAGTATCAATAATCGTGGCGAAATAGTACATCCTTTGGATGTAGAAAAACAAACCGCTCGCATTTTTGAAAATATACAGGCATTATTGACTGAATCCCACGCGGATATGTGTGATGTAGCCCATCTGATTGTATATTTGCGAGACACGGCTGATTATGCAATAGTCAATCGTTATATAGAGCAACATTATCCAGCTATTCCCGGAATAATAGTATTGGCATCTATATGTCGTCCGGGTTGGCTTGTGGAAATAGAATGTATGGCTATTAAAACAATAAAAAACAATAGCTTTGCAATGTTTTGAGATGTTTCACCCTTAGTAGCAAACGAATGCCATCATCACCTCTCCAACCTCTCTATTACCTGATTAAAATTGTGCTTATCATAAAAAATTTATAGGTATGCAATAATTTCCGGCGTTAATCTCGCAACCAAGTGGTTAAATTTTGCATAGTAATTGGTTAAAAATTGCACATAGTTTGAAAAACTCTCGCTTTACCTTTGTCGCTTGTAACAATAACAATTATTTGATCAAATTTTTTTCGTTACAAAGAGAGTATTCATTCAATTATTTAATTATTCAATTATTATTATGGTAAAGTATGCATTAAGAGCGAACACTTTTGGGGATGAGACCAAAGGATGTATTGCAGTAGTGAGCGGCGTTGGCGCCGCAACCCTCGATGATGTCATCGGGCACATGATTACGGAAGGTACGGGGCTTACCCGTCCGCAGGCAATGGCTTATTTCGAAAAACTGACGCAATCGGTGGAGTTCTTCATCGGTCTCGGCTTTTCGGTCTCTACGCCACTGTTCAGGTCGAGAGCGAGTATTTCGGGAATATTTAATAACAAGCAGGACAGTTTCGACGCTGAAAGACATCAGATCAATGTCAGAACCGTTTCGGGAATCCGCTTGAGTAAACTTGAAAAAAACTTATCGCCCGTTAAAATCAAGCTCAACAAGTTGTTCCCGTCTCCGGAAATACTGACGGACGGTACAACGGAAACAGACAACGACAGAATCACGTCCAACGGCTCGGCAGTGTTGCGGGGCAGCCTGCTGAGATTCGACCCGAAGAACGTAGAACAGGGAATCTTTTTTGTTGCAGCCGATAATCCGGCTGAAGAAATCAGAGCGGAAATATATACCGCAATGCGGTCGAGCGAAGTTAATTTTCAAATACCGACGCTTCAACCGAAAAATTATATTCTTGTCGTCAAGTCCGATTATTACGGATGGTCAAGTGTGAGAAAAGGCGAATTGGAATATACTTTGAGCGTATAATTCCCAAGCTCCAAATGTCGGGTTATCCGGAAGAGCGGACGTCAAAAGCGTCCGCTCTTTTTTTGCCGAATACGCCTATCTTCTTTTCTAAAGACCTCCGTCTTCTTTTACAAAGACCCTCGTCTTCTTTTACAAAGACCTCCGTCTTCTTTTCTAAAGACCCTCGTCTTCTTTATTAAAGATACTTTCATTCCTAATTGACTACTGTTATGTTAATTCTACAATGCCGTCATTGCGAGCCGTTAGGCGAAGCAATCCAGCATGTTGAATATCAATGGATTGCTTCAGCTGCTTCGTTCCTCGCAGCTCTCGCAATGACGAGGCGCCAAATTTGAGTTAACATAACACTACGTCGATTCTTAATTCCTAATTCTTAATTCTTAATTCTCAACCCTCCTGTATTCGCTCGGAGTCATGTTTTTCTCTTTCTTAAACACACGATTGAATTGGTTAGGGGAACTGAACCCGCTCCTGTAACACACGTCGGTAATTTGCATATCGGTATCTTTCAGCAACTTGGCTGCAATATCGATTTTCCGGCGATTCAAGTATTCAACAAAACTGCATTGATATATTTTACTGAAATAACGTGAAAAATAAGGAGTTGACATTCCGATGAAGTCCGCTGCTTTTTTTTGGTTAACATTTTGGGTTAAATGAGTTTGGATGTAAAGATCGATTTTGGAAATACGTTCACTGATGAATTGATCTTCCTTACAAGATTCTTCCTTTGTTAAAAGAAGAGGTACCAAACGAGAATAAAACTGCAAGCTCTCGTCCAAAAACAGCAAGAGAATTTTCCCGCCTGTGTTGCTTTGCAAAATTTCCAAAGAAGAAAGCATTTCTTCTTTGATTTCACCTGAACATTGAGAAATCCGGGTGATTTCCTGCATGCACCCTTCGAGTCTTTTACAATACTCGATAATCATTACATTTTTTTTCATAAGGTTTTAGTTTTTTAATTTTGGTTACAGAATTTACGACAAAAATTACACATACAGATGACAAAAATTGCACATAGTTTTGACATTCTCATCTGTAATTTTGTCGCGTTCATCTGATATTTCACGGTTATTACATAAGTGCGATGTCAAATGAACGATGCAAATATAGTTATTTTTTAATTATTTACATATTTATTTTAATTTTTATTATATGGAAACAACATTTAATCCGGTTGAAATGAGTAATCAATTTTCAGATGTAGCAAATTGGCTGATACCTGCCGTTACCGGTGTCGCCGGATGGTTGGCGGGCAGGCGGAAACAGAGAAACGATTTTTTGGTAGAAATGCAATCTTCGATCGATTTGCTTTCCGAAAAGAACAAGCT
>JGI20166J26741_11055558_pt1 | contig 28424 bp, 31 predicted proteins | sample TergutCu122P5_FD_26741 | JGI IMG/M metagenome (IMG submission 26741)
TATCTACCAAATATTTATCACATTTTTTTACCTTTCCTCCAACTTTTTTAATGTGTTAAAGTAGAATTAATTATGAATTATTCTTTCTGTTATTCAGTTATTCAGTTATTCAGTTACTCAGTTACTCAGTTACTCGTCATACAGTAAATAAGGTTTGCGCTGCCGTTTAAATTTAGCCACGTCTTCTTGCCACATTGCTTTGATTTCATCGGCGCTTTTTCCCTGTTTAATCATTTTACGAACATAATCGACTCCAATGAGATTTTCAAAAAACGGACGGAAAAAATAATCATCCATATTCAAATTCCGATAGGCGCCAATTAAATAGCTCAAATCAATCCCTTTCTTCCAAATTTCTTCATCGGAAAGCGTACTGAGATTTACACCGTAGCAAAGCCGGTCTTTTTGAGGCGGATCTTTGGCTGCCGGCATACTGCGGGGCGTAAAGGTAAAACTTAAACCTTTCATATTTGGATGCCCGTAAACCTGAAACGGAAGGTCGGTCCCCCGCCCCAAACTCACAGGCGTAGCTTCAAAATAACAAAGTGAAGGATACAAATAAATAGCGGTCATGTTCGGCAAGTTCGGAGAGGGTGGAACCGGCAGGCGGTACATGGTGCGATGCGTGTAATTCTTGCATTTGATTACCGTAAGGCTACAGATGCGGTTCTGCGGAAGCCATTTTTCGCCATTGACCATCAAGGCGAGTTCGCCCAAAGTCATCCCATAAACTACCGGAATCGGCAACCAGCCAACTCCCGATTTGTATTTCATGTCGAGTATTGGTCCGTCCACATAATGTCCGTTGGGATTGGGACGGTCAAGTATAATCACTCCTTTTTGATTCTCGGCGCAAGCATCCATTAATTTCACCATTGAAATGTAATAGGTGTAAAACCGCAAGCCGACATCCTGTATATCTATAATCAGCATATCGAACTTTTTCATGGATTCAGCGCTCGGTTTGCCGGTATTTCCATCGTAAAGCGATAAAATCGGAACGCCTGTTTTCAGGTCAACCGAACTTGAAACATGATCGCCAGCGCCTGCATCCCCGCGAAACCCGTGTTCAGGAGAAAAAACGGCGACTACATTGAACCTGTTTTCTATCAAAATATCCAATAAATGTTTGTTTTTGACCATTCCCGTATGATTGGAAAAAAGAGCCAGGCGTTTCCCTTTCAACAGTGGAAAATAGGCTTCCGTTTGTTCTGCGCCGACAATGACAGCCTCTCCCCCCGCCCTCTCCGAGGGAGAGGGAGCTTTTTGTGCTTTGACATAAAAAACGCAGACAAAAAAGCTAAAAATAACCATCCATTTTTTCATTATATCTCTTTCTTAACTTTGTTACTCGTCACTCGTCACTCGTCACTTTTTTCTTCCCATATTCCGGATCAACTTTCAACATCGAAACTGCGATGAGAGGAACAACAGCGCAAATCAACACCCATATAAAGAAGCGCAGGTAACCCAATTGCTCCTGCATCCAACCGGCAAACATGCCGGGGAGCATCATGCCCAATGCCATAAATCCGGTACAAATCGCATAATGAGCCGTTTTGTAACGACCCTCGGAGAAATACATCATATAGAGCATATAAGCAGTAAAACCGAAACCGTAACAGAATTGTTCAACCAAAACGCAAGCATTGATCAGCCAAAAGTTGCCGGTTTGCATATAGCTCAAAAGAACATATACGAATGCGGTAGGCGCCATAATAAGCGTCATGGGCCATAACCATTTTTTCAACCCGCCTCGAGAAGCGGCAATGCCTCCGATAATTCCGCCTAAAGTAAGCCCTACGATTCCCACTGTCCCGTAAACAATGCCAACCTGTCCCGTACTGAGTCCCAAGCCGCCCTTGTTGACAGGGTCGAGTAGGAAAGGATTGAGAAGTTTCACAACCTGCGCTTCCGCCAAACGAAAAGTCAGCATAAAAAACAGCGCGGAGATTAATTGGGGCTTTTTGAAGAAAGAATCGAATGTTTCTCCAAACTCTTTCAAGATGGTTTGCGCTTTCAAGTCAGGATTCGGCGCATCTGACGCAGGTCGGGGCAGCATAAAGCGATGATAGAAACTGAACAGGATAAACAGTCCGGCTAATACAAGGAATGTAACAGACCAGGCAAACCGAATATTTCCCGATAAACCCGAATATTCCGCTTTGGTTGAACCGGTCTGTTTCGGGTCTGTCTGAAAAATCAGGTAAGCAGGTTTGTTCCAGTTGTTTTCGTTGAAAGTTAAACGATCGCCATGCAACAAAGAAATTCCCTTATCACCGCCGGTCAATACCGTATTGAATACCATTTCCTTTCCGGCTTCCGGCTTTCCCGATAAATAAACAAGTAAAACGCCGATATTTCCGGCTTCGTTGGAAATCACGGTTTCCTTTTTTTCTCCGAAATTGTTTCGTATCCAAAGTCCCAATGGGTTAGAAACGTGTTTTGTCCAGAAAGAAGCGGATTTATCCTTTTCCTTTTTTGTCTCTTCTTTCGAAATGAATCCATTTGCTACATTCAAAGCGGTTACTTTTTCGACGAAAACATTCAATGTATCTTTATTAATTGTCTGCGTCCCGATTTGAATGGCTTTTTTATCGGTAAGAAACGTTACATTTCCCTGTTGTTCTGTTATATTTGGAGTTTGAGGAATAAACAAATTATTCTGCGCATATACGGGCGATACTTCTACCGGTATTTTAACTTCAATGCCGGAAGACGACTCTAAAGCTCCGGCTAAAATGACCAAAGCGCCCTGGCTCAAAATAGTCGCTACTCGGTAGAACATGCTTCGTATGCCGACATACTTGGCTTGTTGATTGGTATCGAGCGCCAGCATATAAAAACCGTCTGCGGCAATATCGTGCGTAGCCGAACTGAAAGCCAACAGCCAGAAAAAAGCCAGCGTTGCCTGAAAAAAGAATGGAACGGGAATGACAAATGCAATTCCTGCAAACCCGGAGCCTATTAACAACTGCATGGTGAAAATCCACCAGCGTTTGGTTTTCAGAATATCCACAAACGGGCTCCAAAGCGGCTTTATCACCCATGGAAGATACAGCCAGCTGGTATATAACGCCAGGTCGGCGTTGGAAATTCCCATCCGTTTGTACATGATGACCGAAATAACCATCACGGCTACATAAGGCAACCCCTGCGCTAAATACAGCGAAGGAATCCATGCCCAGGGCGATATGTTTCTTCTATTTCCCATGATTCAACGCTTTCCGCGCTAATAATTCGATTGTCCGGATGGAATCTTTATACAGATTATGCGCATTCATCTTAAGGATGTCCAAAGACGCATCGGAATTGTCTTCCCAGCGCCGGCACAAATAAAGCGGCTCGTAGATGCGTCCTATCCTGTAGCGGCGCGAAATAGCCAAGCCCACGGCATAATCTTCCCCATAACTCGTATTGGGAATTTTGATTTCCCGCAATACCGGCGTGTAAAAAGCGCGAGGCGCTCCCAGTCCGTTGATGCGAAGCGCATTGTTTCTTCCGTTATCAGGAGTCCATTCTTTGTGGTCGATGATGCCGGGAGGAATATCTTCCAATCGGAAATTGACCATTTTATAAGTTCCGACTATCATTGCGCAGTTTTGTTCGTAAAAAGCATTGACAATCGTTTGGATAACCTGTTTATCTATATATAAATCATCACTATCGAGCTGAATAGCGAATTTCCCGCATTGCGGGTGCATGACCGCTTCGTTCCAACAGCCGCCGATGCCCAGATCGTTTCTGTCGGGAATCAAATGAATCAGCCGGCGGTCGCTCGAAGCTATTTCTCGAAGTATAGCCGTGGTTTTATCAGTCGAATGATTATCCACGACAATCAGATTCATCGGAAAACCGGTTTCCTGCATCAATACCGACCGAACGGCGTCTTCAATGGTTTTCTCGCGGTTGCGTACCGGAATCACCACCGTAGCTTCAACAGGAAACGTTTCCCTTGTAAATTCAATCGGAGTAAATTCGGGTTTCAACCATGCGCCTACATCTTTCAAATACCGCGTGCAGGCTTGTTCCATTTCGATTTGCACTTGCCTGTTCTTCGGATCGACGTAATCAAAAATCTTTTCTCCCGAATGACGTAAATCAATTTCCGCTTCCGTATAAAGAAATTCCCGCAAATGAAACAAAGATTTGCGTTTGGAAACTTTCAGCCGCAAATCGTACAGGGCGGCAGACTGATAATCGCCGTCCATTTCGCTGACGGCTTCTTTCAATGTAGAAGACCGGAAAAGCAGGAGCGAACCAAAATCGAAATCGTCCCGCAAACTTCCTTCCTGATAATCAATCACAGGATGCGGCTGCAACAAGCCTTCCTTTATTTTATACCGGTCGGCATACAACATTCCGGCATCCGTATCATCAATGACCTGCAACATCCGTTCTATGGCGTAAGCGTTTAGCCGCAACGGTAAAGAATGTGTATATAATAAGGTATAAGGAGTATTGATGCAGGAAGCAATCGTTTTCCATGTTCGGGTTTGATATAAAGAACCCGAAGGCAAGCCCTGACATTCAACGGGTAGTAAAACCGCTAAATCAGCCGGATGAACAATGAAAATCCTGCCAATATTTTTGCAAGACTTTAATTCTTCCACTGTCCTGTTAATATTCTCCAGATTACTAAAAGGTAAAAAGCAAGTTATTTTTATTTCTCCAACCATGATATTAACATATTTTTCAAAAACGCTTCAAAGATAAAGAGAATATTTTAAACAAACAAAAATTTGTCATACATATTATAAAAACACCTATTATTTTTGTTTTTCTCTCATGTTTTTAATATTTGTTTGCTTAATTCATTATTAAGTCGTATTTTTGCGATTCAAAACAAGCGCTCATCCAGTCCACCATGACAGTTTTCCGGCGTTTGTTAAATTTGTATTACAAGTTTTAGAATGTTAAATACTGTATAATTATTAATTATTATGCTAAGCATCACAGAATCTCCATCTGAATTTCAGCATTTAGATACAATGTCGGTACATGAAATATTAACGGGTATCAATCAGGAAGATGCCAAAATCCATTTGGCAGTTGAAAAGGTAATTCCTCAAATAGAAACGCTTGTTGAGCAAATATTGAAGCGGATGCCGAAAGGCGGTCGAGTTTTTTATTTGGGCGCCGGAACAAGCGGACGGTTAGGCGTTTTGGATGCTTCCGAAATTCCTCCCACTTTCGGCGTTTCACCGGGCATTATCATCGGTTTGATTGCCGGCGGCGACACGGCTTTGAGAAGCGCGGTGGAAGCGGCGGAAGACAATACGGAAAAAGCGTGGGAAGAATTGCAGGCTTTTCAAATCAACAATTTAGATACGGTTATCGGAATTGCAGCTTCCGGAACGACCCCATACGTCATTGGCGGAGTGAAGAAAGCGCGCGAAAACGGTCTGCTGACCGGTTGCATTACCTGTAATCCCAATTCTCCACTGGCTCAGGCTTCTGAATATCCGATTGAAGCGGTGGTAGGTCCCGAATTTGTTACCGGCAGCACCCGCATGAAAGCCGGTACCGTACAAAAATTAATCCTGAATATGCTTTCTACTACTTTGATGATTAAAATGGGACGGGTGAAAGGCAATAAAATGGTGAATATGCAACTGACCAACAAAAAATTAGTCGAACGAGGCACCCGAATGATTGTGGACGAAATGCGTATTCCAAAAGATGAAGCCCGCAAATTGCTTCTTAAATACGGTTCGGTGAAAAAAGCGCTGGACGCATCCATGTAATATACCTCTCATTCTTTTGAAAGCAAAGTTTTAAAATGCTCGTCATACACGTCGTGATTTCTTTTCAGTAAAGCCTGCATCTCATTATAAGCCGCTCTGTCGTTTTGAGCTTCGATAGCGGCATAAATCTTTTTCTGCGATTCCAAAGTATATTCTTTTTCTCCGTCGATATTAGCGTATAAAAAATTTCTCATTCGCGGAAGAAGGGAAAAAATCGGCTCCATGCTTACTATAATCATCGGATTTCCGGTTGCTTTAGCTATATTGGTGTGGAAACGGTTGATAATATCGGCTTCCATTTGCGTATTGTCAGGATTACATTTTTCCAGTTCAATAATATTATTTTGAAGCGCCGTCAAATCTTCCTGCGTCCGGTTTTTAGCCGCAAGACCGGCAATCTGAGGCTCAAAAAGACTTCGCATCTCAATCATCTGGGCGATAAGGTTGGAATCGAATTTCAAGTCGTAATACAAATGAAGCGATTTAATTGCATCGTCGATGCTGATATCGGAAACATACATCCCGCTTCCTTTCTTTATTTCGATTAAGCCGCGTGCGTTTAGCCGCCTCAACGCTTCGCGCAATGCAGTGCGGCTGACTGCAAAAGAGGTGCACAATTCCCTTTCGGTTGGGAGTTTGTTTCCGGGTACTAATTTCCGTTGTTGAATCGCTTCTTCAATTCTTCGTTCTATTTTTTGACTTAACGTTTGGGTAGTACCTATTTTAGAGAAAATATCATCCATTGTTTTTCATTTAAGCTGCAAAGATATACCTTTTTTTTGGAAACGGCATACTATTTGATAACTATTTTCTTTAGCCGTCAGTTTAATATTGAAAACCTTATAAATCAATAGCCGAAGCATCGCCAAACAAAAGGATACTTTTCCGCATCTCTAAGCCTTACAGTTCCGCATCTCTAAGCAGCAATCTCCCCGTTCTCTAATATGATTAGTTGTACAACTAAAGAATAATTAGTCCTACAACTAAAATACGATTAGTTGTAGAACTAATCATGTTAGACTTGCAAAGAGTTGCACCTTAGAGAACAGGGAGGTTGCTGCTTAGCGTTTAGATTCTCTGCGATTAGCGTTCGCTACAATTAATCGGTAGCGACATTATCTTTTATTTATTTACTAATGTTTCGCACCACATAACGCCACTGATCCGAAGGATTTTGGCAAAAACAATTTCAGAGGGAAATGTTGTAGCGGATGAAAAAGCGCATAGCGCTTAAGCGTTTATAGCCGTGTGCGACAGCGCACGGGGGGAAGTGATGATTCCCCAGCGAGCGCCGCGTAGCGGCGCCGTTAGAATATCCATTCAAATAAATATTGTTTGTCATATTCAATTTCATATTTTTCCAGAAAATGTAAATATTCTTCTCTAAATTGTTGTTCTTTATGGTGTTCCGGTTGTTTCTTAATATAATTGACTACAGATGTAGTTTGTGAGTGAGAACAGGTAAATGCGCCATAGCCATCCTGCCAGTTGAAATGAAATTGCATTAATTTTTGTTCATTTATAAATTTAGAAGAAACTGATTTTATATCTCTTACTAAATCGGAAATTGAGATGGAAGGACGAAATCCTGCAAGAATGTGTGTATGATCAGGATTGCAATAAATACAAATAACTTTGCATTTGTCCTGATTGACAACTCCACAAATGTATTTTTGTATTCTTTCGCGATTCTTCTCATGAATCAAACATTCGCGGTGTTTTACAGCAAAAACAAGATGAACATAACATTGATAATAGGTATTGCCCACATTTTAATTTATTTGTTTGGTAAATCTGGTACAAATGTAACATTAATTGTTGAAATGTCCAAATGCAACGCCGCTACGCGGCGCCCGCCGGGACTCATCGCGCAAACTCCGTGCGCTGTCGCACACGGCTATAAACGCCTAAGCGCTACGCGCCTTTTCCTCTACCACAACTTTTGAAAGATACATAAAAAAATAATATTTCGCCGATTTTCCCGAAAATATTGTACTTTTGCAATCTGTGTTTTCAGTAATTTTAATTTCATGGTTTATGAAAAAAACAATAACTTTCGGCGAAATTATGCTTCGCCTTGCAACACCCGATTATCAACGATTTATCCAATCGAATCAATTGAATGCCACTTTTGGCGGAGGAGAGGCTAATGTAGCAGTTTCATTAGCCAATTATGGAATTCCTGCCGATTTTGTCACCCGCTTACCAAAGAATGATATTGCAGAATGGTGCATTTCCGATTTGCGGAAATACAACGTAGGAACGAAACATATTGTTCGTGGAGGCAACCGGATGGGGATTTATTTTTTGGAGACCGGAGCAGTTGCCAGAGCGTCTAAAGTGATTTATGACCGCGAACATTCGGCAATCGCTGAAATCCAGCCCGGAATGATTGATTGGAAAACGATATTCAAAGATGCGCAATGGTTTCATTGGACAGGAATTACGCCGGCGCTTTCGCAAGGCGCAGCCGATGCCTGTATGGAAGCAATTGAGATTGCCAACGACTTGGGAATAACGGTTTCCTGCGATTTAAACTACCGAAAAAATCTATGGAAATACGGTAAAACGGCTTCGGAAATTATGCCCGCTCTGGTCGAAGGCTGCGACGTGATTCTGGGTAACGAAGAAGATGCAGAGAAAGTATTCGGTATCCGCCCCGAAGGATTTGATGTTTCTCAAACCGGCGGCGAAGTGGATGCGCTCGAGTTTGAATCTGTCTGCAAGCAGTTGATGAACCTGTTTCCGCGAGCTAAGAAAGTAATTATCACTTTGCGCGGTTCTATTAATGCCAATCACAACACTTGGGGCGGATGCCTGTATGCAGGCGGAAAATTATATCAATCCCGGCGTTACGATATTACGCATATTGTCGATAGAGTGGGCGGAGGCGATTCGTTCATGGGCGGCTTGATTTACAGGTTAATCACTTTTCCCGAAGACAATCAGCGGGCGCTGGATTTTGCCGTAGCCGCTTCTGCTTTGAAACATACAATTTATGGCGATTTCAATTTGGCAACGCTTGCCGAAGTAGAACAATTAATGAAAGGCGATGGCTCGGGGCGCGTCAGCCGGTGATGGGCTATAAAAGAAAAACAGCGCTAATCTTTCTTTGTACGATTCGAAATATGCATCCTGAATAAAGTATCGCATATCAATAACGTTAAAAAAGACAAGCCTGTAATCACAATATTAGGTTCGAAGTGTATATGTATATCGGGAAACGAAAAATGGGGAAGGTAAAGTGTGCACAGATAAATAATCAAGGCAGGAAGAAGCAGAATGCCTGCAACACCTGCCGCTATCTGTCCGGCGATTAGCCATTGTTGCTTTCTCTTTTCCCGCAAGACTTCTTTTTCAATTCGCAGCAACAATTTCTCTGTAAAATGGGTTGATGGATTATCAAGCGGCATCTCGCTGAATAATTCGGCTAATTTAGCATCCAAGCTGTTTTTATCTGTTTTCATTTTCTAATAATCGAGTTAATTCCAACGCTAATTTTTTACGAATACGGTGCAATTTTACTTTCACATTGGCTATCGTTAAATTACTGATTTGACTGATAGCCTCAATGGATTGCTCCCTAAAATAGTACAAAGTAACTAAAAATATCTCGTCCGGAGGAAGCTTTTGTAATGTTTCGTCTAAATATTGCAGTTTTATTTCCTTTGCATCAAGCTCTTCATCATCTGTAAACAGTTCGTTTTCAGTGTCTAAATTATCATTTATCGGAGTGAAGGAAAGCTTTCGTTTTCGCAGTTCCGATAAGGTTGTATTGTAAGCAATTCGGTACAACCATGTGGAAAATACAGCCTCACCTTTGAACTGCTCCAATGATTTGAACGCTTTAACAAAAACTTCCTGCGTAATATCTTCCGCATCTTCTCTGTTAGCGACAATTTTGAGTACAATCGTAAAGACCATCTTTTGATATTTCGATACAATCGGAGAAAAAGCCCGAATGTCTCCGGCTTTTACCTGTTTTATATAGAATAGATCGTCTTGTGTCGTCATACTTGTTTAGACGATAGTTTCTCAAATTGGTTACAAAGAATCAGTTGAAATTTGTATTGTTTTTACCCTGTTTATTTACTCGAAATAATGAATACTTCTTTCCGTTTTTTCGATAAATAAAAGCGATTTATCAGCCAAGCTATTCCTGCGGCTAAAGCAATTCCTGCGGTATCTCCCAAAAAATCAAACCAGTCGCCCTTACGGTATCTTGTTAAATATGACTGCAAAATTTCAATAAGCCCACCAAATAATACGGGGAAAAGGAAACTTCCTAAAAATATACGCAGTTTACTTATTCGGTATCGCAAATATCGCGTATTATCAAAGAAAACGACTCCCGATAATGTTAAAAACATAATTAGATGAACCGCTTTATCGAAATTTTTTATCGGCGGCGCCGGCAATGGTTTTGTATTCATAAAGCAAAGGATAATAATGATTATTACAACCATTATACTTAACACATATTTTTTCAATAAATAAATCATATACTTTTCAATAAATCGTTTACTAAACTGCTTGCGCCTATCCTGAACAACTGTGGATTCAGCCATTCTTCTCCTAATATTTCTTTTACTATCGTATAATATTTTGTTGCATCGGCGGCGGCGCGAACGCCTCCGGAAATTTTAACTCCTATTTTCTTCTGATGGATTCGGTAATATTCCTTTATTGTTTGGCAAATAACATAAACCGCTTCCGGATTGGCGCCCGGATATACTTTTCCCGTAGAAGTCTTAATAAAGTCAGCGCCTGAATACATCGATAAAATCGCCGCTTTTCTAATATTTGAAGCCGTCTTTAATAATCCTGTTTCAAGAATGATTTTCAATTGAGCGTTCCTGCAGGCGTCTTTGATTTCCTCAATCTCACTACAAAGTTCTTCCCAGTTTTCTTCAAAGAATGCGCCTGCATTTAGTACTACATCTATTTCGTCGGCTCCATCGGCAACGGCTAACGACACTTCTGCAATTTTTACTTCCTGAAATGTCTGCGCCGATGGAAAACCGCCGGCAACTGCTGCAATTCTGACATCTGCCGTTAATGCCTCTTTAACGGTTGATACAAAATTCGGGAAAACACAAATTGCCGCTACATTGGAAATATCAGGTCTTGACCCGTCAAACGCATTGACCGTTTCGGTCAATCGCCAGATACTTTCTGTATTATCTTCCGTATTCAACGAAGTTAAATCAATGCAGGAGTGCAAAAGTCTTAAAACTTCTGCGGTGAAATTTTCACCGGAATTCAAAAGGATATTATTCGTGTTTTTTATGACGACTTCATCCTGTAAATCTTGCCCTAACTCATTAAACGCTTCTTCGTACTTATTCATTTTTGCTTTGTAATTTAATATTATGTTTGTGTCGATCTATATCTCTTAATGTTTTCTTTTGAATATTATTTTGAAATGCTTCCGTCAAATCAACGCCGGTTTGATTAGCCAGGCAGCAAAGTACCCATAAAATATCTGCCATCTCATCAGATAAATTAAATTCTAAATCTGATTTCTTAAACGATTGATCGCCATATACTCGCGCCATGATGCGAGCCAGTTCGCCAACCTCTTCCATAAGGATTGCCATATTTGTTAACTCGGAAAAATAACGGACTCCATAAGTATGAATCCAATTATCCACTTCACGCTGTGCTTCTTCAATTGTCATTGCTTTACTCCCCTACCCTTTTATTGTTTTTATTCTTTGTTTTTTGAATCTATTATGATTGTAACAGGACCGTCGTTGATTAATTCCACTTGCATATCTGCTCCAAATTCTCCGGTTTCAACAGGCTTTTTTAATGCTTTCGACAGTTCATTGCAAAACATATCATACAAAGGAATGGCAAAATCCGGTTTTGCAGCTCGAATATAAGAAGGTCTGTTCCCTTTCTTTGTTGAAGCATATAATGTAAACTGGCTGACACATAAAATTTCTCCGCTTACATCCACTACTGAACGATTCATTACAGCGTTTTCATCGTTAAAGATACGCAGATTCGTAATTTTTTTCACTAAAAAATCAATATCTTCCGGCTTATCTGCATCTTCAATACCTAATAAAACAAGAAGCCCTTTCTCTATCGAAGATTTTATATGACTGTGAATTGATACCGCCGCTTTTGATACCCGTTGAACAATTACTCGCATATTCCATTATTCCTATTTATGTTCGCTGTTTGAACAACAAATATACATAATTGCATTGAAATGAACAAATTTGGTTAAGAATTTTTAAGTCTATTAAATTGTCGCTTTAATTATTGCAGCCTTTGTTTTTCCGATTAATTCGGCTATTTCATTTTCCGGCGCTTCTCTGATTCGCTTAACGCTTTTATATTTTTTTAGCAACTTTTCTTTTATTACCGGTCCTATTCCGTTGATTGCATCTAATTCTGAAACTATTTGCTGTTTGCTTCTTTTATTTCGATGAAAGGTGATTCCAAATCTGTGCGCCTCATCACGTAACTGTTGAATGAGTTTTAAGCTCTCTGAATTTTTATCTAAATACAATGGAACAGGGTCTTCGGGAAAATAAATCTCTTCAAGTCGTTTCGCAATTCCTACAATAGAAATCTGTCCATATAAATTCAAATCTTTTAATGCATCCGTTGCCGCATGAAGCTGTCCTTTTCCACCGTCCACAACAATTAATTGAGGCAACGGCTGCAACTCTTCTACTAAACGCTGATACCGGCGGAAAACCGTTTCATACATCGATTGAAAATCGTCAGGACCCGTAACCGTTTTTATGTTGAAATGCCTGTATTCTTTCTTCGCCGGCTTTGCCATCTTAAAAACCACGCAGGACGAAACAGGATTCGTCCCCTGAATGTTTGAATTATCAAAACACTCGATATGTACCGGCATCTCTTTTAAGTGTAAATCGTTTTGAATTGTTTTCAGAATGCGTGTTTGTCGTTGCGCAGGATTCAATTTTTCCATTTGTTTCAACTGGTCTAACTTGTATTGTTGCGCATTTTTTTCTGAAAGCATCAATAATTTTTTCTTATCGCCTCGTTGTGGTACTACAAACTCTACGCCTCTGATTTCAATGTCGGGAATAAAAGGAACAATAATTTCTTTTGCCTCATTTCCAAAACGGGTTCGCAACTCTACAATGCCCATTGCCAATATTTGTTCTTTCGGCTCTTCCACTTGAATTTTATATTCAATTGTATAACCTTGTACCACGGCTCCGGAAGCAATATGAAGATAATTAATGAAAACAGAAGCGCCCAATTCATCGTAAGAAAAAACGTCAATATTATGTAAATCCGGATTTACTACTGTTGATTTTGCAGAGTAATTTTCTAAGATTTTGTAACGTTCTTTCAATTTGTCGGCAGCTTCAAACTCTAAATTTTTTGATAAAACCATCATTTCTTCATAGACCTGTTTGCTGACAGCTCTCACATTTCCTTTCAAAATCTCTTCAATAGAATGAATGTTTTTATTATAATCTTCTTCCGATTGATAGCTAACGCAAGGTCCCAAACAGCGTTTAATATGATATTGGAGACAAACGCGAAATTTATTTTTTGCGATATTTTCATTGGTAAGCGTGTAAGAACAATTCCGAATCGGATAAATTGCAGTCAATAGTTTCAATAGTTGTTTAGCATTAACTGTTGAAGCATAAGGTCCATAATGATGCGACTTATCGTTTATTTTCTTTCTGGTTAGATAAATTCGCGGAAAAGATTCGTTGCGAACAACAATCCATGGATAGGTTTTATCATCTTTCAGTAAAATATTATAGCGTGGTTTGTGTTTTTTAATCAGATTATTCTCCAGAAGAAAAGCTTCTTCTTCCGTTTCAACGACCAAATAATGAATCGCTGTTATTTTCCTTATCATTATTCGGGTTTTGGGGTCGGAGTGCGTTTTGTTGAAATAAGAAGAAACCCGCTTTTTAAGATTTTTGGCTTTACCTACATAAATGATTGTTTCAGTTTCATCGAAATACATATAGCATCCCGGACTTTCCGGAATGGACGATAAAATCGATGTTAACTGGTTTTCAGATATCATATTTGATGATTGTTTCTATCTCGATATCTGAATCAAATCCTGCCCTACCCTTCAAATCTTCTAATTCTATCAAAAAAATTACATAGATTTTTTGAGGATTGAACTTTTTAATCAAACGCACGGCTGCCTGCATGGTTCCTCCTGTAGCCAACAAATCGTCATGCAGCAATACAACATCATTAGAACTCATAGCATCTTGATGAATTTGGATGGCATCTTTTCCGTATTCTTTTTCGTAACTTTCTTCAAAAACAGCAGCCGGTAGTTTACCCTGTTTACGAATAGGAATAAATCCGGCATTCAAACGAACAGCTAAAAGCGGACCGAGAATAAAACCACGGGATTCTATCCCTACAACTTTTGTTATCCCTTTGTCTTTGTAAATTTCAAACAGCCCATCAACAATTTCTTTTAGAATAAGAGGGTCTTTAAATAAGGTTGTTACATCTTTAAACTGAATTCCTTTAATTGGAAAATCAGGAACATTACGAACTGCTGTTGTTAATTTTTTAATATTCATAAAATTTGTATTTTTTATTGTTCCACGTGGAACAATTTCGATATTTTCATCTTCCTAATAACACCAATAAAACATTTATATCGTTAGGAGAAACGCCAGGGATACGTGATGCTTGCGCTATTGTTTCTGGATTAATAGCGGTTAGCTTCTGTTTAGCCTCTGTAGATAGTGATTGAATTGAGTTATAATCAAATTTATTTTTTATCAGTATATTCTCTAAACGATTGATTTTATCGGCAATAATCTTCTCACGGGTAATATATCCTTCATATTTGATTAATATTTCGGCGGATTCGATAATTTCTTCTTTTCTGTTCTTTATTTTGTCTAATTGTTCTTGTAGTTCGGGGATTAACTCTGCAAGTTTTTTTATGTTTAACTGCGGTCGCAAAATTAAATCTAATAATCTTACGCTTTGTTTAATTGGGGTTGTACCCAAAGATTCTAAAGCAGAATTTATAAATGATGGCTTTATTGAGTAATTTTGCACAAACAATAACAGTCTGTCAATTTCACTTTTCTTTTCTTGTAATAATTCATACCGTGCAGCATTCGCTAATCCTAATTGATAAGACTTTTCGGTTAATCGCATATCTGCATCATCCTGACGAAGTAAGATTCGGTATTCGGCGCGAGAAGTAAACATTCTGTATGGTTCATCTACGCCTTTTGTCACTAAATCGTCTATTAAAACGCCAATGTATGCTTCATTGCGCCCTAAAATAAATTCTCTCCCTCCATGAACGTTTATATGTGCATTTATTCCTGCCATTAATCCTTGCGCTCCTGCTTCTTCGTATCCTGTTGTTCCATTGATTTGCCCGGCAAAGAACAAATTCTTTATTTTTTTTGTTTCTAAGGTAGAATGCAACTGCGTAGGCTGAAAAAAGTCATATTCGATAGCATAACCGGGTCTATAAATGCTAACATTTTTCAATGCAGGTATCTTTTTTAGCGCATTTAATTGAATTTCAATTGGTAACGAGGATGAAAAGCCGTTTAGATAGTATTCGTTTGTGTTTTCACCTTCCGGCTCGAGAAATAATTGATGTTTTGGCTTATCTGCAAAAATAACTATTTTAGTTTCTATGCTGGGACAATATCGAGGACCAATGCTTTTTATCTGCCCATTGTATAAAGGCGATTCAGTTAAACCGTTTTTTAACACTTCATGCGCAGCTTCATTGGTATAAAGGGTCCAACAACTGAGTTGTTTTAACGTTCGAGGTTTGTAATCTAAATAAGAAAATTTATTGTAACTGTCTTCGCCCTTCTGTTCTTCTGTGAGGGAAAAATTTATGCTGCGTCCATCAATGCGGACAGGCGTTCCGGTCTTCATTCGATTCTTATCAAATCCTAATGAAACCAATTGCTCTGTTATCCCTAACGAGGCTGGTTCGGAAATTCGTCCGCCCCGAATCTGTACTTTCCCAAAATGTAAAAGTCCATTCAAAAATGTACCAACTGTTAAAATTACGGCTGCCGCTCGAAATTGAACTTCTAAAGAAGTTTTCACTCCAACCACTCTTTTTTTATCTATTATTAATTCGGTCACGATATCTTGCCAGAGAAAAAGATTGGGAATGCTGTCTAAAGTTTTTCTCCATTCGTTGATAAATTGCATCCGGTCGTTTTGCGCCCGCGGACTCCACATAGCGGGACCTTTGGAACGATTTAACATTCGAAACTGTATGGACGACCTATCGGTGACAATTCCCATCTGTCCTCCGATGCCATCGATTTCGCGGACAATCTGTCCTTTTGCAATTCCTCCCACTGCGGGGTTGCAACTCATCTGCGCAAATCTGTTCATGTCCATTGTTATTAACAATGTTTTGGAACCTAAATTTGCCGCAGCCGCTGCAGCTTCACATCCGGCATGACCGCCGCCGACAACTATTACATCGTATTGAAATGTCATAGGTTATTATCCCATAATTTTAAGGATTCATTTTCTTTTATGCGTATCATTTCTTTTTCTTCCTTTGTCGAATCATTGTAACCACAAAGATGCAAAATGCCGTGAATCATCACTCGGCGCAATTCATCATCATAATTCGTTTTAAACTTATCTGAATTTGTCTTCACCGTATCCAAAGAAATAAATAAATCGCCTGATAACTGATTGTTTCCCGTATAATCAAAAGTAATTATATCTGTATAATAATCATGTTTGAGATATTTTCTGTTTATCTCTAATATTTTCGCATCTGAACAAAAAATACAGGTTATATCCCCTACCCTTCTATTATTCCGTTCTACTACCTGTTTTATCCATCGGCTCATCGCTTTGCGCTTGATTGACGGAAATGAAATATCTTCTTTTTGATAAAGAATTGCCATAGTTACAGGTCTTAGCCAGTATAGAAAAATAAATAGCCGACTACAATGGCAGTTATGAATCCTACCAGGTCGGCAAACAATGCTGCCGGAATTGTATAACGCGTATTTTTAATATTAACTACACCATAATAAACTGCAACTACATAAAAAGTTGTATCGGTAGTTCCTTGAAAAATACATGAAAGGCGTCCTACAAAAGAATCGGCTCCATAAGTTTTCATCGCATCAATCATCAATCCGCGAGAACCGCTTCCGCTTAACGGCTTCATCAGCGCTGTGGGAAAAGCGTTTACCCAATCGGTTGGTAAACCTAATAAAGAGGCAACAGTTGCTAAACCGTCAGTTAAAAATGTCATTGCACCGGATGCCCTGAATAAAGCAATTCCGGCTAATATTGCAATTAAATAGGGAATAATCATGATGGCTGTTTTAAAACCTTCTTTTGCTCCATCAATGAAAGCATCGTAAACATTAATTTTTTTTCTTAATCCTGAAATAAGAAAACTGATGATAATACTAAACAATAAACAGTTTGCAATTAAAGCGGAATAAACAGAAATCTTTTCCTGCGGCAAGGATTGTATCCAATAAACAATTGCGGCAATTAATAAAATAATTCCCAATATAAATCCGGCTAATACTTTATCAAACAGATTGATTTTTTGCTTAATTCCTACAAATATCAAACCGGCTAATGTAGCCATCATTGTAGAAATTAAGACCGGAATGCAAATGTCTGCCGGATTAACAGCTCCCATTTGCGCACGGTAAACCATAAGTGTAATGGGAATAATTGTTAATCCTGAAGCATTAAGAACCAAAAACATAATCATCGAACGGGAGGCAACCTCTTTCTGTTCGTTCAATTCCTGCAATTCTTTAATGGCTTTTAATCCAAGCGGAGTGGCAGCATTGTCCAGATTTAACATATTCGCTGCAAGATTCATAAAAATAGAACCGGTTACAGGATGTCCTTTGGGAATATCGGGAAACAAACGCGACAAAACAGGTGAACTCCAGCGTGCTAAAGCGCCTACTACTCCACTCTTTTCTCCTATTTTCATAAATCCCAACCAAAGCGACAATACGCCCGTTAAACCAATTGAAATTTCAAATCCTGATTTTGCGGCAGCAAAAAGAGCATTCATCATTTCTGTAAATATATTGTAATCACCTGTCAATATCATCTTAAAGACAGCAACAACAAAGGCAATTACAAAAAAACCAATCCAGATATAATTTAAAATCATTCAGGTAGTATTATATTCGACAAAAATACTATAATTTTGCGAAAGATTATGACTGATTGGATAAAAAATAATATCATTGAAATAATTGGAGCTGTTTTGGCTTTCATTTATTTAATTTTGGAAATCAAACGAAAGTGGATTTTCTGGATTGTAGGAATTTTTAGCTCAGCTTTTTATGTTTACATTTATTTCCATGCCGGATTGTATGCTGAAGCGGGATTGAATTTCTATTACATCCTTATGTCGGTCTATGGATTGTATTGCTGGAAGTTCGCTTCTAAATACAATAACGATAATAGCGGATTCCACCATCTGGATACAAAAACAATGTTTGTTCTCCTTTTACTGTTTATTATTACATTTGGAATTACAATTATAATATTACATCAGTTTCCCGGCGCGCAAATGCCTGTTCCAGACGCACTCATCGCTTTACTAAGTATTATAGCCACCTGGATGTCAGCAAAAAAAATGGTTGAATGCTGGCATGTTTGGATTTTCGCTAATATCTTTGCAACCGGCTTATATATTACTCAAAAATTATATCCAACTGCCATTCTTTTTATTTTTTACAGCATTTTTTCTTTTGTAGGATTAGTAGAATGGCGAAAAATGGTTAAACAAAATGATACCGCTTATACAAAAATTTGATACAGTAGTTTTAGCAAACGGAAGTTTTCCTGTTCATCCAGGTCCACTCGTAGCGCTTCGGAAAGCTAAACGAATTATTTGCTGCGATGGCTCCGCTAATAAACTTTCAGTTGAAAAAGTTGTTCCTGATTTTATTATCGGCGATTTAGACAGCGTTGATGATGAAATAAAAAACCTTTACGCTCACATTCTTATCCACCGCTCTGAACAAGAAACAAACGATTTAACAAAAGCCGTTCATTTTTGTGTTGAAAATAAATGGAAAGAAATAACAATATTAGGCGCAACCGGTAAAAGAGAAGATCATACATTAGGTAATCTATCTTTGCTAACAGATTATGCAGAAATAGCCAGTGTGCAAGCGCTTACCGACTACGGCGTTTTCAATCCATTACTAAAAACAACAACATTAGAAAGTTACCCAGGCGAACAAATATCCATTTTCAGTTTTAAACCAAATATTCGGCTAACATTTTATAATCTGGTTTATCCGGTTGAAAACAGAAAACTTACTTCGTTATGGCAAGGTACGCTGAATGAAGCTGAAACTGATTATTTTACAATTTCTTTTCGTAAAGGTAAAGTATTGGTGTTTAGAAAATATTAATTACCGTAATTAAATGAAGTCGTTGAAAACTTGTAAAACACTGTTGAATAATTTTGATAAATAATAATAGGAAGAAGTATTCATATAAATTATTCATAATATTTTCTATTGAAATGCTTTTTTTTATTCAAAATTTATTAGCTTTGTCTCAACAATCAAATGTACTAAAACAAAAAATAGTTTTTAACGTTGTTATTTATTAACAACAGGTAGAAAAAAAATAGAAACGCTTTTATGATAAAAATTTATGGATTTATTAGTTGTTGATAATTGGAGAGTAGAAATTTTCTTTATTTAATAAGTAAATAATCAAATTTTTTTGCTCAAATTTATCAGACTTTTCAACTGTTTATTATAAACATCATATTATTTTAAAATTAAATTAAAAATTATATATATATATGAATAGCAGTAATTCAACGCAGGCAGGATTTTTAAATGTTTCACTTCCCAAAGATTTAGATTTGGTAAAGGAAATAAAGGAATTAAAAGAAAAGAAGAATGCGGTTATCTTAGCGCATTATTATCAGGAACCCGATGTTCAGGATATAGCTGATTATGTTGGTGACAGTTTGGCTTTGGCGCAACAGGCAACCAGAACAAAAGCCGACGTCATCGTGATGTGCGGCGTTCATTTCATGGGAGAAACAGCAAAAATTCTTTCTCCAGAAAAAAGGGTATTCGTGCCGGATTTAAATGCCGGATGTTCGTTAGCCGACAGTTGTCCGGCTGATCAATTCAGGGAATTTGTCGAAAAGCATCCCGGATATACGGTCATTTCGTATGTTAATACTTCGGCAGCCGTAAAAACTTTGACCGACGTGGTAGTAACATCAAGCAATGCTCGCCAGATTGTGGAAAGTTTTCCTCCAGAAACAAAAATCATTTTTGCTCCGGATGAGAATCTTGGAAGTTATATCAACAGTCTGACAGGACGAAATATGCTTTTGTGGAAAGGCGCCTGTCATGTGCACGAACGCTTTTCGATTGAAAAAATGCTTGATTTGAAAAAAGAATACCCCCAGGCTTTGATATTGGCTCATCCCGAATGTAAAAGCGTGGTTTTGAAAATTGCCGATTTTATTGGTTCTACTTCAGCCCTGTTGAGTTATACGGTCAAGTCGCCGGCAAAAGAATTTATTGTAGCAACCGAACCGGGAATTTTACATGAAATGAAAGCGAAGAATCCAAATAAGACCTTTATTCCGGCGCCTCCGAACGACAGTACGTGCGCTTGCAACGATTGCAGTTTTATGAAATTAAATACAATGGAAAAGTTGTATAATTGCTTAAAATATGAGATGCCTGAAATTTTTATCGACGAGGAAGTTATACGAAAAGCTGTGAAGCCTATCAATCGGATGCTGGAACTGTCGGAGAAATTTATGCCGATAATATAGAATTGTTATATTTTCTGAAAAAAAATACCTAATTTTGTATTCAAACTATTAAATACAGAAAATAATTATGGAACTTTCATTAGATTTAAATAAACGCTACACCTACGCTGACTATCTGACATGGATAGATGATATAAGGCGAGAATTGATAGACGGTTTTATTAAATTACTACCGGCGCCGCGTCCGAAACATGCTGATGTTAGTTATAATATCTCATGGTATCTAGGAGCAATTCTTAAAAAGAATAAAGGCAAATGCAAAATATATCCGGCGCCATTTGATGTTCGTCTTCCGAAAAAGAACGAAACAACTAATGACATGATTGATACGGTTGTTCAACCGGATATATGTGTTGTATGCGACTTGTCGAAAATTGACGAACGAGGATGCTGCGGAGCGCCGGACATGATTGTCGAAATTTTGTCGCCTTCAACCGGCAGAAGAGATATGACAGAGAAATTTGTTTTGTATGAAGAATCGGGCGTAAAGGAATATTGGATTGTATATCCCGATTCAAAAGCTATTACTGTATTTCTTTTGCAGAGCGACGGGAAATATGATGCCGGCGCCGTTTATGAGATAGAAGGAAAAGTCCCCGTTCATGTATTTGACAACCATCTGATAGATTTAGATGATATTTTTGAAAAGTAATGTATTTATGTAGATTCGTTTATAATCAGGCTTGCCGCTTCAGCATCCAGAAACCAGTATAAATATCCATTTGTCGGATTGACTTTAGCTGCAGGATATTTGTCCGTAAATTGTTCCCTGTTTTTGATAATATCTTTCACCTTTTCAGCTTTATTTTTTCCTGTAACCAGAAACGCTACGTATTGGGCATTGTTCACAACTTGTCCGCTAATACTGATGCGTTTCATTTTGCTTTCGGGATGTTCAGCTGTCAGACAGAATTTTTTACTGTTCCACAATGACAATTGATTTGGAAAAATAGACAAAGTGTGTCCGTCGTCTCCTAAACCTAACAATACGATTTCAAAGCAGGGAATGTTATTGCATAACTTGAGATTGGATTCCAATATCTTACTGTATCTTTCCGTTTCTTTTTCTGGATCATTTTCACCCTGGATGCGAAAAATGTTCTCTTTCGGAATTTCGACCACTTTATCGAACAAATGTTTAACTGCCGTACCATAATTACTCATCGCATCATCCGGTGGAACGCAACGTTCATCGCCCCAAAAGAAAGAGATACGGCGCCAGTCTATCGTATTTCTACAATTTTCCACCCAGTAGTCGAATACGGCTTGGGGTGTTGTCCCGCCCGAAAGCGCTATGTTAATATATGGAAATTCATCGAACAATTTGGTTAAAAAAGCAGTCAAGCCCTCGCTGAGGGTTGCGGCATCTCGATAAATCTTTATTTCTTCTTTAATCATAACTCGCAATATATTCCATCATCTGAAAGATTCTTGCAGGGATATCTCCATGTCAAATTCTTTCCTTCAATCAGATTGTCGGCGCAATCAGGACCCCATGATCCAGAAGGATAACCATGTAAAGGGGCATCCGTATTCTTTTCCCAAAAATCGAGCAAAGGTTGTACAAATTTCCATGTCGCTTCCAAAGCATCGCTGCGGATATATAAAGTGGAATCGCCTGCCATACAGTCAAGTAAAAGACGCTCGTAGGCTTCGGGAAGATAGGTATCCTGCAGTTGCGAATAATGGAAATCCATATTCATATTCTTTATCTGATAACCGCTGCCAGGTATCTTCATCATGGTTTTTAGCAAAATACCTTCGTCCGGCTGGATGCGTATTATCAATTGATTGTTGTCGATAAACAGGTTAGCGCTTTCGGGAAATAGCTTTTGAGGCGCCGGCTTAAAATGGATAACCACTTCCGACACGCGGGTAGGCAAACGTTTACCGGTTCGTATATAAAACGGAACTCCACCCCAGCGCCAGTTATCAATGTACAGTTTCATAGCAATATAAGTTTCTGTACGCGAATCGGGATTTACATCTTTTTCTTCTCTGTAGCCTTTTATATATTTACCTTTAATATTGGCAGCCGTATATTGTCCGCGAATCACATTCTTGAGCAGATCGTCACCAGACATCGGGCGTAATGCCTGAAACACTTTCAGTTTCTCGTTACGGATAGAAACAGAATCGATAGCCATCGGCGGTTCCATAGCTACTATTCCAACCAATTGCAACAAATGGTTTTGAACCATATCGCGCAATGCGCCGGAATGGTCATAATAGCTTCCTCTGTTTTCTACTCCCAGACTTTCAGCTGCCGTAATTTCTATACGGCTCACATAATTTCTGTTCCATAAAGGTTCGTATATACCGTTGGCAAACCGCGTTACCAACATATTCTGTACAGTCTCTTTCCCCAGATAATGATCTATCCGGTAAATCTGTTCTTCGTCATAATCTTTCAGGAGGGATTCATTCAGCTCTACCGCCGATTTCAGGTCTGTGCCAAAAGGTTTTTCAATAATGATTCTTCTAAAGTTTCCTTCTTCCCTGTTCAATCCATGTTTTGCCAGAAACAGGGGAATAAGCGGATAAAGCGAGGGCGGAGTGGACAGATAGAATATGTAATTGCCGGCAGTATTCTTCTCTTTGTTCAATTGTTCCAGTCGTTCTTTCAATTTTCTATATTCTTCTGCGTCTTCAGTATTTATAGACAGATAATAAAGTTTCCTGCAAAACCGGTCAATATCTTCTTCCGGAGTATCTTTTGCCATTGCAAACTGCCGGATTCCATCTTTCATTTTATCGCGAAAAGTTTCGTCAGTAAACGGACTTCGAGCTATACCAAGCACAAAAAAGTCACTTGGCAAGGCGTTTTTCATATTTAAATCGAATATTGCCGGCATCAGTTTTCTATATGTTAAATCGCCGGAAGCTCCAAATATAATCAAAGCCTGATTTTGTATTGTTTTTGATTTCATCACTGTTTCTTACTGTAATTTTTAGAAATTTTCGATTCCGCAACTATTTAGTTAGAGTACAAAAATACATAAAACAATTAAGAAAGTCAAATCAAAGCTATTTACTGCTTAAACTGACGGCTCTTGTATCATCTGTGTTATCTGCACGCTTTTATTATACAAAATATCTCATTTCACTTTTACAATAAAAATAGCAGGGCTGTCTGCCGGTATTTTGAGATTGGCAGACTTTTTCAAGTCGCTTGCATCTCTGCGTACAATGAAGTAACCCTGCTTATTTGCAAAACAAAACAGTTTGCAACTACCCGTATGGTATATATCATCATTGAAAGTTTCGTTTAAGTTATAAGCTTTGCCTGTTTCCGTATCTTCAAGATATATAAGCGATTTACCGTGAAATGAACCAACATGCGAGGATATTCCGTATTCTATGTAGAGGTATTTGCCAATAAATCCCTGTCGGTGATAGGGTGAAACCTGATATTTAAAATCTTCCCCATTTGGTTCAATTACATATTGTAATAACGGATATATGTTATTCCCTTTTATTCCATATAACGTAGCTTTTACTGCATTTGAATAGACTGCTTCATTATTTGAATATACGATTTGATTATCATAAACGGTAAAGATTGGCTCACGGATGGTTAATCCCCATTTATCGCCTTGTCCGGTTTCAGAAATTTCAAAGTGGAAAAATTTTTCTTTTCCAGTCAGCACATCCATTGAGGATAATTTATAGGTAATCTTTACACCCTTAACAATTTCATTCTGTTTGTATGAAGCTATACAGAGTTTATTGTTATAGAAGAATATGGAATTTGTATTATACTTGGAAGTAAAGACTTTTTTTACTGTTAAAGAATAGTCGCAACAGATTATTTTTGATTTAGTAGAAAAATATATTTCATTTTTATCCTGATTGCCGGTTACTCCTGTAATCTGACCATGAATACGAATGGTTTTAATGTATTTCCCCGAAATGTCAAGTTGAGCGATTACGTTACCAGAAATAATAAACAGATAATCGTCCGTAATATAAAAATATTGTCCCCCATTTATATAGAAATCTTTATAGCTGCTTAACGATACCGGTGTGACTTTCTCTGCAACTTGGGATAAATTCAATGTGGCAACCTCTAATGGTTTGATATGAATTACTTTTGTATTTTGCGCCAGTAACAAAAGAGGTGAAATCAGCGCTAAAGTCAAAACTGTTTGCTTTATTCCCATTATTGTCTTATTTGGCATACTGCTTTAATACCCCATACTGTTTTTACTTTTTTCACCTACAAAAGTAATAAAAAATTCATAATTTCCCGTCCCCGAAAGGGGACTTACATGGATAGCCCCGTGCAAGCGAAGCGCAGCTCGGGGTAAAAAGGCATCTCCTCTTCCCCTCAACCCCGTATTATCTCATTCTCAACACTATTATTTAGGCTTTTACCAGCTGCGAAACATAAGTTATTTTTTAATTGACAAAGGTAAGTGTTTTTTTGGAAATTGAATAGAAACGGCGAAATATTTGATTGTGGTGCTTCGCCCCGAACCCGTCAGGGGTCAAATATTGGTAGAACAACGCATTGCCCCCGCCACATTCGACCCCGTACGGGGTCGGACAATCAGGAAGGGATTATATCTTTCTACCCATATTTTGTTCCTGACGGAACATCCGATCAATGTTACACAATGCCGGAGACACGCCCGACTCTATGGGTTAGACACGCCCAGATCTACCTCTTAGATCTGCCCAGATCTAACCCCTCGAGATGCCCAGATCTAAGGCATCGATCTGGGCAGATCTCCAACGCATTCATTAACAAGCCGAATATGAAGTTATATGTTGTTACTTATCCTGCTATTCAACTGTTAGTATTATTTTGTCATTAAAATTTGCAAGTTAAAATAATTTGTAGTTACTTTGTTGGATAATTCAAAACATTTTAATTAAATAGAAAATTGTAATATACATTATTAACAATATTGAAAATAATGAAACAACAAGACAACACAGCATTATTTAAGGCAAGTTACGGTCTTTATCTTTTATCAGCAAAAAGCGGCGACCGAGACAATGCCTGCATCATCAATACATTTTTGCAAGTCACGAGTAATGTGCCTGTGGGCTGCCTCATTTCTGTTAACAAACAAAATTTTACAAACGAAATGATTTCAAGGACACGGGAATTTAATCTTTCCATGCTCACAGTGGAAACGCCGTTTGAACTGCTGAAACGTTTTGGTTATCAATCGGGACGTAATGTTGATAAATTGAAGGATTTCACCGGTTTTGACCGAAGCGAAAACGGCTTGATTTATCTTACGGATTATGCAAACGCTTTTCTGTCATTTGACGTTTTTGAAATGAAAGAATTTGATTCGCATACCCTGTTTTTGGCTACTTTGGCAGAAAGCCAAACATTAAGCTCAAAGGAAAGCCTGACTTATGATTACTATCAGCGAAATATCAAACCTAAACCGCAATCCGCCCAAAAAAAGGGTTATCGCTGCACTATCTGCGGTTATGAGTATGAAGGAGAACCGCTGCCGCCGGACTTTATATGTCCTGTTTGCAAACATGGTGCAACAGATTTTGTGAAAATTTAATTGACGAAGGCTTAACCCTAATAGGGAGGGTTAAAAAGAGAAATAAAACGCGCTTACAAAAACTTTGAATATTAAAAAATGCAATGATTAAACAGATTACTTTAGTTGCTTTTGGAGGAGCTGCAGGAAGCGTTTCCCGCTACCTGATTTCATTGTGGGGCGCAAAACGCTTTGATTTTATTTTCCCTTTAAGCACTTTTATTATTAATATAACAGGATGCTTCATCATTGGTTTTTTAATCGGATTATCCATGCGTCATTTTGTTTTAGGAAATGAATTGAAACTTTTATTAATTGTTGGTTTTTGCGGAGGTTATACCACATTTTCAACTTTCTCTGCCGAGAATTTGAAACTGATTGAGACCGGCAATTTTTGGACGTTTGCCGCTTATACAGCAGGCAGTATCCTGTTCGGTCTTATTGCCGTATGGAGTGGTAATATTTTATCAAAAATAGTATAATACAATGAAATATAATAAAATTCTGATAGCGGTAGATAACAGGGAAAGCTCTGTCAATGTTTCAAAAAAAGGTTTCGAATTAGCAGAACAATTACAGGCAGAAGCTGCGCTGATTTTTGTAATAGATAAATCAAAAGCGATGGGTAATCCGGATGCCGGTATTATGCCGAATGAAGCGCTATCGGCATTGAAAAAAGGAGCGCAGGAAACGTTGGAACAATTAATGCGCCTGAATAACCCAAACAGGGAAGCTATAACATTTATGCCGGAAGGTTCGCCCAAAGAGGAGATTCTTAGAACGGCAGACGCTTGGAACGCAGATTTGATTGTTGCAGGATTGCACGGTAAGAGCGGGTTTAGCCTTTGGGCGATGGGAAGCATCACTCAACATATAATCTTACATTCTGCCGTTCCTGTCATCGTTGTATCTTCTCAAAACAAATAACGTTAATAAAGAGATTAATAACTATAAAAGTAAGTATTATGAGCATCAAAGGAACAAAAACAGAACAAAACCTGTTAAAAGCGTTTGCAGGCGAATCGCAGGCACGCAACAGGTACACTTTTTTTGCAAGTCAAGCGCGTAAAGACGGCTTTGAACAAATTGCCGCCTTTTTTGAAGAAACAGCTGCAAATGAACAGCAACATGCTAAAATCTTCTTCAAACTTCTTGAAGGGGGTATGGTTGAAATCACGGCTTCGTATCCCGCCGGAGTAATAGGCAGCACTGCCGATAATCTGCTTGCCTCAGCCGAAGGCGAACACGAAGAATGGAGTTTGCTTTATCCCGAATTTGCACGCATCGCCGAAGATGAAGGATTCAAAAAAGCGGCGACCGCTTTTAAATTGATTGCTACTGTGGAAAAAGCGCACGAAGAACGTTACCGCAAGCTGTTGCAAAACATCAAAAGCGACGAAGTATTCAAAAGCTCAGGAAAAGTACTGTGGAAGTGTCGGGAATGCGGATATATATATTATGGCGAAAAAGCGCCCGATATTTGTCCGTGTTGCAGTCACCCGCAAGCATTCTTCGAAATAGCTGCCGAGAATTATTGATAAAAATTACAAACGTTTTACACTAAAAAATTACAATTATGTTGGATCAAAAAATGGAGACTGCATTAAACCAGCAGGTTAATGCAGAGTTATGGTCAAGTTATCTGTATTTATCGATGTCTTACGATATGGACAACAAGGGTTACGAAGGTTTGGCTTCGTGGTTTGCAGCACAGGCAAAGGAAGAGTTTAATCATGCTACCCGTTTCATGAAATATATCGGGGAAATGGATGGAAAAGTGGTGTTGAAACCGATTGAAGAAGTCAGACAAGTGTGGAATTCTCCAAAAGATGCTTTTGAAGATACATTGATGCACGAAAAAATCGTAACCGAAAAAATTCATAAACTGATGGCTTTGGCAATCGAATTGAAAGATTACCCTGCGCAAAGTATGTTGAAATGGTTTGTGGACGAGCAGGTGGAAGAAGAAAGCGTTGCACGCAAAATCGTAGAAAAACTGAAAAAAATTGAAAACATTCCTGCCGCCCTGTATGCCTTAGATAAACATCTTGGGGAAAGAGGATGAAAGAAGTGTTGAAGTTGATTATTTTATGTCGTCATTGCGAGGGCGATAGCCCGAAGCAATCTATTTTTCCGGATTGTTTCGAATTGTCGTCCTTGCAAGGATGATACTCCAAATTTGATTTTACATGATGCCTTTTTTAACATAACTTTTAACAATACTTTTACAACGTTTTGGCATTTTTTTTCATCTATATATAAAAGAATAAGCATTATGAAATTTAATAACACATTTATTAGAGCAATCCTGTTGATTGGCTTAGTGGGATTGTTTTTTTCCTG
>JGI20166J26741_11066669_pt1 | contig 28408 bp, 10 predicted proteins | sample TergutCu122P5_FD_26741 | JGI IMG/M metagenome (IMG submission 26741)
GCTCTCGCCTCGGAGGACCTGTTGATCGAAAATTCGGCTGTGTAGCCCGCGCAGCCGATGGTGACGACGTATTCGTCGGTGCTGCCGACCCGCGTCACGCTCACGACAGTCACGTTGTTCGGGCCGGCCGTTGAGTAACCCGCCTCGGAGTTGTCTCTCACCTTCACGGCAAGCCCTGTCAGGTCGAGGCTCTCGTTAGGCTGATACACGAGCTTGTTCGGAAGGTTCATGATCTCGATGACCAGAATATCCAGCGGTATCGGGTCGACGGAGAGCGTGATGCTCCTGACCGGGAGCCGCCTCAGGCTGAGGGTCATGTCCTTTGTCCCGCCGAACAGCGCCTCGCCGAAGCGCGCGTCCGTGAAGTGATAGACTGTGGACACCCACTGGCCCGAACCGGCGCAGCTGAGGTATTTCTGGTTCCCCTCGTTGCCCCTGTCGGCGCCGTTGGGGTAGTTGAACCAGTTGTTGGTGTTGGGCGCGATGTCATAATACTCGATCTTCATCCAGACTTCGCGCGCTCCCAGGAAGGACGGGCTAGTCACCAAGAAGTTGTGGGACATGCCGTTGTTGTTGCCGATGATGCACGTGGAGCCGTTCTGATACTCGATCTGCCCCAAAGTGTTGGCGGGGTAGCCGTCGCTCCAGATCTTCACGCCCGGGAAGTAGTCGCCGGGAAGCGTCGCCGTACCCTGTGGGATCTCGTAGAACGGCATGTAGATGGTCCGCTGCTCCGCGCTGATCGTCACGTCAAAGGCCGCGGTGAAGCCCTGATAACTGACGATGACCGACCACAGCGCGCCGTTTATCTGCTGTTTGCCGGCATAGGACACTGAACCCGCGCCGACGGTTTCGGTATAACCGTCGCCGTAGGCAACAGTCACGCCGATGCCGGTCAGGTCGATGGCCTGACCCTCCAGGTAGGAGGTCTTAGCCGGCAAGGCGGTGACTTCGATACCGGTGACGGCCGGCCTGGTGATCAGGAATTCCGCGGGAGACGACATGAAGCTGACAGTGACCAGCGCCTCGTTGTTCGGGTTGCCGGTCGGGGTTTCAGTTCCGAGCGTCAAGTCGCCCGCGGCGAGGGCCTCGGTGTGGCCGTCCGCGTATTCGGCGGTGGCTGCGATGCCCGCGAGGCTTACGGCTTCGCCGTGATAATAGGAGAGCTTGGCGGGCGGCGTGTCGATGTATATGCCCATCAGCGCCGGCCTGGTGATGGTGAAAACAGCAGTCTTTCCTCCGTAGCTGAATGTGACCGTATACCCGTACTGCACGTCCGTGTTCGGGACTTCGCCCACGACGGCCAGCTCGGAAGCTCCGACCGATTTCCAGTCGCCGTTGCTGTAAACAACATTCGCTACGATTCCAGCAAGGCTTACCGGCTCGTTTTTGTAATATGTGAGCTTGTCCGGGTTCTTGGTGATCCAAAGGCCTTCCACGACCGGGTTCCTGGTGATCTGGAAGGTCGCCGTGGCTCCGCCGTAGCTGATCGTGACGGTGTAGTTGTTGGTGGTTCCGATGCGCGTCTCGCTCTCGACAGTGACGTCGCTCGCGCCGACCGCCGTGGAATCCCCGTTAGTCCAGCTTACCGCCGCGGCGAGGCCGGTCAGGTCGAGCGGGTCGGTCATCGCGTTGCCCGTGTAGGTGAGCTTCGACGGGTTCTTGGTGATCGTGAGGCTCGTTACCTCGAGCGCGGGCATGTTATAGAAGGATATGTCGCTCACGTCGGCCGTCTTGTTTTGGTAGCTGATCGTGAGCCCGTAAGTCCCTCCGTAGGCTACTCTGACAACGCTCAGGTCGGCCGGGTCCACAAGTTCGTCGTAGTCGCCGTTGACCGGATCGATGTAGTGAGCCCACACGACGATGCCGCTCAGATCGATGTCCGCCATGGAAAAATAGTCCTCGCCGTACATATAGCTGGTCTTGAACGGATAGGCTGCCACGCGGATGCTATCCAGCACCGGCCCCTGCGGAGCGATGTAGTGGAAGTCGACCGTGGCCATTCGCCAGTCGTCGTACTTTGTCTCGTCGGCCACCAATATCAGATAGCGGCCGTTGGCGTGCGCCCCGTTCGGGAATTGCAGGCGGTACTCGCCGATGGTCTGGCCGGTCAGCAGGTAGTCGTCGTAGACAGTCGCGGGCGCGTTGGCGTTGTCGACGACCTCGGTCAGCCCCGGTATGGCGTTGAGGATCGCGTGGATATCGACGCCGTGCGCGTTTTTGTTCGAGAAGTCGACGTTGGCGAGGACGCCGAGGCCGTCGGCGGAGTCGGCGGAATAGACGCTGTACTTGTTGATCCTGCCGCCGTCGTAGTCCCACTGCGTCCTGTACCAAATCTCGTCCACGTCGTACGCCTTGCCGAGGTCGAACACTATGAACATCGGCTGGAGGTACTCGGTCTGGTAGTAGGTGTATCTGGTCTGGCTGTCGAAAAGCGTGCCGACGGCGTGGTCCGCTCCGTTCGCGTTGGGGGTAGCGTAGAGCGCGCTGACCTCGCTTATCGGAACGAACGGCGGGTCGGGTTTCGGCGGAACCACCCACGCGGCCGGGTCGTCCGGGTTCGGCGGGGTGGGGGCGTCAAAACTGGTCTGATCGGTCAGGATCAGGTCGCCCCAAAGGGCGGGGTTCCGTCCGTATCCGATGCCGTCCATATACTGCTGCCATCCGGTGCGCTCTATCCCGTCGTTGTCGTTGACCAAAAGCGAGAATCCGATATCCGTGTAGCCGGGCTCGAAGTTCGCGTAGACGGACGGGGGCAAAATGGACGACCACTTGAACGCCATCTCGTAGGTGGTCGTGTGGGTGGCGTCGTCGCGCTTTATCGCGCTCAGGAGGCCCTCGCCGGGGGACGCGCCCACGACGCTGTTGGCCTCCGCGTAGGAGGTCTGCCCGGGGCTTCCGGTGCTCATGGCGAAGCCGAAGAACTCAAAGCCTGTGGTGGAGGCGCTGTCGGCGCTGCGGTACGGGTCGATGCAAAGCTGCACGCCGTCTCCCATCCACCAGGTGGCGGGGCTGTTGGTGTTGTTCTGCACGTCGTCCGTGACAGTCACGTTCACGTAAAGATACTCGCTGTCCCACTTTGTTTTGCCGACAAAGCTGAGATCGTCGGGGCCCTGCCAGGTCCTGCCGGTGATATGGCGGTAGGTGTCCTGGGTGTTCGCGGCGAACGTCATCGCCCCGTCCCATTCCCCGGCGGTCTCAACGCCGTCTATGAATATCTGGTGTTCGGTCTTCACCGCGGTGAGCGCGCTGAGGCTTCTGGTTATTTTCTTGACTATCGCGTTGGCGCCGGCGCCGGCCGTGATCGTGAAGTTAAAGTCCCTCTTGAAGTCGCCGGAGAGCCACGGAGCGGGAACCAATATGATCTGGGAGCTCTGCGGCGGTATCTCGTCGAACAGGTACGTCCCGCTGGACTGCACCGGGCTGCTGACCCTGAACTGGCCCGCCGGGATTGTGGCGGCGTTGTAGTTGTTGTTGAGCCTGACGGCCACGTCCCAGCCGTCACCTGTGGCCTTGGCCACGGGGTAGACCTCCACCCCGAAGGCGTCCACAGTGCTTGTCGAAATGTTGACGGTGGCGTAGGTGTCACCGGCGAGGGATTTGGCCACCACTACGATCGTCCCGACCTGGGCCGTGTAGTCGCCGCCGACCTGGATGGTGATAGTATCCTGGGCGCCGGGGCCGAAGGTGTTACCGCTCACGGTGCTCCAGCCCAGGGGCATCTGCACGTAATAGCTGCCGCTGTAATTCACGGCGTCGCCGGAGCGGTTGATCTTGAAGCTGACCCGCTCGCCCGGGGTCACGTAGACCACGTTCTGGGCGGAGGTGAAGGTCGCGTCGCCCGCCGTCGGGATGGTCGTGAAATGGCCCTTCAGGATGATCGGGAGCTCGCCGACGGTGATGTTGACGGAGCCGTTGTATATGGCGTACGGCACGACGTTGCCGTAGGGGTCGATGACCTGGAAGTTGTTGGTGCCGACGTTGATGTTGCAGCTCTGTTCGCCGACCTTCGACCACACGACGTAGATGTCGTCTGTGTCGAGGGTTGCGGCGTCCATGGCGACCGGCCCGTTTAGCGGCGGGGGAGCGCCCAGGAACTCCGTGATGTTGAGGTTGTTCCTGCCGCTTACGTTCGTCCACTTGCCGCCCGGTATCCTGCCGTTGATAAGGTTGGCCAGGTTGTTCAGGGCCACGAACGAGGGCTTCGGCGCGCCGGTAATGTCCACGAAGCCGAAGTTCTGCTCGTGCTCCGCCGGGTTGGTGCCGTCGTTGCGGAAATCGTAGTAATGCGTCATGGCGGTCGAGCCGCTCTTGTTGTAGTTATAGGCCAGCTCCGTATAGAGCTGAGCGATGTAGGCCGCCTGCTGGGCTTCCGTTTCCCCGCCGGGCACCTTCGTCGACCAGCCTATCTCCGTGATCCACATCTCCGGATAGGGCTTGCCCATGACCGACGCGTACTGGTAGTTGGATATCTCCACTATGGCGTCCTTAAGAGCCTGGGCGTAGGGGGTGACGGAGGCCCTGTCCGGATAGTGGTACGAAACGGCCTCCATGTACCTCCAGCCTTCCTGGCCGGCAGGGCCGTACGCCGCCACGCGCTTGATGAACGCGTCGTCGTACCCGACCACGCCGCCGGCCACGACTGTGGCGTTGGGGTTGCCCCTCTTGACGCCCAAGTAGGCGGCTTTCAGCAGGCCGTAATACGAGTCTGACCGGCCGTTGCCGAAGGAGCCGTTGAACTCGTTCCAGACCTCGAAGGTGTCGCAGATGCCCTTGAAGGCCCGGGCCATCGCCTCGGCGTAGTTGCCGTAGGCCGTAAGCCACGCCGGGTCGTCGTACAGGCTGCCGCCGTAGAGGTCGTTGCCGTAGCACAGGATCAGCATCGGCCTGATGCCCGCGTCGTGGAGGCTCTTGACGTAGTTGCCGGTGTCGATGTTGTAGACGCCCTTGGTCCTCTCGACGCTGCCCCAATAATACTCGTCGCGGATGCTGGTCACGCCGGCCTGCTTGTAGAGCGGCAAGGTGTAGTCCAGGCCGGACTGGCCCTGGCCCCAGTGGGCGCAGGCGCCCCATCCGTTAAAGGTGAACGGCTTGTTGGTCAGGTCTGTGATGATGCCGAAGCGGTATCTCTCCGTGATGTTTATCGAACCGCCGGCGTTGCGCAGGTTGACGTTGAGGAAGTAAGAGCCCTTCGGCAGGTTATAGCCGAGGCTCAGCGGGTAGTTCACAACCGCCTTGGGCGCCGCGCTGACGATCTCGGCCAGGGCGTAGATGCTCGCGCCGTTCGGGTTCACGACGTCGATGCTCATCGTAAGGGTCTGGGCCGCGGAGGTCTGGTTCGTTATCTTGAGGCCGAATTTGACCTCGTCGGTGTCGAAGAACACGCTGGCGGGCTTGGCCGCCGCGGCTTCGAGCACGACCGTCTCGATCTTTCTGACCGATATGCTCTTTACGATAACGCCGCCCCTGGCTTCGAACCTCATGTCGGCCCCGCCGTTTTCGCGGTTCGACATGGCCATGTTGTCAAAGACGAAGGTCTTCGTCGCCCACTGGTTGGTGCCCTTCAAGGCGACCCCGTCCGGGTACGTCCAGGGCGTGTCCACGCTGTCGTAGGCGAAGCCCCACGAGCCGGACGGCCCGTCCCAGTATTCCACGGTGATCTCGGCCTTGTTCTTGCCGCCGTGGAGATAGTCGTCGTCGATGTCCAGGTATATGTATATGTCGTTTTTCCCGGCCGGGTTGATCTGATAGCCCCATTGCGCCGGGCTTCCGGCCGAGGCGTAGACGCCGCCGTCGCCGTAGTCGCCCGTCCACCAGCGGATGCCGCTGGCGTCGACGGTGTTGTTGCCCCAGGCCACATAAACCGCGTCCCCGAACGTGCCGCCGCCGTTTACGACCGAGACCTCGTGGAACGAGACGTCGGCGTAGTTGGTGGCGATACGGAACGAGTAGCCGGCGTTGATCGTGACATTGTTGAAATCGGTGTTCCTGACTATGACAGGCTCGGTCTTCCATACGCCGGTGTAGCCGAGGTTGTACCAGTTCGTCCACTGGTCCGCGCCGTCGGCGGTCCTGTACCATATCTGCCATCTGCCCTGTTTGTTGGCGTCGGCCGGGTTCCCGTCATAGTAGGTGACGTTGATGGTCATGGTGGACATTGTGGAGAAGCCCTTGGCGATCCTGCCCCACAGGTAGTTCCAGCCGTCGTTGCCCGGGTTCCTGGCGGGCACGGTGTACGCGCCCTGGCCGGCCACGGTCCCGAAGGTCCCCGCCGGGGCGCCCTCGCCGCCGCCTTCCCACACTAAGTTCTGGGAGGCGGTCTCCTGGGCGCTCGGGCCGAAGGTGACATAGCAGCTTCCCGTGACGGGCGCGGTGACCTCTCCGTCATAGAGCGTCACCTTGCTGAAAGCCATGCCGTTCTTCTTGACGATGATCCAGAAGTCGTGGCCGCCGCCGGACATGGCGCCGAAGTTGACGCCGGTGAGGGTGATGTAAGCCTTTTTCCACCCGCCCGCGCCCTGGATGGCCGTGGCCGGCGAGTATGTGCCGTTGTTGTAGCAGATTTCAAACGCTCCGCCGGTCATCTGGGGGTCGTCGTAATACTCGACGACGGCCGTGACCGTCTTGCCGGCGTTGCTTGCGAACTCCGTGCCGGCCTTGAAGCGGAGCTGCCCGACCCATCCGCCGTCGCCGACCGACGAGGTCACGACCCACGCGGGAGTGCCGTTCACGTCCCGCAGGCCGCCGGGGACTTCGCCGCCGTCGTTCGCGGCGGTGAAGGTCATGCCGTCTTCCAGTATCGGGTCGGTGAAGGTCACGCTGACCGGATCCGGACTGACGGTCGGCCCGGCGGGCTCTTCCGGCGGCGCGGGCTTGTTATACGCGAAGAACTCGATCTTCTGGAAGGTCACGCCCGTGCCGACGGTGGCGCGCACCGTCAGGCGAAGATCCCTTCCGTTGTTCAGCCCGCCTTTGACCACGCTGGCCGGAAGCGATAAGTAAGCCGTTTTCCACTTGTCGGTCCCCTGAAGCGTGACCATGGCCGACTGGCCGTCGTTGCTGCCGTCGGAGGCGTACCACACGTTGAACTGGGAGCCCTTGGAGCTGGCCGCGTCGTAATATGTGACCGCCAGCGTCATCGTCTGGGCGGGCAATACGCGGAACGCCTGGTCAAGTTTGAACCACATGTATCTCCAGCCGGACGCGCCGTCCTGGGTGGTGTAGGCGTTTCTGCCGGCCACCGTCCCGAAGGAGCCGATGTTCTGGTCGATGTCGTCGCCTATGCCGTTAAGGGTCATTTTATCCGCGAGGCCGTCGGTCGCGCTGGTGCCGACCGTATAGCTCGCGTATCTCGGGATCGTGTCCGGAGCCGCGGGGGTAATGCCGGTGTTGCTGCCGGGGGACACGACGATCCTGCTGATTGCGAGGCCCGCGGCCTTATCGGTAACGCGGAAGTCGTTGCCGCCGTTGACGCCGCCGGCCCTCATGCTCGCGACCACGAGATTGGCCGTTTTCCATGCGCCTGTACCGGTCGCCTGAACGGGATCCCAGTGATCCCCGCCGCCGCTGTCCTTGTACCATATTTCGAACAGCTTGCCGGAAAGCGCAGGATCGTCATAGTAGTCCACGGAAACGGTCAGCGTCCCCGCCGGCAGACTGTCGGTCTTGCAGTAAAGATAGCCCCAGTCGCCGGTCGACGTCCCGGCGGGAAACTGCATGGCCCACCTGTCCGTCGCGTACTGGAGGGTCGCCTGCTTCCCCTCGGTCGAGGCGTCTACGGCGAGCCCGGAAACCGCCGCCGTTAACGAGTCGCCGAAGACCTGGTACTGGCTGCCCGCCGGCAGGTCCCCGATCTCGGTCGCCGCCGCGCTCTTGAGGCCAAGCCCCAGGCCGACAAGCGTCGATAAAACCAGCGCCAGGCTCAGCAAAAACGCGACAGGCTTTTTGACCTGTCCCAATAGTCTTTTAAATGCCATCGAAACATCTCCTTTGCATGTAATAACCGCGTGAAACCGGTACCGCCTTAATACCAAACGAAACGACTATACCGCGCATCCATCCTTTCCTCCCCGGAATATCCCCGCGCAGGTATGAAACATCGGGGGACAGGGTATTTTTTCCCCTTCCACGCGTCAGTCTGTGTCCGCTCCTCCTCCTTCCCCGGCATTTTTTTACGAAAATAGCCGCAACGCCATGGATTTTTTTGTGCTAATCAGATAGGACAAACAAATAAATTTTACCACTGAACTCGTCATAAATCAATACGGTATGTAAATTTGTCAAATTTGTCAATTTTAAGTCAATTTTACACAACAACGCATGGAGGCAAGTTACCGATCAACAGGAAGGAAAATGATTGTAGACAGGGCGGGGGTTTGCCCCCGCAGCGCCATGAGGGAGTTTCCGGCGCTGGCAACCCCCCGCCCTGCCACAACGCAAAACAACAAGTCCCATGTATTATCCTGAGTTCAGCAGACTTCTTCGAAAAATGATTTCCCGCTGTCAGCTGAGCGTAGCGAAGGGTCTTAAAATCAAGATTCTTCGCTTCGCTCAGAATGACAATGTATACGGCGCATAAGCCACGGTGAACGAAAATCCGCAGGGAACGGTCTTGACCGTTCCACGCTATCAAGCTCGGAACGGTCAAGACCGTTCCCTACAAAATCATGGTAATGACAAACGCCAATTTCCGAAAAAGCCTAGTGAAGGATATGAGATTCCAGGTCAGTTCAATTTATGGAGAAATACACAAACCACATGTAGGGCAGGGGCTCTGCTCCTGCCGTTTTTGATCTGTTTCTGGTTTACGGCGGGAGCAGAGCCCCCGCCCTACAATTATTTGTGGTTTACGGCGGGAGCAGAGCCCCCGCCCTACAGTTATTTACCGCTGTAATAGGCAAATTCACGGAATTTGGACTGACATGTATGAGATTCTTCGGCTTCGCCTCAGAATGACAATGAGTAGGCACACGAAATGACAATGAGCAGGTACACGAATAGATTCTTCGGCTTCGCCTCAGAATGACAATAAGTAGTGGACGAAATGACAATGAGCAGGTACACGAATAGATTCTTCGGCTTCGCCTCAGAATGACAATAAGTAGTAGACGAAATGACAATGAGCAGGCACACGAAATGACAATAGGTAGGTATATGAAATGACAAAACGAATAAACACCCATAGGGGCAGAGCTCGTCTCTGCCCGAATCCGGGGCAAACACAAGGTTTGCCCCTGCGGAGAACATTCGCCGGAATCCTTATACCGGAGGACGAAATGGGCATGAACATGACCACGGCGTTTACGCCTGCGGAAAACATTCGCCGGAATCCTTATACCGGAGCGCGAAAACATTGGCCTCCTCCGTCGACGTCGCCGGTAAATGTTTTCCGCATAACACTACAACGAACAGTGTATCAAAACAAACATTTTTGTAGGGCCGGGGTTCCATCCCCGGCCGCAAAAAGCCCTGCTTTGCGTATGCACGGGCGGGCATAGAAGCCCGCCCCTACGGTATTTGTGCGACTGTTCGTTATAGTGGTAACCTCCCGACATTGTTTTCACAAGCCCTAACGGGCCGGAAATCCAACCGCCGCCTCCTGGTACGCGCTTTCGGCCCCGTATTCCATGTTCCTGACCGCCGTGGCCAGCATCAGCTTGATCCTGTTCAGCTGGTTGACCTCGCTCGCGCCCGGGTCGTAGTCCACGGCCACGATGTTGGAGAACGGGTACCGGCGGCGCAGTTCCTTTATCACGCCCTTGCCCGTGACGTGGTTCGGCAGGCAGGCGAACGGCTGCGTGCAGACGATGTTGTTAACGCCTGAATTGATCAGCTCCACCATCTCGGCGGTCAAAAACCAGCCCTCGCCGGTCTGGTTGCAAAGGGAGACGATCGGCGAGGCCATCTCGCCCAGCTTCTGTATGCGCACGGGCGGATGGAAGCGGCCGCTCGTTTCAAGCGCCTCCCGCAGGTGCCTCCTGTAGAATTCTATCACGCGTATCACGGCGGTGTTCGTCACGGCCGCGCGCTTTTTTCCGCCCATGTACCGGGCCTTCGGCACGGCGTTGTACATTGAAAAAGTCAGAAAGTCGATCAGATCCGGCACGACCGCCTCCGCGCCCTCGCTCTCCAGCAGGTTCACTATGTCGTTGTTCGCGGTGGGGTGGAACTTCACCAAAATCTCTCCGACGACGCCGACGCGGGGCTTCTTCCCGCCGGTGAGCGGCAGGGTGTCGAAAGCCTTTACTATTTCGCGGACATTCTCCTTGAATTTACCGGATTTTCCGTCCCATATGTCCCTTTTGACCGTCTCGTTCCACTTTTTGTAGAGCGCGTCGGCGCTGCCAGCGGTCTTTTCGTATGGCCGCGTCCCGTACAGCACCCGCATGAACAGGTCGCCGTAGACCAGCGCCTGCATCGCCCTGTTTATCAGCGACGGCGTATACTTCATGCCGGGGTTTTTCTCCAGGCCGGCGGCATTCAGGGACACCACGGGGATGTGCGCCAGCCCGGCCTTGCGGAGGGCCTTGCGGATGAAGCTGACGTAGTTCGTGGCGCGGCAGCCGCCCCCGGTCTGCGTCATCAGCACGGAGACGTTGTTAAGGTCGTAATCGCCGGAAAAAAGGGCGTTCAGCACCTGCCCCACCACGATCAGCGCCGGGTAGCAGGCGTCGTTGTTCACGTATTTGAGCCCGGTGTCGATTGCCGCCTTGTCTATGTCCGGCATGACCACCATGTTATACCCGCAGGAGGCGAACGCTTCCCTCAGTATGTCAAAGTGCATCGGCGACATCTGCGGGCTCAGCAGCGTGTGCTTTTCCCTCATCTCCCCGGTGAAAATGACGCGCCCAAGGCGTTTGGCGGCGGGCCTTGGCGTGAACGGCCGGCCGGAAGCCGCCCTTACGGCCTTCCTGTCGGCAAGCGCCGCGAAGAGCGAGCGTATGCGTATCCTGGCAGAGCCCAGGTTGTTGACCTCGTCGATCTTGAGCAAGGTGTATATCTTGCCGGACAGCTCCATTATTTCGCGCACCTCGTCCGCCGTCACCGCGTCGAGGCCGCAGCCGAAGGAGTTAAGCTGCACCAGCTCGAGATTCTCCTGCGCCGCGACGAAGGACGCCGCCGCGTAGAGCCGCGAGTGGTACGCCCACTGGTCCCGGACGACGAGCGGCCTGTCGACCTTGCCGAGGTGCGCGACGCTGTCCTCCGAGAGCACCGCCACGCCGTAGCCCGCGATCAGTTCCGGTATGCCGTGGTTTATCTCCGGGTCGATGTGATACGGCCGCCCGGCCAGTACGACGCCGGTAAGGCCGTTCTCTTTGCAGTATCTGACAGTCTCCTCGCCCTTTCGCATGACGTCGGCGCGGTAGCCGTCCTGCGCGGCCCAGGCCTTGCGCGCCGCCTCCGCGACCTCGCCGGCCGGGATGTCCGGGAATTCCTCTATAAGGCGCTTTGTCAGCGATTTCAGGCTGTTGAGGTTAAAGAACGGGTTGCGGAAATCGACGCGGCGCTCCGCTATTTCCTCGACGTTGTTCTTGATATTCTCCGGGTAGGAGGTCACTATCGGGCAGTTGTAATGGTTGTCGGCGTCGGCGATCTCCTTGCGTTCGTAGGCCACGCCGGGGTAGAAGATGAAGTCGGCGTTTTCGGCTATCAGCTCCATGACGTGCCCGTGGGCCAGCTTGGCGGGATAGCACTCGGACTCGCTGGGGATCGACTCGATGCCCTTTTCGTAAACCGCCCTGTCGGAACTCGGGGACAGGATGACCCTGTAGCCCAGTTCCGTGAAGAAGGTGAACCACAGCGGGTAGTTCTCGTACATGTTCAGGACGCGGGGAAGCCCGACGGAGCCGCGCTTTGCCGCCTCCGCGGGGAGCGGTTCGTATGAGAACAGGCGGTCCAGCTTGTATTGGTAGAGGTTCGGGACGCCGGATTTTTTCGCGCCGGCCCCGAGGCCGCGTTCGCAGCGGTTGCCGGAGACGAACCTGCGCTCTTTTGCGGCTTGCCCCTCTTTGACGGCTCCGCGCTCTATTGCGGCTTGTTCCTCGTAGGCGGCCCCGCGCTCTTTTACGGCTTGCCCCTCTTTGACGGCTCCGCGCTCCGCGCCGCCTCCGCTTTCGGGGAGCGCGCGGCCGAAGCTGTTGACCGTCAGGAGGCAGTTGTTGCCGCAGCCGCCGCAGCGGGAGTGCCTGGAGGTGATCACCAGGGATTCGAGGGCGTCGGGGCTGAGAATGGTAGATTTACGCCTGACGGCGTGAAAATCCGGCCCTCCGGGGATTTCGGCTAATTCCATAGAGCCGGGGGAGTCAGATATATCCGGCGTTCCGTGGACGAAGGATATATCCTGTGCTCCGTGGGCGTCGGAATTTTGTGACATATCAAGAGAATCCGCCCCGGCGGCGGATAAATCCGGCGCGCCTGGGGTTTCGGTTAAATCTGTAGAGCCGGGGGAGTCAGATATATCCGGCGTTCCGTGGGCATCGGAATGATGCGACATATCAATGGAATCAGCGCCGGCGGCGGATTTTTGCGATATATCTATGGAATCCGCGGCTCCGCCAACGGCGGCTTGCATACGCGAACGGGCGTCGTTTCCCGCGTCCGCTTCCGAGCGCTCCTTCGCTATCAGCGCCGCGCCGAACGCGCCCATGATCCCGGCGATGTCCGGCCTCACGGCCTCGCGGCCGCTTATCAGCTCGAAGCTCCGAAGCACGGCCTCGTTGTAGAACGTGCCGCCCTGGACGACAATATGCTTGCCCATTTCGGCCGGGTCCGTGATTTTTATGACCTTCTGCAGCGCGTTTTTGACGACGGAATAGGCCAGCCCGGCGGAAATGTCCGCCACGTCGGCCCCCTCCTTCTGCGCCTGCTTGACGCGGGAGTTCATGAAAACCGTGCAGCGGGAGCCCAGGTCGATCGGGTTTTTCGCGAAAAGGGCGATCCCGGCGAATTCCGCCACGTCCATGTCGAGGGACTTCGCGAACGTCTCGATAAACGAGCCGCACCCGGCGGAACAGGCCTCGTTAAGCAAAACCGAGTCGATCACGCCGTCGGCTATGCGCAGGCATTTCATGTCCTGGCCGCCTATGTCCAATATGAAATCCACGTCCGGGTCGAAGAACGCCGCCGCCTTATAATGCGCGACGGTTTCGACCTCCCCGTCGTCCGTCATCAGCGCGGCCCGGGCCAGGCCCTCGCCGTAGCCCGTGACGCAGGAGCGGCGTATCGCCGCGCCCTCCGGCAGGAGGCTGTATATTTCCTTGAGCGAACTGATTATGACCTTCAAGGGGTTGCCCTCGTTCCCCGCGTAGCTGGAGTACAGCAGATCGCCGTTTTCGCCTATCAAAGCGAGCTTGGTCGTGGTGGAGCCGGCGTCTATGCCGAGATACGCGTCTCCAGTATATGAGGCCAGGTCGGCGCGTTTGAGGGAGCGCTCGCCGTGGCGCTTTTTGAAAGCGGCGTATTCGGCCTCGTTTTTGAACAGCGGCGAGAGCCGGTTTATCTCGAAGGAGATCCGCTTTTGGGACTCCAGGTTTTTGATCAGGCCGGAAAGCCGCATTTTTGCGCGTTCGTTCGCGCACATGGCCGCGCCTATGGCCGCGAAAAGGTGGGAGTTCTCCGGGGCGACGGCCTGTTCCGGCGTGAGTTTAAGCACGTCGGTGAACCGCGCGCGAAGTTCCGGAAGAAAGTGCAGCGGCCCGCCCAGAAACGCCACGCAGCCACGGATCGGCTTGCCGCAGGCCAGGCCGCTTATGGTCTGGCTGACAATGGCCTGGAAGACCGAGACGGCCAGGTCGGGCTTGGCCGCGCCCTCGTTTATCAGCGGCTGGATATCGCTCTTGGCGAAGACGCCGCAGCGCGCGGCGATGGGGTATATCACCCTGTAATCCCGCGCCATCTCGTCGAGCCCCTGGGCGGTGGTCTGCAAAAGGGTGGCCATCTGGTCGATAAAGGAGCCCGTGCCGCCGGCGCATATGCCGTTCATGCGCTGTTCGACGCCGTTGGTGAGATATATTATCTTCGCGTCCTCGCCGCCGATCTCTATGGCCACGTCCGTCCGCGGGGCGAAGGCCTGGAGCGCCGTCGTGACCGCCACGACCTCCTGGACGAACGGGACGACGGCCCACTGGGCCAAAGACAGCCCGCCTGAGCCGGTTATCATGGCGGAAAACTCTATGTCGCCGAGTTCGTTTTGGGCCGAGCGGGCCATGTCCAGGAGCGTTTCCTGAATATTGGAGAAGTGCCTCTGGTAACGGGAGAAAAGTATCTTCACGGGGCGCCGGGTTTGGGCGCCCGGGCGGGCCGCGGCCGAAGCCGGGCCGCCGGTCTGCCGATCCCCGGCCTGAGGATGTGCGGATGTATCTGTATCGTCCTCGGCGACGATAAGCTTTATCGTCGTCGAGCCGATGTCTATGCCTGCTCTGTAAGGCATGTGTTTCCCCCTTTGAGACGCGGATCGGGTTCTTTATGTTCTTTATTCGTACGCAATATTTTATATTTCATATGCCGGGTTTATGTGTGACGCTATATTCAATCATGGCAATTATGGGATAATCCAATTATACGGTCTTTGGGAACAAAAAGCAATGGTATGAATAGGAACGGAGGGTGTATGGACAAATTGTAGGGAACGATCATGCAGTCTCAACAGGCAATTGCATTCCGCACGGAAAAGTGATATTGTCTTCATTAACCGGATTTCATTATGAATAAGAGTACCCACGGAAACCAATAAATCCCAGTTGTCACCCTGAGCGAAGCGAAGGGTCTTTACTCTATAACGAGGTTATGCCAGTGGGGGTAAGATTCTTCGCTATCGCTCAGAATGACAATCCCGGCGCGGGTTTGGAGTTTCCGAGGCTACTCGAATAACAATAAGGAGGGTGCCCCCATGCCGATCATCAACCTCAAAATGTACGACGGCCGAACCGTCGAGCAAAAGCGCGAGTTCGTCAGGCGCGTGACCGATCTGTCCGCGGAGGTGCTCAAATGCCCGCCGGAGGCCGTGACCGTCGTCATCGACGAGTACAGGCACGAAAACTGGGCCCAGGCCGGGACCCTGACCAGCGACGGCGGCCTGGCGCAGAGCGGCCCCGGCAAACATACTCCTTGATGCCTGAAAGTTGTACTCAATAGTTATACCGGAGTGCGAAAACATTAACCTCCTCTGTCTAATACGAATCTCAGATTAAAACTTCACAGGCGGAGCCGAAACGCCGAACGCTTCAACGGCGTTCTCGCGACAGACTGTGAAGATTTTAATCGAGATTCGTATAAGTCGTCGGTAAATGTTTTCGCACTCCGGTATACCCGTTAAGGAGCACGGCATGACCCTGCAGAAGCTGATGGGCTACATCCGCCGCGCGGCCCAGGACTACGGCATGATAGAGGACGGCGACCGCATAGCCGTGGGCGTCTCCGGCGGCAAGGACAGCATGTCTTTGCTGACGGGCCTCGCGGCCATGCGGGCCTATCTGCCCGAAAAATACGAGCTGGAGGCCCTGACGGTCTCTCTCGGCCTGCCCGGCGCGGATTTCGCGCAGGTTTCGGGGTTTTGCGAAAAAATCGGCGTGAGGCACACCGTTATAGAGACGAACATAGCGGAGGTCGTGTTCGATATCCGCAAAGAGCGCAACCCCTGCGCCCTCTGCTCGAAGATGCGGAAAGGCGCGCTCAACGCGGAGGCGGTCAGGCTCGGCTGCAACAAGGTGGCCTACGCCCACAACCGGGACGACGTCATACAGACGTTCTTCCTGGCGCTGTTCTACGAGGGGCGCGTAGGCGCGTTCAGCCCGGTCACGCGGCTGGACAGGCGGAATCTCCGGGTCATTCGCCCGATGATATACGTGCCGGAAAGCTGCGTGCGCGGCTTTGTCCGGGAAAACGGCGTCCCGGTCGTGCGAAACCCGTGCCCGGCCGACGGCGGGACGAAGCGCGGGGAGATGAGGGACCTGGTCAGGGAGTACAGGAAGCGGTTCCGGCATTTCGACGAGAAGGTCTTCGGGGCGCTGCAGCGCTCCGGCATGGATGGGTGGAAAGAGACGGATGGCAATAGGCTACCACGCTGAACGGCAGATGAAGATGACCTTGCTTTTGCGGGAGATGTTCGACGAGCTCCCGCACTTCTGCCGCGACTTTTTCCGGGCGATCGCGGACGTGACCTCCGCGCTCACCAGGATCGGTTACGCCTACGATCTGCGGATATTCTTCCGGTTTTTGTCCGAGGAATGCCCGGAATTCGGCGGCAAGCCGATCACGGCCTTCACGGCCGCAGACCTGGCGAAGGTCACCGCCGACCACCTGGAGGAATTCATGGAGTACATGTCCTACTATGTGGTCAACCGGGACGAGAAGCGCTTCGCGGAGCACCAGAACGGGGAGAGGGGCAAGTCCCGGAAGCTGTCCGCCGTGCGCACGATGTTCTCGTATTTCTACAAGCGCCGCAAGATACCTTCGAACCCTTCGGAACTCATCGACATGCCGAAGATCCACGAGAAGAACATCGTCACCTTGGAGGCCGACGAGGTCGCGAAGCTCCTGGACGAGGTGGAGAGCGGCGAGAACCTGACGCCCCGTCAGAAACAATTCCACGCCTATACGAAGGCGCGCGACACGGCGATCGTTTCGCTCCTTCTGGGCACGGGAATGCGCGTTTCGGAGTGCGTCGGCGTGGACGTCAATCATCTGGACTTCGGCGTGAACGGGGTCAAGGTCACGCGGAAGGGCGGGAACGAGGCGGTTTTGTACTTCAACGGCGAGGTGGAGGAGGCCCTGAGGCGGTATCTGGCCGCGCGCGGCGAACTGCTCGCCGGGGTCAAGGACGAGGACGCCGACGCGCTGTTCCTGTCGCTTCAGCGCAGGCGGATAAACGTGCGGACGGTGCAGAATCTTGTGAAAAAATACTCGGCGTTGGTGACAACGCTTAAAAATATCTCGCCCCACAAGCTGAGGAGCACGTTCGGAACCCAGCTCTACAGGGAATCGGGGGACATATACCTGGTCGCGGAGACGCTCGGGCACGCCAACGTGGACACCACGCGCAAGCACTACGCCAGGATGGACGACGAGCGGAGAAGGAAAGCGGCGGAATTTGTGCATTTACGGCAATGATAAATGATAAATATTTTTATCACAGATAAATATCTTGAAAGGGGTTTTCCCTTTGAAAAAAATTCTATCGTTCCTTTTAGCCCTATTCATGCTGTCGGTAGCAATGCCGATAACGGAGTTGCCGGCATACGCGGCGGCTGACACGCAGACTAAAGCAACTCTCGCCAGCGCCTACGGACGAGTATATGCGATAAAGGAAGACGGAAGTTTGTGGTATTGGGGCAAAAACACCTTCAACAACTCGGCGGGGGATCAGTCGCCGTTACGAGCCAGTCCTTGCCTGATGATGGACGATGTAATCGGCGTATATGCGGCTTGGAATAGCGGATTTGCGATCAAATCCGATAACAGTCTCTGGGCGATCGATGATTGTCGAGATACGGACGGTAACATATATAAGGGGACAGACCCACCGATAAAGTTAATGGATGGCGTCATTGGCGCCGCGTGCTCTTACACCAGTTGGGTGGCTCTAAAATCAGACGGTACGGCATGGTATTGGTCGTACGAGCAGGACGCTATCCACAGCATAAAACCAAAACTAAAGTTATCGGATGTCAAGCAAGTCAGCGCTGCTATTGATTCCTATTACGCCCTGAAAAACGATGGCTCGCTATGGGGATGGGGGTATAACTCTGTCGGCGAATTGGGCGTAAAAACGGACGATTCGCGAATAGCCGCGCCGATAAAAATGATGGACGGCGTCAAAAGCTTATATGCTTCCGGTCAGTCGGCATATGTGATAAAAGATGACGATTCTCTTTGGGGATGGGGCGGTCAGTATGATGGTCTTATACTGAACGGAAAAAACGAGGAACATACCTTTAGCTACAATAAAGGAGGTACTGAGTCCGCTATATTTACGCCAGTGAAAATGATGGATGATGTAAAAAAGATAGATGGGCGCAATCACTTGTGCGTCATAAAAAACGATAACAGCTTATGGGTATGGGGAAGAAATGATAAAGGCGAACTTGGGAACGGCACGACGAAAACAAATTATACACCAGCGAAACTTGCGGATAATGTTGTTGACGTGACCGCAAAGGGAGATTTTACCGTTTTCCTTAAAGATGACGGGACTCTTTGGGGATGCGGCTCAAATGTTGTCGGAGAACTGGGATTGGGAGCATATGACAACGACCCTCACACCGTGCCGGTGAAAATCATGGATGGCGTGATGCTGCCAAACAATGAAACACCGAAGCCAACGCCAATCGTCGGTAGAATTACCGTCACACTCAACGGCGCGCCAATCGTTTTTGATATATCGCCAATAATTCAGCAGAATAGAGTGCTTGTTCCCATGCGCGCTATTTTTGAGGTGTTGGGCGCCAATGTCTACTGGATCGGAGAAGGACAAGAAATAATTGCTTTCAAAGGGGAAAACCTCATTGAAATGAAAATAGGCGAAAAAAGTTTCTATATCCTCGATTTATCCGGCTTTAAGACTTTTGACGATTTTTCAAACGCTGCTAACGACCCTAAGTTTGATTTTAAGAACATTTCAAAAGAATTCACGTTCGATGCTACTCCACAAATTACTGACGGCAGGACACTTATTCCGGTAAGAGCTATTAGCGAAGCCTTTGGCATATCAGTAGGCTGGGACGACAAAAGTTCAACTGCAATACTCTCCTGCGGCTACGATATTATTGCAACTAAAAATAGGGATCAAGACTTTATAGACAGGCTTGTGAGCTTTGTCAAAGACAGCTATAACAACCATTCGCGAGATGATGCTCATAACAAAATGTACTTATAGGAAATTGTTCCTTTCGCTTGATTGTAAAAGAAGTCCATTATATATAAAAGGGAGTGTTAACATGGCCAGACCCGTAACATTAGTCACCGGCCAATGGGCCGATCTGCCGTTCGAGGAGGCCTGCAAGCTCATCTCCTCGATGGGCTACGACGGAGTGGAGCTTTGCACGTGGGGGGATCACATGGACGTATACGCGGCGGTGAACGACCCCGCGTATCTCCGTTCCCGCAAGGAGATCCTGGCGAAGCACAATCTAAACTGCTACGCGCTTAGCTGCCACCTGTCCGGCCAATGCGTCGGGGACCTGTGGGACAGGCGCCTGGACGGCTTCGCGCCGGCGAACCTGGCCGGGAACCCGGAGGGCATACGCGCCTGGGCGGTCGAGCACGTGAAGCAGACCGCGAGGGCGGCGAGGGCTATGGGCGCCGGCGTCGTGACCGGGTTCATGGGAAGCCCGATCTGGAAGTATTGGTACTCGTTCCCTCAGACCACCGAACAGATGGTGGAGGACGGCTTCGAGGAGATATACCGCCTCTGGAGCCCGATTTTTGACGTGTTCGACGAAATGGGCGTGAAGTTCGCGCTGGAAGTGCATCCCACGGAGATAGCCTTCGATTACTACAGCACGCAAAGGCTTTTCGAGAAGTTCAGGGACAGGCCGACATTGGGCCTCAACTTCGACCCGAGCCACCTGCTCTGGAACATGCTCGACCCCGTCGTTTTCGCCAGGGACTTCGCCAAAAAGATATACCACGTCCACATGAAGGACGCTAAGCTCAGCCTGGACGGCCGGAACGGCATCCTGGGCTCGCATCTGCCGTTCGGGGACACCCGCCGGGGCTGGAATTTCGTGTCCCTGGGTCACGGCAACGTGGATTTCGACGCGATCGTCCGCGAACTTAACCGGGCAGGCTACGAGGGGCCGCTGGCCGTGGAGTGGGAGGATTCCGGGATGGACCGCGTGTTCGGCGCGACGGAGGCCTGCGCGTTCGCGAAGAAGATCAATTTCAGCGCGTCCAAGGTGGCGTTCGACGCCGCGCTGGCGACGGATAAGTAGGAATTGTCCTGGCTAAACGGGGAGTTTACCGTTTTGCCAAATCACCGAAAGGCGTGATTCCATGCACTTTATCGGCATAGACCTCGGCACCACCTCCGTGCGGGCCCTCCTGATGTCCGAAGACGGCAAGGTCGTCAGAACCGTCTCCCGCGACTACCCTATCGAGATGGACGGCCGGGGCTGGTCGCAGCAGAATCCGGACGACTGGTGGGACGGGACGGCCGCCGCGCTCCGCGAGCTGACGTCCGGCGCGGACGCGGGGGATATCGGGGCGGTCAGCTTCAGCGGGCAGATGCACGGGCTCGTCCTGCTGGACGAACGCGACCGCGTCATCCGCCCGGCGATCCTTTGGAACGACCAGCGCACCCAGGCGCAATGCGACTATCTGAATAACGCGGTCGGCAGAACGAAGCTCCTGGAGAGCGTCGCGAACGTGGCGCTGACCGGCTTCACCGCGCCCAAAATACTCTGGGTCAAAGAGAACGAGCCCGAGAATTTCAAGAAAATAAGTAAAATCATGCTCCCGAAGGACTATATCGCGTATAAGCTTTCCGGTGTGTTTGCCACGGACTTTTCCGACGCCTCAGGGATGCTTCTGCTGGACGTGAAAAACGGCAAGTGGTCGGACTTCATGCTCGGCGTCGCCGGAGTCGACAAAAATCAGCTCGCGCCGCTGTACCGTTCCTACGAGGCCGTCGGCGCGGTGACGCCGGAAGCCGCCGCTCTGACCGGGCTTTCGCCGCGGACTTTGGTCGTCGCCGGCGGCGGGGACCAGGCCGTGGGCGCTGTCGGCGTCGGCGCGGTTCTGGACAACACCTGCTCCATATCGCTGGGCACGTCGGGCGTGTTCTTCGTGGCCAGCGACAATTTCAACGTGGACAAAAACCCGTCCGCGCTGCACTCCTTCCGCCACGCCAACGGCAAATTCCACATGATGGGCGTGACCTTGGCCGCCGCCGCGTCGAACAAGTGGTGGGTCGAGGACATCCTGAAAGCGTCCGACTACGGCGCGGAGCAGGCCGGCGTCCGCGGGCTCGGGAAGAATCAGGTGTTCTTTCTGCCGTATCTGAGCGGCGAGAGGACGCCTTACAACGACCCGTCCGCCCGCGGCGCGTTCGTCGGCATGAACCTGCTCACGACCCGCGCGGACATGACTTTGGCGGTCATGGAGGGCGTGGCGTACAGCCTCAGGGACACGCTCGAGGCCGTGAAGAGGCTCGGCGTATCGCCCAAGAGCGGCCGGCTGATCGGCGGCGGCGCGAAAAGCCCCCTCTGGAGCCAAATCATCGCCGACGTCCTGGACATGCGCATAGAAAAGATCGCCAGTACCGAGGGCCCGGCCTACGGCGCGGCGCTTCTCGCGGCGGTCGGCTGGTCGTCCGCCGGGCGGATCGCTCGCCCGAGCGGCCAAAGCGGAGGCGCGTTCGCGAGCGTGGAGGAGGCCTGCGCCTTATGCGTCGAGGTCACGGACGTCTACGAGCCGGACGCGGACACCGCCGCGCGTTACACGGAAAAATACCGGATATACGCGGGGCTTTATGGGGAACTGAAGGAGACGTTCGCGGAGATTGCGAAGTGAGAACCTGATATATGCTGGGGTGAAAGCATGGACGCGTACCTTGACGCGCATATTGACGCCCGGCGTCTGGCGTTCCGCGCGGCCGAGGCAAGGGCAAACGCCTACGCGCCGTACTCCTGCTTTCTGGTCGGCGCGGCGCTTCTGACCAAAGGCGGCAAAATCTACACCGGCTGCAACATCGAAAACGCGGCGTTCTCGCCCACAAACTGCGCCGAGCGCACGGCCTTTTTCAAGGCCGTCTCCGAGGGCGAGCGGGATTTCACGGCTATCGCGGTGGCCGGCTGGGCGCAAGGCGCGCAAAGCGGCAGGGCGTATCCCTGCGGGGTCTGCCTGCAGGTCATGGCGGAGTTCTGCGAGGCTGAGAGCTTTTTGGTGTACGCTGTCGACGCGGCGGGCGGGATCGAGGCGTTTTTATTGAAAAACCTGATGCCGTACGGGTTTGGGAAACAAAGCGCAACAAAACACAGGAGTTGACCGCGTTTGCAGCCTTTCTACCACATCGGCATAGACGGCGCCCACGGCGCGGAATACGCCATCTTGCCCGGCGACCCCGGCAGGGTCGAGTCCATCGCCAGGCATCTGGAAAATCCACGCTTCCTGGCCCAAAACCGGGAGTATACTTCCTGGCTGGGCTCCCTTTCCGGCGAAAACGTGCTAGTCATGTCCACAGGCATGGGCGGCCCGTCGACCGCCATCGCGGCCGAGGAGCTTTTCCGGGCCGGCGTGCGCGCCTTCGTGCGCGTGGGCACCTGCGGCGGCATGGCGGAGCGGGTCGTCGGCGGGGACGTGGTCATCGCCACGGGCGCGATACGCGCGGAGGGCACGACAAAGGAGTACGTCCCAATCGAGTTCCCGGCGGTGGCCGACCTCGGGGTCACGAACGCCCTCGCGGCGGCCGCGGAAAGCCTCGGCCTGACCTGGCACGCTGGGATCGTGCAGAGCAAGGACTCGTTCTACGGCCAGCACAGCCCCGAAAGAATGCCTGCCGGCCGCGAGCTGGCGTATAAATGGGAAGCGTGGATAAGGGCCGGGTGCCTGGCCTCGGAGATGGAGACGGCCGCGCTGTTCGTCGTGAGCCAGGTTCTCGGGGCGAGGGCCGGGTGCGCGCTGAACGTGCTCTGGAACCAGGAGAGGGAGAGGAAAGGGCTGGCGAACCCGAGGGCGGACGATATGGGGCGGGTCATCAAAGTCGCGGTGGAAGCGGTCAGGGCGCTGATAGGATAGGGGAGGCCGGGTTTAATAGACATAAAAAGAGGCTGTTTCTCCTTTTTGGGAGTCAACAGCCTTTTTCCGTTGTATTGACTGTAACCTGGCTTCCTTTGTGCCATGCCGCGCGCCGTCCCCGCCGTATCCCGGTCGGGGACGGCGCGCGTGTCTTATGAGCCTTGCGCTTTGTTACCCGTCTGCTCTCACTTCAGTATTGCCGGGGTGCCGCTCACTGTCTGCCAGATTTCGTAGCCGTTCGCGCCGGTCGCGGCGGTGTGGAGCGTCGACGCGTCGATTATGTCGGCGTAGGCCCAATGCGCCACGGTCAGGTCGCTGAACAATCTGGGTATATTGACCGGAAGGCTCCCGGTAACGCTTCTGCGTCCGAACATGCGGTTGATGATGACGATCGTCTCGGCGCGCGTGATCTTGTTATCCGGCCTGTACATGCCGTCCGGATAGCCTACCACAATGCCCTGGGCGTAAGCGCTGTTGATGTAGCCGGCGGCCCAGTGACCGCTCTGGACATCGGGGAACGCGCTTGTGCTGGTGTTTGCGAGGCCGAGGTACTTCGAAACGATTACGGCCAGTTCAGCCCTGGTGATGGTCTGATTCGGCTTGAACGTGCCGTCGCCGTACCCTACGATGATCCCTCTGGAAGCCAGGTAGTTGACCGCCTGAGCGTACCACGCGTTCGGGTCCACGTCCCTGAATACGTTGGCCATCGGCATCGCCTTGTTAAGGTCGGTGCTTAGCCTGAATAGCAGGGCCGCGACTTCCGCCCTGGTGATCTGGGCGTCGGGCCTGACGGTGCCGTCGGGATAGCCGAACAGGTACTGGACGTAAGTGGTGCCGGTCGGCGGCGTTATAGGCGGTTCAGGAGGCTGCGTTTCTCCCGGTACGGTGACATAGACCACGCCGGGGCCGTAGCCGCCTCCGCCGCCTCCGCCGATGACGATGGTGTTGGAGGGCGGGCTGAGCGATATGGTGACGAGTGCGTTGGCGTTTGTCAGCGACAGGACCGCCGTCGCGCTGCCGGAGTTGAAGCCGGTCTTCGTGGCGACTATGCGGTAAGTGCCGAAGTCAAGCCTCTGCTTATCTACCATACCGTTCTGGTCGGTGGTGTAGGTCTTTCCGCCGAAGGTGACGGACACGCCTTGCAGCGCCGCTCCCTTACTGTCGGTGACTTTTACGGAGAGGTAAGCCGCCGCGGCGGTCACCGTTATGGTGACTCCGTTCTTGCCCTTTTCCTTCTGCGTAACTTTCACCGAGGTAGTGTTATTGTGGCCGGCTGTCGATACGGACCAGTTGCCGTCCTGACCGACCGTGGTCGTTTCGGTGCCGTCGGGGAACTCCACAGTGACGGTGGCTCCGGGCGTGCCCTTGCCGGTGATCGTGCTGTCACCCGGCGCGAAGGGGTTGACCGTGGGCGCATCGGTGGTTTTGTCCGTGGCCGTCAAAGTTGGAGTGGTTTTGGAATTCTTACCCGGCTCCTTCTGCGTGACGGTTATGGACGTGTTGCCCTTGTGATTGGGCACGGACCACTTGCCCTGATCGTTGACGGTCGTCGTTTCGCTGGAGCCGTCGCCGTACTTAACGATGATTGTCGCTCCGGGCGTGCCCGTGCCGGTGATCGCGTCGTCGTCCTTCGCGAACTCGTCGACCCCGGGCATTCCGCTTTCGTTGGTGGTTGCAGACTTCTCGACAGGATCGCTTGCGCCCTTGCCGGGTTCGGTCTGTACTACCGACACCGAGGTGCTGCCCTTCTTGTTTGGCACAGACCAGTGTCCGTCGTTACCGACACTCTTAACGGTTTCGGTGCTGCCGTCGGAGAACGTGACGACAATGGCGGAACCGGGCGTGCCGGTGCCGGTGATGTTGTTGTCGTCCAGCGTGAAGTCGTCGACGGTCGGGTCGGAGCTGGTGGCCAGCTTCTCGATCGGATCGCTGGGGTTCAGGCCCGGCGCCTTCTGGGTGACGGTTACCTTCTTGCTGCTGTTGCCCGGAAGGTTAGGCACGGTCCATTTCCCGTTCACGACGGGCACGGTTACGGCGGTGGTGGGATCGTCGTTGAATACTACCGTGACAGTTGAACCTGGAGCGCCGGTGCCGGTGATGTTCTGGTCGTCCGATTTGAACGGATCGACGCCCGGCTTTGCGCTCTTGGAAGCCTCGGCGAGCGAAATCGTCGTGCTGGCTCCCAGGTTCGTCAGCGTCACCATCGTACTGCTCGTGACATATCCTTCTTTCGAGGCAACCACGTTGTAGCTGCCGACAAACACTCTCTTGGAAACCATTCCCTGGTCGTCAGAGGTGTACGTCTGCCCGCCGAACGTGACGGATACGCCGGACATAGGCGCTCCGTCCGGGCCGTTGACAATTACGGTTAGGTAGGCGGCGCTGGCGGACACGACTATGGTGTTCCCCGCCTTGCCGGGTTCCTTCTGCGTAACTCTCACGGTGGGGCTGCCCTTGTGATTCGGAACGGACCAATCGCCGTCGCCGTTGACAGTGGTGGTTTCGATGCCGTCGGGGAATTCCACCGTGATTGTAGCTCCGGGCGCTCCTCTGCCGGTGATCGTATCGTCATCCGTCGAGAAATCATTTACACCGGGCTCGCTGCTGGCGGTATCCGTGGACGACCTGACAACGGGATCGCTGCTGCCCTTGCCGTCTTCGGTCTGTACTACCGTTACCTTGTTGTTGCCCTTGTGGTTCTTTACGGACCAGTTGCCGTCGCCGCCGACAGTCACGGTTTCGGTGCTGCCGTCGGAGAACGTGACGACAATGGCGGAGCCGGATGTGCCGGTGCCGGTGATGTTGTTGTCGTCCAGCGTGAAGTTGTCGACGGTCGGGTCGGAGCTCGTGGCCAATTTATCGATCGGCTCGCTCGCGCTCTTGCCCGGGGCCGTCTGGGTGACGGTTACCTTCTTGCTGCCCGGAAGGTTCGGCGCGGACCAAGTCCCGTTCACGACGGGCACGGTTACGGCCGTATCCGGGTTGTCGTCGAACATTACCGTGACGCTCGAGCCGTCCGTGCCGGTGCCGGTGATGTTCGGGTCGTCCGATTTGAACGGATCGACGCCCGGCTTCTCGGTGGTGGCGGTTCTGGTGATGGGGTTGCTCGGCTGTTTATCCTGTTCGTTCTGAGTTACGGTTACTTTCCTGGCGCCCGGTATGTTGTCCACAGACCACTTGCCGTTGACGACGTCCACCGTTTTCGCGGTTGAGGGATCGTCGTCGAATATGACCGTGACCGTGGAGCCGTTCGTACCGGTTCCGGAAATCTTCGGGTCGTCCGACATGAACGAGTTCACGACCGGGTCCGCGCTCGTGGCGGTAACCGTGACCGGGTCGCTCGGGTCCTTGCCGAGTTGCGACTGAACTACCGTGATCGTCTTGTTGCCCTTGTGGTTCGGTACCGACCACTTGCCGGTCGTGGGATTGGCGGTGGCCGTTTCGCTGGAGCCGTCCGCGAACGTTACCTTTACGGAAGCTCCGGGTACGCCCGTGCCGGAGATATTGCCGTCGTCCGTCTTGAACGGATCGACCTTCGGCTTCTGGCTTTGCGAAGTTTCGTACTTGAACACAACGGTGCTCGGGACGGCGGCGGTCTTCGTCTGGGTCTCGCCCGCGATGAGCTTATACCCGTCGATGACCGGCGCGCTGACCTGGATCGTGCTGCCGTTCGCGCCGCTGACGGTCGTTTCCGACAGGATGAGATTCGTGTCGTTATTGATCGCCCTGACGAGAACTTTGCCCTCGACTGTCGCCGCGGTGTTGCTCATGTAATTGAAGCGGACTTCCTGCGGGTCGGTTCCGGGCTGTATGAAGACATACTGCGCCGGCAGTCCGATCAGGACCATGTCCGCGACCTTCGTAAGCGCGCCGCTGTCGATAGTCGCGTATTCGCCCACTCTGTACGCGTCCGTAAGCGGAACCGTCTCTATGAGACTATTCGCGCCGTTCGTGATGTCGTAGGCGGTTACGTTGACCTGCCTGGTCATCTTCTGGTAACGGTACACCACGTCGATGGATTCCGTGCCGTCGAACGTCACCTGCTCCGGGCTGTCCAGAGCCGTGTAGAAGCTGGCCGACAGGTCGGGGACCGGGATGGTCGTCGTGGAGTTCAGGTCCACGGCCACGGGGTACGACATGATGGTGTCACCGCTGTCGGCGTCCACCAGAGTGACCGTGACCGAGAAGCCCGTGCCGTTGTCCGGTATCGCGTCGTACTGGAACGCCAGCTTACTGTCCGCTGTGACGCTGGCGATAGTCATGACGTACACGCCGCCGTGCACCGCGTAGCCGGGGATGGACGGGGCCGTGTAGGTGAACGGCTGCCCGATCAAGGCGTCCGCCATGATGGTCTGCAGCACCGCGTGGGTGGCGTTGTCCACCGCGAGGATCGTCACCTGCGTCGCCAGCGAATCATAGTAGAACGTCAGCGAAAGCGCCGTCGAACCGACGTTTAGCGTAGCCGGGCTCGGAGTGCTCGGATCCAGAACGTATCCGTAAACGGGAGGAGCGGTTACGTCGAACGCGCCGCTGTTCTTCTCCCTGTTCGTGATGTAGCTGTAGAGCACGACGGCCGGGTCGTTCATATCCATGCCGGTTACCGTGATCGGCACCAGTTCCTTGTCGGCCATGATTTCCCTGGCCACATAGGTGAAGGTGACTTCCTGATCCGTCGTGATGTTCGTGAACGGCGCGGACTGCGCGCCGGCAAGCTCATAGCCCGGTATATGCGGCGCGTACGCCGTGAAGTCGGAGCCCTTGGCCACTACGTAGCTCGTCTGGACGCCGGCCGGAGCCGCGATCGCATTTCCGTCGCTGTCTTTCAGCTTGACGGTGACTGTTACGACGTTCCTTACGTACTCGAATGTTACTATGCTGGGCACTATCGCGGTCTTCGACGCGCTCTCGCCGTCTTTCAGAGCGTAGCCGGCTATCACGGGCGCGGAGGCCATCAGGCTCTCTCCAGCGTTGCCCGTGAGCGAGAAGCTCTGAAGGATCGCGTAATTGCCCGGCGTGATCTGTGTTACTGCCTCGATCACGATCTCGTCCTGCACGTTGGCCTTGGAAGTGTAGTCGAAACGCACTTCCTGCGCGCCCGAGCCCGCCACGACGATCACGTTCTGCGGAGTCGCGGTCAATAGCTTGTGGTCGTTGACCATCGGAGCCAGGATCGTCGCGACCTCGCCGACACGGTAAGCGCCCTGCGGCAGGGTGGCGAGCAAAGTTCCGCCGTCGCCGTAAGCCGCGGCGTTCACGTCGCGGGTGTCCTTCGTGTAGTAATACTCGACCGTGTAGAGCGGGACGTTCGGCTTGTACTCGACGGACTTCACGGACTGGCCGGGGACACGAGTGTAGTTGTCGCCGCTCAGATCCGGGATCGGTATCGTCATCGGGGAGTTCGACGCCGTCAGGGTCTCACCGGCGCTGAGCGTCTTGATGATCCTCCCGTAAGAGTCGCCCTCCTTCAGCACTACCAGCACGTTGCCCGTGGTCTGGGTGTATTTGAAGGTAATGGTGTCGTCCGCCATGACCGAGTTGATGACCTTCGTCGCGGCTTCGCCGTCGGCCAGGTTCCACCCCAGTATGTACGGGGCGTTGTAGCTGAACGGCTGTCCGATCGTCGCCGCGGCCAAAATGGGCGTGAAGTTCGGGATCGCGTTGCCGGCGCCGTCCTTCG
>JGI20166J26741_11077780_pt1 | contig 28353 bp, 16 predicted proteins | sample TergutCu122P5_FD_26741 | JGI IMG/M metagenome (IMG submission 26741)
AGCGGAGCGACGAAGCAATCCAGGAAGTCCCGGTTTATGCGTATACTGGATTGCTTCGCTTCGCTCGCAATGACGGATTGTGAGGTTTATAGAGATTGCCTTATCCGGGATCCCGCTTGCTTGGATTTTAACCGCCGGGCGCTCCGCCTGACTATGCCGCTGCCATATTATGCCGCTGTAGTTTCATACGATTGTTATGACTTTTTTAGGTTCGCCTATTTACATATTGACGATTTTGATGTATACTATTATTATATTGTTAAGTAAGTATGTATAATAAAATTTCAGGATGCCGCCGCGCGTTCGCCGGTTGAACGCACATTAATTTATTGAAATCATTTGCCGATATATATTTATGCGTGCAAAGGGGTGTGTATAGTGAAGATTGAAAAGATCAGCGACAACCAGATAAAGTTCATTTTGAACAGGGACGACTTATTGGAGTACGATTTAAAAATAACGGAGATAGCGTATGGCTCCGAGCGCGCCCAGGCTTTTTTCCGGGAGATGCTCGAACAGGCGATGGTCGAACACGATTTTTTTGTTGAGAACACGCCTCTTATGATCGAGGCGGTTTCAATGCCGCAGGATGGCATTGTCATAATCGTGACAAAGGTGCGTCCGGGACGCCAGGCTGAGAACTCGGGCGGCGAGGCGTTTGATAAACCCGCGTTTGATAAACCCGGATTCGATAAACCCGGATTTGAAAAGCCGGAGAATACGCTTGGCGACATGTTCCATTGGGAGTCGGATACTAAAAAACAGGCGAAAGAGACATTGCGCAGGCATATCGAAGAGCGCGTCGCCGCCAAAAGGTCCAGCGCCTCAAAGAACGCGGAAAGCGGCATGTTCCTCTATTCCTTTGAGAATCTGGGCAGTGTGGAGGCCGTGGCCAAAAGGCTTGACGGCTGTTTCGTGGGCGACAGCTCCCTCTATAAATATGAGAGCCTCTATTTCCTGTATCTGGAGGATACCGGGGACCACGCGGGGTATGACCGCGCCATCGCGCGCTCGTTTATTCCGGCCCTGCTCGCCGAGTATGGCAACAAACACGCCGTCTCCGTCATCTCAAAATACTATCTGCAGGAACACGGCAGCACGATCATCGCTCACGATGCCATCGGCGCGATGTCCAGCTATTGAACCGGCCCTGTCCGGTTTTTTGCGGGCTGTCAATTGTCGGTAATTTCCGGAAATTCCTTAAAAATTCGCGGGCAGAGGCGGCGTTTCCTCTGCCCGCTCATTATTTGTCCGGGTTACTCCTCGAACTCATAGACCGCCTCAAGGATCATCTCTTTGAGCGCGGCCTTGTCAAACCGGCCGGGATTTATTTCAAGCTCCAGTTCCTCGAGTTCGTCTTCATCTTCCAGATATGTCGCGGAAAACGGCGTGCTCAGGTCTCCTTCGAAAATTATCTCGCCCTCGATTTCAAGCGAAGTATCTCCTTTGTCGACGCTGATGATGTTAACCGCATTGATTTGTATCATGTTTTGCCCTCCCCTGCCAAAAACCGACGAAAGTTTGCCTTGTTCTCAAATTAACATAAAATAAGTCGGTAAAAATTAAGTCCAAACCGCCTCTGTGCGCGTCTGTTCCGCTGAATCCACGTTATATGATATGTTAGAAACCTAAATTTGTAAAGTGCATTTTTTTATTCAGGAGAAAAAATGAATCTGCCCCCTTTGTTTTTAGATAAGATGCGCGCCCTCCTGGGCGAGCAAAGCCAGGCGTTCATATCGTGCCTTGACAGCGGGCCTTACGCCGGGCTGCGCGCCAATACGCTCAAAATCCCGCCGGAGGCCTTAAAACATCTGCTGAAATACCTGCTGACGGCGGACGCCCGGCGCGTGCCCTGGTGCGACGAAGGCTTTTATTGCCCCGCAGATGTAAAACCCTCAAAAAGCCCGTATTTTCACGCGGGGCTGTATTACATCCAAGAACCCAGCGCCATGTGCCCCGCCGCCGTCCTCGGCGCGCTGCCCGGGCAGCGCGTTCTGGACCTGTGCGCCGCGCCCGGCGGCAAGAGCACCGCGCTGGGAGCGGCCTTAAAAGGCGAGGGCCTTCTGGTCGCCAACGATGTCAGCGCCAGCCGCGCCAGGGCGCTGCTCAAAAACATAGAGGCCTTCGGCATACGAAACGCCGTCGTCGTCAGCGAGACGCCGGAGCGCCTGGCCGCGCGCTTTAATGGTTATTTCGACGGGATACTGGCGGACGCGCCCTGCTCCGGTGAAGGCATGTTCCGCAAGGACCCCGACGTAATAAGGGCCTGGCGCGGGGACAGGAGCGCGTTTTACGCCAACATTCAGCGGGATATACTGTTTCACGCCGCGGCAATGTTGGCGCCCGGCGGCCGTCTGGTTTATTCCACATGCACATTTTCCCCTGATGAAAACGAAATTATGATACAGGAATTCCTGGATAATCACCCTGATTTTTCCATTTTGCCTATCGACGCCGGGAAACTGGGCGTTTCCGCGGCCCAGCCGGACTTTGCCGGCGGGGACCGGCGCCTGTCAAACGCCGCGCGGATATGGCCGCACCTACATAACGGCGAGGGGCACTTTATCGCCTTGCTCAAAAAGGACTGTAAAAAAACCGGCCATGAAACCGATTCGCCGCGCCGCGCGCCGGGTGTTTCAAAAAAAGCTGTTCCCGGGCTTGATTATTTCTCGGAATTTTGTCATAATACCTTTAACGGATCCGCCGCCGGTATATTCGACGGTTTTTATGAACTCCGCGGCCAGTCACTGACGCTGCCGCCTCCGGGCGCGCCGGATTTGAGCGGTCTGCGCGCGCTGCGGAGCGGGCTGTATCTGGGCGATGCCAGGGCGGGGCGTTTTGAGCCCTCGCAGGCCCTCGCCATGAGCCTCAAGGCCGCCGACGTGAAAAACCCCGCCGATTTTGATATAGACGACAAAGAGGTGTCCATGTATCTCAGGGGCGAAAGTTTTGCCTGCGGCCACCCGAACGGCTGGCGGCTGGTCTGCGTCGGCGGCTTCCCCCTGGGCTGGGGCAAGGTCTCAAACGGGCGCCTGAAGAATAAGCTGCGCAGGGGCTGGACGGCGCCCTAGAAGCTAGAGGCTAGATGCTAGAGGTTAGATGCTAGAAAAGACCCCCATACCTTATTTGGGGAACGGTCTTGGCTGTTCCGCTTACCGAATGTGTCAAGCGGCTTCCCCATGGGATGGGGCAAGGTCGGGCACTTGGAGAATAGACCTGTTCCAGAGCCTGTAGGGGCAGAGCTTGTCTCTGCCCCGGACAGGGGCAAACACAAGGTTTGCCCCTACAATAAATCGGGGTTTCAGAACACATCTGATAAGCTGCGCAGCGGATGGGCGATGGGCTGACGGCGATTCCCGCCTAAAATTTCGATGAACCTCTCAATCTGTTGATATGGATATGATATTGATATGATATGTAAATGAAGCGCGCGAAGAAACGCTTTTTGCCGGTGAACGCCGGCGAGATGCGCGAAAGGGGCGTCGAAAGGCCAGATTTTGTGCTGGTCACGGGGGACGCGTACATCGACCATCCGTCTTTCGGCGCGGCGATCGTCGGGCGGCTCCTGGAATCGCTGGGCTATGCCGTGTGCGTGCTCGCCCAGCCGGACTGGAGAGACGCCGGGAGCTTCGCCGCGTTCGGGGAGCCGCGCCTGGCCTTTCTGGTGACGGCGGGCAATATCGACTCCATGGTGAACAACTACACGGCGGCCAAAAAACGCCGCGCGCGGGACGTGTATTCCCCGGGCGGCGCGGCGGGCGGGCGGCCCGACAGGGCCTGCGTCGTCTACGCCAACAAGATACGCGAGCGCTTCAAAAACGCCGTGATCATCCTCGGCGGGCTGGAAGCGAGCCTGCGCCGCCTGGCGCATTACGATTACTGGGACGATAAGGTCCGGCGTTCGGTCCTGCTGGACTCCGCGGCGGACGCGCTGGTCTACGGCATGGGCGAGCGGCAGGTCACGGAGCTGGCGAAAGCCCTGGAATCCGGCGTCTTTACGGAGACGCTGCCTTCCGTCAGAGGCGTAGTTTATAAGACGCGCGGCAGCTCCGCGCCGGGTGATTTTCTCCGCCTGCCGGACTTCGCGGATATCTCGGCGGACACGGACGAAGGCAGGAGGCTCTTCGCCAAGAGTTTCCTGCTGCAATACCGCAACACGGAACACGGCGCGGCAAAGGGGCTCATCGAATATTACGGCGATGTCTGCGTGGTCCAGAACCCGCCGCAGCCGCCGTTGTCCACCCCGGAACTGGACAAGGTCCACGCGCTGCCGTTCGCGGGGACATATCACGATATGTATGACAATATGCGCGGAACGGGCCCCGCGGTCCCTGCAATCCCTGCAATCCCTGCTGTTCCTGCAATAGAAGAGGTCAAGTTCAGCATAATCAGCTCCCGCGGCTGCTTCGGGGCATGCAGCTTCTGCGCCCTGGCGTTCCATCAGGGGCGTTCTGTGACGGCCCGAAGCCACGCGTCCATAATCCGTGAGGCGGAAGCCCTCACATGGGACGCGGATTTTAAAGGCTATATACACGATGTCGGCGGGCCGACGGCCAATTTCCGCGGGCCTGCCTGTGAAAAGCAGGCCAAATACGGCGGCTGCGCCGACAGGCAGTGCCTGTTCCCGAAGCCATGCCCGAGGCTTAAGGTCAGCCACGCGGATTATCTGGCGCTGTTGCGCAGGCTGCGCGCGCTGCCCCGCGTAAAAAAGGTGTTCGTGCGCTCGGGGCTGCGCTATGATTATATCGTTTACGATAAATCCGACGAATTCATGCGGGAGCTGTGCGCGCATCATGTCAGCGGGCAGCTCAAGGTCGCCCCGGAGCACGTCAGCGCGCGGGTGCTGGAAAAAATGGGCAAGCCGGGCCGGGACGTGTACGAGGCGTTCACGCGGAAGTTTTACCGGATAAACGCCGGGCTAGAAGCGTCCGGCAAAAAGCAGTACCTGGTTCCATACCTGATCTCCGGTCACCCCGGCAGCGACCTCTCCGCCGCGGTGGAACTGGCGGAATATCTGCGGGACATACGCCATGCGCCGGAGCAGGTGCAGGACTTTTACCCCACGCCGGGCACACTCTCCACCTGCATGTACTATACCGGGCTGGACCCGCGCGACGGCTCCCCCGTGTATACGGCCAGGACGCCCCGGGAGAAGGCGATGCAGCGGGCGCTGCTGCAATACCGGCTGCCCCGGAACTATGAGCTCGTGAGGGCGGCGCTGAAGCTTGCCGGGCGCGGCGATTTGATCGGCTTTGACAAACATTGCCTGATCCGCCCGCATAATATAAAACATAAAACTTCAAATACTGTGGACAAGACGGAGGGAGATCATGTTATACAGAAGCACAAGGGGCGGGGAGAGCATGACCGCCGCCCAGGCGATTTTAAAGGGCATCGCCGGTGACGGCGGCCTGTTTGTGCCGGAGGCGTTCCCGGATATGAGCGGCCGGCTGGCGGAGCTGGCGGGGCTGGAGTATAAGGCGCTGGCCATCGAGATATTAAGGGGCTATCTCACGGACTTCGCGCCGGAAGAGCTGGCGGACTGCGTTGAGCGCGCGTACGATCAGAAATTTGACACGCCGCTCATAGCCCCGCTGGCCGCGTGCGGCGGATACAACTTCCTCGAGCTGTATCACGGGGCGACGCTGGCCTTTAAGGATATGGCGCTCTCCATCCTGCCGTATTTTATGCTGACCGCCCTCAAAAAGACCGGCTCGGACTCCGAGATCGTCATCCTCACCGCCACCAGCGGCGATACGGGCAAGGCGGCGCTGGAGAGCTTTGCCGGCGTCAAAGGCGTGCGGATAGCCGTGTTTTTCCCGGAGGAGGGCGTCTCGGAGATACAGAAGCTGCAGATGACCACGCAGACCGGGAGCAATGTGCACGTGATCGGCATTTACGGCAATTTCGACGACGCCCAGACGGGCCTAAAAGCCATATTTTCCGACGCGGCCTTTGACGCGGAGATGAGCAGGCGCGGCTATACGCTCTCTTCCGCCAATTCCATCAACATCGGCCGGCTGCTACCGCAGGTGGTGTACTATTTCTGGGCCTACGCCCAGCTCGTACGGCGCGGGGACATCAGGACAGGACAGGAAATAAACTTCACCGTGCCCACCGGCAATTTCGGCAATATATTGGCGGGGTATTACGCCAGGCGCATGGGCCTGCCCGTCGGTAAGCTGATCTGCGCCTCCAATTCCAACAAGGTGCTGTATGACTTCTTCCGCACGGGCGAATATGACAAAAATCGCGAATTCGTTGTCACTTCGTCCCCGTCCATGGACATACTGGTCTCCAGCAATTTGGAGCGCCTTCTGTACCATATCGAAAACGATCCGGTCAAGGTCGGCGGCCTTATGCAAAGCCTGAATGCGGCCGGGCGATATGATTTCCCGTCCGCCCTCTTGGGGAGCGGCGCGGGATCAGCGGGCTTCATAGGATTCTACGCGGACGAGGACGAAACCCGGGAGGCGATAAAGGCCGCCTACGACGCGGGCTATCTCATAGACCCGCACACGGCCGTCGCCTTCGCCTGTTACAAAAAATACGCCGCCCAGACGGGGAATGACACGCCCAACGTCATACTCTCCACCGCCAGCCCTTATAAATTCGTGCAGGACGTGGCCCGCTCAGTCGGCCTGGACTGCAAGGGCGATATGTTTGATCTGGCCGGGAGCCTGGCCCACGTCAGCGGGACGCGCGTGCCGCAGCAGCTTTTAAATCTTAAAAACGCGCCGGTCCTGCACAACACAAAATGCGCCAAGACGGAGATACGCGGCGCGCTGGAGCGGATATTCCTTGAATAGGGCCGGTCCAACAGTACTGCTTACACTGGATTGCTTCGGGCGCAACCCATATGGGGACGGACGGTCATTGCCCTCGCAATGACGGCGCGGGGAAACGGGCGGTCGGCTGCCATGTCATTGCGAGCCCAAAGGGACTGATTACACTGGATTGCTTCGGGCGCAACCCATATGGGGACGGACGGTCATTGCCCTCGTAATGACGGCGTGGGGAAACGGGTGGCCGCCTGCCGTGTCATTGCGAGCCCAAAGGCACCGCCTATATCGATAAAGGTATGGGCGAAGCAATCCAGCGCATAATAACGCGTCAAACAAAAAATGCGAAGCGTGGGCGGAGCTTGTCCACGCCGGCGCGGGGGCAGACACAAGGTCTGCCCCCAACGGTTGCAAGTTAATATGGAAATAAATGTAAGTTATACGCTGAGCGCTATTATGTGGGAGATTTTAGCCCACGCTATACAAAAAAACGTAAGGCTTATGCCGAATTGCTTTTCTATACTTGCAATTACGGCTCATATTCTGACATAAGGAAATAATTGGTTTGTTAGCTTGCAGCCGTTGAGGTCTGCCCATGCGGCGCGCTGCAAAATTCTGACGGATAGAACGGCGGTCATATGCCAAAGATATCGCTGTTATGGGTGAGCTGAACAGTCACGGAACAAATGCCACCGCCAGATGTGTGCTGAAACCCCGATTTATTGTAGGGGCAAACCTTGTGTTTGCCCCTGTCCAGGGCAGAGACGAGCTCTGCCCCTACAGGTTTCGGAACAGGTCTAATATATAAAAATACGGATGAGGTGTCTGCCAATGCAGGAGAGGGAAAAAGTAAAACCGGAGAAATCAAGGCCGGATCAATCCGGGCCGGAGCAATTAAGGGTTCTGATAGCCGCCAGCGAGATAACGCCTTACGCCAAGAGCGGCGGCCTCGGGGATGTCATAGGCTCCCTGCCCTTTGAGCTGTCCAAGCTGGGCGTGGACGTGCGCGTCGTATTCCCGAAGTATAAATGCGTCGGCCAGGAATACGGGGGATCGATGTCATTCATGGGGTCGTTCACCGTGAATATGGGCTGGCGTTCCCAAAGCGCCTCCATACATCTGATCGAGGGGGACGTGCCGCTTTACTGCATAGAAAACGATTATTACTTCGGCCGCGACGGTTTCTACGGTTACGGGGACGATTACGAGCGCTTCGCGTTTTTCTCCAAGGCCGCCATAGAATTCCTCACGATCATCGACTTCTCCCCGGACATCATACATTTCAACGACTGGCAGTGCGGCCTGGGCTGCGTCTATTTGAGAGACAAGTACTCGCGTTTTAAATTCTTTGAGCATACCAAGAGTGTCTTTACGATACATAATTTGCGGTATCAGGGCATATTCGGGCGCAGGATACTGGAATGCATCGATCTCAACGACGGCTATTTCGTCAGCGACAAACTCGAGTTTTACGGCAGTATCAGCCTTTTAAAAGCCGGCATCACCTATGCCGACGTCATCACCACCGTCAGCGAAACTTACGCCAAGGAATCCCAGACGCCTCAGTTCAGCTACGGCATGGATGGGATACTGCGGGCCAGGAGCCACGAGTATTTCGGCGTGTTAAACGGCATCGACACCGTCCTCAACGACCCCGCCACGGATGCCGATATCTACGCAAATTTCACCCCGGCGCGCCTCAAGGGCAAGAAGGACAACAAAAAGCGGCTGCAGGAACAGCTCGGCCTCCCCGTATCGGATGTGCCGCTCATCGGGATAGTCTCCCGGCTCGTGGATCAAAAGGGCTTTGACCTCATCTCCGTTTCGATGGAGGAACTGATCGGCATGAATCTGCAGATCGTGGTGCTGGGCACCGGCGAGGGGCGCTATGAGCAGCTATTCCAGCATATGCAGTGGCGCGCGCCGCAAAAGGTCAGCGCCAACATACGCTTTGATGAAAAATTTGCCAAGCAGATATACGCCGGCGCGGATATGTTCCTCATGCCATCGATCTTTGAGCCCTGCGGGCTCGGCCAGCTTTTTGCCATGCGTTACGGCACGGCGCCCATCGTGCGCAAGACCGGCGGCCTGGCGGACACGGTCAAGCATTTTGACCGGCTCACCGGGACCGGCAACGGCTTCGTATTCGAGGACTTCGTGGCCAGCGGCATGATGTGGGCCTTAAATGAAGCCGTCGATATGTACAATACGGATAAAAAGTCCTGGGCCAGGCTCGTGAGGAACGCCATGAAGAGCGATTTCTCCTGGAATAAGTCCGCCGAAAAATACAAGGAGCTGTACAATAAGCTCGTGTCAGGGGACGATCCCGCCGCCCAGAAAGAGGAGGTGGCCAGAGGCTAGAGAAACCTCATTCTATATGTACGATTTGCTTTATTCTAAGGCGAGGGCGCCGCTCAGGCCGGAGGTTTTTTCTAACCTCTAGCCTCTAGCCTCTAACCTCTAGAAATCATGCCCCCGGGTTGTGGAAAAGTTATCACAACCCGGGGGCATGTTGCATATCTAATAATAGCGGGCGATCGTCCAAGCACATCGCCTGATTCTATACGCCGCCCAATAACGCCGCATAAGAATACGGACAACGCGTGAATCTCTCATAAGGGGCAAAATCATATGCTAAATTCCTTTGTGGGCGCTCTGTACGCAAAACTTTTATTTGTCGCGCTCGCCTTTATCATCATGGTCGTCTCAAGCTGTTTATATGTAAACGATATGCTGCACAGCCATCTGAACAAGGACGCCGCTGGTATGCTCGACAATACAAAGCTCGAGATCGAATCGGAGCTGCTTTCATTACAATCGACATTGGGTCCCATCTCACAGAGTATAGATGATATGATTATAAACGGAAGCGATGAAGACGCGGTGCGCAGTTACATGCTGACGCTCACCGGTTATATGGAAAACGACGAAACCATGCTGAGCCTCGGTTACAGCGGGGTTTACGGTTATTTTGACGCGTTCGGGGGCGCGTACCTCGACGGGACGGGCTGGAACGCCCCCGCGGATTATAGTCCGGAGGCCAGCCCTTGGTATAAAAAGGCCGCCGGGGCAAACGGCGGGATCGTCATGCTGGCGACGCCAAATACAGCTCCGGATTCCCACGGCGCCGTGATCACATGCGCCCAGGGCCTGCTGGGTAAGGACGGCGGCCTCTTGGGCGTGGTGTGCATAGACATGCCTCTGGTGAATATCGACAGATATGTATCCGGCCTCAAGCTCACCAAAAACGGCTACGGAATCCTGGAGGACGAGAATTTTACCATAATCGCCCATCCCTCGGCCGATTTACTGGGCAAGAACGTATACGACGTGAGGAGCGGCCTGTCAACCGTGGCCGACGCGATCACGGCCGGCCAGGATATATTTGAGCGCGAAGTGGTCAATTATTACAACGAAAAGGTCATAATGTTCAACATCCGCCTCGACAACGGCTGGATCCTGACCATCGTGACGCCCAGAGGCGAGTATTATCAGGAACTGTTCGACCTGGTGCTGGTACTCGGCATAATCGGCGCGCTTTTGGCGGCGGCGCTGATCATAATAATTTTGCGCATTGACAAGGCGCGGCACAGATCGGACGAGGACAACCGCCAGAAGAGTGTACGGCTCGCGGCGATGGAAAAGGAACGCGAATCCGATGAGTACGCGCAGCTGCTGTTTGACGCGACCCCTTTGGGCTGCACGCTGTTTGACAAAAACTACAACGTGGTAGCCTGCAATGAAGCCATAGTGAAGCTGTACGGGTTTTCAGGCAAACAGGAATATATAGACAGGTTTTTTGAGCTCTCGCCGGAGTATCAGCCGTGCGGCAGGCCGTCGTCCGAGATGGTCACGGAAATCCTGGCGAAGACGTTCTCGGAGGGATACGACCGCTTTGAGTGGACGCACAGAAAGCTCAGCGGCGAACTCATCCCGGCCGAGGTCACGACGGTGCGCCTCAGGCACAAAGGCGCATATATCGTCGCGGGATTCACAAGGGATCTCCGGGAGATAAAGGCGACGCTCGATGACCTGCAGAACGCGCGGGACGCGGCGGAATCGGCGAACAAGGCCAAGTCCGCCTTTTTGGCCAATATGAGCCATGAAATGCGTACGCCGCTCAATGTCATCGTGGGCTTTTCCGATCTGCGGATGGAGGACGACAAGCTGGCCGACGACGTGAAGGGGGACATACAAAAGATCAACAGCGCCGGCCAGCTCCTGCTGGGCATTGTAAACGACGTGCTGGATATTTCAAAGATTGAGGCCGGCAAGCTCACGGTGACGCCGGTGGTGTATTCCACCGCGAGCCTGCTGAACGATATTATCACGCTCAACATGATCCGCATCGAGGGCAAGCCGGTCACCTTCCAGGCCGACATCAGCGCGGAGCTGTATTATGAGCTTTATGGCGACGACCTGCGCGTCACGCAGATTTTCAACAACATCCTGGGCAACGCCTTTAAATATACAAGGGAGGGGTCCGTCGAGCTGCGCGTGAGCTGCGGGCGCGACAGCGGCGGATACGTGTGGCTGTCGTTCTCCGTGAGCGACAGCGGCATCGGCATCCGCGCCGAGGATTTAAAGAAACTCTTCTCCGATTACAATCAGGTGGATACCAAGGCCAACCGCAAAATCGAAGGGACGGGGCTCGGCCTGTCCATCTCCAAAAAACTCGCCGAACTCATGGACGGGGATATCACCGTGGAAAGCGAGTACGGCAAAGGCTCCACCTTCTATGTGCGCCTGCGGCAGGGCTATGTGGGCCCCAAGGTCCTCGGCAGGGAGATGGTTGAGAATATCTGCGGCTTCCGTTACAGGGATCAGAAGCAGCACGCCAGCGCAAAGCTTGTCCGGCCCGATCTGAGTTACGCGAAGGTCCTGGTCGTGGACGATTTCCCGACCAATCTGGACGTCGCGGCCGGCATGATGCGCAAATATAAGATGCAGGTGGACTGCGTAACCAGCGGCCGGGCCGCCGTTGAGCGCGTAAAGGGCGGGCAGCCGGTTTACGACGCTATATTCATGGACCACATGATGCCGGAGATGGACGGGATAGAGGCGGCCAAGCTGATACGCGGCTTGAACACGGATTACGCGCTGAAGGTGCCCATCATCGCCCTGACGGCCAACGCCATCGCCGGGAGCAGTGAAATGTTTTTGAAATCCGGCTTCCAGGATTTTTTGTCCAAACCGATCAATATAATGAAGCTGGACGCGGCCATCAAAAAATGGGTCGCCAAACCCGGCGAGAATCCGGGCCCGCCGAAACAGCCGGCGCCGGACCCCGGGCCGGAGCGGGACCAGGACGGCCAACCGATAAAAATCCCAGGGATAGACGCCGCGAAGGGGCTCGCGCTGTATGACGGCGACGCGGAGCTCTATATGTCCGTAATCCGCTCATACCGGGCTAATACGCCCGCGGTCCTGGAGAAACTGCGCGACGTAACGGGAGAGAACCTGCGGGAATACGCCATAAACGTGCACGGGCTAAAAGGCGCCAGCGCCAACATAGGCGCGGAAGATATCAGGGAGAAAGCGCTGCGTCTGGAATTGACGGCAAAGGCTGGGGATCTGCCCGGGGTCCTGGCGGCGAATGGGGGCTTATTGGCCGATACGCAGGCGCTTTTGACCGCCATTGAGCAGCGGCTGACTGAGATAGACGGAAAAAATGCCAGGCAGCGCCTGCACGCCCCGGACCCGGCAGTGCTTTGCGATTTGCGGCAATGCTGCGAGCGGTTTGACATGAGCGGGGCCGACGACGCCATGAGCCGGCTGGAACGCGCGGAATACGACGCGGGGGCCGGCCTCGTGGCGCGGCTGAGGGAGAGGATCGACACATCGGACTTTCCGGAGGCGGCAAAACTGATCAGGGAATACGAGGAAGGACTGGAGAGCGAAATATAGGACCGGAATGAAGGGACCGCAATGATTAAGCAGAAAAAAATTATTACAGTGGATGACAACCTGATAAATCTGAACGTTTGCAAAAATATATTAAAGCCTTATTACGAGGTATACCCCGTCTCATCTGCGGCGAAATTATTTGACCTGCTTGAGCGGATCAAACCGGATTTGATCTTATTGGATGTGGAGATGCCGGAGCTCGACGGTTACGAGGCGGCGAAGATCTTAAAGAGCAGCGAGGCGTACAAGGATATACCCGTGATCTTCGTGACCGCCCTGACCGATGAAGACAGCGAACTGACCGGGCGCGAGCTGGGCGCCATGGATTATATATTCAAGCCCTATAACGCGCAGCTCCTGCTCCAAAGGGTCGAAAAACAACTGGCCCTGGCCGAACAGCGGAAGGAATTGCGGGAATTCGGCGCGCAGATGCAAAAAAAACTTTTGATGAAAATGGGCCAGGTATTTGAGCTGCAAAACGCCGTCATACAGATAGTGTCTGATCTGGTGGAATGCAGGGACGATACGACCGGCGGACACATACAGAGAACACAGAGATACTTAAGCTGCTTGATTGACAAACTTATCGAGGAAGGCACGTACAGCGAGGATACTTCGGAATGGGACATGGACTTTTTGCTGTCTTCCGCCCAATTGCACGATGTCGGCAAAATCGGGATCAGCGACGCCATTTTGAAAAAGCCGGCCAAACTCACCGCCGAGGAGTTTGAAATCATGAAGACTCACGTGCAGATCGGGGTAAACGCCATCATCCGCATGGAAATGACGACCACAAACAACAGTTTCTTCCGCTACGCCAAGACCTTCGCGGGGATGCACCACGAGAAATGGGACGGCACCGGATACCCCAACGGCCTGAAGGGCCTGAAGATCCCGCTGGAAGGGCGCCTCTTCGCCATTGTCGACGTCTACGACGCGCTGGTCTCCGCGAGGCCGTACAAGGAGGCGTTTTCGCCCGGCAAGGCCGCCTCCATCATTGAGGAGGGCAGGGGCACCCATTTCGATCCCAAGCTTGTGGATATCTTCAAGCTGGCTTCAGAGCAGTTCGCGGAGATCGCGGGCGGTTCCTTTAACTAAGCGGGATTGAACGCCGTGACGGCGTCAATGCCGGCGGGAGCGCGCAGGCGCGCCCGCCGGTATTTTTTTCCGGGTGCGCTGACGGCAAACGCATCGTTGTGGATTTTCACAAGTTTTTCCGTATGCCGGCCCTCAACGGGGAGGTTGACAATCTCCGGCAGACTGATATAATCAAATTAGTTCAAATTTGTTTAATGATTATTATTGAACATGCGAGTTATTTTTAATAGCACGGGGGAGTGATAGGCGCGGATAAAAAAGCGGGACATTTCTCGGCGTTGAGCTCGGTCCGCCAGGATAAAGGCGATCACAGCGATAAGGACGGCAAAATCACCATATACCCGGTCGGGTCAGCCGATTATCGGCGCCTGTCGGCGGATGAAAATATCAGGCACATAAAGGCGATGCGCTCGGGAGGGAAGGGCTGACCGTGGGTGTAGAACGTTATATCGCAAAACAGTTCGGCAATCCGTCAGGGCTGGGCGGCAGAATGGTATCGGCCGTCATGAACCGGCAAAACCGTCCCTTATATGAGGCGGCGGCCGAACTGCTGCGGCTTTCTAATGAAGACGCCGTTTTAGACATCGGCTACGGGAACGGTTATATGCTGAACATGCTCGCGCGCCGGCATAACTGCGCGTTCACGGGTATAGACGCCTCGCCGAGCATCGTCGGGGCCGCCGCCCGGCGCAACCGCGCGTTTGTGGAAACCGGCAGGATGCGGCTGATGTGCCAGAACGCGAACGGGATGTCCTTCGCCAACAGTTCATTCGATAAGGCGTATACGGTCAACACGGTCTATTTCTGGGAAAATCCCGACGGCATAATGCTGGAGATCAGGCGTGTATTAAAGCCGGGCGGCCTTTTCATCAACGCGCTGTATTCAAACGCAACCCTGTCGCGCTTTGGCCATACGCGGTTCGGATACAGGCATTTTACGCCGGACCAATTAATGGACGCGGGCAGGCGCGCCGGGTTTACCGCAAGTATCACGCCGGTTTTGGACGCCGCGGCGTATTGCGTTTTGTATAAGGGCAATCTGTAGGACAAAGTTTCGTTCGCGCGCACCTGATATCGGGGTGGGGATATGCTCGAACAGCTCAAACGGTAGGTGTTTGAGGCGAACCTGGCGCTGCCGGGGCTTATGGTCGCTTTCGACGCCGAAAGCGGCGGACGCGCCGAGGGGCGCTTAAAACCGCGGCCGCCGCATACATAACGCCGTGGCGCTGGAGGAAATAGCCTTCACGGCGCGGCACAGCCTCATGCTGAACCCGCCATGCCGCCCGTGCAGCAGAGCTGCTTAATAATAAAAAATAAAGTAAATGGAGGAACATCTGATGAACAGCATTCTAAACAACATCCCAACCGTAAAGCTGGGGCTGATCTCCGTCTCCCGGGACTGCTTCCCGATAGCCCTTTCAGCGGCCCGCCGCGCGAAGGTCGCGGAGGCTTACGGCGACATCTACGAATGCAAGATCACCGTAGAAAACGAGCTGGACATGCTCAAAGCCCTGGATGACGTGAAAAGCGCCGGCGTCAACGCCCTTGTGGTGTTCCTGGGCAATTTCGGCCCGGAGACGCCGGAAGTCATGCTGGCGCAGAAATTCGGCGGCCCGGCGATGTTTGTGGCGGCGGCCGAAGACGGCGCGGACAATATGATGGACGGGCGCGGCGACGCCTACTGCGGCATGCTCAACTGCTCCTATAACCTCGGGCTCAGGAACATAAGGGCGCACATACCTTCTTACCCCGTGGGCGCGGCGGACGACATCGCCGGGATGATCGCGGATTTTGTCCCGGTCGCCCGGGCGCTTATCGGCCTCGGCAAACTGAAGGTCATCACGTTCGGGCCGCGCCCGCAGGATTTCCTCGCCTGCAACGGGCCGATCAAGGGCCTGTTTGACATAGGCGTGGAGATACAGGAGAACTCGGAACTGGACCTGCTTGTGGCGTATAACGCGCACAAGGGCGACAGGCGCATCCCGGAGATCATCGCCGACATGGAAAAGGAGCTTGGCGCCGGCAACAAGATGGCCGGGATACTGCCGCGCCTCGCGCAGTTTGAGGCCACGCTGCTGGACTGGGCCGAGAACAACAGGGGCAGCCGCGAATACGTGACCTTCGCGAACAAGTGCTGGCCCGCCTTTGAGACCGAGTTCGGCTTTGTGCCGTGCTTTGTGAACAGCCGCCTCACCTCAAGGGGCATGCCCGTCGCGTGCGAGGTGGATATCTACGGCTCCCTTTCGGAGTATATTGGCGCGTGCGTGACCGACGAGCCCGTGACGCTGCTCGACATAAACAACACGGTCCCGGCGGATATGTTTGAAAACGAGATAAAGGGCGCTTTTAACTACACGCTCAGGGACACGTTCATGGGCTTCCATTGCGGCAACACCCCTATCTGCCGCCTGAAAAAGGGCGAGATGAAGTACCAGCTCATAATGAAGCGCGCCCTTGAGCCGGATACCGAGCCGGATATAACGCGCGGCACGCTGGAGGGCGATCTCGCGGAGGGCGGCGTCACGGTCTTCCGCCTGCAGGGCTGCGCCGAGGGCGGGTTCAAATCCTATATCGCGCAGGGCGAGATACTCCCCGTCCCCACGCGCTCCTTCGGGAGCATCGGCGTGTTCGCCATACCGGAGATGGGCCGCTTCTACCGCAACGTCCTGATCGCGGACCGTTACCCGCACCACGCCGCGGTGGCCTTCGGCCATGCGGGGAGGGCGCTGTTCGACGTGTTCTCATACCTGGGCGTGCCCAAGATCTCCTATAACCGGCCGGCGGGCCTGCCGTACCCTACGGAGAACCCTTTTGTGTGAGATAAAAACGCGATCCCGTTTTGGCGCGGGCGCCGTCCGGCTCCGCCGGGCATGTGCTTACACAGATAAAAATCGGCCCGGCTCAAAATCCATTATTAACAAATAATTAAAAAAATTCTAATTTAATACAAACTTATTGACATAATATCCACAAGGTGATATGATGATTTTGTTAAGTAATGTGTGAAATTTTGCTTTGATTTGAATGCATCGGGAATTATCGGAAATTTAAGTTTACAGGTTTTTCGGAGATTTTTGCCGGAGCACAAGGGAGCGGCAGCGCGCGCTGTAAGTGCACTGGGAGGGGAGCTGACTTCGGCGGTTTGCCCCATAGCCGGCAAACCGGCGTTGCGCGCCGTTTTTTGCTCATATTTCGCTCATATAAAGCAAAAAGCGCAGAGCGATCCGGCAAAAAGACGAGAAAAACGCGGACTTTATTCCCAGACAATTCCTCACGCAGTTTCAAATCAAAGCGCAGGCAGGCAGTTTGACAAAGGGGTGATTCCAGCTAAGCAAGCGTCAATACGTATTATCTATTTTATATTGGAAGGAGTTCTGTTAATGAGGCACTTGAAAGTTTTCAGGGCGTTGCTCGCCGCAATTATCGCCGTGGTATTGTGTGTGCCGTCGTCGTTTACGGTCATGGCGACAACCGTGACGCCGGATTCCAGTTATCGGTTCTATATGATCCCCAACGCCCATATTGACACCGCGTGGACATGGCCGATTGAGCACACCGCCGAGGTAGTCATCAGAGATACATATGAACGGCAGATCACTAACCTGAACGGTAACAGCGCTTACAAATTCACCGCCTCCGCGTCCGAGCACTACGCTTGGTGCAAGGAATATTACCCCGCGGACTATATTCAGGTCAAAAAGCTCGCCACAACCCCCTTCGCCGATCCTCAGTGGGGCATTGCCGGCGGCCAGGTTGTCGAGCCCGACCTCAACGCCCCCAGCGGCGAGGCGTTCGCGCGCCAGGGTCTTGAAGCCCAATGGTTCTTCTATAAAGAATTGGGCAGGATGGCCACTGTGGCCTATGTGCCGGATGTTTTCGGTTTCACGGCCAATATGCCGCAGTTCTTCCGGAAGACGGGCATGCAGAGTTTTATCGCGACCAAGCTCAACTGGAGATCCGACCCGGGCAGCGGCGCCCTTGACCCCGGCCCCTGGGCTGAGAGTTCAAACGGCCAAGGCGGCAACAGCCGTGAGTCCGACCTGTTCTGGTGGGAAGCCATGGACGGATCCGACGTCCTCGCTTACAACTGCATGAGCGATTACACCTCATCTTACAGTTCCGGCAACCTGACCAGCACCACCATGACGAGCAACGTGTTCGGCCGTCTGCGCCTCTCGGGCAGCCTCACCGCCAACACGATCGCCGGCGCTCAGAACGGCGGTACGTACTACTATAACTGGGACAGCGGCATCAGGTACGCGGTCGGCATGTTCGGCAGCGGCGACCACGGCGGCGGCCCGGCGGCGGGCACGGGCAGCGGCCAGATCGGCTGGCCCACGGCCCTTGGCGCAACGGCCGGCGTCAACTCTGCGGTCGTAGAAGCCAACATCTCCAACTACTTCGACGCCCTGCGCGGCAAAGAAGTGAGCATGAACGGAAGCACAAATAACAATCCCCCGAACGCGCCGAACGCAGTGGCGGCCGACGGCCTCAATAACGTATATAAGCACGTGGGCGAGAATTACCTCGCGTATCACCGCGGCACGTACACATCGTGGTCCCGTCAGAAGAAATACAACCGCCAGGGCGAGATCGCCCTTGAGGCCTCCGAGAAAGCTGCGACGCTGGCGTTCTGGGCCAATACGTTAGACAACAACAGCTCCGACAAGATCAATATCGGCTGGAACAGAACCCTGGTAAACCAGATGCATGACATTCAGCCGGGTTCCTCGTCTCCGCCGGTGTATTACCAGGCGTTCGCCAACCATGAGCTGGCCTACAACCTAGCGAACAGCGTGCAGACCAACGCGCTGCTGGCGCTGGCTTACCGGGCCGATACGTCCGCCAGTACGGGCGTGCCGGTGTTCGTGTACAACCCGCTGTCATGGCAGAGGGACGGCGAAACGTCCACAACCGTGACCCTTGACAGGCACTATAATTACGTCAAGATCGTCGACAGCAAGACCGGGGAAGAGCTCAAGGCCACCGTCGCCGTCAACAAAGACAATACGGCCAAGGTCAGCTTCATCGCCAAGGGCGTGCCCTCGCTCGGTTACAAGATATTCTACGCTATCGGCAGCGATACGCCGCCGGCGGCGCAAACCGATCTCTCGGTCACAGACTCCGGCAACATCATCACGGTCAGCAACAGCGTCCTTAAATTCACCATAGATAAGACTACCGGCAATATGCCCAGCCTGATCACCCTGGCCGACGGCCACGAGACGTTCAAACAGGATGCGGGCATCCAGGGCAACGCGCTCCAGTGGAAAGTCGACACTGGCGGCGGTTCCTATCCCGCGTGGGATATGACCAGCGGCGAGTTCATGGCTGTCACTACCGCGTTCAATACGGTAAACACCGTGGCCGCGCCGGTCAGGATCATAACCAACACGCCGGAAAAGATCACCGTAAGGGTAACCCAGACGATAACTGATCCAGCCGACCCGGCTCCTTACAACAACAGGGTTTCCACGATAACGCGTGACATCACGCTTTACTCGGGCAGCGACAAGGTCGACGTGCACCTGGCGCTGGATTGGGAACTGTACCAGAGGAACTTGAAGGTCGCGTTCCCGGTGGACGTGGATACCAAGGGCGCCAGCTACGAGCAGGCGTACGGCGCGATGGACGCCGCGAAGGACGTCGCGAGACAGAGCGCGCAGGCCGCCCTGACGCCGGGCATGACTACGGTCGACAGCCCGATAGTTTCCAGCATGGGCAGCGGCGTACCCGATTGGGAAGGCGCGCTCGGCCGCTCCACGCTGCGCGACACCCGCTGGAACCAGACCCGCTTTGAGCAGTCCGGCCACAAATGGATGGACGTCTCCGACGACAGCGCGGTCAACCAGCACGGCATGAGCATCTTAAACGACGCGAAATACGGCTATGACGTGCTCAGAATGACTCAGAACGGCGCGACGGGAACCGGCACCGATTCTGGCATCGCGAGCGGCAGCAACTATGTCCGCACGCGCATGACGGTCGTCCGTTCGCCCATAAGCTCCAGCGAGACCCAGGAAGGCTCATTATACAAGCCGGGCAGCACTGTCATTGATATCGGCACTCAGGACTTCAACTACGCGATTTATCCGCACACCGGCACATGGAAGACGGCCGAGACGTCGAACCGCGCGCATGAGCTCTGCTATCCGATGCCTTCGTTCCAGACCGCGGCTCACGCCAGCAACGACACCACCGGCTTGATGGGCAAGCAGGCCTCCTTCATGTCCACCAACACCAAGGACGTCATTATCGGCGCGGTAAAGAACTATGTTCTTGACCAGAACGATAAGAACACCATGGTCATCAGGTGCTGGGAAGCCACCGGCAAGGACAATGTCCCCGTAACCGTGACGCTGCCCTCCAACGTCGTCTCCGCGCGGGAAGTCAACATGCTCGAGGTGCCTTACGGCGACCACAGCGATCTGACTAACCGGGTCACGAGCTGGCCTATCCCTGCCGGAACGAATATGGACACGATTTATCTGGGCTATAACGACAACCTGGACAACGGCGTCAAGAACTACAATAAGATTGTCGAGAAGCCCATTACGTTAAAAAACAACACCATCAGCTTCACCACCAACCACTACGAAATCACGACGATCAAGCTGACTTTGGCTCCGTACGCCGGCGCGCAGGTCCAGCTCAATCAGACGCCGGTCAGTCTGGCCAGCTTCTATGACCTCAAGGGCACCAGCCCGAACACCGACAAGACGGCCGGCAACATTGACGGCGCGGGCAACTCCATTCCGTCAGAGCTGTGGAACCCGGTTCTCGATTCCGACGTAACCGTTCCCGGCCCGACGACGGTCACCCCCAATTATAACGGCGTCAAGTTCAACCTGGGCCCGGCCGACGGCAACAACCTCATAAGCTGCAACGGCGAGGTGGTCCCGGTGAGCGCGCCCGGATCAAACAAGATCTACGTGCTCGGCTGCGGCGTTCCCGGCCCCGGACCGCAGTCCGGCGATTTCACCGTAAATTACGCGGACGGGACTTCGAGCGCGAATAACCTCTCCTTCGCCTACTGGAAGTCGATGCTGACCGGATGGGAACCTACTGTCCAAGCGGATGCGAACCCATACGTTTACGATTCGATCGCCCAGGTGTTCAGCCACTGGCACAACGGCACCAAGGACATGCACACGCTGGATAACTTCCTGTATGTCTACACGATCCCCGTGGACGCGAGCAAGGCTATCAAGAGCATAACGCTTCCGCAGAACGCCAACATGAAGCTCGCGGCTATGACCGCCGTATACAGCCCGATTCCGGGGTTCGGCTTCACCAACGAGAATTTCATTCAGAGCGATGACGAATTCTTCTGGGATTTCTCGGATCAGTTGGCGGGCTACTCAATCGGCACTGAATCCGATAAGGCGAACATCACCGGCCCGACGGAACCTGTCGGCAGGGCGAATTTCATCGGCGTTACCGCGGGAAATGCCGGAAACAGCGGCGAGGGCCCAACCAATCTGCTTGTGGACGACAGCGCCTCAAAATGGTGCTATAATTCCACCAACTCGGGCAACGCGTGGTTTATCTTTGACGCCGGCATGCCGGTCAAATATCCGGGTTACCTGATCCGCGGCGCTAATGACGATATGAGCTACCTTACCAGGGTGCCGAACGGCTGGGACATCTACGGGAGCAACAGCTCAAGCGGCCCGTGGGATACGATCGTGGCCGCGGAGACCGGTCAGGGAACCATAACCTCAAACTATCAGCTCAAGCTGTTCAGCTTCATCCCCGGAGCTATCCCTGATTCGGGATACCGGTATTACAGGTTTGTGATAACCCGCTACGGCACCGGCGCCGGCACAGCCCTCGGCACCGCAAACAACACCATGCAGTTCTCGTACTTCGGCCTTTACAGCGCCCTGCAGGAAAACGGCTCCTTACCGGCGAAGGTTGTTAACGGCGTGACCAAGACGGGGAACACTATCAACATCGCCACCGTGAACGGACCGAACTATGTTGACATGAGCGGCACCGTCGCGGCCACAGCCGTAGCGCCGGTCGCGGCCAAGAGTTATCTGTCCATCAAGAAGGGCCTGAACGTCAAGGTCTATGATGACACCAAGCTCGGTTTCATGATCGATCCCAAGGACGCTGTCAGCTCGCATATGTCCGTTGACCTGAAGTTCGTCGACGGAACCCGCCTCAGGGATCTGGGGGCTGTTGACCAGTACGGCATCGGCCTGAACCCGAAAGCTCAGGGCGACGGCGGGAAACTTGTAACCGGCCAGTGGAACTATGTGGAATCCGCGCTGGGTTCAGTCGCCAAAGGCAAGGTCATACAGGAAATCCTGCTCGGCTTTGAGGCCGACGGCTTAGCCCCCGGTGTGGCGGTTGACGGCTCGCTGGACAATGTTTCGATCTTCAGAGGCGGATATAATTATCCGACCGTCAAAGTGCCTACGGCGCTTTACACCGCCGGCAACAAGATGGTTGATCTCGTGAGCGGCACTTATACCCTGGAGCCAAATAACACCGTGGCTATTAAACCGATCTCTCTCGACGCGATCAACGCCGGAGCCGGCTGCTATGTCAAAACGTTCTACTGGAACCCGGACACGTACGCGCCCGTGATCGATCCGGTTGTCACGCAGTTCACCGGATACGTTTCAAATTCGACGGCCAACAACGCGGCTGTCACGTATTACGCGGCGGACGCGGGCCACGCCGCTTTCTCGGTCAATTATGATTACTACAGCCCCGACGGCATGACCCAGGGCGCGACCCAGTTCGCGTGGTACAAAAACGTCGGGGGCAAGTATACGCTGATTCCGGACGCTGCCGGCAAAACGCTCACTCTGGCGAACGCGGACGTATACGCGATTGATGGCGTCAGATGCGTGATAACCGTAATTGACAGCAACGGGGATCAAGGCAAACCGGTCAACGTGGATCTCGCCGTTTACAAGAACGAGCTCCTTGGGGCGGCGGTGTTATATGACACAACGTCCAACCCCAACGCGATAGCCGGCGTGACAGCCAATAATACGGCCAAGAATATGGTCGACGGCGACCTTCTCACCAAGTGGGACGCGCCTACAAACAGCACCTACACCGGATATCAGGGTCCGCTGCCGCACATTGCCGTGCTTGATATGGGTTCCGTGAAGAGCATTTCGAATTTCGAGGTGTACAACGCCAACTCCAACCCGAACGGCCAGGCTTACGACCTCGATACCAGAATCGCGACATACGATTTTGACGTTTCGTACAGCACGGATAATATAAACTGGACGACAATCCAGGTCCGCGCGAATACGAACGCCATAGCAAAGCTGAACCTCGCCGCGCCGACCCCCGTGAGATATGTCAGGATCACCGTCATCACGCCGAACGCGGGTTTCCTTGACGGTTTCGACGATGCCTACAGATCCGTCAGGATACTGGAGTTCCAGGCCAATTCCTGCATCGTCGGCTGACAGCTCATTTCACGGCTGAGGCCATATAGTGCGCCGTCATGCGGCGCATGCCAATCAAATTAACGCAAGTTTTAAGTTCGACGCGGTTTATACCGCGTCGAACTTATGTTATGGGATAATCCGGGTGAAGGATATTGAAAAGATTTGCCTAAGGTTGACATCGGCGTTGGCATATGCTATCCTGAACTAGGCAATTGGGCGCCGCCGCGTTTTGAAAATTCGCGGGCGGCCTTTTGGGATATCGCGCGCCCGCGATTATTGACCGGGGCGCACGAACTTTTAAACTATTTTGGAGTGGAAAAGAATGCTATTTCTCCAGGCGAGCGAGGCGCCGGATGAAGGCGGCGCGCCGGGCGGGCATGAAAGCGGCCGTGCGGACGAGCGCAAAAGAGGAAAAATGCCATGGCTCAAATGGGTAATTATCCTGGTCTTCATATTGGCGGCAATCGGAGCGGCGATAATCATCATCTTTACCGTCATTCCCCAAAAGAGTACCGATCAATCCAAGTTTTCTATCAACTATACGGTGAAGGTTGACGATCCGAACGTAAAAATCCTGGGCGTCGATGTGGAGATGCGCATTGATAAGCTCTCGTCCAAGCGGATTATCGATTTATATAAGGGAAAGGTCAACGTCCCCATGGTTTCGTGCGCCGACGACAGCGGGAACAATGTGAACTTTACGGATAACGGAAACTTCCTGGCCATCGGCCCAATCGGCGGTTCGGCAAAGAGCGTCTCCCTGCGCTATAACGTCAGGGTCGGGGATCCGCCGGAGGATTACAGCTCGACAAACGTTTACGGCGATCTCTACAGAGATCTGCTCGTATTTTCCGGCGAGAACGTTTTGGTATCCCCGTATATCGATCTGTCCGATATAACGAACACGGAAAAGTACATCAGCTCCGTCTCGTTTAAACTGGACGCGAACTATGGCTGGAAGGCGATCATCCCATACCGCGAGGCGCTGTCGGACGACTGTTCTTTTACTGTGGACAAGCCCACCTGGTCTGTCTTCAACGCCATCAATAAATCGGCTTTCTGTTTCGGGCAATTTGAGCGGATAGATATCGGCGCGGGCGACGGGGTCTATATCGACAAAACAATTGAGGGCAACATCCCGAATCAATCGCTGGAAGTGCTCGTGACATTCGTACAGTATTACTCGGGGCTGTTCGGCCTGCTGTCCCCGGACGCACCGCTGACATTGCTGCGCAGTTCCGACAGCGGCGCTATGATACTCGGCGGCGTCGGCGCCAAAGGCGCGGCGCTTTCCGCGCAGCTCAACCGCGCCGATGACTGCCAGACGCTTTCCTCCACGCTGTATCACCTGTATTTTGACAGCAAGGTAAAAGCGCCGAATCTGCGCTATCCTCCAAATAACTGGGTTTACGCGGGGCTCTCGGACTTTTGCATCCGCAAATCCTCGACGTTTCTTTCGCAGAGCGTGAAGGACGCCTTTTCGATCACCTATACTGAGGACCCTGAGATGACCTATCTCGAGTACTTGTATTTTTCGCTCAAGGAACCCGGGTTCCTTGTGCTCAATCCGTCGATGGAGGGCAGTATGGCGATCGCGCAGAATGAGTATTACATGAGCATCAAGGTCCCCGTTATGATTGATTTCATCAATTACGCCATGGCGAATAACGGCGGGGGCAACTTGATCACCGCCCTGACGGAGATGGGCGGGCAGGAAAAGAATCTGGATATCAACGCGCTGCTGAAGGCCAAATGCGGGAGCGATTATGAAGCCGTGCTGCGCTACTTTTCCGGCAACGCGCTCGTTCCGAACTATAACAGCTATAATGTCGACAACCTGTATTCGGGCGCCGATATCGTTTCGCAGCTGACCGACGAAGAGACCAACTTCTCCAATCTGTTCGCTCAGGAGCAGATAGCTTATGATTTTATGCCGCTTTACCTGCTCGATCCCAATAAATTTTATCCGGCGGCGGAAGCACGGGGGGTCCGATATAATACCGCCGAAATCGAGGCTGAAGTCAAAGGCTTTTCCAAAACGCTGGATCAACTGCTGATGGAATATGCCATGTACGCCAAACTCGCGGGCGTCGACGACATAACGCAGCCTAAGTTGAGCGGACAACTGTATTCAGACGAGAACATCGCAAAATGGGAAGCGTTCTGCAATAGTTTGGGTTATAAAATGACAGACGATTGACGGTATTTATTCAATTTCATTTAAGATGATATTCTCGGCGTCGTCCAGACGGATCGTGAGGACGTACCCGCGGAGCTCAAGCTCAAGCGGGTCGCCGAGCGGGGCGGCCTTGCGCACGGTGAGCGCCGTGCCCGGCGTTATGCCCATGTCCAAGAGGTGGCGCCGCAGCGCGCCCGCACCCAGCACGGCCGTAACGCGCCCGCTCTTGCCGACAGCCAGTTGCTTGAGCGTCATCTGACCGTCCATTTAACGTTTTTTGAAGAATCTGGCGGCGCTCCCGATGGCGCGCCCTATAAAGAACGCCGCCAGCGCCGCGATGGACGCCTCCATCACGCCGTTGGTGGCCAGCGTCAGGCCGATCAGCCCCAGCAGCGCGCTGTACGCCACCTTTAAAACCTCCGTGTACTGACGGCCGAAAAAGACGTATATCCCGCCCAGCACCAGGAAGGTGTTGGTCAGGCTACCCAGAAGGCCGCTGATGAGATAGGCGGCGGCGTTCCCCGCGCCGGCCGGGAAAGCCCTGCTCAGGATATAAAACAGGCCCCCGGCGACAAAGCCCACGAGTACCCTCGGCACAAAGCAGATCGCCAGGCTCCACAGGTTGCCGCTGACGCCGCCCACGGAGTAAAAGGGCGTAAAAATAAACGCGATGGGGGACGGCGGCATGAACGTCCAGACGATAAAGCTGAATAATCCGGCAAAGAAGCCCATCAGCATACCGGCGCGCGGCCCCATAAGCACCCCCGTCAGCACGACGGGCACAATGGCCAGCGTCGCCACAATGGGCCCGATGGGTATGGAGCCCAGCGGCGTAAAGCAGAATATGGCCTCAATGGCCAGCAATATCGAAAAGCGCGTCAGGAACAGCGTGTTCTTTGAAAACTTTGCTCCCTTCGTCCGCGTTGTTTGATCAGATTTATCGGCCTGGTTATCCATAGCTTATCCCCCCGTAAACTTTCGAAAGGCTTCCAACGCGCCGGGCAGGCCGCGGTTGAAAGCCATATCAGAAAACATGTGATAATCATATCACATAATAACGCCGGATTGCAACATTATATTCCCGATATCAATAATTGGAAATGCATGATCGGAAGTAAACCATAATTACGCGCCGCGGTCACTTCCCGAATACCTGCTGCGTGACGATCACGGACGCCGCCACGCCAGCGAAGTTGGCTATCAGCGCGCCGGCCAGGGTATAGCGCGTCTTTGTTATCTTCACGCTCATGAAATAGACGCTCATCGTATAGAACACGGTCTCCGTGCAGCTCATCATGACGGACACCAGCCGCCCCAGGTAGCTGTCCGGGCCGTAGGTCTTGTATATGTCCAGCAGCAGCCCGGTGGACGCGGAAGAGGACACCAGCCGCATGAAAGTGAGCGGCACAAGCTCCTTGGGGTACCCGACCAGATTGGTGAGCGGGGAGATGAGCCAGCCGATGATCTCCAGCGCGCCGGACGCGCGCAGTATCCCCACGGCGACCATCAGCCCGATGATCGTGGGCAGGATATTCAGGACGGTGGTGAAGCCGTCCTTGGCCCCCTCGATAAACGTGCCGTACATATCGACGCGCTTTAAAAAGCCGTTTGCCAGGATTATCGCGAAGACGGCGGGTATGATCAGATCGGAGATAAAAAGCATCGCCTGCATCAGCCGTACACCCTCTCCAGCGCCTTCGCCACCACGATGCCCGCAATGGTCGTGATGAACGTCGCGGCAAGCCCAGGGCCCACTATCTCGGTCGGGCTGTGTGAGCCGTATTGCGCCCTGAACGCGATCACGCTCATGGTGATAAGCTGCAAAGATGACATATTGGTTATCATGAACATGCACATGGCGTTGCTGGCGCGCTCCTTTATACGGTTCAGCTTCTGCAGTTCCTCCATGGCCATGAGCCCCGCCGGCGTCGCCGCCCAGCCCAGTCCCAAAATGTTGGCGATCATATTTGTGGCTATGTACTGCATGGCGGGGCCGTCCGCCGGCACATCGGGGAACAAAAAGCGCAGCAGCGGGCGCATCCCGCGCGCTAAGCCCTCGATCATGCCGCCCTTTTCCGCGATCTTCATCAGGCCGGTCCACATGGAGATTATGCCCAGCATGGTGATGCAGACGCCCACGGCTTCTTTTGACGAATCTATCGCGGCGGCCGTGACGGCCCCCATGCGCCCCGTCACCGCGGCGACCGCTATCCCGAGCATGATCATCCCGAACCAGAGCTTGTTTAGCAAGCCTTCACCTTCCCCGGACCTGTATTTATTAATTTTAAGTTCGATGGGATTAAGTGCTCTGGGTTCGCGCACCGAAACACAATTTAGCGCAAATCGGCCGGATTGTCTCGCGCGTTTACTCCGTTCATACTGTTTCTTGATGAAGGTTGACATAAATCAGCTATCCTCCATTGGCGCGCGCAGACCTGCGAACAAAAGGATTTCGCTGTGTCTGCGTGCATTCCGTATGTACGCTGATTTATGTCAATGATAAAAAAGAAACAGTATCAGTTCTGCCGCGCGTTTGCTATTTGAACGCACGGATACCTATAAAGCGCATGGGCGCTCGCAATGACGTATAAACGGGGGCGCGCCGCAATCCGTCATTGCGAGCGCCCATAACCTGAAGACCCCTGACCGTCAACGCGCGAAGCAATCCAGCTCATCGAACTCACGTTATTAATATATATTTGGTTTGGGACAAAAATATGAGGCCCGCCGTCATATATTGGACTATATAGCCGATCAAATTCCCGCGAGCCTCCCCTTGATAAAAATGGGCAAACAGGCAATAAAATATTCAACAAGCCGGTCAATCTGGTCATTGGGAATGATAGAGCAGTCACTCAAACACAGCTCATACTGTTTCTTTTTTATCATTGACATAAATCAGCGTACATCCGGAATGCGCGCAGACACAGCGAAATCCTTTTGTTCGCAGGTCTGCGCGCGC
>JGI20166J26741_11088891_pt1 | contig 28301 bp, 31 predicted proteins | sample TergutCu122P5_FD_26741 | JGI IMG/M metagenome (IMG submission 26741)
CGCATCGTCATTGCGAGGGCGATAGCCCGAAGCAATCCAAAAAAAGGCATGGATTGCTTCGCTCCGCTCGCAATGACGGCATAATAAAATTAACTTAACACTAAATAAAGAATATGAAACGTAGAAATTTCTTAAAAACAGGTGCAATTATTGGCGCCGGAACAATGATGGGGGCAAATGCCGCAGCATCGTTGAATCCTGATAATGACAAAAAAATCGTTCCGCTCAGAATTGCGTTAGGCGGCGATCACGCAGGATTCGAACTGAAAAACTATATGAAGTCAGAACTTGAAAGCGATGGTCATATAGTTACTGATTTCGGTAGCTATACTCCCGATCCGGTGGATTTCCCGGACATAGCAAAGAAAATATGTGTAGCGTTACTCTCCGGAAAAGCCGATCGAGGAATTATGTGCTGCGGAACCGGTGTAGGTGCAGCAATCGCTTGCAACAAAGTGAGGGGCGTACGTGCTGCGGTCTGCCACGATATTTTTTCGGCTCATCAAAGTGTAGAGCACGACAACGTGCAAGTGGCAGCGTTCGGGAACCAAATCATTGGTAAAACAGCGGCAATAGAGTTGGCGAGGTTGTTCTTAGCAGCAAAATTTTCTACTAGCGAGGAATTTCGCCGACGAGTTGCAAAGTTAGATGAGATGGACGCATCACGTTAAATTTTAATATTCAAAATAAAATAAAGGTATAACAATGAAACACTTAATCATCGGAGGTGTAGCCGGGGGAGCTACCGCAGCTGCAAGAATCCGTAGAATTGACGAGTTTGCTGAGATTATTATTCTTGAAAAAGGAAAATATATTTCATACGCCAATTGCGGATTACCCTATTATATCGGTGGAATTATTGAAGATCGCGATGAACTTTTCCTGCAAACGCCCGATTCGTTCGGGAAACGATTTAATGCCGATGTGAGGGTAGAAAACACGGCGGTGGGAATCGATACAACCCGAAAAAACGTAACGGTTCAACGTTCAGATGGCAGCCAATATACTGAAACATACGACAAACTATTGCTTTCGCCCGGAGCCTCGCCTGTGAAACCACCCTTGGAAGGAATCGATTCGGAAGGAATTTTCACCTTGCGCGATGTTCCGGATACCGACCGCATCAAAAATTATCTTCGTAAGCATACCGTTCAAAAGGCAGTAGTGATCGGCGCCGGATTCATTGGATTGGAAATGGCCGAAAACCTTCATCACACAGGAGCCGAAGTTTCCATTGTGGAAATGCTGAATCAGGTGATGGCGCCTGTCGATTTCTCCATAGCCGCACATGTACATAAACATTTACTAAAAAAAGGAGTTAAACTTTATTTAGAACAAACCGTTGAACGCTTCGAACAGAAAGGCGGAAAAATCAACGTTTATCTGAAAAGCGGTATAACTATTTCTACGGACATCGTCATCCTGTCCATTGGCGTTCGTCCCGAAACGTCATTAGCCAAAAGTGCCGGTCTGAGAATCGGAGAAACCGGCGGAATTTGGGTAGATGAATATTTGGAAACCTCCGTAAAAGATGTATATGCAGTCGGCGATGCGGTTGAATTTCCTCATCCGTTGACAGGCAAACCGTGGTTGAATTATTTAGCAAATCCCGCTAACCGGCAAGGGCGTTTAGTAGCTGATAATATGGTTTTTGGTAATACAACAAAATACGAGGGTGCAATCGGAACAGCCGTAGCTAAAGTATTCGATTTAACTGTGGCAAGCACAGGCTTAGCCGCTAAAAAACTGAAACAATTCAATATTCCTTATCAAAGCTCTCACACGCATTCCGGCTCACACGCCGGATATTATCCGGGGGGTACGCAAATAAGTCTCAAACTGACCTTTGACCCGGAAACCGGAAAACTGTACGGTGCACAAGGCGTAGGATATGAAGGGGTTGATAAACGCATCAATCCGATTGCCTTACTTATCAAATCGGGAGGAAACGTCTTTGACCTGACGAAGATAGAACATTGTTACGCACCGCCTTTTTCTTCGGCAAAAGACCCGATAGCTATTGCCGGTTATGCTGCAAGCAATATTGTCACCGGGCGCATGCCCGTCATTCATTGGCGAGAAATGCAAATGACAGACCCCGACAAGGTTACAATTTTAGATGTACGTACCGAAGAAGAAAGAGCCAACGGCCGGTTCATTCAAGGTTCGTTGAATATTCCCGTAGATGATTTACGCGATCGTTTGGATGAAATTCCTAAAAACAAACCGATTTTTGTGTATTGTGCCGTAGGTTTACGAGGGTATCTGGCGTTACAAATTTTAACGCAACGCGGTTTCACCGAGGTGAAAAATCTATCGGGCGGATATAAAACTTATTCCATAGCAACTTCAAAAATTAATTCAATATGAAAACAAATTTTTTTATCGCATTCGGTTTACTTATCGCCTTTGCAAGTTGTGCTCAAACCGGAAAACAAGCCTCAAACCGGGAAAAAGCTGAATACCGTAAAATTACGGCACAAGAAGCTAAAAAAATGTTGGACGAGCATCCGCAAGCGATTTTATTAGATGTTCGTACCGAAGCAGAGTTTAATGAGCGGCATATCCGCGGAGCTCGCCTGCTTCCGCTAAATGAACTTGCTATCAAAGCAGAAACGGCTCTTTCAGACAAAAATGCACTTATTTTGGTTTACTGTCGAAGCGGAAGACGAAGCAACAGTGCAGCAAATTTGTTAATTTCGATGGGATATACAAATATCTATGATATAGAAGGCGGCATTACCGTTTGGCCCTATTCGACCGAATAATTATTCAGCCATCGCTCAACCCCGCATCGAATTGAATCCAATCCGAAAGATTCGGGGTTGATGGTATTCTTTGCCAAAATGAAAAGCGATTCCGCATCATCGCCCGCTTGCAATCCCAATAAGGAATCGGATAAGTAGTGGAAAAAAAGGTCAACGGTGTGAACATCGAAACCGGAATAGCGATATTTATTCGGTAAAGAAAATAGGTATTTAGGTTGGGTAATCTGTAACCCGGTTTCTTCTTTCACCTCCCGGATGATTGCTTCTTCGGCGGTTTCATTAAAATCAACAAATCCGCCGGGTAAGTCGAATGTTCCTTTTGCAGGCTCCTTTGCTCTGCGAACTACCAACAACTCCCCTGCCCGATTGGTTATAAAAACAGCCGTAGCGGCAGCTGAGTTGAAATAATACACAAAACCGCATTGTTCGCATTTTTTGGATTTGAAGTTGTTTTCAATGAAATGCTCCGAACCGCATACGGGACAAAATCGGAAAGAATGTAAAGGATGCATGAATTATTCTACACCGGCTAACTGCGGGTCGATCATGATTCGTCCGCAATGTTCGCATACAATGGTTTTCTTGCGAAGTTTAATATCTAATTGCCTTTGAGGCGGAATTTTGTTAAAGCAACCGCCACAGGCGTCGCGTTGAATATACACTACAGCCAATCCGTTGCGAGCGCTTTTGCGAATCCGTTTGAAAGCAGCCAGTAAGCGAGGTTCAATGGTCGTTTCCAATTGCTTGGCTTTTTCCCGCAACTGTTCTTCCTGAATTTTTGTTTCTGATATGATCCCGTTTAATTCTTCTTTTTTTGATCGCAAATCAATTTGGCGTTCTTCCAACATTTTTTTACTTTTAACGATCTCTTCATTGATCATCTTCGATTCAGCTGTAAACTCCCGAATGCGTTTTTCGGCTAATTCAACTTCGAGTCCTTGAAATTCAATTTCCTTTGAAAGACTATCGAATTCGCGATTATTCCGGACATTATCCAATTGCTCTTTGTACTTATTGATCAAAGTATTTGAATCCGTAATTTTAATCCGTTGCTGTCCGACCGTAGTGTCAATTTCTTTAATGTCTAATGTAAAATTTTGAATACGTGTTTGCAGACCGGCTACTTCATCTTCCAAGTCTTGTACTTCCAAAGGAAGTTCGCCTCGCAGCGTTTTAATTTTATCGATTTCCGATAAAGTGGTTTGAAGTTTATATAGATTCGCTAACTTTTGTTCGACCGATAAGTCTTCCACCGATTGTTTTTCTTTTTTATTTGCAGACGGATTGTTTTGTCCGTCGCTTGTCAAGCCGGCGGTTTTTTCTTCGACGTTTACTTTTTTATTGTTGGTCGGAACTTTATTTTTTTTACTTTGTTCTTTAGTCGGCTTTTTTGCTTTTTCGACTTCAATTTCTTTTTTAGCCATACTTTTAAAAATTACAGGTAATTGACCGGATTTGTGTTTGTTGTTGAAAAATGAACGGCAAAGTTAGTAATTTTTTTTGTAATCACATCATAAAACAGTTCCTTTGTAATGATTTCCGATTCATAATGCCCGATAACCGCTAAAAGGATTCGATTTTCAACATCCAAATAATCGTTATATTTTGCTTCTCCGGTAATAAAAATATCTGCTCCGTAGGCAATTGCGTCTTGAATTAAAAATGCGCCGTTACCGCTGCACAAAGCGACTTCTCGGATTTCTTTTCCGGTAAGAGGCGAATGTTTAATACTTTGCAACTTGAACCCGGTTTTCAATCGTTGTAAAAAAGTTTCTTCCTCTTCCGGATAAGGCAATTCCCCTACCACTCCCGATCCGATTTTTTCTTGGTCGTTCGCTAATGGGTAGAAATCGAAAGCCGGCTCTTCGTAGGGATGAACGGCTAAAAGCGCTCGGAGCGCCGTTGATTTTTTTTGTACAGGGAGAATGGTTTCAATGCGGATTTCCGGTTCGTTATGCAATTCGTTTCGGTTTCCAACAAACGGGTTTGCCGGTTCTCCGGCTCGAAATGTTCCGATGCCCGAAACATTGAAACTGCATAAATCGTAATTACCTATATAACCTGCTCCTGCATTGAACAAAGCATTTCGAACCGCTCCGGCATAAGCTTCCGGCACAAAAGTCGCCAATTTCAATAAACCGTCTTTTTTAGGGCTGAGTATCCGAATATTTTGTAAACCGATTTTTTCGGCTAAATAAAAATTAAGCCCTCCGGAGGCATTATCAATATTGGTATGCGCCGAATAAATAGCCAAATCATTCTTACAAGCCTTCATAACGCAACGTTCAATATAGGTTTTTCCGGTTAATTTCTTTAACGGTTTAAATAGAAGAGGATGATGGGAAATAATCAGATTACAATCCAATTCCAAAGCCTCTTCCAAGACTTCTTCAGTGACATCCAAACAAAGTAAAACACCTTTTACGTTTTGAGAGCTGTCGCCCACCTGTAATCCCGTATTATCAAAACTTTCCTGTAAATCAATCGGGGCAAAATCTTCCAAGGTTTCTATGATTTGTGAAATCTTCATCTTCAAAAAAAAATCAAATGACTTATATACAATAATTAGACAAAAGTACAAATTTTTTATTCGCCAAAGAGTTTTTAAGCTTTATCCTTTTTCTCTTCAATTATTTTAACAATTACGATATAAATTTGCAGAAAAGCGGAAACTAAAAGGAGGACAAACCATTCATTACGCCTTTGGAACATGAAGTAAGAAGAAGCCGGAAGCAATAAAGCGGCAATTACCAGTTGAATATTTAATCTTTTTAAACGAAAATTCGGCCCTTGATAGCGGTTCGACAGGTAGATCACCGCTACGACCGCTCCGGAAATGGCATAAGCATAATAAACAATCGCTCCGGGGATCAATTCATCAGCGATGATGTAGGATGCCGCCGATAGCAACAGAATCGTTGAAGCAATAATAAATAAAAAACCGGAGACTTTAGTCGACATTTTATTCGACAATTAAAAAAAGATCTTCATCGGTTTTCGCCATGAGAAATTGTTCACGGGCAAATTTTTCCAAACTTTCTTTATCTCCTTGCAAGGCATTCAATTGTTGGAGTTTTTTCTCGTTTTCGATCTTTACGGATTCTACATCTTTTCGCAAGGATTTGATTTTCATCTCATAGCGAATCCCGTCCAAAAAGGTGTTATCGCCTATAAAAAAAGTGACAATAAGAAAAATAATAATGGTCACATGGTATTTATTCACCTTGTGTTTGAACCTATTAAACAAATCAAGCGGGCTTCTCATATCCTTTCTATTATAAAACAACAAATACAAAGGTAGAAAAAATTTATGAATTATGAATTATAAATTATAAATTATGAATTATCTTTGCATCAGATAATTTTTAGTATGGATAATTATATTGTTTCAGCAAGAAAATACCGCCCGAGTACGTTTCAATCGGTAGTTGGTCAGAAATCATTAACGACCACCCTAAATAACGCAATTCGTAATAATAAATTAGCGCATGCTTATTTGTTTTGCGGACCTCGCGGAGTAGGGAAAACCACGTGCGCTCGTATTTTTGCAAAAACCATCAATTGTTTTAATCCGGGTGCGGATGGTGAAGCCTGCAATGAATGCGAATCCTGCCGGACGTTTAATGAAAATCGCTCGCTGAATATCCATGAATTGGATGCGGCTTCCAACAATTCGGTGGAGGATATTCGCGCTTTAACCGATCAAGTTCGTATTTTACCGCAGTTAGGAAAATATAAAGTTTATATCATTGATGAGGTGCACATGTTGTCGCCTCAGGCTTTTAATGCGTTTTTGAAGACCTTGGAAGAGCCGCCGCAGCATGCAATTTTTATCTTAGCTACGACAGAAAAGCATAAAATCATACCTACAATATTATCCCGATGCCAAATATATGATTTTAATCGAATCAATATCAATGATATCGTAGATTATTTGGAATATGTTGCTTCGAAAGAGAATATTCTTTTCGAAAAAGAAGCGATGAATGTGATTGCTCAAAAAGCGGATGGAGGCATGCGCGATGCATTGTCGATCTTCGATCAGGCGGCGAGTTTTTCCCAAGGAAATATAAGCTATCGGGCAATCATTGAAAACCTGAATGTCTTGGATTATGAGTATTATTTCCGCATAACCGATGCTGTTTTAGAAAACAAAGTGGGACAAAGCATGCTGTTGTTGAATGAAATTTTAAGTAAAGGATTCGACTTACAACAAATTACCGGCGGATTGGCTCTTTTCTTCCGCGACCTTTTGGTTTGTAAGGATCCTCAAACCCTTGTTTTGTTCGAAACCGGCGATGCAGTGAAACAAAAATATATCGAAACATCGGTTCGTTGCAGCAATACGTTTTTATATAAGGCTATCGAATTAACCAACGAAACCGATTTAAATTACCGAATCAGTAAGAATAAACGGCTTTCCGTCGAATTACTCCTTATTCGTTTATGTCAATTGAACCTTCCGCATACTGAAGAAGATAAAAAAAAAAACTGATTGAACCGATTGCCGAATTTAACGATTCGATAAAGCAGTCGACGCTTTCGACTGCTTCAGTGCAAACTTACGAATATTCGTCAAAAGTATTGCCGAAAAAGGATCAATCGGTAAAACAAACGATTCTACGGGTTCGATTGAATGATGAGAAGGAAGTAACCGAGAAAGAATCCGTTCTTGAAAATCTTTTGACGCAAACCCAAGTAGAATCGTTTACCGAAGAAGAATTGCGAGCAATTTGGAAAAACTATGCCGACCAATTGACAGATAAGCACTTAAAAAGCATTTTGATCTATTTGAATCCGAGTTTAAAAGCAAAGGATACTCTCGAAATTCAGGCGCTCAATCCGGAACAAATTCAGTATATACAAAAAAACAGCAACGCGATAACGGAATATCTCGCATCGCATTTGAGAAATAACCAAATAAAGTTAGAAGTAAAAATGAAGGAAACGACCGAAGAACAGACTCCTTTTACTGCTCAAGAGAAGTATAGATATATGGAAGGAAAAAATCCTTCGTTGAAAAAATTAGTACAAGAATTTAATCTGCGGTTAGACTAAAACTTTATGCAGAGCATCAACTTTTTGCAAGCACTTTTCAATTTTGTCCATAGCAAAATCCAGTTGTTCAAAAGTATGAGTCGCCATCAAAGAAAAGCGAATCAAACTGTCGCTTGGAGCTACCGCAGGAGATACAACGGGATTAACGAAAATACCTTCTTCAAATAAATCATGCGTAACTCGGAAAGTTTTAGAATCATCGCGAATAAATAAAGGTATTATCGGTGTGGAAGTATGGCCGATTTCGCAACCCATTTCACGAAATCCTTGAAGCGCGTATTTGGTTAGACGCCATAAATGTTCGATTCTTTCGGGTTCATTGATCATGATATCAATCGCGGCATCGGCTGCTGCTGTTGCAGCGGGCGTACAACTGGCACTGAAAGTATAAGTGCGGGAGTTATGGCGCAGAAAATTAATTACCGGTTCGGAAGAAGCGATAAAACCGCCAATGGATGCCAACGATTTACTGAAAGTGCCCATTATTAGATCCACATCCGGAAGTACATTGAAATAATCGCACACTCCTCGTCCCTGATGTCCCAATACGCCTAAACTATGCGCTTCATCCACCATAATGTTAGCATGATATCTTTTTGCTAATCGTACGATTTCAGGTAAATTCGCCAAATCGCCTTCCATACTGAAAACGCCGTCAACAACAATCAACTTTATCTTTCCGGGCTCGCATTTTTGCAGATGCTTTTCCAATGAATCCATGTCGTTGTGCTTGAATTTCATTTTCTGCGAGAAAGAAAGTCGATGGCCGTCAATGATGGAAGCATGATCCAATTCATCCCATAAAATATAATCTTCGCGTCCTGTGAGACAAGACACGACACCGGCATTCACTTGAAATCCTGTAGGATAAATAATAGCATCGTCTTTTCTTACAAAATCGGCTAATTTTTTTTCTAATTTCAGATGAATATCCAATGTCCCATTGAGAAAACGACTCCCGGCCATACCGGTGCCATATTTTTTTATTGCAGCTATGGCTGCTTCTTTCACTTTCGGATGATTTGTTAATCCTAAATAGGCATTAGATCCAAACATTAACACTTTTTTCCCGTTTATAATAACTTCTGTGTCTTGGTCGCTTTCAATTACTCTGAAATAGGGATAAAGCCCTAATGCTTTTACCTTTTGCGGAGCATCGTACTTGCTCAACTTTTCAACAAGAAGGTTCTTCATAATCAACTATTTGAACAAATTAAATTATTATCGATATTTCAATAATTACTTCTGTTTTTCTTATCTTACCGGAAAAATCCTGTAAGTATATTGTGCAAAAGAAACCGTTGCAAAGGTAATAATATTTTCTAATTTCAATTCAAAATTTCAAAAAAAATACAATTTTTCGTTTTTTAACACTTTTTTAAAATCAGAGAAACATAAAATGTTCCATGAGATAAGATGTATTTTGGATAGAATAAAAAAAGTATGTATCTTTGCAGACATACTGCGAAAGTAGCTCAGTTGGCAGAGCACGACCTTCCCAAGGTCGGGGTCGCGGGTTCGAGCCCCGTTTTTCGCTCACGGCGTTATATTTTTATCTTCGTAATCCTATTAATCAAAAAGAACATCATCAAAACCGGCATTTTTTCTGTTGTAGAATTTATGCAACAAATTAGAAACAGTGATATTGAAGGTTTTATGACCTCATTGCAAGCATATTTCGCCGCTATTCCCTATACTGCCGATAACCGCAATCTTGTGAAAATAGGCGTAGCGTTTTCACAACAAGAAAGAGGAATAAAACGTTGGTTGATAGAATAGTGCCGGACGTGATAAGAAAAAATATCAATTTTAGGTAAAAAGAAAAATCCAAATTGTATGTAATAAAATAATTATTTTTCGTATATTTGAACCGAAAAAATAAAAGGGCGCATTCATTTTTGGAATTTATTTATTTTAATTTGTAAAAAATATAGATATGAAAAATTCAGATTTATTTATCGGATTAGGAGTCGGCTTATTGGTTGGAGCCGCAATCGGCTGGTATGTCACTTACGACGAAGAAAAGAAAGCCGAATTAATGGATGAAATTAAGAGTAAAGCGGACGATGCTAAAAAAAGTATCGGAAAAGTGGTCAAACAAAGTATGGAAGATTTGGATAAAGCGGTCGAAATCGTCAACCAAACTGCTCAGGAAACGATTTCAAAACTAAGAGCTAAATCCACCAAAGTTGAGCCTGAAGTCGAATCCGCTTGACAACTATGGATTCAGACTACAATTTGAGTGATCTTTTAACTGCCTTGCAAACGGAAATAAAAGAGTGGGTCGAAATTCGATTAAAGCTCCTTCAATTAAATGTTTTTGAAAAAACGGCAATTGTCGGATCTTTTTTAATCTTCGGCATAATCCTAATTAATCTTTTGTTTTTCGCTCTTTTATTCACCTTTTTTGCCTTAGGTTTTCTCATCGGTAACCGGGTAAACAGTGTTGCGGGTGGATTTGCTATTATCAGTTTTTTATATCTGTTGGCCTTGGCTTTGATATTGTTTTTTCGCAAAGCGGTTTTTACCGGTTTGCAGAATTTACTTTTAAGAACGTTAAATTCCGAAAAGGACGATAAAACGACTGTTTTACAAGAAAAGTTATAAAATCCGCATGCAAAATTTGCACCAAAGAGCATGAACCTGTTGCGGATTGCTCTGACCTTTAAAAACAAATTATGTACAGATGAAACCGAAGAAATTAACTCCTTTGGAAATCCTGCACAGGCAAAAAGCAATCTTGCAGGCGAAATCGGACGGATTAACCGTTTCGATTGAAAATAATGCCCTGCATTTGCAGCATAATTTTGCTCCTCTGCTTCGTGACAGTCTTGTGGAATCGGCTGTTTCAAAACTTCCCCCTCATTTCCGGAATATAGCTGCCGGGGTTCTCTTAAAAGAAAAGAAAAACGACGTGCAGCATTTACCTGTTGGAAAGATTGCATCAGGAATTGCCGCCGGTATCACAGAATTTGCTCCTTTTTTTCTCAAAGGGAAAAAAGGAGCAATTTTTTCGATTTTGTTGAAGCAGGTGGTTAAATGGATTTCTTAAAAAATCGATTCTTAATGTCTTAATTTATTCCCCACCATCACCCGACGGGTTGCTTCATAATGTGTGTTCCGGAAATCAACCTGTTCTACCATTTGATGAGCTAACTTTTGGAATGCAAAACCTGTAATGCTGTTTTCGTCCAAAGCGACAGGCTTTCCTGCGTCGCCGCCTTCGCAAATGCTTTGTACGATAGGAATCTGCCCCAGCAAAGGAATGCGGAGTTCTTCAGCCAAACGTTTTCCTCCTTCTTTTCCGAAAAGATAATACTTGTTATCCGGAAGTTCGGCAGGAGTAAACCAAGCCATATTTTCCACTATCCCCAACACAGGGACATTAATTTTCTCACCGGCAAACATATCCACCCCTTTGCGGGCGTCGGCTAAAGCTACTTCCTGCGGAGTGGTTACTACAATTACTCCGGTTACGGCAAGCGTTTGCACCAAAGTCAGATGAATATCGCTTGTACCGGGCGGTAGGTCAATTAGAAAATAATCCAATTCTCCCCACCGGGCATCGCTGATCAATTGTCTCAAGGCATTGCTTGCCATGGTTCCTCGCCAAACCAATGCATCTTTTTTGTTTACAAAAAAACCGATGGAAAGAATTTTTATCCCGTATTTTTCAACCGGAATAATCCAATCTTTTTCATCTATTTTTTCAAGAACAGGGCGAGCTTCTTCTTCATCAAACATTTTAGGGACGGAAGGTCCATAAATGTCTGCATCTAAAAGTCCTACTTTATATCCTAATTGCGCCAAAGCCACCGCCAAATTAGCGGCAACCGTACTCTTCCCTACGCCGCCCTTGCCGGAAGCGATTGCTACTATATTTTTCACATCAGGCAACAAATGGGACGGCTCTTCCGGCGGATGAGTCTGTTTGATTTTCACTTGAATATTCCCTTTGATGTCGATGCCATCGTCGATATAGGTTAAAATGGCTGTTTCCGCCGCTTTCACTATTGATTTGATAAACGGGTCATTCGGCTTTTCAAAAAGTATCGAAAAACTCACACGGTTCGATTCGATACGGATATCGTCTTCAACCATCCCCATTTCAACAAGGTTTTTGCCTGTTCCGGGATAACGGACTTTTTCCAAGGCATCCGTAATTAATTTCGGATACAGTTTAATCATTTTCTTTTTCTGTTAAAACTGCGATAAACGTCCCGTTCTATTTCGATTTGCGGTTCCAAATAACTTGAACGCGCTTCGAATTTAAATCGTATGTATTTAATGCTCATGCCTCTGCTGAGCCATTGTTGTTCATAAAACGTTTGAATCGAAAGAACCGTATCAACCAAGCTACTATTATACAAATCGTCTGTTACTGCTTCCACCTGAAACCGGTTGGCTTGAATCATGGCATGGGTATAAGCATACATAAATGGGCTGTCGGTTTTCAGGTGGATTATACTGTTTTCTTTTAAAACCCTTTTGTAAATTTGCATAAAACGTGAAGATGTCATCCGTTTATTTACTTTTTCCATCTGCGGGTCCGGAAATGTCAGCCAGATTTCGGATACTTCACCCGGAGAAAAAAAACGATCAATCCATTCGATATGTGTACGAAGGAAAGCGACATTCGGCATTTTTTCCTGATAAGATTGATTTGCCCCGCTCCACATTCGCGCTCCTTTAATATCGACGCCGATGAAATTTTTTTCGGGATACAGTTTTGCTAATTCCACCGTGTATTCGCCTTTTCCGCAACCCAATTCGATTACAATCGGATGATTATTTTTAAAAAACGATTCATTCCATATACCCTTCATTTCAAATTCCTTTTCCTGTAATATAGAAAAAGGGTATTGAAATACATGCGGATAATGATTCATTGCTTCAAATTTCTGCAATTTATTTTTACCCACAATTCTTTAATAAATATTATTTTTGGGTTACTCTAACGTCGATACGGCGATTAAGCGCCCGGCAATAATCCGTATCGTTTGCAGGACAAACGGGATGCAGAGAACCGTAACCTTCGTAGGTTACCCTTTTTGCATCAATTCCCAAAGAAATTAGTTTTTCAGCCGTAACTTTTGCTCTCTCATTGGATATCTTCATGTTAATCTCATCGGTTCCTGTATTGTCGGTGTATCCTCCAATTTTAATTTGAGAATTTGGAAAGAAATTCAAAATCTTGGCAATGTTCTTTAATTGGTCTTCTGATTCGGCGGTAAGTGTTGATGAGCCGATTTCAAAACGCAACCTATCTAAGGTTATCCATCCTTTGGTCTTATCCGTTTGATCAACCTGTATGTCTTTGGAATTTAAAAAGTTAAACAATCTGTATTCCGAACTGTACTGCCCCATTCTCCATTCTGTTCCATCCGGAAGCTTCATTGAAACGGTGTCGCCGGCTTCGTAAATAATGCTGTTTGTCAGCGTATCCAACTTTCCTTTAGGAATATTCATCGAATCTACGGCAACAGCTTCGCTTACCGGAGGACTGACAACGGCAGTTGAACATGTATCTTTGAAACAGCATTTTTTACAGCAGAAAAATAGAATCAATAACAATAAAAGCGCTAATAATAACCACCACCAATTGAATTTACGTTTTTTCCCATTCTCTTCGGGTAGAAAAGGAGCGGATTTGACCGAGGCAGATACCAAATCTTCCGGCGGCACAAAACCGTTAAGGTATTCCAATTCATAGCTTCCTCTTTCAAAAGGTTTAGTTTCACTTATTTCAGCAGCTTCAATGCCAAATTGTTTTGCATGTTCACAAATGGCGTCGAAATCTTCTTTTCTCCAAAGTTCCACTAAAGCAAGCCTTTTTCCGGTTTTTAATACAACCTGCTCGTCTTCTCTTTCAAAGAACAGTTTTTCCTGTCCTTTGGTTTCTTCCACAGGAACGAGAAGGCTTTCAGTAAAGCTTTTAGGATTGAGCGACTTAGGAAAAGCCCGTTGCAAATCGGATAAAGTTGAATCAGGGTACAGTTTCAGGTAAGCATTGATAATACCCAATGCCGTGCGGCTTTGTGATTTTCCGTAAACACGAATTTTAGTTTCCATAATTAATATAATTTATAAAATGTTAAATAATCGTGGTCAAAAGTACAATTTTTTTTCATACGTTTGAATAAAAACGTATTTTTTACCATTTTTTTTGAGAAAATTAAAAATAAATGCTCCTTAAAAAATCCGGTAACGATTTACGTACGACATTTGATAAAATCAAGCCAATTATCCGCAGTATATTTCTTCATGACTTATATTTTCTAAGATGCAAAAAAAATAGCAAAATGTCAATCGGATTTTGGGCAGATTTTGGAGAAATTTTGAACGAGTATGTATCGAACATGTATCGGACTTGGTACGGATATTGAGATTTTGTCTATGTAATTTAAGACTAAAAATGTTCTTCTATTGTATCGTTAATCTTTTCTACGTTCAAACTTCTTGCTGAAGCATCGAAAATCTCTTTGTATGTGCCGTTATGATGATACACTTCTTCGTGTGTACCGCTTTCGACTACTCGTCCCTGTTTCATGGCAAAAATCATATCGCTGTCGATGATTTGCGAAATGGAATGCGAAATGATGATTACGGTACGGTCTTTTTTGATGGCATCGAGTGAAAGTTTAATTTGTTCGGTAGCGATGGCATCAAGGCTGGCAGTCGGCTCGTCTAAAAAGATTATTGGAGGATTTTTAAGAAACATTCTTGCAATGGCGATGCGCTGTTGTTGTCCACCTGAAAGTGTCAGCGCCGAACTTTCGTATCCATTAGGTAAAGCAATGATTTGCTCGTGAATATACGCTTTTCGCGCAGCTTCTTCCATTTGTTCACGGGTAGCATTGACATTACCGTACAAAATATTTTCTGCAATCGTCCCACTGAAAATATGATTTTTTTGCAAAACCAAACCAATGTTTTCGCGTAAATATTTCGTATCATAATCGGCGAGTGGAACACCGTCGAGAAGAATCTGTCCGTGTTGCGGTTCGTAAAACTTGTCTAATAGATTGATAACTGTGCTTTTTCCGGCTCCGGAAAGTCCAACAAGCGCAGTGATTTTATCAGGTTCAATCTTCATGTTTACATCAAACAACACCTTTGTACCGGTTGGATATGTAAAATCGACGTGTTGCATTTCAAATTCACCGCGAATCTTTTCCGGGCGATATTTGCCCGACTGTTCCTTTTGATTGTCGGCATTCATAATGTCGAAAAAACCTTCGGCATAAATCAGCGCATCATTGATGTCGTCGTAAATGCGGTGCAGTTGTCGGATGGGAGCGGTAACATTGTTGAACAGCATGATATGAAGCATAATCGCCCCGATTTTCATTTGCCCGGTCAATACAAGGTAAGCGGTTAGTATGATGATTATTACCACGCCAAATTGTTCTGTAAAGGTTTTCAGTCCGTCAAACTTAAAATTGGTTGAGCGGGTGCGCATTTGCGTGTCAGTGAGGGCGGTCTGTAAGTCTAACTGTTTTTTTGCTTCAATATTTTCGCGATTAAACGATTTAATTACGATTATCGATTCCAAAATATTGATGATCCCTCCCGATTTGTTTTCACGATATGAACGCATGTTACGACGCCATCCCTTGAGTTTTTGCGCCTGCTTTTGACTGATAAAAAAATAAACAGGCACGATACATAGGCCCACCAACCCTACATAGAAATTTGCGTGAAACATCCCAATCAGAGCCACAATGGCTGAAGTGAACAGTGGAAAAATATCGATAAAAAAACTTTGTACCGTGCGCGTTAAACTCGAAACGCCTTGATCGATGCGAGTTTGCAATTTTCCTGACCCGCTTTCATCAGCGGTAAAGAAAGCCATCCGATAGGTCAGAACTTTTTCTATTACTCGTTGTGCAAGGTCTTGAGAAATCATTATCCGGATTTTTTCGCCATAAAATTTCTGTCCGAAAGAGATAAAAATATTAATCAATTCTTTCGACAACAAGATGATAGAGATAAATGCCACTATGTTTAGTCCTTCCTTCAGCGGCTTGTTTTGTTCTACAAGAGAAGCAATGCTATTGACTGTGTATTGCAGTACATAAGCATTGACCTGCGACGTCAGTGCACCGATAAATGTCAACGCTAAGGCTAAAATCACCAACCACTTGTAGGGTTTAACATAGGGCAGGATACTGCGAAATAGTTGGAAAAAGGACATATTCAATTAGGAATTAAGAATTAGGAATTCGAAGAATCGACGGAGTCAAATATGAAACAAAGATCGGCGTTAAGCAATTTAATTTGATAAATCATAAGTTTTCGATTTTTCGACAAAAGTAGTGATTATCTGCTATTTTTTTAATATCTTTGAGCGATTTAATAAAAAGCAGAATATGAAAAGATTTTTTTTTACTTTAGCAATACTATTATTTATGCTATCCAATCATTCGCCAATGGCCGTACAGGCGCAAACAAAAGACGCATCGAACCCTCTGTTACAAACATGGACTGCTCCCTATGAGATTCCTCCTTTTGAAAATGTTAAACCCGAACATTATATTCCTGCCTATAAATATGCTATGGCAGAACATGATAAAGAAATCAAGACAATTACCGACAATAAAAAATCACCGACTTTTGAAAACACCGTTTTAGCTTATGATAATTCAGGGAAATTATTATCGAAAATATCGGCAGTATTCGGCAGTGTAAGCGGGGTAGGTTCTAATCCAGAAATACTTGCCATTGCTAAAGAATTATCGCCTTTGACAAGCAAGCATTTTAACGATATCAGTTTAAATGAAATCTTGTTTCAAAGGGTTAAGAAGGTGTATGACAATCGGGATAATCTGAAGTTAAACCAAGCTCAGAAGCGGTTACTAACAGAAATGTATAAACGATTTGAACGCAGCGGAGCCAATTTGCCTGCTGATAAAAAGGAAGAAATTAAAAAATTGAATACAAGAATTTCCGAGCTTCAATTGGCTTTTGGGCAAAATCTTTTAGCCGAGACAGCCAATTATACATTATTACTATCAAAAGATGAAACAGCCGGCTTAGACCAAAATCTGTTAGCGGCTGCGACGTCAAGAGCTAAGAAAATGGGAAAAGAGGGGTATGCATTCGGATTGGATAATCCGAGTATTATGCCGTTTTTGGAAAATTCCGATAATAGAAAATACAGGGAGGAAATATTGGATGCCTATTTGAACCGATGCAATAACAATAATGAGTTCGATAATAAAGCCGTTATAAAAGAACTGATTGAATTACGCCTTAAAAAAGCGCAAATCATGGGGTTTGATAATTTCGCCCAATATCAGTTGCAGGACAAGATGGCAAAAACTCCCGAAGCAGTCTATGATTTATTGGATCAAATTTGGGGTCCCGCTCTGAAAGCGGCAAAAAAGGAAGCTGCCGATATGGAAGAAGTTATTAAAGATAATAACCTACCAATCACTTTGGAATCGTATGATTGGAGATACTTTTTTGAAAAATCGAGAAAGAAGAATTTTGATCTAAGCGAAGCTCAGTTAAGACCTTATTTCAAACTCGAAAATGTCAGAGAAGGAATTTTCTATGTCTGCAACCGGTTATACGGAATTACGTTTACGCAATTGAAAAACGTCCCTCTCCCCTACCCTGAGGCAACTGCTTGGTTATGCAAAGATACTGATGGAAAAGACTTAGGCGTATTATTTATGGATATGTTTGCGCGCCCGGGTGAAAAACGAGGCGGCGCATGGTGCGGCGGTTTTCGATCTCAGACTTACGAGAAAGGGAAAAAAGTAATTCCATTAGTAACCATTGTAGCGAATTTTACAAGAGGGATCGGGAATGAACCCGCTTTATTAAGTTCGGATGAAACACGAACTTATTTCCACGAATTTGGTCATGCTTTAGCAAGTTTATTTAAAGATGTTCCTTACGATGGATTGAGCGGCTACGCAAGAGATTTCGTAGAACTTCCTTCCCAGATTATGGAGCATTGGGCATTTGAGCCACAAGTATTAAAAGTGTATGCGAAACATTATAAAACCGGAGAAACCATTCCCGATAACTTAATTGAAAAAATGGATAAAGCGGGAAAATACGGACAAGGTTTTATTACTACCGAATATTTAGCCGCTTCTTATCTCGATATGGATTATCATGTATTAAAATCTATCCCCTCCAATTTCAGCGTATTGATTTTTGAAGACCATGCTTTACTGAATAGAGGACTTATCCGTCAAATTCCTCCAAGATACCGTGGACCCTATTTTCAACATACATTTACAGGGGGATATACAGCCGGTTATTATTCTTATATTTGGGCAGGCGTTTTGGATTGCGATGCTTATCAAGCGTTTGTTGAAAAAGGGAATATTTTTGATAAAGAAACAGCAACGAAATTCCGAAAAGAAATTTTGGAAAAAGCTAATTTTGAAGATGCAATGGATTTATATATCAAATTCAGAGGGAAGAAACCGGGGATTGACGCCTTGCTGAAAAATAGAGGACTGTTTAAACAATAATTTCTAAAATCCGGTTTTTTTCAAATAATTAATAAACTAATGTTATGTTAACTCAAATTTGGCGCATTGTCATTGCGAGAGCTGCGAGGAACGAAGCAGCCAAAGCAATCCAAAAAATACATGGACTGCTTCGCCTAACGGCTCGCAATGAAGACATTATAGAATTAACTCAACACGAATAATGAAAAGATTGATGATAGAAAAAAGACGTATGGAAAAATTTAATTAATTTTGGCGTTGAAAGAGTGTACTTTCATTAATAAATAAATTAACTAATCTATTTAAAAATTACAACTATGGCAAATTACAAAATCGAAGAAATTGAAGGAATTGGTGAAAAATTAGGCGCAAAATTACGCGAAGCGGGCATCAACAGTACAGACAAGATGTTAGCGGGTACCAAAACAAAAAAACAGCGCAAAGACTTGGCTGAATCTACCGGGATATCTGAAAAATTGATACTTAAATTCGCCAACATGGCAGACCTTTTCCGTATCAACGGTATCGGACAGGAGTTTTCGGAATTACTCGAAGCCGCAGGAGTAGATACCGTCGTCGAATTGGCAACCCGTAAGGCTGAAAACCTTACGATGAAAATGGAAGAAGTGAATACAAAGAAAAAACTTACTCGACGCACTCCTTCTCTCAAGGAGGTTGAGAAGTGGATTGAAGAAGCCAAATCTTTGCCTCGCATGTTAGAGTATTAATTTTTCAAATGGTGAATTTATATTGTCGATCGTATCAATTGATTTTTCGACTAGCTACTCCTTTTCTCCCTTGGAGACGCCCAAAACGTTTGAGCGACTTTCCGGTTTTAGCAAAATTGTTGCAAGAAAAGAATGTCAAATCAACGCTGTTGGTAACCGATTCGGGATTGGTCGAATTAGGATTGCACACGGCTTTAATCCAAACTTTGGAAAGCAGTAATATACATTGTGTTTTGTATGATAAAACGTTGCAAAATCCTACGATCGACAACATTGAAGAAGCTTTAACACTCTACAAAAAAGAAAACTGCACAGCCATTATTGCGCTGGGTGGCGGATCGCCTATGGATTGTGCCAAAGGGGTTGGTGCAAGAGTCGCAAGGCCAAGAAAAAGAATTCCAAAAATGCGCGGGCAATTGAAAGTGTTGAAACGAATGCCGTTGTTTATTGCGATCCCCACTACGGCAGGCACCGGCAGCGAAACAACTTTAGCTGCAGTCATTACCGATAGCGCCACCCACGAGAAATATGCCATCAACGACCTTTCGTTGATTCCTCATTATGCTTTACTCGATCCGTTGCTCACTGCCGACTTGCCGTCGTTTCTCACTGCATGTACCGGTATGGATGCGCTCTGTCATGCCGTTGAAGCATATATCGGTCAAAGCAACACCCGCCAAACACGTGAAGATGCCTTGGAAGCAACCAAACTGATCATTGAGAATTTATTCGCAGCGTATTCCGACGGACATAATCTTTCCGCTCGTAAAAATATGCAGGATGCAGCCTTTTTAGCGGGAGCAGCTTTTACCCGCGCTTATGTGGGTAATATTCATGCAGTTGCGCATACGCTTGGAGGTCGTTACGGTACTCCGCATGGATTGGCTAATGCCGTCATCATGCCCTACGTATTGGAAATGTATGGTGGGAAAGTATATAAATCCCTTTCTGAAATGGCTTTAGCAGCAGGCATTGCAGAAACAACCGCTTCAATTCAAACAAATGCCGGCAAGTTTATTGCAGCTATCCGGGATATGAATGCAAAAATGGGTATTCCGGACAAGATTACCGAATTAAAAGCGGAAGATATCCCTACCCTTGCGAAACGCGCCTTGAGGGAGGCAAATCCGCTCTATCCTGTGCCGGTGATTTTCAAATATAAAGACATGGAAAAAGTATATCTTGCAATATTGAATGAATAATTATGAATCAAATTCCCGATATTTTACAAAAACAGCGTTCTTTTTTTATTTCAGGATGCACGAAGGACGTAGGTTTCCGAATTGAATCGTTGAAAAAAATGGAGCAATGGATACGTCGCTATGATGAAGATATTATGGCTGCACTGAAAACCGATCTGAACAAACCGCCGTTTGAAGCGTATGCTACGGAAATAGGACTTGTGCTTGATGAATTGCATTGTTCTTTGCGAAATATCCGGAAGTGGAGCCGGCCTAAAAAGGTGATTTCAAATCTGAAAAACTTTCCGTCGTGCGGGAGGATATATCCCGAACCTTATGGTGTGGCGCTGATTATGTCGCCTTGGAATTATCCCTTTATGCTGACGGTTGTACCGGTTATTGCCGCAGTTTCCGCCGGGAACTGCGCAGTAGTTAAACCATCCGCCTATTCGCCGGCAACGTCTGCGTTGATTACAAGAATGTGCGCCGAAGTGTTTGATTCGGAGCATATAACTGTAGTTGAAGGCGGACGCGAAGAAAACAAAGCCTTACTCGACGAGCGTTACGACCTGATTTTTTTCACCGGCAGCACCACTGTAGGAAAAACCGTTATGCAAGCGGCAGCACGTAATCTAACACCTGTCATTTTGGAACTCGGCGGTAAAAGTCCATGCATCGTTGATAAAACCGCAAACATAAAAATTACGGCAAAACGCATTGTATGGGGAAAATTTGTAAATGCCGGACAAACTTGTGTCGCACCGGATTATGTTTTGGTGCATGAGTCAGTAAAACAAAAGCTGATTGAAGAAATGAAAACGGCTATCCACACCCTGTACGGCGAAAAACCGCATGAGAATCCCGATTATCCCAAGATAATCAATGAAAAGCATTTCCGGCGTTTGTTGAATCTTTTAGCCGGCGAAACGATTGTCATGGGCGGCGCTTCCAATTCGGCTACCCTGCAAATCGAACCGACACTACTTGAGGATGTAAAGTGGGACGCTCCGATAATGAGTGAAGAAATTTTTGGACCTATCCTGCCTGTATTAACCTATTCCAAGATTGAAGAAATTGTACAGATAATCAACAGTCGTCCGAAACCGCTTGCAGCTTATTTATTTACTTCCGATCAAACGATTGAACGGTACTTTTTACGTAACCTGACTTTCGGCGGCGGTTGCATTAATGAGACGGTTACGCATTTGTCTGTCTCAGGCTTGCCCTTCGGCGGCGTTGGAGATAGCGGAATGGGCAGCTACCACGGTAAAGCGGGATTTGATGCTTTTACACACTATAAAAGTGTGTTGCATAAATCCAAATACATTGATATACCGTTGCGATACCCACCTTATACTGATTTTGCGTTGAAGGTGATTAAAAAATTATAGGAGATGTAGATAAAAAAAATAGAGACGTTGCGCGCAACGTCTCTACATTATGATTGAAAACCGTCTGTTTATTTTTCCTTTTTATCCATAGAATACCATACATAGCAAATATATGCCAATACAAAAGGTATCGCCAAAGAAACTATGGACATGGTTTTTAATGTAAATTCGCTGGAACTGCTGTTAGCAATCGTCAATGAACTTTGCATATCAGCCAATGATGGATAATAAGATGTATTCCCGAATCCGGCGATGAGTAGAAGTGACAATACCGTTAATACGGTTCCTATTCCCGCATACCAAATCCCATAAATAAACTTGGATTGTAAGATGGTTCGTACAAAACCGTAAAGCACCAAAACGACTCCAATCAGAAGAAGACCAATGATCCAGGGATTTGCTAATAAAGTATGCAAGTATTTATACGGTTCAACTGAAATAGCGCTCGAATAAGTACCATCACCTGCATAACCGTCTTTTAGTAAAAGTCTTACCAAATAAGCAAGGAAGAAAACCAAAAAACCTATCACATTGTACAATAAATGCTTGTGAGAATTTTTTTGAATTTCTTTATCTTGTATATTATTGATAAAATACAAATTACCCAAACAGCGCGACAAGAAGAATACTGCTAATCCGAGACAAACATTCCAAAGGTGAAAACTCATGGTGCTGCCCCAAACTGCTTCTAAACCATGCCAAGGGGTTTGCCAGGTAGAAATCACAACGCTGCTTCCCAACAGATTTTGTTTGTCCACTGCAAATTCGGCTCCAAAGAATAAGGTAGAAACTGCAGCTCCCAATAAAATCGGGGCTAAGGCTCCATTGAGGAAAAGAAACATTTTATACGTTTGATTTCCCAGAAAGTTGCCTTTTTTAAAAATAAATTCGTATCCTACGGCTTGTATGATAAAAGTGAAAAGAATCAGCATCCAAACCCAGTAGGCGCCACCGAAACTCGTTGAGTAGAAGAGCGGGAATGAAGCAAAAAAAGCACCTCCGAAGGTTACTAAGGTTGTAAAAGTCAATGACCATTTTTTACCCATCGAAGTAAACAAAAGGTTCAATTCACTTTCCTTTTTTCCTAATTGATATATTTGTGATTGACCTCCTTGTACGAAAAGCAAGAAAACCAACAATGCTCCCAGTAACGATACCAGAAACCACCAGTAATGTTGATAAAATGAATAATCCATAATATGATTGAAATTAAAATAATTAATAGATTGAAAAATTAATTTCTGTTAGTATCCGGTTGTTTCATTCGATTTTTCCGGTCCGCTTTTAATTTGCTTTACCATGATGCCAATTTCGGCAATCAAAAGTACAGTAAACAGAACAAGGAAAATAAAGAATGTTGCTTGAACCGACGCCGTATAATTTTTCGAAACGGCTGTCATCACCGGAAGCACATCCTGGATAGCCCATGGTTGTCGTCCCATTTCGGCAACTAACCAACCTGCTTGAGAACAGATATAAGCTAAAGGAATTGAAATTAAACTAACCCATTGCAACCATCTTGCATCAGCAAATTTCTTTTTGGCTGTATAATACCATACTACAATAAAAAGCAATAGGAAGAATATAGCTAACGTAATCATTACTCGAAATGAATAAAAAGTTAGCGGAACGTTTGGAATAGCATCAGCGGCTGAATTGAAATAACCGTATCCGAAATAAGCGAAATTTTCATCCAATTTTTGTTTAGCTTCTTTCATCCCTTCGCTATCGTTCGCTTTTTTAGCTTCGGAATAACGGGCCAATGCCGCAATCGCTATCTTTCCGCGCTGGATTTTTTCATCCATTGAAAGAGCTTTTCCGTTGGGTGTATCATAACCACCCTGTATAATATTATTTATACCCGGAATATAACTATTTGAATCAAAGTCCACCAAAAATGATAATAACTTTGGGAAAGTAATATGGAAAACATACGGATCTTTGTCATCATTGTATTGTTTACCCGGAGTCAATACGCCGGCGGCAACTAATCCGATGCCGTTACCTCCGTTATAAAGACCTTCCATTGCAGCTAATTTCATTGGTTGTTTAGCGGCAACTTGTTTTGCCGAACCGTCAGCGGTTATCCATGTAAGTATGATCGCAACAAATCCAACAACTGCAGCTACTCGAATGCTGTCAAGCGCAAATTCTTTTTCGCGTTTTTTCAACAAGTACCAGGAACTTATTCCGATGACAAAAGCGGAGCCTACAATCCAAGATGAAACTACGGTATGAAAAAATTTGTTAATTGCTACCGGTGATAATGCGACAGCTGAGAAGCTGTTCATTTCAGCTCGAACTGTATCGGGATTAAATACCATACCGGCCGGATATTGCATCCAACTGTTAGCAATTAAAATCCACAAAGCAGACAATGTAGCTCCTCCAACCGCTAACCAGGTAGCAGCTAAATGGAATTTTTTACTGACTTTTTCCCATCCGAAAAACATCACTCCAATAAATGTTGCTTCCAAGAAGAAAGCGACTACACCCTCAATGGCAAGCGGAGCGCCAAAAATATCTCCAACAAACCAACTGTAATTAGACCAGTTTGTTCCGAATTCAAATTCGAGAATAATACCGGTTGCAACTCCAACTGCGAAATTCACGCCGAAGAGTTTCATCCAAAACTTGGTTGTTTTTTTCCATTTTTCATCTCCCGTTCTAAAATAAATCGATTCGAGAATACAAACAATTAATCCCAAACCTAAGGTTAGCGGGACAAACAACCAGTGATACATAGCGGTCAATGCAAACTGCGCTCTTGACCAATCAATTAACGAGACATCAATTTGATTCATTTAAATGGCTTTTTTTTCGTTATTAATTAATATGAAACTTTGTTAGCTCTTTTGACACGTATTCGCTTCTTTCCTTATCGGTATCAAAGCGACTGTTCAGTATGTTTGGGAAAAAAAATACTTTGAGGATTGCAAACATGATAAAAAGTTTAATTAAAATGATGATCCACAAAGATTTCCCCCATGTGAGATTTTTAAATCCATCAATATACATGGAGAAAAAATCCGAACAATTTTTAATTTTTCCCATAAAAACTTAAAAAATATTAAATCTCGGTACAAAAGTAGAGTTTTTCAGATAGTAAATTGTTATATAAAATATTCAAAAAATTATATATTTAGTCTATATGCTGTTTTCGGAACTGACTTGGTGTCAAATTCAGATGTTTTTTGCAAAAAATGGTAAAATGGCTGGGGGAAGAAAATCGAAATTCATCAATAATTTGACCTAACGGAATCGTTTTATCCGAAAGTCGTCCGGTAATATACTTGATTTTTTGATTTTGAAGCCAAATGTAGGGATTTTCTTTAAAATTTTTCTTGAAAAGTCGGTTAAAAGAGGAGAGCGAATAATTACAAATTTGCGCCAATTCTTTCACTGAACTTGCGTTTAAATAATTAGCCAATACAATATTATTAAAATCTAAACTTTTACTGATGATTGGGGCAAATAATCCGGCGATTTCTCTTTTAGTATAAAAATAGCGTAAAAGAAATAACAATTCTTTTTGTTTTATTTCATGAAAATGTTTGCATGCTATGCCTTCATTCATATAGAAAATCAAGGAGAATAAGAATTTTTTCAAGGGTTTATTGATTCTCAACATGGAAGTAGAGGGTTTATGTTCAAGAAATGCGGATAAGTTTTCTAAAGCTGCTTTTTCACAAAAGTCAATCGGTTTGTTGAAATAATTCATTATAATCGAGGCGTCTGTATCCGCTGAAATTTTATAATCAGACGACATGGGTATAAACCAAACGGTATCTTTTCTTAAATGATAAGTTTGCGATTCATAATAAAGATCAATACGTCCGTTGACAAGAAAAAACAGACAATGATGTTCTTTATTAGCAGGTACAAGAAACTCTCCTTGTTTGATTTGACAATTTTTAAAACCTATATTATAATCAGATATATAGCTGCTGCAAGCACGGTGTTCATCCAAATAAAAAACGCTCATGATTTCAAAATATTTTCTGCAAAATTAAGATTTCTTTATTAAAAAACATCATTTTTGCTTGTTTTTTTTGACGTGTGCGTAAATTATTTTACTTTTGCATCGTTTTTGAAATTAGCCCGGGTGGTGAAATTGGTAGACACGCCACTTTGAGGGGGTGGTGCCGGTTACGGTGTGTGGGTTCAAATCCCGTCCCGGGCACAAATGACGTAGAGACGCTGCACGCAACGTCTCTACGTTTTTAAAGGAATAAAATTCAGGGAATAAAATTAAATTTTCCTTCGAACATTTTACCGATAATCGGAAGTGGCGTTTCTTTTTCATTGTTTGCATTAATAATGCCTATTATCATTAATGCAATGAATCCTAACCAAATGAGCCAGTTGATTAAACTGATCATCATTACAAGGCTGAAGGAAATGACCATCAAAATGCTTGCCAAAATACTCATTACAATACCTACGGCTAATGCAACAAGAAACAATCCGAACGATTGCCGTAAATGATAAGAAACCAACGAACTTTTTTCTTGTCCTTTATACGTAAAGAAAGAAATCAACCATCCGATCGGAGTAAAAATGTAAGAAACAAGCGCTAACGTTTTATTATCCATAATAATTAATTTAAGTAAGTTAATAATTGGGTTACAAATATGTTTATTGAATACAAAAGTATGTTTATTTTTTTATTTATGCAATAGTTTATTAATTTATTATTTGCAAATGCAATTCATCCAATTGTTCCGGGGTTATAACGGCAGGAGCGTCAATCATAACGTCTCGTCCCGAGTTGTTTTTCGGAAAGGCGATGCAATCGCGAATTGAATCCAAACCGGCAAAAATTGATACTAAACGATCCAATCCGAATGCAATTCCGCCGTGGGGAGGCGCTCCATATTTAAACGCATTCATTAAATACCCAAACTGAGCTTGCGCTCTTTCCTCGCTAAAACCAAGTACGGAAAACATTTTCTTTTGCAGTTCGCTGTTATGAATTCGAATAGAACCGCCGCCGATTTCCACTCCGTTGATGACTACATCATACGCATTGGCTCTCACCGATCCGGGATTACTGTCCAACAAAGGGATATCTTCCGGCTTGGGACTTGTAAACGGATGATGCTTGGCAAAGTAACGCTTCAATTCTTCGTCGTATTCCAGTAATGGAAAATCGACCACCCACAAACAATTGAATCGATCTTTCTTACGCAATCCCAATCGGGAGCCCATTTCCAAACGAAGTTCGTTCAGTTGCTTTTGTGTTCTCTCGGTTTCGCCGCAAAGAATTAATAATAAATCGCCGGGCTTGGCTTGCGCTTTCTCCATCCATTTTTTAAAATCTTCGGAAGAATAAATTTTATCGACGGAAGATTTCAGATTTCCATCGAGTTCATAGCGGACATAAACCAAACCGCCGGCTCCGATTTGCGGACGTTTCACAAAATCAGTCAATTCGTCCAACTGTTTGCGGGTATAAGTTGCGCAACCTTCCACACAAATAGCGCCTACATATTCGGCATTGTCGAACAAGCTGAAGTATTTGCCTGTTGTTAATTCTTTTAGTTCCGTCAAAGTCATTCCAAAACGGGTATCCGGCTTATCGGAACCGTAGAGTTTCATGGCTTCGGCATACGACATGCGGGGGAAAACCGGTAAGTCAATTCCTTTTACTTCTCTATACAGATATCGAACTAATCCTTCAAACATATTTAAAATGTCGTTTTGTTCGACAAACGACATTTCGCAGTCAATCTGTGTAAATTCCGGCTGCCTGTCGGCACGCAAATCTTCGTCGCGGAAACACTTCACAATCTGAAAATAACGATCGAATCCCGAAACCATCAACAATTGTTTAAATAGTTGCGGGGACTGAGGCAATGCATAAAACTCGCCCGGATTCATTCGGGAAGGTACTACAAAATCGCGGGCGCCCTCGGGAGTAGACCCGATCAGTACCGGAGTTTCCACTTCCAAAAATTGCCGGTCGTTAAAATAGTTACGTGTTGCATACGCTATTCGGTGCCTTAGTTCCAAGTTCGAACGAACCGGTGTGCGACGTAAATCGAGGTAACGGTATTTCATTCGCAAATCGTCGCCTCCGTCCGACTCATCTTCAATCGTAAAAGGCGGGGTTTGAGAGGGATTTAAAACTTTCAGTTCCGAAACAATGATTTCAATATCGCCGGTCGGAATATTCGGATTTTTATTGGAACGTTCGGCAACGGTTCCTTTGGCTTGAATCACCCATTCTCGTCCTAATTTTGCAGCTTCATCACAGAGCAGAGAATTTATTTCCCGGTTAAAAACCAACTGAGTAATCCCATATCGATCGCGTAAATCGATAAAAATCATTCCTCCGAATTGCCTGATTTTTTGTACCCATCCCGACAAAGTAACCTCTTGTTCTTTATTGACAAGACGGAGTTCTCCGCAAGTGTTTGTTCTATACATATTCTTTGAGACTTAGAATTTGACTGCAAAAGTACAAAAAAATTTGTTTCAAGCCTCTAAAAAACAAAAAATTGACCCAAAGGAAAGTACAAATGGGTAACGATATAGAAACGAGCGAGGTGCTTTGGTTTGCTGCGTTTTACTATTGTTTCAAATAACTCATAATATCTCGTGCAAAGGTATTTATTTATTGGAATAAAACAAAATCAGTTTATTTTTTCTGACCAAGTTATCACGGCTGTATTTCCTTGAGATAACTCTTTTACCC
>JGI20166J26741_11100002_pt1 | contig 28280 bp, 13 predicted proteins | sample TergutCu122P5_FD_26741 | JGI IMG/M metagenome (IMG submission 26741)
CAAACATACAGTCTTCTAAACATACAGATTTTAAAACATCCTTAGGCCTCTTGTAATTAGACAAAACCCATATACAGTTTAGACACATTCATAATGTATTTTTAATGTAAAAGGGAGAGATTTGTATCCTTACGATACATAGGCTTTCTGAACAGTTCTCGTGTTTTTGTGTAATGGCGTGATGATGTACCACATGCAGTGCCGAAACTAGTCGTCAAGTAAAGTACAATTATAAAGCAACGAGTTGGGCTTGACTGAAAATATTATTATATATTTGTGAAATAAAAATTATTTTTTTATTTCCGAACCCCGAATAATCCAGCCTCTGTTTTTATTGTGCATAGAAATTACTGAGGTACCAAATTACTGTTACTGAGATGCTAATAAGTTACTATGTTAGTATCAGAATCTGAGTCAAATAGCCTCTAACCTTGTAGGGATTCGAATCTGATACACGTGGAATAAAATTCACCAGCTTGCTCTGATTATTTTCTTCAGCTTACATACGATAAATACTTTGTACAGGAATATTGCAACAGAAAGTTGTGCAACGTGAAGAGCAGCAGTCTGGGTTACATGGGCCGCTCGCCGAAGTTTGTAAGGTTTATCAGAAACCTCCCACAAGCATATGCGTGCTCACACACATATCGTAAGAACATTCGACCACTCTGTGTAATAAGACAGTACAGTAGCAGATCAGATGTTGAACAAGGCTGTTTAAACAGCTCTATATACTCGTATGTGTATTTGGTATTAAATGTCGGGATAGTTGGAAGTGAATGTAAGATATCCCATCAAGTTTGTTTTATAGAAGAAAAGATTAAGACGTTGTCACAGCCGCGGGGATGGGGAGAGCTCAACAATAAGAGGGCAGAATTTCATTTCCGTCCAGAGTGAATGACAAATTATTCAAGAAGTGTGGTTCTTCTTTCTATCTTGGAATTGTCTCAAGAACTTGCCCGGCGGCTGGAATGTTAGTCTGCGCATCAACCGAAGTTTCTGTTAAACTTAGCGATGCCAAGTGTTTTAAAGGGGACTGTCTCTTAGGGCAAGATAAATTTGCATCCTTACATAAATTACTTTTTCCATAATTCTGGTATATGGTCTTTCAGAATGATACAATTATTTTTATTTCCGGATACTTGAAATTTGATGGAGGCACTTTCGGAAAATGTCGTCTTGGAAGACTGAGAAGGAGAATTAAATTAAGATAAATCGTCAGAGGGTAGCCGACCCCAGTGGCCGTGCGATCTAATGCGTGGGTCTGCGGAAGTTGGCTTCCTGGAATTGGGGTTCGTATCCCGCCAAAACATGGATGTCTGTCTCTTGTGAGTTTCATGCGTTGTCAGGTAGAGGCCTCTGCTTTGGGCTGGTCATTCGTCCAGAGGCGTGTTGTGAATGAGTGTGATCGTGAAGCCTCGACAATGAGAAAAGGCTATGGCCTGCTGGGGACTGTTGCACCATGGGAGAGGGGGACTATTCAAAGGATAGGTTGTAAGGATGGAACGTTTGTAAGACTGACTGTAGATAGTGTCTAGTGACGTTACGTATTAGTGCACTTTTATGTTACAGAATTGGTTGCGTGGTGAACATGTCAGCTACGCAAAAATACCGAGCTTATTAATAAGACAATTAATTAGCTGAACTACAAAATGATTGTCTGACTTGATGGCACTCTTATGATGTGTTAGTCAGCTTGCGTGTAAGGTTGGATTTAAGTTGATTTCTACACTATGCAGGTAGATATAATATTAAAATATAAATTAGTTTTTCCCAGTCTGTGGGACGTTCTCACAACCTGCTTACCGTTAAATTATGTAAGTGTATGCTCTGCAGGTCTGGGTGTCACCAGTTGTGGAGAAATTATTGTTTCGTAACTGGTGACTGAATGTAACAATTCTTTATTAAGATGAGGCTTAAAGTTATTTATACATGTAGAATTGATCAGCTAAACTACCATCAGGTTTTTCAAAATAATTTCTTGTAATAGATCAAACTAATGGACAGTTTTATGGACTCAGGAGGTAGGACCATCTATTTATCTTTCGGGGCATGTGCTATCCTATTAGGACTAACTGAACGAGTACATTAGACGTCAAGTCACTGGATATTACGTCATATTCGTACATTTAACTCCGTATAATTTTGTCCTGATATCAAACAGCACAACAGTGACAGATGTGAATTGGAATACTGCAAAGTCGTTGAATATGTGGTTCTGAAATTTAGTGTGGTAACAGAGACATTTGTAAAGTAAACAATTTTTGTTTTATTTGGGGGGTTGCATGACGCATGAGCCCGCGCATAATGTAAGTTAAAAAGTGTCATATACACGCCAATTACTTGTTATATTACAGTTGAGGTTATTATCGTAAGTTTTGATTTGATGGAAAATTTATGATAGGATGCTTCGATATTAGTGGCCATTTCTGTGTAGAAAGATATTATAACCTGCATAATCTAACGTTTCTGTACTCCTCACCCAATATTTTTTGGGTGACCAAATCTAGAAGAATGATATAGGCGGGGCATGTACTTGTAGTACGTATGGGGAGATGATACGTATACAGGGTTTTGGTGGGGAAACTTGAGGGAAAAAGGCCACTTCGAAGACCCAGGCGTAGATGGGGGGATTATATTAATATGGATCTTCAGGAAGTGGGATGTGGGGGCAAGGACTGTTTCTGTCTAGCTCAGAATAGGGACAGGTAGCGGGCACTTGTGAATGCGGTAATGAACTTTCGTGTTCCATAAAATTCGGGGAATTTCTTGACTAGCTGAGAACCGGTTAGCTTCTCAAGAAGTAGTCTGCTGCATGAAGTAAGTAAGTGAGTGAGTAAGTAAGTAAGTAAGTAAGTAAGTAAGTATAATCTAATTTTATGTAAAATGCATGGTTTGTAATTGAGTCGCTCTCATCTTAAGTTTGTCATAAGAACCGCCGAAATGAGGGGGTAGCAATTTTAGTTTTCACAAATGCCCATAAATGATTAACTTCTCATTTCTCGGGGTTGCTTTTAATATAAAAGGTAGTTGATATGTTTCGATAATAAACAACGACCGAAGCCCCATAAAATTGGGTTTTAGATGAACCTTAGGTGATATTTTAAATTTATTTTAATATGCCAGTGCCAAGTAATATTCTGAATTTTTGCGTGCGATGAGTTCACCTAAATTTCTCTCAGTTACGTGCACAGGAAAATGATAATTCAATAGCCATTGTTATCATGACGTCAGAAATCATTATGAATAAAGAAAAGCCGTAGTTCTGTTCATGAGCATTAGGTTAAATTCGTCACATGACCTGCCTATTTCTTGTTACCTGCTAACACTCTAACGTGACCAGAGCTGTAATTTTGAATTACTCTCGATTATGAGGGAAAAAATTAGGAAAATTTTCTTTACCGAGGTTAATAAAAAATATCCGTGAAACAGTGAGCAAATTAAGGATTCCTCGTAGAGGTACGTAGGCGTGCATTGCACAGAGAGTAATACCATGACACAACTTCAAAGTGTACTTCTGAAAGTACGCCTATACCGCAAATAACATTTTTACAACGTTGGAATTGAAATCACTGTGCTTAGTAATTGAATTATCTGCTCATGTGTTATTTCCGCTTCGAGTGAAAAAGAAATTCTTCCGCACTGAATGACAAACATTTTAGATTAACGTTATGAGGGTATTCAGTGCAGTAACGTGTTAAGTGACCTGGTTGTGATTTAATGGCCAAAGGAGGTGTGCTATTGGTGATTAGGGAAGGATCTGAATTGAGTTGATGTGTTTTAAGTGCTGTCACTGCGTTAATCCGAAAAAGAGCGAGGGAAAGAACAGAAGCATGACGTTCTTCATAGCCGGTAAACCAACCCACATTTCTTGCGGCTACTTCCCGACAGAACCGATTTAAGACAAAGAAAATCAATGCTGCTGCATGGGGCCCAACTGGATCGGCCTTCGAACGTGCTGCACTCGTACCTATGAACTGGAATTGCGCGTTATTGACACCTCTGAGACAAAGTCCAAATAAACTCCACTGTCTATACAAATCTAACGGCAAGTACGAATTAAAAGCAAGCCACATATCATTCTGTATTCACCCTATAATGGGGGCAGAATTATGGATTATTAGGACGAAAAAAAGTGGGAAGACAAGAGGAAGTTTTGAAAAACCGGCGTGACGGCTTCTTCACTCAACTTGGGCTTTGTTGGGAAGATTTTAACACATTTAGTTACTTGCTGCCTGACACAACACATCTTGCTTCTATAATTTCACACTCTTAATCCTTTCTACAGTTACGTCGCGTGTACTGACGTTCTTTAAATTGAGACATTTCAGCAGTCATTTCGGCGTCTAAATCATACAACAAAATGAATCACCGTATCTGATGTGTTTCTGTGACAGCTCTGAAGATCGTCCGGGGAAAGGACCAAAACACGCGTTCTGGTGATGTAAAAAACACCTATACAAATGATATAGGATTTAAATTTTCTAAAAAAGAATAATTTGTTAACAACGCAGAGTAGTCTTCAATTGCGACATCCCCGGTGTGTAAAACGTAAACAAACGAAGGTAGGCAAAGTCAACACACAACTATAATGCGGTGGAGTCTTTATTACGCAGACGACATGTAGAGCAGAGTAGAATGAAAACCATTAAAACATTAGTTGTTTTTGTTTGTGCTTTTCCGTGCCATAAATGCCTACGGAGAAGCAGAAAACTTTTCATAATTTGGAATTGACGTAACCCTCCACGGTCCCCGCTTGTTCGGAGCAAGCAGCAAGTGTCGTGCTGTTGTGTTCAAATGTAGCAAGAGCGCTGTTGCAGTTATATTTGATACCAGTTCTGGGACGCCAGTTGCAAAGACGGATCACCTGGTGAGACAAAAATGTTGTTAGAATCATCTGAAAACTGAAATTATACTTAAATGTATTATTTATTTCCGTAAAATTCTGATAAGCAACAGAAGATGTGAATTAAAATAGTGTTACTTGCCAGTAATGGACAAGAGCTGTGGTAAAGTGATTGCCCTACTGGCTGCATAACCGACGACATCCTGTTCCACTGCCACCTGGGGCAAGAGATATTTCGTCTTCAAAGCATACGCACTGCTTCTAAGACCCACACAGCCTCTTGTTCCGTTCGTAACGGCCGTTCTGTACCCGGAGATAAAGGACGCGTAGCGTGAAGCTGATCACACGCCTTTATCGCCGAAGTTAAGAATGAGGGTTGCTGTGAATTCACTGCGTTTCGCGTGGTTATGACGTGCAACGGGAGAATTTTATCTTTATTTGGCTTTATATTTAACGAAAACCCACAAATTTTATTAGTCACTAAAGCTACTGGCTGCTGACACAAAAATCAAGCCTTGATGTGATGAAGCAGGAACTCTTGCACAGTACGACCAGACCTGCTGTGGTTTTCATTGAAGTTTCTGTGAAGCGGAAAAGAGGTTACTTGTTTATAGCGCCAGCCGCGTGAAGATATCTCACTTCTCAGGAGGTCTATATCCGAGAATCCATTAGACTTTAATTACATAGCCTTTAGTTAGAGCCACATCTTAGTGTTTTAAATTTTCTTCTTTGATAAGCTTACTACGTTACATTATCCGACCGTCTTTCCGTCAGGTTACCTCTCAAACTAATAGTGACAGGGAATGCAGGCAGTCCAGGTATAACGTTGTCCCGAACAACGATGTTTCTCTTTAACAAAGATAAATTACTGCACAAAATTTCAGTGAACTTTGCTCGGACTCATATAAACGTGATTTTTCGCTGACCGCGGGCGGGAGAGGCAACGGCCATGCTCGCGGGTACTTCAATCAATTCATGTAGGAAAAAATACACCGTTCTACGTCCTTTAGCCCTGTGCTGCGATAATTTTGGAACTTCACATTTAATGTTAGAGGAGGGTTTACCGTTAAATATGTGTTAGAAGTTTTCTTGTAGGGGCGAATTTTGAAAAAAAAAATTACAAGCATGGACTCAGTTTCAGTTTAGTTTTTTGCCATGTTCTTTCTCCCATAAGAAATTCCTGAGTTATTAGCACTACTACCTTGCACATTGGGAACGCATATATAATGCACTGTGTACTATTTATGTATACGTGAATAACACTGGATACAGTACCTTAATATGAAGGTTTAGTACTCAGGTGCATATTAGGACCATAAGAAGAGTGAACTTGACACTACCTATATAGTGAGCCTCATTAGTTATTTAGCATACTTGAATACTACACGTAGTGAAATATTGTTTATATGTAACCTACTTTAGTCCATGGATTTGACGTATAAACTTGCTGTTACCCTATACTGTGATAACTTATGGCCACCTGCATGCCAAGGCTAGATAAGGATTATGCATGCATTTCAGATGACAGGTACATACATATATACACTATAACGCTGATAACCTATATTAACCCCACGAACTGTGAAGTAAGAAGAGATCTCGTCCCCCAAATATTCACCACGCCTAGTGTATAGTCTCCCCACAAGTTCTGTGAACAACCTGATGATGGTCCATTTACTAGGCCGAAACATGTAGTTGTATCTTACATATTGCTCTTGTCTAAGTTGTTGTGTTAATTGAATGAATGAATATATATATATATATATATATACACACACACACACACACACACACATAGATATATGCACCATATGCTTTGTAGTACAGGCTGTTCTCTTTCAACATTTCGGTGTGTTCAAGAAGGAGGGAACTCTGTCGTCTGGCCATCGAGCGCATTATGTTATTCTGTGAAGAAGAGAACTGGTGTTGAAAGTTTATGGAGCAGACTGTTCGAACAACAAAACAGTCATTCCCAAATTGCAGGTCATATCCTTCTGCACGGATAAGATTGTGCATAACAACAAGATAGTTACTGACACACGATTGATTATTGAAGTTGTCTTCATGATCGTGCCGTTGTAATTCGGTCCTTGTTTAATCCATAATTACGTCCATTTTAATGATATGTAATTACGTGACTGTTGTATAATTTTGCTGTCGGTGCTGTGTTGGCAATTAAAGCAAATTAATGTGCTGTGATGTTGCTCTATACAGGAAGCCGTGTATCGGCCACACCATGCAGAGTCTCCAGCAGACAGCCAGTGGCTGCTGACTCCTGCACAAATAGAGTACTCACCGTTATTGAAGGTGCAGCGCTTTTCTAGATTTTAGGGCGTCAGAAATACAAGAAAAAGGTTCCGTACTATCATTTTATTTATTGTTTACCTGATATTAATAGAGATACATTCTACGGAATGAAGAAAATAAGATCTTGTTGAGGAGGATCCATGCTGTGGTAGTAATTGACATGTTTTGGCATGAGTGTTCATATGAACAGGATCGAATGTAGGGAAAAAATTTTTATTTGCTACTATAAAATAAATAAAAAAAATTGACGCAGAGTCTGTGACAGTACCATCTCATCGGACAGAAAACAAAAATCGGGACTTTGATAGGGAAGAGTGATTTTAACATGTCAAACACATGAGCCTACCAGATGGAGTTGTCGTGCAGAAATGGATGTTACTCAGAAATGGTGTTGGCAGCTGTGAATTGAGTTTAGAATTACGTGGATAGCTATTGTATCTTACGTGTGCAACACCGACGCTGAGCGCAGTAAGCCCGTACATAAACAGCAATAGTTCGTCAATTACCTTTCTTGTCTCACGTCAGTTACTCCTATGCTTGCTATAAGCGCGACGTCTTGCTGCGCTGTCTGTCCGTCGATTACTTTTCTGTTTTTTTGGCTTGTTTGCTTTTGTCACTTCGGGTCTTGGCTTCACTCCTTATGAACTCAGTTTACAACTTTACTGTTATTCTTCACGATTAGGTAGGTACGTGCTGTGCAAAACTGGCACATGTACCGTCTTCGGTTAGACATATAACGTATAAAAATATTTTAATATTTGATACTGTTAGTGGATTAGTAGGAGAAATTATTTCAATATTTTCTATGCGTTAGAAGCCTCTCTTACTCTCCAAAATTGTAGATTTTGTCTGACTCTAGCAGTGCTGTTTAAGAAAATAACTGCCAGTCCCTGAATCCAGTCAATGTCTAAAGATTTAGAACCCCAAACATTTAGTAATTGTCTAACACCCATTGTAAAAAAGTAAAAAAGGAAACTAATGCTTCAAATAATGCATTACTGTGGTACACAGGCTTTGCCAACTCGTTGGATACTTTCAGAACGTCACGTGGTGTTAGGGTACGAGCATTAAGATATTTCACTTAGTACCAGAGACAAATTACAGCCTTCCCTATGCCGAATTTTGTGAAACTTACTTAATCTCAGTCGCCTCATTCGAAGATCTGTTGTAGTGAATTCCTTTCAAATCGGACAAATTTAATGAGTACGGATAGAAATATTGTTATGCCTCTCGTTGCATTGGCTGAGGAGTTTTTCATGAAATTCACAGTTATAAAATAAATTTTGTGCACAGCTCCTTGACAGAACGTTTGTCAATCCGACGAAAAATGTAAGAAACAAGTGAAAAATTTAATTTACTGACTGAAGTAAAGCAATGCTTGTATTTCACCGGCTGTTTAATACAATATATATATATATATATATATATATATATATATATATAAATAGCAGTCAAAACACAACAAAATTTTATTGTACTCTATTGTACAATATGTTACACAACTACAAGTTTCGGCCCTTTTTAAGCCATCGTCAGGTTGTATCTGCTTAGCCTTGAGAGTAATGTACCCTGATGACAAAGTAGTTGTGTAACATATTGTACAATACAGTGCAATAAAATTTTGTTGTGTTTTGACTGCTAGTTATATATACTGTATTTAATCTATAGAACACAACGGGGATGTCGCACCTAAAAAAAAGTCACCGTCTGTTTTTACGCAACTCACTTGCCTTCATTGGCATTATGTAGAGGTATTTTGTATACCGAGTTTCACCTACATCGGTCAAGAAATTTTAAAAGTACCGTACGAAAATCTTTTGTGCCCTCAAGAAACCTACGACTGTTCCTGAGCCGATTATCATCAAAAAAGCTTGTTAGACCACTTTTATAACAAAAAGCTGTGCAGTACTTTATGAAAATGAGGGAAACTGTTTAGTCGCTGATACTAAGTCACCTACTGTCGGATGGGCAGAGGGACGTTGTCTCCTTATAAGGTGCTGTTTGTTTTGTTAAATATATCTCAAAATAATATCATAAGATTTGGGAAATTGTATGCTCTTCCTTTTCTAGATAAATTTCGGAAGTCACTTACTCACATCTGATGGGCCTGCTAGAGAAAGAGAGAGAAGTTGAGGACATTTCTCTCTAGTGCTCCAAATTTTATGGATGCCTTCCCAACTTTTTCCATGAGGGCGGAAGCTTGTAAACTTTCCGAAACTTTGTGTTATTTTGTCTTTTACTTTTTAAACATTGAACGATTGACAAATTATAAGAGCTCAGTAGTTCTAATTGCCATACTTCATCATCACGACTCTACTGATTTCACTCACCTAACCGATTAACTGTCTGAATATCTGAAAGACTGGCTCCGTAATGAAGTAACACTGACTGATTGACTAGCAAAGTCATTCACCTACTTCTACTGTTGCATCGGAATGTATAAAAAAAGCAGAAAGGTTTATGTATGCATATAGGCCATTACGTATAGTTTTTAGCAGATGTACATACAATCATACATATAATATTAATTCAGAAGTTCCCTGAAGTCCACGGCACAGACAGCTTTGTTCCTTCAAGACGTTACACTAAAATTTTTCAGGAATTTTATGGTCATTTCATTAGCCTCTCTTAATACAATCATATTTGTATCCTGGGAAGTCGAAGATTTATTTCTCAATAAACTGGTTTAAATGTGGTCGTTTGCTCTTATTTAAATAGTTCTATCATTTTAAGGCACTGTATCATTTATTCTAGTCCATCTCAGTGGCCCGCGGTCTAACGAGTGGGTATGCATCCTGTCGCATGCTGGGATTCCGGGTTTGAATCCCGCCTGGGGCATGGATGTCTGCCACTTTTTAGTGACGTGTGTCGTCAGGTGGAGGTCTCTGTATCCGGCTGATCACTCGTCCAGATGAGTCTTACCGAGTGTGATCGTGAAGCCTCCTTAATGAGAAGGTCCTGGCCCGCTAGGGATGTTGCGCCATGGGGGAAAAATATAATTTATTCATTTTGTAATAAACTCGAAAATAGCTTTCGGTATTAAGTATAGGATAGATTAGTGCAAACTTAAATAGCTTACATATTATGTTCATTAAAAGACCCCCTGATGTAACCTAAAGCTGTGTGCCTGTGGTGTTGTGATGTTACATTATGCATGAATATGAACCCAGTAATTTTTTAACTGACTAACTCTATAGTGCAGGACCGTCACCGAGAACGCCTTAGCAATCAATTTAATCAACAAATAACATGTTTATTACCTCGATAAAACAAGCCAGTACCCCTTTTATCCATCATTAGGTGTTAGATTCAGTCTACACGGTAAATGTCTGCCGCTCCAAGATCATCCAAATTCCACCTGGGTTTCCCAGGCGACTTCTTCCGTAGTAAGGGGTTGGAACAGCAATTTGTAACTGTTAAGCCGCTCTGGTGATTAATAAGTTGGGATTTTTAATTTACGTGTTCTGGTTTTTTTCGTAATGTTATTTTCCTGTTGTGTTGGACTAAGTCCAAAAATAATGGCCAGGTACGTGATCTGCTTTTGTTTTCTGAACACGGCCCTCTGCAGACGGTACTTGCTGACCACAACGCAGCGGTGTGCTGTACTCCATTATTGCAGCTCCGAGCTACGCGATTTATTATAAAAGCTTGCCGGGTACAGCACATTCTAACGGACTCTTTCCTTTAGCAGATTACACTTTATCATTTCTTTAAGTTTATTTTAAATCTCTGCAAGAGGACTGCTCTAGTAATATCAACTCTGTAAATTCCTTCTGTAATCCAGAACCAACACAACGTACAAAATATTCGAATTTTTATAATCCGTATTGTAAAAAATGTATTTTCACTTGTTGGATTGTTGAACAGAAGTAGATATATAAATTCAACGAAGACATAATAAATTTATTATTTTTATGTGTGCCTGTAAAACCGTCATGTTTTATGTCTACCTGTGTAAATTATTTATACAGTAATATATGGTTTTCATGTACACACAGGTAACATCTCTGTGTTCATTTTGTACAGCCTGAATAATAAGTGTATAACTTATAGTGTCTGAATGAAAGACACGTCAGAGTTAGTAAGTTTGGGGTGGGAGAGCTGTGAGAATGTTAGAGGAATAATCAGTCGCATTTTGAAATGCAATTTCTGGTACTTATAAACGAATATTTCTTTCCACTACAGTGCTGTTAAATTTACCGCACATCTTCAGTAGCTTTAAATGGTTTTCATATTGCAGCTCAGAATTCTCTCTGCTGCCCAGGCACTGAGTCATACAGTAATTCGTAAGCAAATTGAGAGGTTAAATACGTGCGACTGACAACAAAGCAAAAGAGAGGCTATATCTGTCTTTTGAGAGGAAGATTTGAGGACAAAGACGACTGCTTAATGAGAAGGCCCATAACTTTTACACTTTATAATATTTTATTAAGAAAAATCAAGGAGGATAAGAATATAGGATTGTACCATGCTTGAAAATGATAAAGATGCTTATGTGTCAGATGTTGGAAGTCAACTTTAGATATTCCTTGAATTGGCTCACAAGTTATGTCTGACGGCAGTAATTCACCACGTAAGAAGGATGGTACAAAGGGGTTGTTGTCGACTGAGAATACCATTTTCTGGGTTGTGGTAAAGGTTCCATCGAATTTTGTAATGACTCTTTGTTAAGGTTTCCAAGGTGTATGTGATGATGTGGCAAACGGCTCTACTAAGGCAAACACAAAGAATAATTTGTGCGCCAAAAATGTACATGGTGTTTTGTGTACATTTTGCGGGAAATGTACAGCTGGCCAGAAACATTATGATCCCTTTTTCCTATTTCTACCTGAAGATGAAGAGAGACTTGCTTTAGGGCGCGTTCCCAAAATTACAAAAAGCGACTGTTAGCTTCGTCATGTCTGTCAATCTGTCCGTCTGTTCGAATGGAACAACTCGGCTCCCACTGCAGGGATTTTTATAAAATTTGATATTTGAGCATTTTTGGAAAATCTCTCTGGAATATTCAAGTTTCATTAAAATCTGACAAGAATGACGGGTACTTTACATGAAGAGCAATATAAATTTTTGATTGTATCTTGCTCAGTTTTTCGTAGAATTAGAAATGTTTCAGACAAAAGTTGTAGAGAATTTCGAAACACATTTTGTATACAGTAATGTTATTTAGAGTATCATGTCGTTTATGTGATAATGTGGAAAAATATAGTAGAGCCGGACAGTCCACAGCTGACAATATGGCGCAGGCGCATTGCATGCTGGATAAACAAGGCTACAGCCACACATTCAGAGTATATAATACTGCTTTTCCACTTCAACTGTAGTTACACAAAGGCGCCTCAATGTTACGTTTTACGTACATTGCCTGTCTTGTTACGAAATGTTACACAGTGGACAGTGGCCAATCGTACTTCACCTATTGATACACACAAAACAATAATGTCTGATCAAGTACCTCACTCCGGCAGTTAACACTCCATTTCTATATTCGGTTTTGGACCCCTACTTTCGTGTCATGACTGAAAATTTACCGCACCTTTTCAGGAAATTGTTAGGATTGTATTCTAAATTAAACAGGAACTTTAATCTGAAATATTCGATGTTAAGTGGGAATCATGTTAACATGTTATAAAACTGTATCCGCAGAGCTGCTTATTAAAATATAAAACTATACCAAATAAAATCCAGTGACATTTATTTGTTGAGTTTCAAGTACATTTCTTTGGATGTGACATGGAACATTAGGTTTTAATCACTGCACGCACATCTACTATGTCTATTACTAATGACTAATGTTTTTCTTATACTGTTTATTCTGTTTTGAGAGGCTGTCATGTCACCTGAATTATTCTATTGTTGAAGTCTGTCTATTTGTAATGTTGCCGCCCTCATCTCCTGTAAACTTTACACAGCTCTTTCAACCAGGTTTTCACACTTGCATTTTAATTTGTTGAGAGATTTGTCTAAATGTTTAAATTCTGTAATTTTGTTGCCACTAATTGTTTTGTAATATGCTATTTCTTCATTATGTGTGGCCATTTACATTTCAAAAGTTTTCTTTCCTTCTCTGTGTCTTTTTTCTCTTCAGTTATGCAGGTACCTAATGCTATTCTTCAGTACATAGGGGGGGTCTTCATCTTTGCAGACGATAAAACTGTATTCAGATAATCTTGTACAGTTATAAACACATAAGGAAGGGTAGTGTGTAAGGCAGGCCTGTTCAAGAGTAAATGTTAAACAACAGATCGGACATCACACATGTACACACACATCGGGAATTATACAATATGGTGGTTGACTGACGTTAAAACATTTGTCGACTTCTAGCAAGAACGTGCTGTTTAAGTAGCACAGTTTTATTCCTGAAATAGGAACAAATATATAAAACAAGAGAGGGGCGGTCACAAATATTTTTTTTGTATTCAACAGTAAAAAGCTGAATACTAATACTAATAATAATCTTTTGATTGAGATCAGTCCTGAAGATAACCCAGTCGTGCTGAAATATGCAGAATATTTATGGTTACAACGTTACACTGAATTAACCTCTCAAAGCCTTGTTGTTAGTAGACGTGTACCCAGAATTAACGCTAAACATATGTTTCGTATGTTTCTCACAACAAATAATTATTTTCGTCCTAAACAGCATTTACCAATTGGTCCTTGTCATGTAAGAACATTATGTTCTCTGTGAAGTGGAAACTAAATTTCTGTACTATTAGACTATAACTTTAGTTGTGCAGCTTTAGCCTGTGCGATTGGTCTTGTTTTACGTAAAATTTAATTTTTAATCACACTTTTCCATGTACCGAAGCCAAAGGGTTTTATCACTGGAGGCCCAAGTTACATACAATCCACGATGTCACCATCTTGCACTGCACTGCGTCTTTGCTTATCGTCTTCCCTTTTACAAACATTTAAACCAGTTTTTCTACAAAACATTTGAAATCGCTGTTGAGATTTAACAACCTGCACCGTAAATAAAGACATGAATTCTCGCACATTATTGTGTTTCTGTTTCGGTGCGAAATAAGTAAGAGATGCAGATGTTAATAGGAGGAAACAACGTTTTGTGTTGGCTGTATATGTGTTTATGTTACACCGGCGGACTGAAAGCTGTGCATTTTTTACACTAAAAACCCAAGAAGAGGATTTTTGGTGTTAAGGTTTTCTGCTTCTTAGCTGAGGCCCTTATTTTTAATGGAATCCGAAGAATGTCGGGTAAAATTTCACGACTTTTCTCCACACTACATTAAAGTGATGGTATGGTACAATAAAATACGCCATGGCTGATTTGTACCTTGAAGTGATTAATCTATGCTAATGTTCAGTATTAGGGGCCGGAGTAGCGCAGTCAGCTTAGTGACTACGCTACGGGGAGGACGGTCCGGTGTTTGAATTCCGAAAAGGACATGAGATTTTTCTGTTTTACGAAACGTCCAGAGCAACTGTACTGCACACTCAGCTTCCTATTCAATAGGTAACGGGTTCGTTTCCAGACGGGAGAAGTTCGGGACATGAATTTGGCCACTTACATGCATCTAGCGCCAAGATTAAGAAAGAGTGGAGCTTTGCTTCTGCTCCTTCTGTAGGCCAGCATGGATGGAGAGAGGGAAGTCGACGTTAAGTATTCAGTATTAACCTTTGTATTGTAAGGGCGTGCGTAGATCACGTTGGGAGGGAGAAGGATCGTCAAAACAACACAACTAATTAGAAAAAAGGTGTTTATTCTAATATTGTAATAAACACCTTTTTTCTAATTAGTTTTGTTGTTTTGACGATCCTTCTCCCTCCCAACGAGTTACACACACAACGGGGATGACACACCTTAAAGTTGTAGATCACGTGCTGTGCTTTACAGATTTACTGATATTCAGGGAAAGGTAAATACAAGGAAGGAAATAGAAATTAACGAAAAGAGAGGAAAATAGAGTGTTAAACATATGTATATGTACTGCTTATTAACAGAGTAATTTGCATTAGGTGTCACTGATACAGTTTAAATAATAAATTTGAAAATACTTGGATGTATGATTTAAAAAGTTTTCATAAGGTGAGCTTGAGTTTTTCTGTCAAGCGGAAACCTGGATGAAAGAAAATACTTCTCGGTTTCTTAGGCTTCAATTATAAGTACTTTTGACTGTATGAATTCACATGAATGTATATTGAACCTGTATAGAGCAAGGCATCAGAGGAAAGCTGCACAGATGTATCGCAGCAATTTGTTGGTTGGCTGGAAGACTGCTTTACACGTTTCCTGTAGAAGGATCTCTTTGCCTGCAGACGGTAATTTTAATCACGAACTGAAGTTGTTCGGCCTTCGAGGTGTATAGATTGTACGAGAAAGCTCTCTGTCGGTGCACAGTGGAAGCTATGTTCGGTCTGTTCATTTGATTCATTTTATAATGAACCAGAACGCGAGCTTTAGATTCGCCATGCATGTCACTCTGTCGGCCCAGTGTAGAGACTGTGGTGTCACTGTTACATTGCTGTACACCTGATGTCCACCAACTTGTTACAGGGTTCATTAACTGCGTGGAGCATAGCCGTCATTCAGCAGTGAATAATGACTCAGTTCACAAAACTAACGCATTTGAGAGAGCCCATGTTCAATACCTCGTTGATAAAAGCCACCGCTCTTCCTTATCGCTAGCAAGATTAATTCGGTCTTCTCGCTCGTACCTGTTCTTTAAGATGCGTCTACATTTTCGTTCTTCGCTTATGTCTTCTTAGTAACACCTTTCCTCCATAATTTTGTCTTGTAGGCGCTGCATTCTGTTACGATCCTCTTTTTGCGGAGCTTTGATTTCCTTTCGAGACCCTTTATGTTTTCTTGCGTTTAAGTGGAACAGAATTATGTCATGCGGTAGATAAATTCATTCAGTCGAATTTCGTTTCTTTATTATACGCTTCATGTGAGATGATGTGGAGCTAACGAAAGGCGACTGGGTAAGGATTTATATCGAGGTGGTTATTGTAAACTTTATCGTTCGAAATATTTCTTACAATAAATAAGGAAACCACGAAAATATGTAAGGTAACCAGTAATCCAGCGATATTCGAGCCGCGAACCCACAACTATTGGCCTAACCAGTCTATAATCAAGAACTTAACATTGTCCATCCAACAAATTAATTATGCTTCTTGAATCAGAAATCACAAGGAATATTTTGCTGAGGATGAAGTAAAAAAAATTCAGAACGTGCCCACAAATTCTGTCCAGTTTCTGGTCACGGAGGCTTAGAAAATATTAACAAGTCCCTCTGTGAAGCCTGTAACATGTAATGTAATTTTTAACTTTAGTCTTTTGTTTTTCATGATTCCCTTGGCGGTCAAACGGGTGGGCGGCAAGTGGCCATCTGAAGTGTGAGGTAACGAACGCTCATGACATATTCAGAGCAAGTCAGCCCGTCTGTTCATTGTATTGCCACAGAGACGCTGGGAGCACCAAATAGGGTTTTCTCATTTACGAGGACAACTTTGACCAATGGAGAGAAACGCTAGAATCCTGAATATTTCTTTTCTGTTTTATTATATTCCTAGTTCACTACCTGTGTTTTAGTGTAGTTAGGCAATAAAATATATTTGTTAAATGTCCCATACATGAACGAATATTGCATGTATTCTCATGGGACTGTCTAAGAATCTTACCGCTATACCTACAGAAAGATTCGTTACGAGCGCACAGGACTCGTTTTCGTCCGTGTGCCGGCCTGCTGTACTGTAGGACTACTTAAATATCTACTGACGGTATGTTTGCAGAATATTGGACTAGTGTCACCTTGTAGTGCTTCTGGGGTTTTTGTTGCAGACAATTTTAGGACGTACAGTACACAGGCCACAATCTGTGCCAGTGGCTTTGAGTTGTTATAAAGAGGATGTTGTATGTGTTACGTAAATCTAGAATAAAATACCTTTGTGCTTGATGTGTAAAACTGCCCAAGACATGGATTTGCAGCTGCGTTTCCGTTGTTGTCACCTAGTACTAGGAAATCTGTTCATTTTAAAATTACTTGGCATCATCAATCAGTTGCACAGTGAAGTGCAGTGAAGTGACGTAAAATGAAGAGAAGTGAAAGGAAGTGAAGTGAAGTGATGATCTTGGGTGAAATGTGTGTAGTATTATTGCTTTATACGTAGTTATGTAGTTGCATGTAGGTTCTGTGCAGTACGCTGTCTCATTATCATTTGCTTCTATTTTTTATTTCCTGATTACTTGACTTTTGTTTTTGAATATCCTTTTTATGTTTTTTCTTGTTTGAATGTTTGTTTTCTGTTTTGTGTATTCTGTGTTTTTGTATTTTTGTGTATTTTTTTTTCCTGTTGTACATAGCTGTCGGTCTCCTATTTTTGTACACGTTTACCGATTACTGCCACCGTGTGGGAACCAAATTGCAGTAATAAATATATCATATCATAACGTCGAAAATGGCAATGGAGGCCTCCCAGCCTCCTAACTGAACGTGCAGCTGCAGTACAGCAGCCCAAGCATGAAGTTGAATACCCTTCTGTCTCACGCAGAGGTTAAGAAAGAATGGAGTGGAATTATAGCTCTGTGGCACAATTTGCCTTCACGCCACGCACCAGAAAGTGTTAAGGTCGCTGTTATTCCTTTCAATGTGTCACCGAATGCACATTTTTTTGGGGGAAAAAGTGGGTAGCAAAGAGACAAATTTAAAAGTTCCTTAGTTTAAACTATCATACCTGTAGAAAAATAGCAGTGGGATATTAGAACGACCTTCAGTGGCAATATCTTCATACAAAATGTTATTGAAATATATGAGTATTAGTTAGTAGAACATTTTTTTTGGGGGGGGGGACGAGGGGAGGGTGCAAACACACGGCATATTAACTATAATGACCTATATTTTCTTATGAATTGTGGATGTATGCTAATACTCGTTATTCATATTAGAGAAGTCAGAACGTTGTCCGCCATTTTGGCCCATGCAGAGGACACACGTTTTTGTGCTGCTGACGGTTTATGTGGAAAGGGAGGTACCTAGCAGTAGACCTAGCTGTGACGTGACAGGTTCTATCAATAATTTTGCAGTGATTAGCATGAGGGCAGAACTGCTGTGCCCTGTGATTGTGTAATGACACGGCAGGGACTACAAAAACGCAAAACATTTATCAGCCGTTGTTCCTTGTTTGTACCGCCCCTGTCTCTTTTATTACATTGATCGGAATGTGCCGTCCATCAGCGCTAATATCTGCAGCGTCTCCTGCAAGAGCGCTATAACTCGGTACTGCTCAGTGCCATGTCATTTGTGACACCTGTATTCCAAAGCGATAGTGAAATTAGAAGCTGTACCTGAATATCCAGGACCAGAGGAGTGTCTTTTTACTGCAGGGCTGGCGGTTAGTTGAGAGTCCCTTGTATTCCCGAAGTCTGTATAGAAATTTACAGTTAACATATATGTCGATAATTATGATCATATTGTCTCATTTGGGCGTGAACTTTGCTTGTGGCACTTAAGGAGGAAAGTGGACTGAGGTTGATCAAGGGAGCGAGAAAAAAAATAGATTTGAACGTAAGGTGGATGTTTAACAGCAGACAAGAGAAAACTAAAATTCAGGAGCTTTGTAATGTGTAGTCTAGCGAGACTGGAAGACCTTACAACAGCGTTCATGCAGACATCGTCTTGTGCAATACTACACCACATCGACTGGTAATTTTTTTCCTCATGGTGCAACAGCCCCTAGAGGACCAGGACCTTCTCAATATCGAGGCTTCACGATCACACTCAGACACACCCCACTCGGTAGGACTGCTCTGGACGAGTGATCAGCCTGTCGCAGAGACCTCTACGTGACAGAAAATAACAAGAGACTGATATCCATGCTCCTGCGACATTCGAACCCACAATACCAGCAGTTGAGCGGCCGCAGACCCACGCCTTAGACCGTGCGGTCTCTGGGATGGGCTTTTGATAGATAAATATTCGCCGAAAATTTGAAGGTTCCAGTACACGCATCTTCAGTAAAACTGGACTGCTTTACCAAGTACATGAATGCGCAACGCATCTTAGGAATGCAGGTTACGATTTACTAGGCGACAGCGTGACATCTCTGAAGATTGTTGTGTTAGACTATATATTTTGTATACCTATATTGCTATCTCTGAAGACTTGAATGTTATGTCGATATTCCTCATGAAGTTGTGGTGTCATGGCAACCAAAAATCCACTCAGCGTTTTGCTTTTTTGTGTTTTGTCTGGGTACCATCACAAATCTCCCCATCGACGGACACCGAGGAGGTCGTTAAACAGGGAAATTCTGTTCCAAGTTGAGGCTGCTGGCCGCCCGACAGAATTGTATCCGTTCGTTCGCGAAAAGCAAGTCCTAGAAGAAAGTAGTCGCTTAGTTCATCAAATATTAAACTGTAATTTGCATAATCTTGGTCGATATGCTTAGGCAAACTATTCCATTTCTTACCCTCCCATATTATTTTTAAAATAAATTTAGTATTACCCTCCTATCTGTGCTGAGATCAGCTGTATGGTCTCTTCCCTTCACAGCCACTTCATACAGATATCTGTTCTTATAAATATTCGAAAGAAACTTCTACGTTTTATTGTTTTACAGGATTATTTCAGCGTTAAATTCTTGCTTCAAATTTACTACTTTTATAATTATTAACTATTTAAAAGACACTGATATCTCCGTGTACAAAGTGCTTCGGTATTTGAAAACAGATTTTTTGTCTCGTGGAGTGTATTTATGTTTTTCTGTTGATTCTTAGAATAAGCAGCATCTATTCATGTACAGATTGTTCTGTGCACAGAGTTATATATCGATTATTTTGTACGTTACTAAGGGCATTACGAACATTGACGAAGTCTGAAACATCGTCAATCATATTTTCCGAAGCCACGAAATGTGTCGGACCAACAATGAACCAACTGCTTATTACTTCATTTTTTTTTGGAATCCCCTGCTTTTTCAAGACCACTGTTGTCATTATCTGAGACAGCAAAACGAGCGGAAAAAAAGAAACATTTTATAGCCTCATAAACGAAAGAGATGCAAGGAGGTAACGGCCCACAGAAAACAATAGTTACTTTAAACCCCATTTACATAAATTATGTTTCGTGCACGTTAAAGACTAGAGACTCGTCTTAAGTTAAAAGTTGTATATGAAATTTTCTTTATATTGATGTACAATTTGCTCACTTATTTATTTATCATATCCCTTGCCGATCTCGGTGGCCGCGCAGTTTAAGGCGGGGATCTGCGGATGCTCGCCTGCTGGGATCGAGGGTTCGAATCCCCCCGGTGGCATGGATGTCTGAATGTCTGTCTCTTGTGAGTGTTGTGAATATTCAAGTAGAGGTCTCTGCGACGGGCTGTACTTTGTTCAGGGTAGTCCTACCAAGTGTGCTTGTGTGTGTGTGATTGAGTGTGATCAGTTGCGACAGCAACTTTACACATACACGTATAATGAGTAGGTAGAAGAGATCAGACTAAGAAAGAAAAAGAACATATGCTCCGAAATTACTGCGTACTTTTATACGTATAAAAACGAACTTACACATTTGTCTCCAGCGAACAGTGAAATAGCGAGAAAATGGGTTACCGTTACATCTACTTTAAGGATCGAACTACACGTTTTCTTCTCCACTATACCCTGTGTAAGTAGCTTTATATCGAGTGAATTCGAGCTGCAATGTCGGCAGTAGATTTCGGACAGAGAAAAAAATTTCTTCTATTTTCTGGCCTACAGCCTCGTAACCTCTGTGAAAAAAAGCGACAAGGGAAAGAGCTTAAACTAATTACTCGCGTTGTGTAAGTTGGTGTATAGAAGTCGTCGAGTCCATCCTGTCTCTCCCATAAGGCCTCGTTTTCCCTAGACGAGCGACAGTTATATATATTATTGCACAGTATGTACTTATCTTAAACGCAAACCGTTATTTTCCTCTAAATATTATTATTACGTTACATAAATACTTTTGAATAGAAGTTTTATTGACTAACGATGTTGCTGCTGCTTCGCAAATCCTTGTTTCACTTTCTGTGGATATTGCACTTTATCATCAATTCTTTACCCTCTAGTACAGGTATTAGTGTGAGATTCGCTACTGAACTGTAATGACATTTTCTCGATCGTCGCATTATCACATTGTATTTCATCCTACCACTAGATATCCACCCGAGGCAACGCCCAGCACAATTGTATCATCACTTTACGTTGTCAGCTATGTCCCTTTCTTTTAAAAGGAGAATGAAATAATTTTCCTTCCTTCCTCAAATCCATTGCGCCATATAAGAACCGTCCCCTGCCTTTCCCTCACATTGCTCATCTAGCAATGTAACTTGATTTTGTATATGGGGACTAGGTGACAGGGTATCCATCTCCTCGCTTTTTGTAGAAGCCATCACATTTTACCACCACCCTCTTCTTTTTCCACCTACATTTTACGAAAGGGGTTGACGGTTCCTTTTTGTAATCATCTTCTTCAGAGACTATAAAAAGTAGTGCTGAGAGTTTCTCTTTCTGATCGCTGTAACTTCGTTCCAGTTTCCTTACTTTTCCAACCACCCCTTTTTTTCGGAGGGTTGGTCCTTGATGTATCGTAAAGTTTACTCCGAGGGGCGGGAGGAAATGGAGTGAGGCCGGAAGTCGGCCAACTTCATCACTTTATTTGAAGTTCTTTGTTTTTTCTTTGCAATATATTTCTGCTATAATTTTTTATTGTCATTTGTGAAACAAATAGGGTCGTATAATATATCTGTTAACCTTAAGACCATTTGTAAGAGTTTATCTTCAAAGGGATACAAAGGATTTATGTCCTAACAGCTTACCGTGACAACTGTTAGTATTGAAACATGTATTAACTGTAAGTAAGAAATAAAATGCCCCATAAAATTTAATGTGATCGCTGTCTTTCCTTAAGAAAGAAAACAGCCATTAAAATTACGGTGAAACAGTTGTCTAATTTAAGTCGAAAGCTTTTTGACATTAAATACCTTAGTTTTAAGAAGCAGTTGTTAAAGTTATTTGTTTAAGATGTCGATTTACCTAAGATTGTCCTTATTTAATTTCTGCGACCTGATGTGATAATATTTGTACAGAATTCTGTTTTTATACAATTATTATGCAACTTTAACTTTAGAAATTGACTATGTTTTACGTTAAGTAATTCTGTACTTTCAAGGCCTTCGTAAATTTACAGTTACTTTGCTATTAATTTTGGTTGTGTTAAAGTTCAGCGTATGTTAGCATATCCGTGATAAGTGGGTCCCTGTCATAACGGCATGGCGCGTCATCAGGTTGCGGATGGAGGAAAGGCTTCCAATATGGAAGGTAGCTGGGAATATATTGAATAACCTGCCACGGACAACCAGCATGTTGTGGTCCTCCAGCTTGGGGTTTGGGAGAGGTGCTGACAAATCCTCACTATAAAAACTGGCATAGTTACGAAACATACACACGTCCCTCGAACCTGGACTAATACTTCGGTTCGACCTAAACAATGGAAAAGGGAAATGAGATTCGGTTCATGGAACGTTACGATCCTGTATAGGTTAGGTTGACCCATAACAGCAGCCAGGGAATTAGGTAGGTTTCACCCTTTCATAGGCCACAAAGGCCCTTAGGGAGAGTAGAGGTATAGCTCTACTCTATTTTTGACCTTGGCACTAGAAGGGGGTGAGGGGTCAGCGTCACGCCCCGGCCGCACAGCCAGGGGATTAGCAAGATATAAATTAGATTTAGTGGGTGTGCAGGAGGTTAGTTGGGTTAAAAATGGAGCACTGTAAGAGAAAGTGATTTTATATTTGTCTATGGAAAATGAAACGAAAATCATCGATTTAGAACAGGAATTTTTTACACCACAGAATAGTATCGGCATTTGAGAGAGTAGATTTTGTTAATGATATTATGTCATATATAGTTCTGAGAGGTCGCTGGTTTAATATCATTGTTTTGAATGTGGATGCACCAAGTGAGGAAAAAAGTGATGATTCAAAAAACAGTGTTTATGAGGAATTACTGCTTGTTTGCGATCATTTTCATAAGTACCATAAGAAAATCCTATTAGGAGAATTGAATGCAGAAGTAGGGAGAGAGAATATTTTCAAACCGACAATTGGAAATGTGAATATACATGAGGCTAGTAGTGAGATTGGTGTTAGAGTAGTAAACTTCGCCACAACAAAAAATCTAGTTGTTAGGAGAACGAAACATTCATAAATAAACCTGGACCTCTGCTGATGGGAAGACACATTTTTTTCAACTTTGCCTTAGATTACGCACTTAGGATGGTCGAGGTAAACCAGAATGGCTTGAATTTAACTGGTACACGTAGCTTTTGATTTACGCTGATGATGTTAATATATTGGGCGAAAGCGTACATACAATAAAGAAAAACACACTCTTTAGTAGTTGCTGGTAAAGAGACTGGACTAGAAGAAAATGCTGATAAAACTAAGTACACGGTCATGTCTCAAGGTCAGAATGCAGGAAGAATTCAGAATATAAAGTTCGATAATAATTCCTTTGAAAGGGCGGAGGAGTTCAAATATTTGGGAACAACTTTAACAAATCAAAATTCTATTGAGGATGAAATTAAGAGACAATTGATATCGGAATGCTTGTTTTCATTCAGCTCAGAATATTTTGTTTTCCAGGTTTCTATCTAAAAATAAAAGATTAAAATATAGAGAAACATAATTTTGCCTGTTGTTTTGTTTGGTTGCGAAACATGGTCACTCACGATGTGGGAGGAACGTAGGCTGATGTTGTTCGAGAATGGTATGCTGAGGACAATGTTTGGGTCTAAGAGGGACGAGGTGACGGAGAGTGGAGAAAACTACGTAATGAGGAGCTTAATGATCTGTACTCTTCACCATATATTTTTTCGGCGATCAAATAAAAAAGAATGAGATTGGCGGGGCAGATAGCACGTATGCAGGAGAGTAGAGTTGTATGCGGGGTTTTGGTGAGGAAACCTGAGCGAAAGGGACCAGTTGGAAGACCCAGATTTCGATAGGAGGATAAAATGAAGATGGATCTTCAGGTAGTGTTCTGTGGGAAGGGTGGAGGGCATGGACTGGATTGATCCGGCTCAGGATAGGGACAGATGGCGGACACTTGTAAATGCAGTAATGAAACTTTGGGTTCCATAAAATGCGAGGAAATTCTTGACTAGCTGAGAAACGACTAGGTTCTCAAGAAGGGCTCTACTCCGGGAAGTGAGTAATGATTAAGTACAAGAGTGCTGATAAGTCCTTAGCCCGACCAGGAAGGAAACAAGCTACAGCGACAGAAGATTTTGAGTTTCATATATACTCGTACTATTTATAATCATAATTGGAGGAATATTAGTACTATTTATATATACGTGTATAACAAGAGGTGTGTGTTACCGTAGAGCACAGAGAGTTTTTTTTCTTCTAAATACATAAAGAAAATTTCTTGCATTAAATCAAGAGATTTTTATCCGCCATTTCTCCTTCTTCAGAAATGGTTTGTTTCACTCAAATAGGGCAGTCGGGATCAAGTACGAAATTTTTAATCAAGTATCTATAGATTATAGAGTCATAGATTATATTTTGCTGTGGTAATAAATGTTGAGATATTCTGGTAGAGATGCCTAATGATTTCCATGGGTTGGCTTTGTCTTGCACTGGCAGACACCGTGATATGCTGATACATGCCTTGTTGTACTGACAGGTACTCTGATACACTGTTACGTGCTGTGTTGTACTAATAGATACTGTGAGCTACTGATACATCTTCTTTATACTGATAGGTACTCTTATATACTGCTACGTGTCGTGTTGTATCGATAGGTATGTATTATACTGATACGTGCTGTGTTATACATGTTGTGTTGTACTGATAGATACTGTGACTGACTGATACATGCTTTGTTATATTGGTACGTGCCATGTTATACTGATAGGCACTTGATTTACTGATACACGTACATGCCGTGTTATACCTGCTGTGTTGTGCTGATAGATACTGTGCAGTACTGATACATGCTCTGTTACGCTGACAGATGCTGTGATATACTGATACATGTTATGTTACATATACTGTGATATAAACATACATGGTGTGTTACACTGATACGTGCCGTCTTGTACTGTGGCATGCTGATACATGCTGTGTTATAAATGCTGTGTTGTACAGATAAATACAGTGAATTACTGATACACGCTTTGTGATACTGATAGGTACTGTGATACACAAGATATTTGCTATGTTATACTGAAAAATGTTGTGATATATGAACGCATGTTGCGTTATACTGATACGCGATGAGTTATACAGGAAAATACTGTGATGTAAGAATACATGCTGTTATACTGTTGCTACACTTACGGACAGCCCTATACTTGCAGTTAACCGGGTTGTTCTTCCAGACACAGCGCTCTATCGATTTATATTACATTTTAAGGGTAGATATTGGGTTATGAAGAGAGATACTGAGTTCCACAGATCAGTATTTGGTTTAGAGTTGAACCGTTCACAGATATACTCTAGGGACTTCTTTGGCCTCTGAACTGCTGCTCACTTCAGTGACAGTCCGTACCCTGGCGCGGATCTTGTGCGCTGAGTTGCAGGAGGAGCAGTGCCCTCCTCAACGGATAAATATGCCACCAGACCAGTCCACCTGAATATGGCACGTGCGCATGTAATTGGGGCCTAAGCATAACGAGCCACTGCCCCATTCTACGTATTTCTGACACTCGGGCATCCTTATCAGTAACACGAACAGCGGGTTTTCAGTCTACATCTGGCATTGTGTGCCTTGCTTTAGGGTACACCACCTACACCACTAACACAAGAGCGAATGGAGACCGATCTTTTGACATTCTGTGGACCGTGCATCATGATATATTTGCGCAATAAGGACCAACAAGATGCACGAGTTTTCTCTTAATTTATTCCAATAATCATAGTTAATCTGTTCGAAACATTTAGAGTGTGATAATTGAAATAAATTAAGAGAAAAAAAGTGCATCTTGTTGGTCCTTATTACGCAAGGGATCGACCCCTAGGTAGGACAGTAGCTGAAAGGATGAAGAATATGCAGTTGCAAACGGTTGACAGTAGGTAGTCCTCCAGTTCATAGCTGGGAGGGGTTAGGGAATTTCCATCATAAGAATTGGAATGTTTCGAAATGTCACAGAACTCTTAGGCTTTTGTGAATACGGCCTTGCATTTTTGTATCAAAATGAAGGTGGGGGATTTTTTACCCAATGCCCATTACTTCCTTAAACAACCTTAACTGTTTTGTCTTTGTCATGGACAAGGACCGTGATTTCTACGAGGGAGGGACTTAACTTTGTACTTAATTTTGCAGCCAGTGTTTAAATACATTCAGAAAATCCAAAATTCATCCAAAATGTACAAATCACTTCTCTTCTACATACTCCATTTAGTTCCCTTTACCTTGCCTTAAATTACCTGCCAGTGACCTACCTGTCCTACAGTTTACCTTTGTACGGATGACCAGTAGATACTACCTCAGAACATTTAAAGCTATAAATGTTGCGCTTCCACAAATTAAATATAATGTCTTTCAGTACTTTCCCTTTTCTCCTTCTTTTATATGTCTATTTGTCCCTTTTTAAAGGGTTATTGTACAATATTTAATGTAAAAAGAGAATTTAGATTCTGTAAACAGATGCACTCTATGTAAATATTTCCTAAAATTTTGTTCTGTCTCGTAGTTTTATGGAACAGTCGTTATGCCCCCGAGTTGCTGTAACACAATCTTGCCCACGATTTTTTCATAACCGTAACATATTCGTTTAGTTAATAGCTGCGAGAGGGATTAAAAAGAGTTTTCAAATAAAACACGATGAAGTCCTCTTCACAACAGGTGGGTGTGTTTTATAATGTGGACATAATGAGCTGTCTCTGGGAAGGTAGGGAATTTTTATGTGGGAAGTGTATTGATTTCACTTCGTGCTGCAGCGTGAGTTAACAAAGCATTTGATGTGGCTGGGAGATGAGGCAACAGCAGGGAGGGTGCCTTGTTAATTCACGGCGCTTTCAGTACAGTCAGCGTCAAGAAAAGCAGACACGTGTTTTCTTTGTGTTTGAAGAGACCTAATGGAGTCGCACAATGTGTCAGACGGAATAAACAGGACAGGCAATGTACTATACCCTAATATTGAGGCGGCTTTCGTGTAACCATCGTTGTCTTGGAAAAGCAATACATTACCTATTCTGAGTGTGTGTCTGTTTCCTTATTTATACAGCATGCAATGCGCATGTGCCCTATTATATTGTCATCCGTGGCCTGACAGGCTTTACCATATTTTTCCAAATTATAAACGGTAAGATTTTCGGAAAAATGTTACTGAACATAAAATGTGTTTTTAAACTTCTCTACAACTTTTGTGTGAAACATTTCTCATTTTAAGAAACATTCAGCGGGTTCTTGCCATAAATGTACATAGGTATTCGTGTAAAGTACCCGGTTATGCTTGTCGGATTTTGAAGAAACTTGAAATTTTACGATGAATATTTAAAAAATGCTTCAAATTTCATGAAAATGCTTCCAGTGGCAGCACAGTTCGATGCGAACAGAGAGACAGAAGGATAGACAGACAGGACGAAGCTAATAGTTGCCTTTCGCAACTTTGCTAACGCGCCTAAAAATGGACTATAAACACGTTTGACAGTTTCTTGTACTGGGTTCATCGGGCTCAGCCTAAGGTACAGTAGATTGACGAGTCTCCGCTGGCTATAAAAGGAGAGGTAAGTCTTGAAGTTTCCGGCCGACACAAATTCGGCACAGAACCCTGCTGTGTATTATTAATTACTGTCGTATTTTGTGTTTAATTGTATGAGAAAATAATTAAAATGTAAAGCTCTCAATAATAATGATAAGCTTGATATTTCTCTTTCTCCCTCGGTGATTTTAATTTTTCTTGTCTTCATGTACGTTCTCTAATGTAATAGACCTATAAATCAAACCCACACACTTCCTATTTATTTAACTCGCATATGAATAGCAGCTTTTCATTACAGTAAGTGTTCCCGAGCAAGGAATTCGATCTCACAATTCCGCAGTGCCCCAAGAAGTCTGGTTCATCAGGAAACCACTTGTTGTACCCTGCGTCGTCCAGCGTCTCATCTGAAACACGTAGATAACTTATACCA
>JGI20166J26741_11122226_pt1 | contig 28214 bp, 33 predicted proteins | sample TergutCu122P5_FD_26741 | JGI IMG/M metagenome (IMG submission 26741)
TATTGACGTAGCAGCAGTCTCCGTCGCGGCCGTAGCCGCGCCCGTCGTAACCGCGGCCGTCGTGACCGCCATGGTGTCTTGTTTCCCTGGCTATCAAATAGCCAAGAAGTCCGCCGCCAATAGCGGGGCCCAACCAACCGTCTCTGTACATTGTTCCACCTCCCATCATGTCTTTCATGCCGTGCAAGGCATGCTGGTGGAATTCAAACTTTCCACCGGGTCCTTCCGTTACGTCTACTGTTTCAGGCATACTTTGCTCCTTTTTAATCCCCGGCGCGGGGATTAAATTTGTTTTTCACGGGCTTTGATTTCGTCTATAACATGCCACTGCGTTTTGTCGCTTTGCTCCAAAAGCGCGACCCGCTCGCGCACCCGGTTGCTTTCCTCCTGCTTGCGCTCAAGGCGTTCTATAACGCCGGCCTGAACTTTAAATTTTTCGTTCATAATATTTTCCAGGGAGTCTATTTTTTCGCCCACGCCTCCGATAGAAGCTTTTATACTTACGATAAAAATAGTTATACTGACTACAAAACCTATTACGGTCACAAGAAGGCCAATGTCAATTTCACTTATTTTCATAATTCTCCTATTATTGAGCCCCGAGGGCATATATGAATGTAAAAGAATTAACCGTCGGAGCGGCGGAATATTGAATTCTTATAATATCGCCCTTTGCAACATCCGCGCGGATAATATAGTTTTGCGCCGACGACGCGTTTGCAATATCCTCAAGATATGCCACCGACGTATTATTGCCCCTGAAAAACGCTACATAGTTCCCGGCCGTCAAACCCGCGGATAGTTTTAAAGTGCCATTCGCCTGAGCCGTAATAAGACTTCCGGAGGCGCCCAACGTCTGCGGCACGATACGCGTTTGGTCTGGCTTGCTTAAACCGCTTAGAGTATCTTTGCCCGCGGACGTAAAACCGACGGCGTTTTGCATATTCATTATTTCCTGCAAAAAAGCCGCATTCTGCGCGGTGCTGGACGGCACGGCCGCGTTATAAAAATATATCCATGGGAATATTCTCATATGCGCGGAATAAGTTTCAGTACCTGTTCTTATTTGCAGCGACGCGTCCAGGATAGTGTTATAAAATTGATTCGCTGTGGTAGAAGCATTACCGCCGCCCGCGCCGCCTAATCTTTGGGCTATGCCGGAAGGCGTCCAGTCCGCCTTTGCGCCAATTCCCGCCGCCGTAAAATTTTGAATCTGGTCGTTATATACGCCCTTATCGCTGCCGTCTGAATTTCTGACCGCGTAAACGCCCCTTGTGATTTTCGGAAATCGTACCGACCCCGGGACTTCGTCCACGACGAATAAATCACACTGGCCCTTTGTCCCGACCAAATTGTTATACGTTACAATGTCCGTTAGCAGTTCCGGCCGCGTTTTTAATTTAGCGTAACTGTCCGGATAAATTGACGAAGCATTGGATAAATAAAATCCCGTCCACCCGGGCATCGCGCCGACGTTGTCCTCCGCGCGGCCGCTGAAACTGTAATATGTTTCAAATAAATTTTTTCCGCCGCTGAATAAAACTTCAACCGGCCCGATATTGGGCGCGCCAGCAGTGCCGGCGTTTTTATAAGCGTAAGTTTTACCGTCGGCGGGAACGCTTAAAGCCAAATTTCCCACGCCGTCTACCGTCTGCCCGCCGGACGCGGGAACCTTGACGCCGCCCAAAACCGTCGGCGTGGCCGGCGCTATACTTATAGGACCTATGTCCCCCCACTTAAACACAGGTGGAATCGTATTAGGCGTGTTTGTAAGTCTCCAGCCATGACCGTTAAAAAGGTTTACAACCGATGTTTTGTCAAATATATCTGCGGGAGTGGACGGCGTGGGTTTAATATCCTGCATGGCATATGCCGTTAGCGCATTCTGCCAGGCGTTAACCGCCGTCGGGTCCGGCACAAGTGACCACCACGGCTGCGCGGTCCCTGTCGTTATGGCCGGGTCCCCGAAGTTAAACGCGTCAATAAATCCGCCCTGACCCTGTATCGCGTTTACCTGTTTTTGCAAATTATCATCGCCGGCGATGCGCGCCTGGGTTTCCGCGTTAAGATTATTTTGCAGCTGTGTATCCGCAGCCGCGCGCGTGCTCGCCTCGGCGTTGATATTGTTTTGAAGCTGGGTATCCGCGGCCGCCCGCGCCTGGGATTCCACGGCTATTTTATCGTCTATTTGGCCGGCGAACTGATTGGAAGCGTCCTGCGCGGCCGTTGCCGATACGGCGGCGGCGGCCGCAGATGTTTGGGCGGCCTGCGCGCTTGTTTCCGCCGCGGATTCAGAGGCCGCGGCCTGTTGGGCGGCTGCCTGCGCCGCTATGGCGCTGGCGCTCATGCTTTCGCTGTACGCGCCGCCGACGCGGTAATAGCGTATTTTAAAAGTGTGCTTAGGCATTGTTTCGTCTAGGCCGGAGCCGGTATCGTGCGCGCTGCCCGCCACGCCGGTGCGCACCTGCGTTGAGGCGTCAAATATCGCGCTGTTCTGCGAAGCGGTGTTGTAAAACATACCCATGATAAACTGAACAGCGCTTCTTTTAAAAACGCCGCCGATTCTTGCCAGGCTGCCGGCGCCTGCGCCCGCGCTTAATTCGCCGGTAATGTTCTGCATTTGGTCGTCGTGATATGTCCCGAGCGCGCCCGGGTCGTCGGTGGCGCGGGAAAAATTGCGGTCAACGGGCAAAATAAAATAAGCGCCGTCCGTGTCAAGGACATACCCGCCGGAGTGTCCGCACAAGGCAAGCCTGGCGTTGTAGTCCGTTATGTTGTAAAATCTGCGGCCGCTGGCGGCGCGTTTATATGTAAAAATTTGGCCCTTGACAGTTTCAAAATTAGCAACGGTCGCGGCATCGTTAATTTCGTCAAGTAAAATTTTATACGCGTCAAAATATTTTGAGTTATAACATTTAGTGCCCTGGAGCTCCCAGCCGAAAAGCTGGGTTCCCGAAAGCGCGGAATCAAAATCATGAAAAGACAAAAGAGGAAACTGCCCGCCTCCGGTGTTGCTGCCGGAAAGAATCAGCTGGTAGGCGTCGTCTGATTTGTTGTAAAACATTAAATACGTTTCGCCGGCCAAAAGTGTACCCTCGTAAATATCCGCGGCGCCAAGCCGCACCGGTTTGGCGGCCAACCCGTTTACGACAATAGTAGTGGCCGCCGTATTTGTGTTAGCGACGCGCACAATTAAAAGCATGCTGTCAGGCTGAGACGTAGGCGCGGGGGTAAGGGATATATTTATAGTGTTAGCCGTCAAACTGTTGTCGGACGCGTAATTAAAAGCGTTTCCGCGAATTTGTTTTACCGTCGGCACGCCGCTTTCCAAAACGGCCGGGCCCGCGCCCGTTATGGGATTGCCGCCCATTTTAAGAGGCCCGCTCATGGCCTTGCGCCCGTCGGCGGGAATCATGGCGGAAATGGCGCCGGCCATGTCCTCCCCGTCGGAGTCATGGCGTGAAGCTAAAATATTGATTTGCTGGTCTCTGTCGTCCTGCCATGATGTCGGACCGTTGGGCCGCTTATAATTTCCGTTTTCGTCTAAGGGCATAAAATTTACCTCGCGTTTTGTATTTTTTTATTGACCGCGTTAGACGCGGGACCTATGTAGAAAGGATTTTTCAGCGCTGTCAAAATATCCTCCAAAGTAAATTGGGGCTTGTTTTTGCCGGCGTTGTTTGTTATACTGTTAGTAAGCGGTTTAGCTTGCCCGCCGCTTGTTTCGGCGCCAGCGAGCGAACCACTAAGCCCCTTCCCCCCAGACTTGTATGCTGGACCTGAGAAGGGGTTTTTGTTTGTCCAATAATCCAGCGGATTTATGTTGTAAAAAGAAACAGACTCGCCAGGTTTGCTTTGCCTTAAAGTTGAGACGGCAACGTCTTTTAGCCCGTCAACTTTTACTGGCGTCGCCATTGTGCTTATCAAGGGGTCGGAGTATTTTATATTCGTCGGCTGTCCTCCGCGTACAATATCAGGCGCGTTCTCTAGCATTTTTAATTTATTTAAATCGGCGCTGCTGTTAATAGCTTTTGCTATTCCCTTTCTGTTAAAAGCCACGTCAACGCCGGCGTCGGGAACATTTACCGACGTGCCGCGCGCGTTTGCCATCAAATTATCATTGACGGCATTTCTGTAATTTTGCAGCTCGGCTGCCGAAAGCATGGCCGCGTTGCGCGCGCCCGGGGCGCTGGAGCTCACGCTTGTAAAGGGAATAGTATTACCGGCCTGCGCCCGGACTTGCATCATTCTTAAGTAATTCGGGTCCGTGCTCATGCGCGCTACGGCAGTCTGGTCCACTCCCGCCAGCTGGTCTATTTTTGCCCCGACAAAACGCCTGGCCGCGCGGCGCGGGCTTACTACCGCCTGGCCTATGCTCTGCTGCCTTTCCGCCGTCTGAGAGCCGCGCTGGACGGTAAATAAATTTTGCATGGCTTTGGTTTCCGCTTCCGCAGCCGGACGCAGCTGCGAAACGTCCACGCCCGCAGCCTCCAGTTTGTTAATTCTGTTTTCGCCGAATAATTTTTGGGTAAGATTTTCAGTCTGCGCCGTGGAACTTTCCGCGCGCTTGCGCAGCGCGCCGGCTATGCCGGTGTGGTAACCCTGAAGTTCCGCCGGCGCCAAAGAATTATAAACACCTTCTGTCCAGTTGATGTCGTTAATTTTACGCGCGCCGTAATCCGTTTTAGGGTTAAACCTGGCGCGCATGGCGGCAAAGTCCGGCGCTTCGCCTGGGCGGCCCATGTTTTCCCTGTTAAAAGTTATGTCCTGGTGGGACTGTTCAAATATTTTTTGCCCGGCCGACGCGCCGCGCTCAAAAGTTTTTCCGCGCTCAAAAACGGTGCGCGCAATTTTGTAAATAGGAACCTGGTTGTCCATTTGATTAACCAGATTATTTTTTGCCTTTTGAAGTTCAACAAGCCCGAGGCCGCCCTCGTGTTCAACCACGCGGTTGATACGCGCGTCTATGGCCTGTTTTACCTGGTCAAGTACCCGTATATCGTTGTCAGGCAGATTCTTGAGCGATGGGCCAATATCTTTGTTCGCGCGGACTTCCCTTAAAAACCGCGCCGTCTGTTTGTTCCACCGCACGTCTATAGGACCCTTAGACATGGCCGCGTTATAAAATTGCTCATAAACCGCTTTTTCTTTTGCGGCTTTGTCCGCCAGAGTTTTGGCGTACCCCTCCGGCGTAAAAGTCTGGCTGATTAGGTTTTCCGCCGTCTGGCGGTGCTGCGCCATGCGGTTTGCGCCGAACGCGTCAAAAGTCTGCGCGGCGTTAGGGTCCACGAGTTTTGAGCCCTCCATAACGCGCAAAGTTTTTTTGTCCGCCAAATCAATGAGCGGTGTGCCCGTATCTATGCTTTTTTGTATGGCTTCCGCGCCGGCGGTTTTGTTTAATTTGTTAAATGCGCGGTTTGCTGAATCAAAAGAAAAATTTTGAAAAATGTTTCGCGCCGTATTTAAGCCGCCTTTTAAAAGCGCTTCCCCGCCGCCCAGGCCCGCGCCCAAAACCGCGCCCGCGCCCATGCCTACGAGGCCTTGTTTTATCCCCTCGCCCACGTCTAAGCCCGACGTGTCCGACGTTAAACCGGAGCCCGCGCCGTACGCGCCGCCGTACAAAGCGCCTGTTTTTGCGCCTTGTTTGGCCAACTGTCCCGCTGCCTGGCCAAATCCTTTACTAAACAATGACGGCACGGCCGTTCTGGCCGCCGTTTCCGCCGCGGGCGCGGCGGCCTCGGCCGCTCCGGCCGCGACTCTGCCCGCGCCGCCTACGCCGCTTGCCAAACCCGCCCCTAAAAGCCCGCCGCCCAATTCCGACAGCGCCGCGCCGACGGGGTGCTCTTTGGCAAATTGTCCTTCAACTTTTTTATATTCTTTTCTGCCCGACTCAAACGCTTCGCCCGGCAGACGCGCCCGGAAATTAGGATTAACGCCGAGCGCGGCCAAATTTGAGCCCACTATATCCGAGAGCGTTGCGCCCGCGCCGCCCAATAAATTACCCATTCCGAATGTCAAACCCTCGCCGGCTTTAAACAAAGCGCCGCGAAAAGTATCCAGGCCGGACTGTTCTTTCTCAGGCGCGGCAGGAGCGGGGGCCGTAACGTCGGGCGGAACAAGCCCGCGGCGTTTGACTTCGGCCCAGGCGTCCTGTTTGGCCTGCGGGAGTTGGTTTAAAGCCCCGCGCCTTTCAAGTTCCTGGTATATGGCTATTTTATTGGTATCCATAATTTTCCTTTAGAGCTGGCCCAAAAGGTACGATGTGCTTACATTTGCAAGCTGCCCGCCGCCCGCCGGCGCGGCGTGCGGAGCAAGCGTGTAATTTTTAGAAAACAATCTTTGAAAAAACGGCTTTTGCTGCAGGTCGTAAGCCTGCGGATTTGCTAAAAATTTTTGCATGTCCGCCGTGCTCAAATCTTTTTTTGCCGCCTCCGCCACATTTTTTGCGTAGTTCTGTGAGGCGGTAAAATCCTGCGCGGCCAGTTGTTTGCTTACATCGGCGCCGCGGCCCAGCGCGGCCTGGGAGGCCGTGAAATCGCGCTGCGCCGCGCTTTGGCCGGCGGCAAATTTTTGTTCGGCGGTTAGTTTGCCGAGGTCATACTGGTTTTGTAAACCCAATTTGCCGAGTTCAAAATTTTGTTTGGCGGCCAAATCAGACACGTCGTAGCCGCGCTTGCGGGCTTCCACAACGTCCTCGCGCGTGTACTTTCTCTGCTCAGCGGCTTCAGCGGCCGCCTGGTTAAATAAGGCCCCCGATATTTGATTTTGCGCGGCCAGCTGCGCGTTGGCCGCGTCGGTTCTGTCCGCCTTGTAGCCAAGCAAGGCATTGACGATTGGCGCAAAGCCGCCCTGCGGCATACGCTCCATGGCGGAACGGGCGTAGTTAAACTTTTGCGGCTTAATGCGCAAAAGCGCGTTCATCATGGCCGCCCGCGTACCGTCCGGCGCGGAGGGCTGGACCTGATTGAGCTGATTGGCCATGCCGCCGTTAATAAGCTGCTGCGTCATGCCGTTTGCGCCCTGCGGCGCCGTGTAATTTATTAAATAATCTGAAATATCCATTTTATTTTGCCTCCTGCGTTTGCGGCGGATTTTCCGGCTGCGGCTGTTGTAAATTGTCGTCAAAGCGCGTGGCCAAATCATAATCAACCATCAGCAGGCCCTCGGGCGTTGAACTTACCGCTTCCGGAATAACCTGCTGAACGTCCTGCGCAACCAAACCGATACGCGTAACATTTTCTTTCGGAAAATTAAACGCGTACACCGGCAGACCGTTATAAAGCCGGCCGACCTCGCGCAAGTTTTCTTTTATGCGCGCGTCGGAGAACATGGCCGCCAGCTGGCCTGCCTGTCCTATCGTATTTACAATTCCCTGCGCGTTTTTCTGCGCGTTGGCCTGATTTGTTTGGTAGGTGTTCAGCGCGCCCTGGTAAGAGTTGCCGTAAATGTCAATGTTCGGCGTTCCGGCGCCGGGCGAATAACCCTGCATTGGGTTGAACGCGTTGAAAATGCCCAGATTCTGCTGCACGTCCTGAGCGCGCTGCTGCTGGCCCGTCAGCACAGCCTGATTCATGGCCGCCGTCGTGGCGTCGGCTTGGTTTTGGCTCAGCGCTTTGGTTGCGCGGTTATACGCTTCGCTTCCGACGGGTATGCCCTGGTTTACCATGCGGTTTTGAAGGTCGCCTGACTGCTGCGCGAAAATGGGCGCGTAGCGGTTTTGGAAATTTGAAAAAACGCTGTCCTCCGCGCGCTTGCCCGAAGCGTCCCCGCCGAAAAGATTATTCATAACGCCCTGCATTTGCGGGCTGTAACTGATTTGTTGGGTATTGGTGGCCGGGTTCCACGTCAGAGAACCGCCGGGCGCCGCCACGTTGTAACGCGCCTGACCCTGCTGCCACTGGAACATATTTTGCGCGTCGCCGATATTGTACGTGGGCACCGCGCCGCCGCCCGCGCCGAACAAGTCTGAAAAAAATGCCATAACGCCTCCTTAAATCAAATTACGTCCCGTCTTAAAAAACACGTCCATGTTTACAAATTTTATAGGCTGCCCCGACGTGCTGCCGGATATGCCCAGGCTAAAAAAGTGCCCCGGATTAGCCTGCGGAATTATGCGCTTTTTTATAAGCGCGGTTTCCCCGGCCCAGGGGGACTGGTCCCAAACGGCCAAATCCCACTGCGTGTCGGGCGCGGCCGGCGAAGCGCGGTTGGCAGTGCGCTCTTTCCCGAAATCAACGCTGTCAACAAAATCAAAAATAGTATTGTTGTACGCGCCGACGTACGCGTGCACTTCGCTTATCGTTTTTACAAGCGGGCTGCCGAAATTTGAAAACGCCAGGCGCAATTTCCAGGGAATATTTTTCCCGTCGTCGTCGTGATTAATGTTTGCCTGGTATAAACCGCCCTGCCCGCAAAAATATAAATTACCGGCAAGTTCGCAAAACTGTGCCGCGTTTTGGCCCGTGAATCTGCTCCACGCGCCGGAAGCCACGTTCATGACGTGCTGCACAAAATTACCGCCGGCCACGGGCACATTAACGATAAACATGTTCGCCGCGCCGGCCAGTTTGGCCTGCCAGCCGAAATTGTCAAAAAAAGCGGATTGGTCTTTTACCGCCTCGTTTATCGCCGTGGAAAACGCCGCGCCTTTTATGGCGGCCGGCGCCATAAAAAGCTGGCTGAGCAAAAAATATCCGTCGTGGCTGATATAAGCCACGTCCCCGCCAAAAGTTTCAACGCAGCGGCGGCCAAGCGGCTTGGGTATGCGGTAGCGCCCGCGCAAGGCCCACGCGTCAATATTATTCGGGTCGTCCCCGGCGTAAACCAAAGCCTCACCTTCCGACGTGATAAAAATAATCTGGCTTTCCTGCTGGGCCGCGGCGGCCGAATATGTCCAAGTGCAAACGGCCATAAGTTCCCCGCCCAGCCGCGCCACCTGGGACAAATCAAGAAGCAGCATGTTACCGCTGACCTGGCCGGCGGTTTCCGAGTACCAGATATTAAGCGTGCCGCGCTCAATGGCAAAAATTCTGTTTTGATAAACCGCGCCGGAAATTAAAGCCGATATATCCAGCCCGTCGCCGGTAAACTGCGCGTCTGAAAATACCGCCGGGCCCGCCCCGCCGGCCGTGCCGTCGTAAACCTGCGCGTTGTCTATCCCGTTGAAAAAATACAGGCGGCCTTTATAAAAGAATTCCTGCCATTCGTCAAAAACAACATTGTCCTTAACCACCGTAAAAGCGTTATTATTAAAATCACAGTCGTAAATTTGATTGTTGCCGGCTACAAAAATTTTTTTATTCCCGCCGAAATTATAAGGCACGGCGCTTTGCATAAATCCGTTGATTTCCACTTTTTTTCTAAACCCGCGGCGCGTCTCGAAATATCCGTCTTTTATCACGAAATTATCAACGGTAACGGCAAACTGCGGAGGCATGTCGGCCAGCGCGTCCCGCGTGTCCCAGCCGCCCATAGGCGCCGCCAGCGTTATGGAGCCGCGTTTATAACCTCTGTTTGTCGGCGTAAGCGCTATTCTAGTCATTGTCCCCCGCAATAACGGCGTTGGGTATGTTAAGGCCGGCGAGAGCGCTTGTGTCGGACGCCGGTGCGTTAAGCGTAATCTGCGGCGCGTCAGTGTTTTTCAAACTTTCAAGCCTGTCCTGATAATCCTGCATTTCCTCGGCGTAATCAAAGCCCATTTCCTGCTTATATTTATAAATGGCGGCCAGTACGCAAAGTTCGCCGTTGAAAACAGGTTCGTCGTCGCCAAATTGTATGTATGGTTTGCGTATGCCGGAATTGTTGCGGTTTTCCACAATCGGATAAACCGACTGAAAAAGCAGCTGCAAATTTAACGGAGCGTCTGTAAGCGGCGGCAAAATAAGCAGCTCGTCGTTTGCCACCGTGAAATATTTAAACGCCGCGCCTACGCCGGAGATTTTTAACGCCAAAAACTCCTCAGGCATTAAATATCTGAGCGGAAAAATATTGCTTTCCTGCCAAATATTCGCGCTGACGACAAAATCAAAATCAGGCATAAGCTGTTTTATTCTGAGGCCGCCGGAACCGGCATTGTACGCCGGAGAAAGAACGGAAGCGTTAAATTTTGCGAGGCGCCGCATTTTCTGCCACTGCCGCTCGCGCATAATCATTTGTATAGCGCGGTTTGTCACGCCCACAAGACGCCGCGTGAAACCGTCGTTTGCGTTGGCTATGGTCGTGACCGGGCTGTCCGCCCCGACGGTCTGCGCTACCTGTTGTATGATTTCTAACGCTTCCATTTTTTTACCTCGCGTTTAATTCTGCCGTTCTTTTTCGGCGACAACTTTTTCCAAATCGGCGTCGGATAAAGTTTCCGGCAGGTCAATGTTCAAAGCTAAAGCCCTTGTAATCAGCGCTTCGCGCTCCAGCGTTTTTTTATCTTTGGCCGGCGCGTTGGCCGCAAATTCTTTGTACGCTTTCGGGAACCTGTTCATAAAAGCGGCCAGATTTTCTTTATTGATTCTGTGCGCGACAATGTCCGTCGCGCCGGGATTATCCACTTTTATTTGGCACACGTCAACCTCGTCGTAAACAGGTTTGCCGGTTTCTCTGCTTTTAAAAGAATTGAGCTGCCGCACGCGCACAAAACGGCCCAGCACACCCTTTTCTGAAACCTCCTCCTCTTTGAGAGTGGAGGGGTTTAGCACGATAAACTTCCCCGCGCTTGGGTAGAATTTGCTTGCGTATAATTCTTTGGTAATTTTTTCCGTGTCATTCATTTTTTTATCCTCTTTTTTTTAAAAGCCCGCGCCCATAAACGCGGGCTTTTTTATTTTTGCTAAACAGCCTGCGGGCTGTTTTCTATGACGAGCCCGTAAGAGCCGTTTGGTATGGCGTAATCACTTTTGGCCGCCAGGCCGCTGCCGGTCAGGGCGCAAGTGCCGTCCGCCAGCACCACGCACGCCGTGTTGGCGGGAATGTCCGCCGCGGCCTGGACGTAGCGCGCAAGCCTGCCGTCGTCGGTGTAGAAAAACGCCCTTAATTTCTGGATGGCCTTTTCCTCCGGCGCCGCGGAGGGAAGCCCCGCGGCCGATGTAACTGTAATCATAATCTGTCTCCTTTTTAGCTTTGGGCAGGGGCGAGAGGATTCAAACCCCTGCCCCGCGGCGTGATTAGGCTATAATCACGCCTTGTTTGATTCTGTTGGAGCAGGTTAAGTTGCCCTGGAACAGAAGCGGCCAAACGTCCGCGTCCTGATTGACGGGCGTGCGCTTGGGCTGCCACGTGAAGTCGGCGGATTTATGGACGCGCATTTTCAGATAGTTCGTATTTATGAAATACGTTCTGTTCGGGTCGCAGTTCGGGTCGTAGACCACCGGGATGCCTTCGTATTCTATGGCCTGAAACGAAGCGTCTCCTATTAGCATTTTTTCGCTCATGATCGTTATGCGCTTGATAACCTGGCACGCTCTTTTGTAAAGAGTGTAATGCTTTTGGCCGGCCACGATAACGTCGGGCCTGTCCGTGCCTATGACGACGCGCAGCATCATGGTGTCGTACGCCGACAATATGTCCTCCGGCGTTACCGCCGGCTGAGACGCGCCGCCGGCGCCGCCGTCCGCGGATAAACTGTAAACCTGGTTCATCCAAAACGGATACTGCGCGGCATTGATTCCGCCCACGGTTGACGTGGCCGGATTATCCGAAATGAGCAGTTTAAGGCCGCCCAGTTCTTTGCCGCCCGACCCGGTGCCGTCCGAGAATATGGACGCGCCGATTTTGTTGTTGGCTGTATTTTGCGCGTTGGTTATTTTGGTTTTTACCAAGTTGTGAATCTGCGTGTCCGAGCCCTCGTTGTTTCTCTGGTCAACTCCGGAGACGGTAACGTTTACGTTCGCCTGTTTCCACGCGTACACCGCGTCAACCAAGACATTGCTTGCGGAGATGTCCAACAGCTCAAACCCCGCGTACCACTTAAAGGTGCCGTTTTCCGCGCCTTCAAGGGTTTCAACTAAAAATTTGCCGCCGGACTCGCGAACGATATTGTCCTTGGTTCTCATTACCGCGAGCAGCGCGTTATTTTTAGTTACGTTGTCAAATATTTCAGGCGAATATTTGGGCAGCGTTGTATTCATTAAGTCATTTACTGTCAATTCAGGCATAGTTCAAATCTCCTTTACCTATTTTTAATTTCCTCGGCGCTTTCAAGAAGCATTTCTTTAAGCGACTGTTTTGTGTCCGACGGGGCGTTGACCGACGGCGCTTTTACTTTTACCCCGTTGGCTCTTTTTGCCTTTTCAAGCTCCGCCTGCGCTTTTTGCGCTTTGGCTGTTTCCGCCTTGATAAGAGCCTCGCGGGTTTCGGGCAGCGTCATGAGTGCGTCGTTATACGCTTTCTCAAGGTCGCCGTGTCCGTCGCGTTGTAAAATAAAACCCATGATGTTTGCCACTTTTTCAAAATGCGGGTGCAGCGGTTTGCCGTCCGCGCCCGTTGCGTTTTTGAATGCGGAAACAGGATCGTCCTGCGTAGTATTAATTTCGGCAGGGGCCGGCGCTTGAGGCGGCGTTCCCCTGGCGTTTAATAAATTTTTTAGAGCAGCCAGCTCGCCCAGCACCGGGCGCATTGCTTCATGGGCCTGGTTAGGCGTGTAATTAGCCAGCATTTCCGGCGTGGTGTTTGTTTTTTCACACAGAATTTTTATCGTTCTGACCGGGTCCTCAACAAGCATGGCCTCAAAATTTTGGAGTCCGCGCATATTATTGATAAAGTCTTTTGAGTTTTCATATTTTTCGGTTAAGGGTTTGAGCTCCGAGAAAAATCCGTTTACTTCTTTTTCAAAAGCGGAGGTGGCCTGCGCTTTTTTGCTGAATCCCGCCTGCATGTCCTTGTAGGCCTCTTTAAAAGCGGCCTGCGCTTCCGGCGGGAGCGCGGCATATTTGGGTTTCAAACCGTCGGACAAATATTCCTCAAACTTATCTTGCGCCGCCGCCGCAGACGCGGCCGGTTCAGTCTTGGGTTCTTTGGCCTTGTTGTCTTTTTGGGGCTCGGTTTTTTTCTGCGGTTCTTTATCCTGCTCCGGCGCGTTTCCCTCAACGCCTTCGGGCGCGGGCGTCTTATCAGGCTGCAACTCCGCAGCGGGCTTTTGCGGCCCCGCGGCCGATTTATCTTTAATTTCCTGAGCCGATTGTTCCATAATTTCTTGAAGTGACATAGTTTTATCCTCTCTTTATTTAAGGCCCTGCTGCCGCAATCTTACGTCGGCGGCAGCCTTGGCCTGTTCCGTCTGCAGGCGGCCGCCTTTTATCTGCAATTCTCCGGCGGTTTTCTGCGCGTTAATGTTTATTTTCTGCTGTTCCTGCCCGGTCTGCGTTCGGAGTTTTTGAAGTTCCAAATTAACCTCGGCCTGTTTTACGCCCGCCATCTGCAATTGCGCCTTAGCGGCCGTTTGCTGGGCCTGCGCCACTATCATGTCCGGCGTGGGCTGCGCCGGCATTGGCATTTTTATGCGCGCCTCCCACTCGTTAAAACTTTCCTCAAACGCTTCTTTTAAAATGCGGGAATTGGCAAAGCCGCCGATTGTAAATAAAATTGTTTGCTTGAATGCGGATATAAATTCCGGATTCGCCTGGAGGAAAGGAATGTTATTTGTTATCATGCCGGAAGCCGCGCTAAAAAATTCCATGCGCCGGCCTTTCTCGTCCTGGTCCGCGTCAAACGCGGTGGCCGTGCTTTCCACCTCAATCGTGTAACTGCGCAGCCGGTCTGAATTAAGCACGTTAAGCACGTCGTCCCACGTCGGAATGGTTAATATGTCCGGCGGCGGCGCGGACTGGGCGGGAACGCCTTGCCGGGCGGCCGCGGCGGCCTGCTGTTGCGATATGGCAAACTGCGTAAACGCCGCCTGTTTTTGTTCCGCCGTCGGTAAAATTATGGACGAGGCGGCTTGTAAATTTTCAACGGAATAATGCCCGCAGATAATCTCGGTAATCATTCTGAAACAAAGTTTTATTAATTCCTGCGCCGCGCTCTGCCGCGCCTGTAAACGCAGGCTGCCGAATTTTCCTTTTATCTGCTGAGCCGTCGCGGTGTCGCCGGCGTCGCTCTGTCCGCGAAGCAAATCGGATATGCCGGTAATCTCGTAAATTTCGCCGAGCCGCTGAGTTTTTTCGGCGTCAAGCGTGGCCAGCACTTTTAATTTTTCGTCGTTGGGATACTCCGCCAGCATGGCCCTCAGCCCGCCCTGCGCGCTGAGCTGGCCTATGTTTACGTCAATAGCCACGAGGCTGTTGTCCCGCGCGTTTAATACTCTTTTAAATGCTTCGGAATCCTTTCCTGCAATTATGCCGGTGCTTTTTATGTTTGCCACAGCGCTGTCAATTCTCGTGCAAATTTTTTCCAGGGCCTCGGCCGTCTTTTTATAAACCGTATATTCCGGCGTGGGCGTCAAATCTTTACCCTTTATAAACTGCAGTAGTCCGGGCACCGGAAAAAATCCGGCGATGTCATACGGCGCGCCCGACGCGCGCAGAAACTCTTTTGAATTTTCCGAGATAAAAACAACAACTTCCTCATTTTTATCCCAAATTTCCCAGACGGAGGCATATAAATTTTTATTGTATTTTTCCCCGCTGTTATTCTTGGTTTGCTCGTCTGAAAATTGCAGCGTTTTTGCTTTTGGGCCAAATTCTTTTGTCGCGGTGGGCCTGTCCATCAAATGTTTAAAAGCAACCCAGCCGACGTCCTCCCACTCTCTGACGTCCTGGTGGAGGAAACAATCATAACGCACGCGCTTCACGCTTACCTGCTCGTGTCCTTTTTCCTGTAAGGATTCCTTTTCTGACGGGCTTATGGCCGCTTGCGCTTCCGCGTCGTCAGTTTCCGGCGTATCCCCGACATAATTATCTTGGGCGTTTTTTATTTCGGCCTCATAATATACGCGCGGTATGCCGCGGCCGAACAACACCGCATCCCTTACTATATCCTCAGTAATCCCGTTAAAATCAAAGCAATCATTGTTGTAGATAACAGTGCGCTCCGCTACCTCTCCGACGGTGCGCGCAAGGTTTTTTTCAGCCTTGTCGGCGGTCTGCTGCTTGGGAAAACGCGTTCGGATTACCGGCTTTGGGTTATTGGTGGCGATGGCCGTGCGGATTGTTTCCGTGTTGGAAAAAAGAATATTTAAGCGCTTTTCCTTTGTATAATCAGATTCAATTTCCCTGCACATCCGCCAATAATCCCGGGCGCGGTTTTTAGCTGCCTGAATTAAATCCTGATAATATTTAACGCTTTTCATTTGGCCCTCAAATTCATGCTGCCGAACGGCGAATAAATTTTGTAAATCCCGGCAAGCGAAATTTCAAAATATTTTTTGTCCGTCAAAAAAACTCTGAGTTTCGGATGGTAAAAAAACGCCGGCGATATTCCTATCAGGAAATTTTTTATTTTTCCGCTGGATTTATAAAAACGCAACAGCGGCTCCAAACACATGCGAAAGTAAGCGCGTAATTCGTCAACGCTTTCTAAACTGTTATAAGTGGGGGAAACAAGGCCGAGTTTTACAATATCCGCCTTTATATCCTCCGCGAGAGAGTTAAGTCGCGGGTCAGTTTCCTTGTTGATTTTTTGAAATTTCTCAGTAGCCATTTTCGTCAATCCTCTGTTCCATAAGGTCGTTAAACGTAATGCCGGCCGGTTTTTCATTTTCTTTCTCAAGCGGCTTTTCAAATTTCTTGTTATACATCAGTGCCAAATATCTAAAACTGTCGCAGCCGTGGGAAGTCCAGTCGTGCAAAGGGTCGCTGCCGTAAATCTTTTTTTTCTCGTCGTATTTACGCTTATAATTTGTCAAAGCGTTTATAAGCGGCCGGCAATTTTGTTCGTCAAATACGCAAAGCGGAAAAATTGCGCGCGCCGCGTTTATACCGTCTATTACCCGCTCGGCCGGCTGCACTTCAACGTCAAATCCAAATCCCGCTAAAACTTCCCGCCGCGTCCTTCCGCTTCCCCACTCTTTATTAGCCCCATCATGCGGCAGCGTTAGTGTTTCGTATTTATATTCTTTCTGAGATTTCAAATAGCCCGCATAATGTTCCGCCCCAAAACCCCTGTTTTCATAAACTTTTAAAATCCAAATTTTCCCGCCGAAAAACTGGGCGAAAATAATAAACGTTTTGTCGTCAACGCCCAAATCCCAAACTGTGTAAACCGGATAATCGGAGCTGAATTCAACCTTACGAATCCTGCCCTCGTCGTGCGCCGCCGCCATTTCGCGCGCGTAAATTGAGCCCAAAACAAAAACTTGCTCGTTATTCATGTACTCTTGTTCAAAGAGCACGGTTCCCTCGTCCTCTCCCCACTGCGCCACAAGCGCAGCCCTTATTTTCTCCAGCTGCGCCGCCGTAAAAACCCCGCTTTCCAAAGCGTTTACCGACGAAAAAAACCAGTCCGGCTGTTTTTTTGCATACTCCCCCAAATCATGGTGGTGGTTCTTTCCGCGCAGGGTGCTGATAAACAAGGCCCAGCCGCCGTTTTCCTCCAGGATAGGCCCCAGGTAAGCCCACGCCGCCGGGTTACTCAGCGCCCACTCGCTGAATGTCATCCCCAGCACGTCGGAACCTACGAGGCTGTTGTAATTATCGCTTCCGCAAAGCTGCCAAATGCTCCCGTTGCGAAAAGTTATTTTCATTTCGGTGTCGTTTGTCTTTTTGCGGATTTCCGGCGGGAAAATGCGCTCCAAAATTTTTTTTCCCGTTTCCCTGTCCACGCGGTCCCAAACGGCCTTGCGGCACTGCGCGTACTCCGGCAACATATGCCAGTATGCGCCCACGCGCCCGAACAGCTTTTTAGCGGTCAAATTTAGCGCTGTTTCGTCTTTTCCCAGGCGCCTGGCCCAGGTAAGCACGGCGCGTTTTCCGCCTCTGTCAAAGAACTTTAACACCGGCAGCTGGTAAGGCCGCGGCGTCCATTTATTTGGTATCCGCACCGTCTGCATAGTTAACCACGTTCACGCTCACGGCCTCGCCGTAGCCGGGTAATTCTTTTTTGGCCGCATGGATTTTCAAACCAATATCTATTGCATTCAGCTTGACGCTGTCTCCCTTGCCCCCATTAAAAACCAAATTCTTATGAGCTTTATAAAGTTCCGTCAGAGAAATTAATGCGGCGTTCTCTGCCTGTTCCAAAAGAGCCTTATACCTTGCCTGAATCTTGTCCTGATTAAAAAGTTTGGAGGCCTTTGAATATGCGTTTTTTATTTTCTTGGGCTTGTAGTCGGGGTGCGAAAGCATATAGGCGGGCGTCAGTTTCAGCCCGCGCTCAACGATATAGCGTAAAAATAAATTTTCTTTGGCGGTAAGGCCGCCCTTGTCGCGCGGCTTTTTCTTTTTTTCGGCGCAGGCTATTTCAGCGGCGTAGTCCTCAAACAGCGCAAGCTGCGCCGGCACTTCCACGGCGGGCAGCGGCCCAAATGCTTCAAGCCCATGGATATTTTTGAGGTCCAAAATCTGCGCCGCAGTTTGGTTTTTTTGCATAAAAAAAATACAGGCCTCCGCTAAGCCGTGGAGGCCTGTATCAAAATTACTTCTTAATATTATCCTGATTTTTTCGGGTTTGTCAAATTTATTTTTTTTCACGACGGCAAAAATATTTTTGCGGCGTTGAAAATTTTAATAAAAAGAACCCGCCTTTGCGTCCGGCGGGTTTTGCTTTTATCAGTTTTGCAAGCGCGTCGTTTTTTATTTCATATCGGAACCTCCCCACCCTCTCCCTGTTCCGGCTCCGGCGTAGGCTCGGGCGTCATGCCCGTTAAAACTTGTTCCGGAGTGAAGTATTGGTCAAACGGGTGCTCCCATTTCACAAGACCCAACAGACGGCGCACAAAACCAATTTTCTTAGCCTCAACGTACTCGTGGACCTGCTTTCCGTCCAAACCCAGCACCGCAGTGCCGTCCTTGTTAAAACGCGGCTCCGTGCAATATTCGCGCGGCACGTTGAAATCCCGCGCGTCCCATTTATAACAGCCGTCCCCGATTGTATAATACACAACAGGATTCCCATTCGGCGTTTTTTTCTGTTTGCCGCAAAATATGCAGCACTCCCGTTCGCAGGTAATAATAGTGTCGTTCCCGTTGGCCAGGCCGATTATTTTGCGAGCCCAAGGAAACGTCCTTTCACATTTTGGGCATTTTGGCAAAACTTTTGCCGGCGCTTCTGACTGAGTTTTTTTTAATTTGTCGGCCAGGGTCATAATTTAACCTCTCGGGTAACCGCTCCTTTTTTCAACCTCGGAACGGTACGTGTAAACATTGTTTGCGACGGCGCGCAGGCTGACGTTAAACTTTCCCTCAAGTTTACCCACGCCGTGCAGCACAACGGCCTGCGCGTGCTCAAAACCGCCGCACGCCGCTATTATGCGCGCGCAACTGCCCCTCACGTTGCCCCACTCGCTTTGGCGCGCTTCCTCGTTGTTAAATATTTCCGGCTGGGCGGCCGCGCAGTACCAGCAAAACAGTTTTTCCTCGGGAGTGGCCGGGTTGTTAAAATTGACGCGGCCGTTTCTTTTTTCATATTTGTCAAACACGTAAGCCGTACCTTTCCACTTGAGGATTGGCTTCCACTTGCCGGTTTTTTTGTCAAACCATTTCCAGTCCGCGGCTTCGTTCTTGTAAAAAAAATATTCCGGGTCCGTCAAAAATTTTTTCTCGGTAAAAAATTGTTTTACTTCCTCCAAAGTGCACGGCGCGGCGTTTTTTTTATTTTCTGACTTTTGACTTGCGTCTTTTTGTTGTTTATTAACGTCGTTATTATTATTAATATTCCCCTTTGGGGTAAGTAGGGGGGAAATTTGGGCATCTGTGTTAAAATTTAACACAGACGGCGCGGGCAAATCTGTGTTAATTTTTAACACAGTTTCGTTTTTGGGCGCGGTTTTGGCCGGATTTTCGTTCAAATCTGTGTCATTTTTTAATACAGAATTTTGATTTTGGGCCGTCAATTCCGCGCCGGTCCTGACGCTGGCGGGCCCGGCATGGACCACCATGTCCGGGAACAAAGCGCTCCAATCTGTGTTAAATTTTAACACAGATTTATTTTTTTCTTTTTCATCTGTGTTAATTTTTAACACAGATTGCAGGCCCTTGCCGCTCTCAATGTCTACCATCGCGGTCAAAACTACGCGTGTTTTGGCGCGTTCGCGGCTGTCCAAATCTATCAGGCCGGCGGCGGCCAGGGGTTCCAACACGCTATTTCTAAGCGTAACCACGGTCATTCCAAGGTAATCCGCCAGGTCCCGCAGACTGATTTCCAAAACCCACCCGCCGGAATAATCCGCCTTGCGCGCCATGGCGCAAAAACACCCCAGCGCGGCCGCGCCGCACCGCGAAAGCACCGCGTCGGACAGTTCCTTATAAACCGGCGTAAACGCCCCGGACGTCATTTTACCACCTCAAAAGTATAAGCCCAAAATTCGGTTCCCCAACTTATTTTTGGATTTATATTTTTAAAATATTTATAAAAATTTCCTAGAGCGCTATAATTTTTGTCGTCAATAAAACCCTCGGCCGCCGCTTCTTTCTCTGACATTTTAAACAACTTTTGTTTTTGGGCTTTTATAATTTTCAACTTTCTCCGCGCGTATTTTTCCGGCATGAACATACCAGCTATCTTTTTTAGATTGCGATGTGCATCGCAGTATCCGGCCAGCCTGTCGCAAAACTCATCACAAGTAGGCCAGCATGGGGTTTTAAGGTCTGCGGCATACCGATGACCAGAATCACATAAAAAATAACTTTCCCCGACGTAAACAATCTCGCCGACGTTATAACGCGGCTTGCTCATATCCTTGTGTATGCGCCGCGTCTGCGTTTTACGGCCCTCTAAAATAGCGCGCACCATTTCAGTTTTAAATAGGATTTTTTTCATTTTTTAATCCCAAGGGGCTTGAAATAACACCTATTTGTTCTCTCATAATTTCCTCCTAAAACTTTTCAAAAATAAATACGCGGCAAGGATTACGATTGCCAAAATCAAAAATAGTTTCATGGTTTATCCTCCGGCGGTCGTATATTTCCGGGAAAAACATCTAATTTCGTACAAACTTGTCTACCGGCCGGCGGCAGAATGGCATAATTCCTCATTTTTTCAATACGTTCAATAAATTTTTCGTAATTATCGGCACCAGCATAAATCCAAAACTTCTCCGGCGCAAAAATCAGTTTTAAAATAACCTGCCATTTTGTTAGTGTTTTCATTTCAAAAATTCCTCTACGAATGCGCGGGCGGCGGAAAAACAAATTCCATCAACCTCCACGTCGGTAAACTTAAGCGCGAGAACAAAACCGCATTTCTTTTTAATGGCTTTGGACACACGCCCGATAATTTCGTCGGCGGTAAGCAGACAGGCGGCGCAGTCGTCGTCCTTAAAATCACAGCCTATGCAGTATTTTTCGCCGTCCGCCATCGGAACACATCCTTTTTCACTCTTGTTTATTTACCTTGCATAAATTAATTTGCCTTTTAATCGGATTGCAAAAATTGTCCTCCACGCGCACGTTATAAAAAATAATCTCATGCGCCGAGAGATTGGTCCCGGACGAAAAAATCGCGTTGTGCGCTATTATAAAACTCTTTCCAAACAAACAGACGAACGCGGCGTTGATTCTTTTATAAAAATTCATATTATTTTTTCCTCTTTTATCGGCAGCACGGCGTAGTTTACGCCGTCGGCGGAAATGTACAGCGGCATTGTTTCTCCGGAGTAATACAGATTCACCGTGTCCGCCGTTATCGTTGACAAAATATCACACAGCGCCGACGACGAAATTTTAAAACTGAAATCATTGTCGTCCGGCCGCCTGTCCTGCCCGTTCGGAATCAGCGCGGCCGCGCTGTAAGCCGCGCTTCCGGCCGCGGCGGCCAGGACGTTGTTTTGATGCCTGAAAATTATTTCCCCGCCCGTTATGATTTTTGTCTTTTTAGAAAAACGTGTCAGCTGCGCCCGGTCCAGGTTGAACGACGCAACCGCGTTCTGCGGCCGCGCGATGTCCGGGTTTATAAAACTGTCCTCGTTGAGCTTGGCCGAAATTATGGCGCGGCCGACTTCAAAACTTACAACGCCGCTGTCCAGGCGCAGCAGCGCGCCCTCCGGCGTAAACAGTTTTGCCGCCGCGCAGAGTTTCCGCGCGGCGTTGGCCGGCATCAGAAAAAAGCCAAAGCCGCCCAGCCTGTCAACCAGCTGGCGGCCGGCGGCAACCATTGGGCCGCCTTGCGCCGCCAAAATCAAATCCTCGTGCTCCGTGCCGGAGCGCGCGCGGTTTTCAACATAAACGCTGTCCCAGCCGTAAGGCGTATCAGTTTTTCCCGCGAACGGCAAAACGTGTTTTAAAATTTTTATCACGCCGGAAAATTCATAAATGTTAAGCCATCGCTCAAGCCCGCGGTTGAGTTCGCGCAGCGTGCCGGACGGAATTTGTTTTTTCATTTCCTCGCTGAAAACCATGGCCGGAATTGTTATATCCTCTTTCCCCTGGAAAATATGCAGCGCCGCCGCGCGGACGACGAGCTCCACCTCCCCGTTTCCCAGCGTTTTAACAGCCTGGTCCAAAAGTTCCAAGCTAACGGTTATCTCGTCCTCCGCCCACGCGCCACGGAAATAAAACTCCGATTCCCAAAGCCCGCAGGTGGTCTGCATGAGCCCGACGCCGACGTATTTGTCAACATCTTTCAAGCGCCCGGCGAATTTGTCCAAAAACTCTTCCAGGCTTTCGCCCGCCGGGGCGGACTGCGCGCCGCGCCGCGACCTTTTAAACCGCGCAAAAGTCGGCCAAGCCTGGTTTTTAGCCAGGGCCGCCAGCTTAAGCGCCGCCGAGAGTTCGCGTTTATTTGTATACATTGTTTTTTTGGGAAGAAATTTCCACCATACGGTCATAAATAGCCAGCCCAGATAAAAGAATCAGTGCACAGGTTATTAACAAAATTACCGCACAGCTTATTTTTAAAAATAAATTATAAAAATTCATATCAAGTTATTATCCCTCAAATTCAAAGTCGCATTTGCAGCACCTATACGACGATATGGAATAAATTAATCCAGTGTTTCTGCTGATTTTTTCAAACTTATTCAAAACCTGGCAACCGCATGACGGACATTCCTCTTTGGTCAACATTTTTATCTCCCGCAATAAATAGTTTTTCCACTACGCGCTCACTGGAGCGGCCAATGCTGTAACAAATTTCCCGTTCCCATATCACTCTAAAATCTGAAGGCATGGACAGTTCGCTTATAAAAACCTTGTGGCCCTCGGCCGCCCTGGAACGACACCAGGCATAAAAAATTTCATAGTCAAAATCTTTTACGCATTCGTACCCCTTGCGTCCGATATACGGCGGATCGCAATAAATAATTGATTTGCGCGGAATCAACATGTCCCGGTAATCCTTGTTCGTAAAATATACCCCACGCAGTTTTCCCTTTGATTGATAATATTTTTATACGCTTCAAAAATATAATTTCTGTTTTGATTACCGCCGCTATATCCGCCGGAAAAAAATTTCCCGTTAAAACTGGAGACAAAACCGACGTACGCAACATATAAAGGGTCCGCCGTCATGGCCGTTCTGCCCATGTACATGTCGCGCAAAACATTATATTCCTCCCTGCTGATACGCGTCGCAATATCCTTTTTTTTAAGAACATATTTCCAAAATCGGTAAAGCCAAATATTTTTATCATTCGCGATTCGCCGGCCGTCTACTTTGTCAATGACGTTGCAGCCTCCGCAAAAAGGTTCAATAAAAAACTGGTCCAACGAAGTTCTCTCCGCAAGCATTAACGGTAAAATATATTTGGAAATTTTAGTTTTGCCGCCGCGGTATTTCATAATTAACTAAGCCCCAAAATATTGTCAAAAATATATTTGCCTATTTCCGGCGTTACGCAATTTCTGTACGCGGCCTTTTGGTTTTTTATTCCGCTTCCCCGCAAATCAAAACCGTGCCGGTTAAGGCTTGTATTATCAATATTAAAATCCTTCGGCGCGCCGGTTGAAAAAATAAATTTATTACTCCAGTAATAATGCCGGCCGATAACAAAATCCGGCTCCATCAAAGGCTTGTAATACGGTCGCACATTCTCAATAACCCACAGGCACCGGGCATAAGTTTTTAAAAACAAAATCTCCTGCCAAAGCGTCATGTCAACATATGCCGGCTCTTTTTTACCTGACTTGATATTTAAAAAATAGTTTAATCTGCTGTGGCTCTGGCACGGAGGGGAAACCCAAATAAAATCAAATTCCTTGTAATGCCATAAAAGATATTCGTGCGCGTCCCCGACGATAACGGTATCGTGCGGGAAAAACTTTTGATAAACCGCCGCAATGGCGGGGGCAAGTTCCACGGCGGTAATTTTCACCGGCTCGCCGTTAGGCAGAACGTCCGGCCAAAGTTTGCGGTTCCCGCCGATGCCGGCGTATAGATTTAAAATTTTCATATTTAAAAAATTAAAATTTGTATGACAAAATCCCCGCGCGGTTTTTGCCCCGCGGGGATTTTATTTATTCAACTATCTGCCAGTCGTCCGCCAGCATGTCCGTCTGTGACGCTATCCACGGAACGCAGCTGCCGTCCGCCGCTTTCATGTCTATGTGCGGGCGGTATTGTATCTGCGTGCCGTCGGGGTAAAAACCCAAAAGCGGCGCGCGGTTTACCGCGAATTTTGAGCCCGGGACGTAATACAAAAACATTCCCTTGCCGTTCCAGCCCGCGCGCGCCACCTTAAGGCCGCCGCGTAAAAGCGCCAGCGCGCCGCCGAAGTCAAACCGCTTGCCGGCCCTGCTGTCCGTAGGCTTGTTTGTGTCCGCGGTTTTTTTGGCGCTGAACCTGCCACAACTGTCTCTTTTCATAAACACCTCCAAAGGGTGGGGACGGCGGGGATTAAACACCGCTTCGCTAGACAACAGGGCGTAATTGGACGACGTTGACTAATGGGGTGGTTAATTACTCCACCGCACGCCGCGCATTGGGGCCGCTATATCCCAATCTTTGTTCCTCGTCCCCAAAATTTTATCCGCGCTTCTTTTGAACGTAGTGCGCTATTTTTGCGCTGGACGATTTGCTTTTGCCCTCGCTGCGCAGAGCGGCGTACGTCCTTTTGGCCGTTGAACTTGTTACGCCGCGCGGCGCTATAAAAAAGCTCGCCCTCCCTTTTACCACTTGCCCGGGGTTAAACCCCTCTCGCTTTGCGCGTGCCAGTGCGGCTGTTTTGCTTTCCGGCATATTATTCTCCTTTACTTATTCTTGTTTTACCGAAATGTTTATGTACCGGCTCCCCGTCTATATCAAGCAGGAAGGGGTAATATAAAAGTTTCAGCCTGTTCAAATGCACGACAATTCTGTTTAGCGCGTTATAACACTCCGTCCGCAGCCTCGTTATCCGGCGGCGGCAGCGCGGACAATGCTCACAATTATTCGCCGATTTCGGTTTTAAAAACACGCGGCCGCACTCCGCGCACTTTGCCTTTTTTTTTCGCCAGAACATCAAATTATACGGCCGATATTCTTTGGTCATAATTTTTAACTTGAGCGCCGGCGGGTTAGACCGGCGCCCTTACTTTTCGGGGTTTAGGGATACGGGCTTATATTTTTAAAATTATTTTTTAACCCTTTTTAAAAAAATGTTTAAACACCTAAGCGCGTCGTCAATGCCGGCCGCGCGTTCTTTGTTCCCCATCATGCCATACGCCATGGAAGTATTGTTAAGCCAATGTTTCGCTTCTTTAATGGCGGCCTCCGTCGTGGGATAGCTTATTTTCAGCAGCGCCATAAACCCCTCAAGCCCTTGGCAAAAGCGTGGTGTGGCCGCGCTCACACTCGTACTGATTATAATAATCGGAGTATTCTTTTTTAAACTTCAAATCCCCGCCGCAAAGCGGACAGCATTTTTTTATCGTTTCAGTCATATTGCACCCGAAGCGCCGTAATGCCGCGCGCTTCATACATTTTGATGTTTTCGTCCTCGTTGTCAAAGGCCAGCGCGGGCACGCCGAAAAGTTCTATTTCCGCCTCCAGCATATCTTTTTTTGCTTTCGCCGGAGTATCGTTCTCCGCAGCCGGGGAGCGCATGTAAAGCGTTGCAAATTCCATGCCCCACTTATCCAGCCAAGCCCGCGTGCTGTGAAATATGTCCGAGCTGCGCGCCGTGAATACCGCCACCCTATAATCCTGCCTATGCATGGCTTTGGCAAAGGCCAGCATTTCTGGCACGGGCCGCGCATGCGGCGCCGCGCTGTTAAACCCGGCGTAATCCGGCGGCCTGATGTCCACAAAAGGCCGCGTTTCCCCGTCCCTAGCCAAAACCCCGTCCAGGTCAAATATTATCGTGCCCTTGCTCATTTTTTAACCTCAAAAAATTCAATTTCCCAGGCTTTCAAAACAATATCTTTGTATTGGTGCCACCAAACAAGGCCGTCAGCGCCGTCCATTTTTACAATGTCGGCGTCAGTGTAATTCTCCCACTGTTCATGGGTGTGGGTTTGACATCCTATGGATATCTGGTTTTTTAAAATCGTAACAGGGTATTTTTTAAAGATTAAATTTGTGACCCTGCCGGAAACCTGCGCGTCGCCGGAAACCCGCGCGTCGCCGGAAACCCGCGCGGCGCCGGAAACCCGCGCGTCGCCGGAAACCCGCGCGGCGCCGGAAACCCGCGCATCGCCGGAAACCTGCGCGTCGCCGGAAACCCGCGCGTCGTCGGAAACCCGCGCGGCGCCGGAAACCCGCGCATCGCCGGAAACCCGCGCGGCGCCGTAAACCTGCGCGGCGCCGGAAACCCGCGCATCGCCGGAAACCTGCGCGTCGCCGGAAACCCGCGCGGCGCCGGAAACCTGCGCGTCGCCGGAAACCCGCGCGTCGCCGTAAACCTGCGCGGCGCCGGAAACCTGCGCGGCGCCGGAAACCCGCGCATCGCCGGAAACCCACGCATCGCCGTCTTGTGATAGGTTCTTTTCTTTTTCTACAAAGCCGCCAAAATCCCCGGCGTTAACGCAGCTAAAAGCTAAAAGAGCCATTATTCTGTAAACTTTTGTCCCGTCGGGTAATTCTTTATAATCATTTTCCAATATTTTGTATTTTTTCATAAAATTATCCTTTATCATAACTTTCCCGCCAGCCACGGCGCCAGAAGGCACAAGACGTATGACAGCGCCAGCAGAACATAATTGGTAATTCTCTCCCACCGCGTTGCCGCCTGGCGCAGCCCCTCAAAAATATTTTGAAAACTTTGCATATATTCCCCTTTTTAATTCAGCTGCAATTTCCGCAAGAACGCTGTGCCCACAGCACAATATCTCCCCGATAACGCTCATAACTTTTTAAACCCCCCTTTCTCGTCCCGCGAAACATGCATAAAACTGCCGCATGCGATACAATTTTTCAAATACTTTATATGCTCCATTAAAACGGCAATGCACATGGCTAAAATAATTACCGTAAACAGTAAAATATTTATCAGCATAAAACCCCTTTGTCCTACGGGGCGGAAAAGTATTTTAAAACCCGCCCCGTATGTCATTATTCGCGCCGGCAGTCATTTGAACACGGCGCAGTTGTTTAAATCAGTCCGTCCAAATGGCCCACACAAGCCCGATACACAGAGCCAAAGTAAAACCCAAAGCCGCATGCGTGCTAATCATAAGCGCCCCCGTCCCCGCCGCCCCGCCGCCAACACAGCGGCGACGAATATTCTTGCGATTACCCAGCAAATCATAAGTAACACCCGGGAAGCTTGTGCGGACCGCGTTTTTTATTCCACCGCTTCGCCGCTATGGCGCGCCGTATGCCCCGCGCCCGCGCGGACAATCGCACATATTCCGGCGGCATGTACAAAAAATCCGGCGTACATGAGGACAAACAATTCCGGCCACTCATAACTCACCGCCCGTTTCCGCACAGCCGCACGGCTTACCGGAAGTGTGCCCGTCCGCCGCATACCCGCAAAAATATTTGTTATTTGAATTTTTTCTTAACCACATACATTTATTTCTCATACCCTAATTCCTCGCGTTATAATAATTTTGCACATCCTCTAAAAAGTAAACCCGCTGGCCGCCTATCAGCCGGCCCAGGGGCTTGAGTCCGCGCTTCTCGTGCGTGGCCTTTATGGCGGCGAGGGAGGTGGACAATATCCTCACAAGTCCCAGCCGGTTTATGAACACGTTGCCCACCCCGTCCCGCACGAGTTCCGTGGGTTTAAAATCCGAAAATCTTAAGGTTTTCATTACCGGGGTTATCATTTGTTTATCCTTTTATATATGTGTAAAGCTATTTCAAGCTATCCAAATTTTGTAAAATAAAACAGATGTTTTTAATTAAATTAATGCCTCCACAGCAATTTTTTAATTACCAACTCTCTGTTTTATTGCTCGCCGATTATAATTATTCTCCGCCGAGCTCTTTGACAATATTAGATTTTGATTTTACAGATATTGATTTAAAGGAAAGGTTTTAGGACAATAAAAAAACCTCGCCTTTCGGCGAGGTCAAATACCTTTTATTAGTTTTCTTTGTTAGTACATTTCCGGGACTAGGATTCGAACCTAGAATAAGTGCTCCAGAGGCACCCGTGATACCATTTCACCATCCCGGAGTGAAATTTGTCCGTCCATCTATTTTACCATTTTTTCCTATCCCCCAAAAAGAGCGCACGCCGGGCAAGCCCTGTTTTTAACGCGGAGGAAAAATTATTTGTCCTCGTTAATTTTCAGCATTGCGACGAACGCTTCCTGCGGGATATTTACGCTGCCTATGGACTTCATGCGTTTTTTGCCTTCTTTTTGTTTTTCCAAAAGTTTGCGTTTGCGGGTTATGTCACCGCCGTAGCATTTTGCTATAACGTCTTTCCTCATGGCGGGGATTGTTTTGCGCGCGACGATTTTTCCGTTCACCCGCGCCTGTACAGCCACTTCAAACATCTGGCGGCCTATTAATTCTTTTAACTTTTCGCACAGCGCGCGGCCCTGGGTCTGCGCTTTGTCTTTGTGCGTGATTACCGACAGCGCGTCAACCGGGTCCCCGTGCAGCAAAATTTCCATCAGCACCACGTCCGCGCTTTTATATTCGTCCGGCTCGTAGTCAAAAGAGGCGTAGCCTTTTGAGACGGATTTCAGTTTATTGTAAAAATCTATAACCATCTCCGCCATGGGCATGTAATATTTTATGATGACGCGCATGTTTGAAATGTG